>TARA_R110002051_G_scaffold83393_1_pt1 | contig 363331 bp, 326 predicted proteins | sample TARA_R110002051 | Tara Oceans TARA_R110002051 (sample SAMEA4397023) | marine metagenome | biome: Polar Biome; feature: [MES] marine water layer (ENVO:01000295) within the mesopelagic zone...; material: water (ENVO:00002006), including particulate matter (ENVO:01000060) such...
GGCCGCGAGATTCATCTCAAGGCCGGACAGAAAATGGTTATCGAGGCAGGCAGCGAACTGACCCTCAAGGCTAACGGCAGCTTTATCAAGATCGATCCCAGCGGCGTGACCCTGACCGGCGCCTCGATCAAGATGAATGCCGGTGGCTCGCCGGGCAGTGGCTCGGGTGCTGCGCCGGTGCTGCCGGGGGAGGTGTTGGCAGCAGACAGTGATGTGGCGGGTGACACCCTTGTACCTTTACCGCGCAGGGTAAATGAGTCGGGGATTACGCCTCTATGTGGGAAACAGACTAATGGTGCTTGTAGCCGAGAAGATTGCCCATGTCTGATGTGATGTTAGAAGAGTTCCTGTCATTACCACGAATCAAGACCCAGGAGTTGGGTGCAGGCAAGTCTGGCCAGTCCCTGTGCTTTATCATCGATCAGAACCGTCAGCAAAATACCCTGGCACGCCTATACAATCTTGGGCAGCCACTCGAGCAGGACAATCTGTATCGCACTACCGAATTTGCTGCCATGGCGGGCCAAGGGCCTATCTGGGTAAGCGCTCCAGAAACCACAGAGCTGAAAGCGTTGGCCGCACAGCTTTGCCTGGAGAAGAATGCCGGGATCGCATTACTGACCAACGACCTGGAAGCCGCCCGGGCACACGCCCGTTGGTTGCTCAAAGTCAATGACGGCTCCGGAGGCCAGAGCCTGCTCAGCTACTACCGCCCGGCCCTTTGGGCCGCACTGGCGATGACTTCCAGCCAAAACCTGGCTAGGTTGATGGGGCCCTGGACCAGTGTCTTCAGTCCAGCACCCAGTCATTTCGGTCGTTCGGATGGACAGTGGGTCGCTTGGCACACCGAACAGCAACCCACCCCCATTCCCGTAGAAACCAACTTCAAGTTGCCAGCAGAGACCGCAAGACTGCAACGGCAGCTTGGGTGGGTTTACTGGGTGGATGAGCATCACTCTGCTTTTGGCTCCCCCTCGCAGGAACAGCTCCCGGGTATCGCTGACAATCTCAGCACCTTGGTAGCTCACCGCATCACCCAGGGCCGCCATTTGTTAAGGCTCAGCAAAATAGTTGCCGGCCCTCCACTGAATCAGGGCCCACAGTCCATGGCGATCCTTGAAAGCAAGGACTCGCCGTTTAAGAAAGTCGAGCAGCTCGAACTTTTAGGCGTCGAACCAGTGAACAGCGTAGCGAATGTAAAGGATGAATGGAGCCACCATGGAACTTGGTAATCACACGGTAGTGTCTGGCGATAACCTCAGCAAGATTGCTGCGCGGTACGGCGCCAGCGTCGAGCAGTTGAGACAGCTCAACCCCTTTATCAAGGATGCCAATCATATTCAGCTCGGATGGAATTTGAGTGTGCCGGCTCAGTCGGGCTCGTCCACTCCAGACCTCGCAGGTACAGCCCAAGAGACTCCAGTTGCTGCACAGCAACCGCAGAACAACGATGGCAATACCGGCGAAGCGCTGGCATTGGGTCCGTTGCCACAGATACCTGAGAGTTGTGCTTCTTTTTCTGACAATTCAGACGCTCCTTGCACAAACACCTTTGCGACGGTCATTTACTCTACAGAAGAAAGGAAATTCTGGCTCCTGCCAGAGCAGGCCTCTGACGCAATCAAGGAAGCTATTGAGGAGCTCGCTGACAAAATTTCACCGGACAAATCAGCAGAAGATCGCAAGCGCGGGCTGGATGAGACGGGATTGCTTGAGTACTTCATGGAACCAAAGCTGACTAACTTCCTTCAGGGTGAAGATCTTGAAAGAGCGTTGGCTATTGAGGCAGAAATCCCCGACATTGCAGATCTTGACCGCGCCAAGCTGCGCATCGCTGGCGAAAATGACATACCCGTGAATATTCTGAGGCGGGTTCCCCATAGAGCGCTCTTTTCGACGGAGGGGCGGGAAGAACTCAGGGATCAAGAAGTCAACCTGAGGCGTTTGCGTCAGATGACTGCTTATGTGGACAGGCAACATAATGAATGGCGACAGCTGCAGGCAAAGGCCAGGCGTGAGGCGTTAAGCCAAGGATATAGCTACGAAAATGGCACACTGTTTTCACCTGAGGCCATTGAGGCGCGGCGTCGCGTTCAGGACTATCTAAACAAACGCAACGCCATTATGAGTGATGGAAACATACCTGAACATGATATCCAGAGCATTGCTGCCACCATAGACGAGGCCAAGCAATATCACTCAAGCGTAGAGAGCTGCACGGGATGGGGGCGCGGCAACATTGGGGAGTATTGCACTTGGAAGCGAGAGTCAGAGGCAGAGCTCAAGTATATCGAGTATGCCGACAGCATAATCAAGGTGGCTGACTATGGCTTGGCCTTGCCTGAGTACGCGTTGATCTCATCGCCTCAGAGCAGCATTTACGATGGAGTGGAAGAATTCCGCAAGTACCTGGATGCAGAGCTTGAGCAGGCACAAATCAATGAGTCCCTTCAGAAAAAGTATCGCAACTGGGTGGAGTCTACCGGCGCAAATATGCAACCTCCTGCTGGGCTCGTAGAAGCTGAACGACGCAAGTGGGATGAGCTACAGAAAAGGCGCGAGGCGCTAAAGGAACAAGCGGAACAGAATGTGATAGCAGGCTCGCCAAGAAGACATCTCTTGTGGAACCCGGAGGCCTTCTCACCTCGACCAGTTGACCGGCTTGTGAGAACCGGCTTTCCATTACGCGAGATGAGCCTGCCAGATGACAGTGACCGCCCCGTAAGAGCGATGAGCCTGTTTAATCTGGAAGGCATAGCTGAGCATCTGAAAGAGAGCTTCCAGGAGCATGTGGTAGATGGGGCTGTAAAGGCCATGAAGCGTATTCCGGTTAACAACGGCACGGGGCTGTCCAGCGCTTCGGATATTTTTGAAGAATGGCTTAATGCTCAGGGAGCACATGCGTTACTTGATCAGGCCGGAGGCTGGTTTGATGAGGATGGTTGGTTTGACGTTGAACAGTTTTATAGGTACCTCACGGGTTCAAACATCAGGGTTGAGATGCTTGAATCTGACAGCGTGCGAGCTGAATGGGGCGGCAGACTCAAACAGGTGCTATTCAGAGCAGACATTCGCGAGGAGATGCGTCTGTTCGACGCCAGCCCGCAGGCTCAGCTGGTCCGTTGTCTAACCCCGCCGCAAAGAAATCTGCATGCTTCAGCTTCTGCTTCGGGTCCCTCATTCAGCGTGGCTGAAGGCATTCAGACGTCAGTTCAGGCCTCATTGGGAATAGACCTGGCGCGTGGGGAGGTTGAGCTCTTCAGTCTGGACATGCCGCCGCGAAGCGAGGCAACCGACCTCACCGTAAAATACACCGGGTATAACAATGAGGCCCGTGAGGTCAGCATTGGTCGATATTCCGTGCATCTATCTGCCCGCGCCTGGGGCTATGCCGGCGCCTCATTGCTACTCGCTGCCAAGATAGAACTTACTCCTAATGGGGCCTTGTGGGGTAAATCAGAACTGAAAACCGACGAAGAAGCGAAGCGTGGAACGCACAACAGCACGCATCGGAGTGCTCCGTTAGTTAGCGGCAGAGCAGCCGGGCTGGAGGTTCGAGAAGGTGCGCAAGCCAGCTTCAACCTTTTTGCTGGCGTACAGGCGGGCGTACAGCTCACCGGCGCTCTCAACTGGGCGCCACCAAGCGGGCTGGCAGCCATCAGAGCAATCCCAGGTGGAGGAGTTGGCTCCACGGAAACCAGTGTGGCCAACCAATGGTTGAGCATGGCCGAACTGAATGTTGGTATTGCCGCTGCTGCCGGGGTAGGCGCTGAAGCCAATGCAAAGGTATCGCTCCAGAACGGCCAGCTGATACTAATTATCAAGGCGGCAGCTGTGGCGGGGCTGGGCGTGAAAGGAGAGTACAGTTTTGCCGTCAGTTATGAGGGTGTTGTCGAGCTGTTGCATATCTTCCGCCGCGAACTGCACCGTAACCACGGAGTGCCGCTTCTCTGGATAGACACAGGGGCAACCGATTACTTCAATCGTCTCAACACGCTTGCCAGTGCAGGTCTCGGCATCACCATGCTGAGCTTGTTGGCGGTCGACACGGTCATGTCTCTTTATGAGGCGCTGACAAGGCCGGGGCGCGCTGGGCCGTTGGCGCTGTCTATCGTGACCTATGAGCCTGAGGCTGAATTGGCGCAATGGTTTGTGGAGGCTACGCCTGAAGCATTGGGGCCGATGCTGATGACGCTCACTTCGACGCCCCGAGGGTTTACTCCAGAGCTGTCTACTGAAGTTGCGATAACAGGTATTTCGGAGAAAGGTGAATCAGTTAATAGTGAGCAGTCCAACCTGTGGCAACAAGAAGCTATTGAAAGAATATTGCGCTGGATAGTGTCTGCCGCTAGACAATCACCAGAAGGCCTGGAAAACGCCAGACACCAGTTTGGACGGGCCTGTTTGCATATGAATCAATATGGCGTTGCAGAAGCCAATCCAACCCAGGCTTACCGTCGTAATAGCAGAAGGTTGGATGCTTTTATGGCTACGCTCGTAAGGTCGAATGTTCAAAGAAACAATCTCATGCGATTAAGGTATGAGGATCACGTAAAGCAATTGGGTGCAGAGTATGACGCAATGTATCAGTATCGTCGTCCGACTTTAGAAGAGCTTCGGCGTGAGCTCATATGGAATAACCGGTTCAGAGCATTGTGATTTTGAGGCTGCCTTGGAGATCAAAGAAAGTGTGGAATAAAGCTGTGAGTTTTTTAGTTGCGTGCCTATTGATGTGGGCGCTTGTCGGGCATGCAGAAGAATTGACACCCGAGCAACAGGCCGCCAAGGAGCATGGAATTGCCTTATATAACCAATACAAGGCGCTTTCTGCTACCCCCTTTCTGGAGACTGCCGCAGAAGCTGGTGATCCTGAAGCGCAGTTTTATCTTGGCGAAGCTTTGCGCCGGAGCAACCGTTTTATAACGCCCGAATCACAGCAATGGCTGGAGGCTGCTGCTAATCAGGGTTATGTCTGGGCCATGATCCGTCTCGTCCGCAGTGGCGGCAATCTCTGCGCTGTGGTTAGTCAGTGCCCACAAGGTAGCAAAACGGCAAAAGAGTGGCTGCAACAAGCCTATGATGTGACGCTGCCTCTGGGCGAAAGAGGTGATCCGGAAGCTCTGTACCAGCTGTTCAAAATAACTGGGGATCCCGAATGGCGAACAAAGGCAGCTGAAGCTGGTCATGCAGAGGCTCAGTATTGGCACGCGGCCTTCACTAAGGAGGGCTTTGGGTTTTACTGGTGGCCAGGCAGTCGTAAGCAGGAAGTGGAAAAGTGGTTCAAAGCATCTGCTGAGGGGGGCTACCCGGTTGCTATGGAACAGTATGCAGGCCTATTGCTAGATAAGGGTGATAGCAAGGGTTACCACTATTGGATAGAGAAAGCAGCCAAACGAAGCCATGCGAGCAGTCTTTTTAGTTACGCTCTAATATTTATTGAGCGCTTCCAAGAGCATGGAAAGGAAGATGATCTAATAAAAGGATACGGCTTGATTTCACTGCTTCTGGAATTGGACGGGGGAGGGAGTCTCAATAAGTCAGTTGCTGAATGGGAGCTGGCCCGGATCGCAAAAGAAACGAAGATAACACCCGAGCAAATCGAACAAGCTCAAGCGTCTGCTGCTGAGTGGAAAGCCAGCCACCCGCTGCCGCTATCATTTTTTCCACACATACTCGATCCACTGGATAACTGAAGCCTGATGTTTTGCACTGTGGGGAGCTGCAAGTGGAGTAAAACATCTATCTGGCTAATGGCTTGCCTGCTGATGTGGGCGTCTGCTGGGCATTCCGTTGAGTTGGCGCCCGAGCAGCAAGCCGCCAAAGATGAAGGAATCGTATTATTCAATCAATACCGCACAGCGGAGCCACTGCTGCGGATCGCTGCTGAAGCGGGAGACGCTGAAGCCCAGTTTTATCTTGGCGAGGAGCTAAGGCTGCGTGACCGATTCATGACCAAAGAGGTTGTTCACTGGCTGGAAGCAGCAGCTCAACAAGAATATAGCTACGCGATGATCCGTCTAGGCCACAGCGGCGATAGCCTATGCTCTGTCGTAGGGAGCTGCCCCGAAGGCAGCAAAACGCCAGAGCAGTGGCTCGCCGAAGCTCGCCAATTAAATGAGCCCAAAGCGGTGCAAGGTGATGCTGAGGCCATGTATCTGATGTACCAAATTACCTTTGATATCGAATGGATCGAGAAAGCGGCAGAGGCGGGACATGCGCTGGCTCAATACTGGATAGCAGTAGCGATCAAGCAAGGCAAGGGGTTTTATTGGTGGCCCGGTAGTCGTCAAGCAGAGGTGGAAAAGTGGTACAAAGCCTCTGCGGAGGGAGGATATCCGCTGAGCATGGAAAACTACGCCCTGACCTTCCTGGAAAAAGATGATTATGCGGGCTATCAATACTGGATGGGGCGCGCAGCCGAGACGGGCTACGTTAAAGCTATTTTTAACCTTGGTCTCGGGATATCTCTCATGGCAGACGACTATGGTTATGAGCAAGACTTGGTCAAAGGATATGGTGCTCTATCTCTTCTGCTGGAGCTGGATGGCGGTGGAGGAATGGCTGATAGGGCTGCTCGAAGACAAGCGGAGTTGGAAGATCAAATGCCCCCTGAACAACTGGAACAAGCCCGCGAATTTGCCGCCGAATGGAAGGCTACCCATCCTCCGCTGTCGTTCTTCAAACAAAAACTTCATCCGAGCGATACTCTGTTTTGATGGTCTGTATTCAAGTAGCGTCATCCGGCAATAAGGTGCTTGAAAAATGAACAGCCGGACGGCCCGGTTGAGCTGCCTATCACTTATTCTTATCTGGTTTTTTGCCATGCCTGTATGGGCAGACTTAATGGTCGAGCAGCAGGCAGCCAAAGAGCGTGGCAGTATTTTATATCACCAGTTCAAAGCGATTTCTGCTGAGCCGTATTTGACCATTGCGGCAGAAGCTGGAGATTCGGAGTCACAGTTTCTTTTGGCAGAGGCGCTGCGCAAAAACAACCGCTATATGACCAAAGAGGCATACCACTGGTTGGAGGAGGCTGCAAGGCAGGGCAACAGCTATGCCATGATCCGTTTAGGGCGCAGCAGCGACGGTCTTTGCTCTGTGATGGGGAACTGTCCTGAAGGCAGTAAAACTCCAGAGCAATGGCTTGACGAAGCTCGCCAATTGAATGAGCCCAAAGCGGCGCAAGGCGATGCTGAGGCGATGTATCTCATGTATCAAATTACTTTGATATCAATTGGATAGAGAATGCGGCCGAAGCGGGACATGCGCTGGCGCAGTACTGGTTAGCGGTAGCGATCAAACAGGGCAGGGGGTGGTACTGGTGGCCGGGCAGTCGTCAGGAAGAAGTGGAAAAATGGTACAAGGCGTCTGCGGAGGGGGGGTATCCGCTGAGTATGTTGGATTACGCACTAATACACTTGGATAACGACGATTATTCCGGGTATAGGCACTGGACAGAAGAAGCTGCTAGGACTGGGTACACTTCAGGTGTTTATGAATACGCCATGATGTTCATCGACCCGCGCCGTGAGAGCTATAGGAAAGATATTGTAAAGGGGTATGGGCTGCTCACGCTTTTTTTGGAGCTGGATGGCGGGGGGGGTTAAATAAAGATCTAATTGAGGACGAACTACCACAATACGCTGAGCAAATGACCGCAGAGCAACTCGAACAAGCCCGTGAATTCGCCGCTGAGTGGAAAGCCACCCATCCCCCGCTATCGTTTTTTCCACAGAAACTCGACCCGAGCGATACTTTGTTTTGATTCTGCTCATTCAAGCCGCCTGCTATCACAGTGAGGCTTATGAAAAAATGAGAAAGCGAGTGCCTGGCCAACCGGCTTTGCTATTTATTCTTTTATGGCTTGCTGTCATGCATGTATGGGCAGACTTATCGGCAGAGCAGCGGGCCGCGAAGGAAGAGGGAATCGCCTTATTCAACCAGTACCGCACAGCGGAGCCACTGCTGCGGATCGCTGCTGAAGCGGGAGACGCTGAATCCCAGTTTTATCTTGGTGAGGAGCTAAGGCTACGTGACCGATTCATGACCAAAGAGGTCGTTCATTGGCTGGAAGAGGTGGAGAAGTGGTACAACGCCTCTGCAGAGGGGGGGTACCCGCTGAGCATGGAAAACTACGCTCAGATTGAATCGCCTTGTACAACCAATACAAGGCGTTGTCTGCCACACCCTTTCTGGAGACTGCCGCAGAAGCTGGCGATCCTGCCTCGCAGTTTTATCTTGGCAAAGCTTTGCGCCGGAGCAACCGTTTTATAACCTCCGAATCACAGCAATGGCTGGAGGCTGCTGCTCATCAGGGTTATGTCTGGGCCATGATCCGCCTGGCGCGTAGTGGCGGCAATCTATGTGCTGTGGTTAGCCAGTGTCCGCAAGGTAGCAAAACCGCGCAGGAATGGCTTCAAGAGGCTTATGATCGGACCTTGCCGCTGGCGGAAGGGGGCGACCCAGAAGCTCTATACCAGATTTTCAAAATAACCATGGGCTCCAAATGGCGAGAAAGGACAGCGGAAGCTGGTCATGCAGAGGCCCAGTTTTGGCATGCCGTCTTCACTAAGGAAGGCCTAGGATTTTACTGGTTGCCTAGTAGCCGTAAGCAGGAGGTAGAAAAGTGGCTCAAAGCGTCTGCCGAAGGGGACTATCCGGTCGCTATGCCGGAACTTTTTTCCAGAAAGGAGATAGTGAAGGCTATCGCTATTGGATAGAAAAGGCAGCCAGAGAGGGTCATGCGAGCAGTGTTTATAGTGACTGCACGATATATTTTGATCTTTATCGAGAGCAGGTAGACGAAGAGGACCTGGTAAAAGGTTAAGGTCTGATTTCGTTGCTTTTGGAACGGGATGGAGATGGGAGTCCAAATAAATATCGTGCTGAAAGTCTATTGGCTCGAATTGCAGAAGAATCAAAGATAACACCCGAGCAAATCGAACAAGCTCAGGCGTCTGCTGCAGAGTGGAAAGCCAACCACCCGCCACTGTCCTTTTTTCCGCACATACTCGACCCGCTGGATAACTGAAGCCTGATGTTTTGCACTATGGGGAAGTGCCGTTGTTGCACCACTGGCGGCAGGTGGCCAAGGCGCGTTAAACACGCTTTGTCATAGCCCAATAAAAAAATCCCGGCACTGGCCGGGATTTTTTTGGATCGCACTCAATGGTTTGAAGCGCATATTACCGCGCTCTTTACCGCGCTCTTACTGCACCTCTACCGCCAGACTCTCAGCAATCTTCTTCTGCCAGATCGCCGGGCCGGTAATGTGTACGGACTCGCCCTGGGTATCAACGGCCACGGTCACGGGCATGTCCTTTACCTCGAACTCGTAGATAGCTTCCATACCCATTTCCGGGAAGGCCAGCACTTCGGCTTTCTTGATCGCCTGCGCTACTAGGTAAGCCGCACCGCCGACGGCCATCAGATACACCGCCTTGTAATCCTTGATCGCCTCGATCGCAATAGGACCACGCTCGGATTTACCGATCATGCCTAACAGGCCGGTTTGATCGAGGATCTGCCGGGTAAATTTGTCCATCCGCGTGGCGGTAGTCGGGCCAGCCGGCCCAACCACTTCGTCGCGTACTGGATCGACTGGGCCAACGTAATAGATAAAGCGGCCTTTCAGATCAACCGGCAGTTGTTCGCCGTTGTTCAGCATCTCGACCATGCGCTTGTGCGCGGCATCCCGGCCAGTAAGCATCTTGCCGGACAGCAGTACGGTTTCACCGGTCTTCCACTCCAGCACATCGGCTGGGGTCAGGGTATCCAGATTGACCCGACGCACGCCGGTGCCGACTTCCCAGGTAATGTCAGGATAGGCGTCCATGGGCGGCGGCGTAAGAATCGCCGGGCCACTGCCATTCAGGGTGAAATGCGCATGGCGGGTCGCTGCGCAGTTGGGGATCATGCACACCGGCAGGCTGGCGGCGTGGGTCGGGTAATCCTTGATCTTGATATCCAGCACCGTGGTCAGACCGCCCAGGCCCTGGGCACCGATGCCGAGCGCATTGACCTTGTCCATGATCTCCAGACGCAGCTCTTCCACGCGGTTCTGCGGGCCGCGCTTGCGCAGCTCGTGAATGTCGATGGAGTCCATCAGCGATTCCTTGGCCAGCACTGCAGCCTTCTCGGCAGTGCCACCAATACCGATACCGAGCATACCCGGCGGACACCAGCCAGCACCCATGGTCGGTACGGTTTTCACTACCCAGTCAACGATTGAGTCAGAGGGGTTGAGCATGACCATCTTCGATTTATTCTCAGAGCCGCCACCCTTGGCCGCGACATGGAACTCGACGGTATCGCCGGGGACCATCTGGTAGTGAATCACCGCAGGCGTGTTGTCCTTGGTGTTGGTGCGCTTGCCCGCCGGGTCGGCCAGAATCGAAGCCCGCAGTACGTTCTCCGGCAGGTTGTAGGCGCGGCGTACGCCCTCGTTAATCATGTCGTCCAGGCCCATGGTCGCGTCATCCCAACGCACATTCATACCGACCTTGACGAATACTGTGACGATGCCGGTATCCTGGCAGATCGGCCGGTGGCCGGTCGCGCACATGCGTGAATTAATCAGAATCTGCGCCATCGCGTCCCGTGCAGCGGGCGACTCCTCACGCAAATAGGCCTCATGCACGGCCTGGATAAAATCCACCGGATGGTAGTAGGAAATGTATTGCAGCGCGTCAGCCACGCTCTGGATAAGGTCGTCTTGCTTGATTGCGGTCATGCTCGGCCAGGCTCCTCTTCGGGTGCGATTTGGCTAGACGCTGAAAACAGATCAATGCAGCGTTGCCAGCTTCACGGACATCAGTGGCGCAGGATGTAAAGCGCGCCGTGACGATCAGGGTGCTGGAGTATACCTTAGCTTCGACATGGCGGCAGTCTTCCGCCAATAGCTTTGTTTAATCAATGGCAAAGAGGCCATATAAAGGACTGTATGAATAAGGGCTATGCAAAGAGCAGCCGCGAGGATAAATTGACATCAAAGTGCCAGCACCGATAAGGAAGGGCATCGCGTGACCGACAAGGATGACAACACAGCCAAATTTCAGGCTATCCGCCTGCAGCGCTTCTATCTGGCCCAGCTCAATTACCTGATTACCTTTGTGGTGATCGGCGCGGCCTGGTTGGCCGGGCAATACAATGCCAGCGCGACGATGGCAGCCAGCCATGTGGTGCTCGGCGCGGCCTTGCAGCTGGCGATATTCTGCATGCTCAAAAGCGGCCTTAATCTGCGCTTCAAGGACCCCAGCCTGACCAGTCCGCAGATCATCGTCGCGATGTTCCTGCTAACCTACCTGCTGGCGTTCTCCGGCGAATTTCGTGGCAGCCTGATCATGATTTACCCGATCATTCTGATGTTTGGTGTCTTTCAGTTATCACGTTCGGCATTCTTTCATCACGCCGGCCTGGCGCTGCTGCTCTACAGTGGATTGATTCTGTACAGCACGCTGACCGGCAGCAATACCCAGCCAGTAAGCGTACACATGCTCGAATGGTTTGTATTGGCCTGTTTCCTGGCCTGGTTGAGCTTTTTCTGTACCTATATTCGCGAGCTGCGCGAGCGCCTGTTACGTCGGCATAACACCTTGCAACTGCACCAGGAAACCCTCAAGGGCATGATGGGCCAGCTGCAGAACCTGGCCGATACTGACAGCCTGACCGGCCTGATCAACCGCCGTTTTTTCCTCAAGGAAGCGCAACGACGCATCAACCTGCTCGGCCCCATGAACAAGCTCGGCATCGCCCTGATCGATCTGGACAATTTCAAGGGCATCAACGACTGCCATGGCCACGCCACCGGTGACGCCGTGCTGCAAGGCTTCGCCACGCTCGCAAGCAAGAGCCTGCGGGATCAGGACATGGTCGCCCGCTTTGGCGGCGAGGAGTTCATTCTGCTGCTGAACAATGCCGACCTGGCCACCTTGCACCAGTGCGTGGAACGCCTGCGCAAGGCCTTTGCCAGCACCCAATTTGAAGGCCTGCCTGATGGAGAACATTGCACCTTTTCCGCAGGGCTCTGCCTGATCGCTGCCGAACAGGATCTGGAAGCACATATTCACCAAGCCGATGAAGCGCTGTATCGTGCCAAGGAAGCCGGACGCAACCGTTCGGAGACCCACGAGGCGGCTTATGCCTAAGATTTACTTGGCCGGCACTCCGGTGGCCGGCACTCCGCTGGGCGACCAAGAGTTTGTCGTCCAACCTGATAGCAACCTGCTGGACGCCCTGCTTGAACACGGCCACAAGGTACCCTGGTCCTGCCGTTCAGGGCACTGCCAAAGCTGTCTGGTGCAGGCCAGGCCGGACGAAGCGCCCAGCGCCGCTCGGTCCCTGCTAAGTCCTGAACAGCAGTCCAAGGGCTGGCTACTCGCATGCCAGTGCCTGGTGCAGCAGGACATGCACATCAGCCTGCATGACCCGACAACCGATGGCCTCCCCGCACGCATCAGCGAGATGCGCTATCTGGCTGACGACATACTGCTGTTGCGCTTGGCCCCAGAGCGACCCTTGCGCTTTCGTGCCGGCCAACACCTGGTGTTATGGCTGGACGCTAGCCTGGCACGACCCTACTCCATCGCCAGCCTGCCGGCCGACGGCGAGCTGGCATTTCACCTGCGGCTGCATGCACAAGGGGCTTTTTCCAATGCAATCCGCCAATGCCAGCTCGGCGATAGGCTCTATCTGGGATCTGCAGCAGGGCACTTTCATTACGACCCTGCCTGGCAGGATACGCCGCTGTTAATGCTCGGCAGTGGTACAGGCCTGGCGCCCTTGCAGGCGATCGCCCGTGATGCACTCCTGGCCGGGCATGAAGCGCCCATCACGGTCTGGCACTGGTCGCGGGCGGATACGCCATGCTATCTGACGCAGCCGCTACTCAAGCTGGCCGATCAATATCCGCAGCTCAGGCTGCACTTGCGCAGCCGCGCCGAACTGCCGTCTGATTTGACACAACTGCGCCTTGCTTCGCGCAAGACCCTGGCCTTACTCTGCGGGCCGCCTGCTTTTATCGAGCAACTGCGCAAACCGCTATTCATGGCGGGCCTGCCGGGCCGCCAGATACTCGACGAAGCCTTTATCAGCCGCCAATAATCACTTGGCGGTGCCCTTGACTATTTTCAGGAGCTACCCGTGAGCCAACACCTGCTGATCGACCGCAGCGACGCTGTTCTGACCCTGAGCATGAGCCGCCCCGACAAGAAAAACGCGTTGACACGTGATATGTACAGCGCCATGGCCGAAGCAATTAATAGCGCTCAGGTCGACGACAGCCTGCGCGCAGTGATCATTCAGGGCAGCGAGAGCTGCTTTACCAGTGGCAATGATGTCAGCGACTTTATCAACGTACCGCCGTCCGGTCCGAACAGCCCGGTGTACGATTTTCTCAAAGCTATTTGCCACGCGACAAAGCCGCTGATCGCTGCGGTCAATGGTCCTGCCGTGGGCGTTGGCACTACCCTGCTGCTACATTGCGACTTGGTGTATGTAGCCGTAGACGCCAAGCTGAAAATGCCCTTTGTAAATCTGGGTCTGTGCCCCGAGGCCGGTTCCAGCTTCCTGCTGCCGCGCCTGCTAGGGCATTTGCGCGCTGCCGAGCTGTTGCTGTTGGGCGAGACCATCAGTGGCCAAAGGGCCGCCGAAATCGGTCTGGCTAACCACGCACTGCCGGCCGGTCAACCGGTTCTGGATGCCGCCCGGGCTGCCGCGCTTCGCATCGCCGAATTGCCGCCCAGCTCGGTTCGTTTGAGCAAGCAATTGATCAAACAAGGGGTGACCCAGGTTGCCGAGGAAGTCATGCAACGCGAGGGTGACTATTTTGCTGGCTTGCTGAAGGGGCCGGAAGCACGGGAAGCGCTGACGGCGTTTATACAGAAACGTAAGCCGGTATTTAACTGAGATCTGAGCTTTATAAAGCATTCGCGCATGCCTCAGCACTCTACCGGGAAGCTGGGCAAGCGCCTTGCTGGACCGTCTGCGCCCTGGACGGGCGCGGATGAGCCCCCAGGGATGGGTTCACGGCGTGTCCAGCATGGTGCTTGCCCGGCTGCACGTCGCGCCCACTTCGCAGGCGGGGGTTTTCTGAACATTCAACCCTTGATATCAAACCACAACATCACCAATCGGTTGATCTGCCCCCATACGCGGATCTTCAACCGGTGCGGCCAGGGCAGTTCGCGCCATTGCGCCAACGTCCATTCCTTGCTCTGGGTAAAATCAGTTTCGAAACTGGCGGTCACCTCGCGATTCAAATCGACATCCACCGCCTGATGGTTCGCCTCCAGATTCCAGTGCAGCGTCCAATGATCGAAATTACACGAGCCCAGTGACACCCAATCGTCTACCAGCGCCGTCTTGAGGTGCAGAAAGCGCGGCTGATACTCGTAGATGCGCACACCGGCCTTCAACAATCTGCTGTAGAAACGCTGGCCGGCATAGCGAATCTGCGGATGATCAATGCGCTGACCGCAGAGCAGCAAACGTACATCCACACCGCGACGTGCGGCGCGCTGTAACGCGCGGCGTATACGCCAAGCCGGCAGGAAGTACGGGGTGGCCAGCCAGACCCGCGAGTCTGCTCGCCGCACAGCTGCCAGCAAGCCGTTGAGCACTTCCTTGCCATGCCTTGAATCGATATAGGCAACCCGGCCGTAGCCGGAATCACCCTGCGGATGCGGTGGTACGCTGACCTTGCGACGTAATTGCAGGCTATTCCCTGTCAAGGGTTGCGCAGCCCTTTCCCACTCCCGATCAAAAAGATCCTGCCAGTCGGCCACTACAGGCCCTTCCACCAATAACATCTGCTCGTGCCATTCGGTTTGTCCGCTGGCATCTGCCTGGCAGAATGGGTCGCTCAAGCCCATGCCACCAACCATCACCCGCAAACAATCAACCAGCACTATCTTGCGGTGGTCACGGTAGAAGTTGTGCGAGCCGAAGCGCCAGTTCAACGGATTGTAAAAACGCAGATCCACGCCTGCGCGCCGCAACTGCTCGCGCTCGGCCTTGACAAAATCGCGGCTGCCGCCCGCATCGAACAGGCAACGTACCTGCACGCCCCGCTGCACCGCTGCAATCAGTACCTGAATCAACTTGGCAGTAACTTGCCCGGAGGTGACCAGATACATTTCGATATCTATCCTTTCGCGCGCCTGCTGTAGCTGCTCGAGCAATTCCGGGAAAAAATGCTCGCCGTCGACCGTGAGCCGATGGCTGTTGCCCCTGCGCCAGGGATAGGTAGTGCCTGTCATGCCATGCCTTACATCAGGGAATGCGATAGTCGGCCTGGGTCAGCAGGTCCAACCCGCATTCGAGCTGGCTGATCCAGTCCAGAAAAGCATCAATCATATCAGGCCCGACAAAAGGCCGCCCGTGCTGCGGTACGATCATCTTCGGCTGCAACTGACGGATCATGTTGGCCCACAGGCGGCAGGCCTTGTTGCCGGCCATATAGCGTCGGTGAAAGCCCTCCATGTTCGGTATATGCAGCGCAAAATCGGTGACCGGCTCGGCGTCATCAACCATGGACGCGCCCATGTCGCCGGAAAACAGAATACCGCTAACCGGATCAAAAAATTGCAAGTTGCCCACCGAATGCAAAAAATGCGCAGGTAATGCCTTGATGACAGTCTTGCCCAGGGCAATATCCTGCCCGCGGTCCGGTACTGCGATCATGCGTTCGGTGGTGCTCATACCCTGGCTTCGCGTCAAGTAACCAGCAGACAGATGGGGCAGAAAGCGCGCCCACAATCGTGAGCAGACCACTCGGCAACGGGTATGCAAAAACCACTTATCCAGGGACGCGATAATATCCGGATCCTGATGCGAGGCGAACACATAGGTCAGATCCTGCAGCGGAATATAACGGCTCACTGCGAGCGACAGCGGCATATAGGTCAAGTCACCGCCCGGATCCAGCAGGGCATGTTCGTTGCCATCAATGATCAGAAACTGATTGGACTGCACCCCGTCGCCCGTTACCAGTTGGTCAAAGCAAAGCACCTTGTGAGCACCATTATCGAACAGCACTCTAGCTGGAGCATTCATCTCGATTACCTATGACAATCTGTGGCCGATCTTTATAAGTCAGCCTTGAGTGACACGCACTGACCTGCATCAACAGAGCCCGCCGCTGTAACACAACCGCCACCAAAGTTTCACGGCGCTGACACCCCAGTGCCATAGCCTCGATCTGGAAACAACCCGAGGCTGTCCCGACGGAGGTGCCCCATGTCAAACGCTGCGCTTGCCATAGAAACAACCCAAGAACGCCACCTTATTGTGGAACTGGTGCAGGACCGCGCCTGCCTGAGAGCAGCGCAGGCGCTGCGCTTTCAAGTGTTCAGCGAGGAATGCGGCGCGCAACTGGCTAACGCGGAAAGTGGCCTGGACCAGGATTTGTTTGATCTTCACTGCGAACATCTGGTGGTGCGCGACCGCCACACCGGCGTCATCGTCGCCACCACACGCCTGCTGGACAACCAACGGGCGCGACTCGCTGGAGGCTTCTACAGCGAGGGCGAATTTCAATTGGTCGGGCTGAAGCAACTGCGCGGCGACATCCTCGAAATAGGCCGCACCTGCGTACATGCTGACTACCGTAACGGCGCCACTATCTCGGTGCTGTGGTCGGGCATTGCGCAACTGATGAATGAACGGCACTACACCTATCTGATGGGCTGCGCCAGTGTCGGCATGGGTGATGGCGGGATCCAGGCGCACGCGGTTATGCAGCGTCTGCGTGAGCGCTACCTGTGCCGCAACTGGCTGAATGCTATTCCCCGCCTGCCGATTCCTGAAATGGACCTGCCAGATAATGTCACCGCACAAATGCCGCCCCTGCTAAAAGCGTATATGCGCCTGGGCGCGAAAATCTGCGGCGAGCCCTGCTGGGACCCCGAGTTCAATGTTGCCGACGTCTTTATTCTGTTGCGTCGGGAGCAGCTGTGCTCTCGCTATGCTCGCCACTTCAAGACGGCATGATGCACAAGGAAACCACTACCAGGCTGCGGGTATTCGCCAGACGGCTCTGGCGCATACCCGCCGTGGCATTCTGGATAGGCTGCGGCCTGTTGCTCAGCCTGGGTATGGCGCTGCTACAAAGCCTCAGTGCAAAGCCTCTCGACGCTCGACGCCAACAGCTGGCAGGCTGGTGGATGCGCGGTCTGATACGCTTGCTGCCGGTGCAGGTACGCTGCCATGGCCAGCCTGCAACGGGCACCCGACTGCTGGTCAGCAATCATGTTTCCTGGTTGGATATCGTGATTATTGGCGCCCATGCGCCGGTACATTTTCTATCCAAGGCGGAAGTACGCCACTGGCCGGTAATCGGCTGGCTGGCCGCAGCCGCTGGCACGCTGTTTATTCAGCGCGGGCAGGCGAGCGGCAGCGCCTTGCAAGAACAATTGGCCGCTGCGCTACAGCAGGGCCGCAGCCTGGTGATCTTTGCCGAAGGCACTACCACTGCCGGGGACCAGGTTCGCACCTTCCACGGCCGGCTACTGAGTTGCGCGATAGATTCAGCCACACCAATACAGCCAGTCGCGCTGGCCTATCGGCAAAATGGCCAGCCTGACAGGACCGCGCCTTTCATCAATGACGATGAGTTCTCAGCGCACCTGCTCGGCCTGCTGGGCAGCCCGACCATTACCGTGGAGTTGCACTTTCTCGACGACCTGCAGCCTGACAGCGGAACCCGCAATCAGCTGTCCAGAAGCGCCCAATCAGCGGTGAGTCAGGCCTTGGGGTTGACCGACGCAACAGTCAAGGCAGAAACTTTTGCGCCAGTCAGCTCGGCAGCCTGATCCGTCGCGTACGCCATCACCTGCGGCATGTAGGCCATAAAATCAGCCTTGAACCCGGCGTAATCGTGCTCAAGCTCTATTGCCGAGCCCGGCAAAGGATTGCTGCGCTTAAGCCGTAGAGAAATAGCGTCCAGCGCCCGATGCAGGCTGGTCAGCCGGGCGTAACTGCATAGCCAATCGTGCTCGGCCATGCGACTGATGGTGGGCCAAGCCTGCTCGGGGATTAGCGGCTGCTGATCCAGCAGCACGGCATAAATATCCTGGGTAAACTGCTCCAGAGGCTGGTCGGAGAAGGTCTGCCAATGACTGGCGAGCAAATGATCGTAGAACATATCAATCATGATGCCGGCATAACGCCGCCGTTCCGGGCTGACACGCTCGCGGCTGCGCTGCACCAGCGGGTGGGCGTCGGTAAAACTGTCAATCCGACGGTGCAGCCAGATCCCCTCACGCACCCCCTGGGGTAGATCCAGACGCCCAACCGGACCCCGGACAAAATCACCGAGCAAACTGCCCAATGCTTGCTCGGGATCTTTGGGGCCAAGAAACAGGTGTGCGAGAAAGTTCATTAGGGCGTGGATACCTGCCGCTGCAGATTGGTCAGTTGAGTTTGCAGGGTATTGATATTACGGTTGACCTGAACCCGGAAGCTGTCGATGGATTCAAGCGCATCCTGGGTAGTACTCAAACGCTGATCAATTTCCGAGCGCAGCACCAACAACTCCTGATCCAGGTTCACCGCCTGACGGTTGGCCGCGAGGATTTCAAATTTTGACTCCAGGCTGGCGGTTCTTGCTTCCTGACGTTTCAGTTGCTGCTCTAGTTGGGTTAGCTGGCCCACTTCGCCGTTAAGCGCATTCAGCGTTTTTTCCAGCTCGGTAGCCGCTGACCGCGCGTCACTGGCCCGCTGATCAAGCGCGCTCAACTGCTCCCCTTGCGAAGCCAATTGCTGCGCCGCTGTGTCTGCGCTGGCTTCCTGCTGATCCAGTCGCGCGAGCAAAGCGCGCTCGCTGGCACGCGCAGTTTCCAGGCTGGCAGCCTGGCTTTGCACTTGCTTGGTCAACTCGCCCAGCTGCTTTTCCAGCCGCTGTAACTGCGCTGTACGGGCCTGCTCAGCCTCGCTGCGCGACGATTCAGTGGCGCTGACTTTACCGGTGATATCCTGAATACGCCCGGCAGCGTCTTCACTAATTCGGGCAAAGCTGTTTTGCGTCGCGACCAACTGCTGACGCAACTGGGTTTGCTGTTGATGGCTCCAATAACCAAAACCGATCAACGCCAGCGTCAGTGCAGCGCACAATGCCCAAAGCGCTCCGTTACCCTGGGCCGCAGGCTCCGGTCGTAGCGGCCCACGTATAGTTTCAGCGCCCGTGTCGCTGCGATAAGGCTCTTGGTCATTTTCCGCCACGGGTTCATGGTCATCCGTTGCCCGAAAACTCGGCAGGTCGTCATCCAGATCACGCCCTTTCATGTACTACCCTCTTGTGCTCGTGATAAAAAAACGCTGCAAAATACCGCGCCAGAGCGGTGCAATAGTGCACCAGCAACTTGCAGCGGTAAGCCGGTAACGCGTATAGCTAAGGCCTCTGACCCGCTACAGGTCGCATAAATTCGTTATATCGCCAAATTGGTACATATTCTGCTTGCTAACCCGACGCTTGGCCAGACACCTTACCGTTCGCCAGGCCACCAGGGGGGCAATATGTTTACTGAAGCGCAATTCAATCGCAGCACGCTTGAATGCATGACCGCACTGCGGCGCCGACTCAAGCAGGAGCTCGGGGTGATAGTGCGACTCAGTGATGTGGATGCAGTTGAACACATGATTCGCCTCAGCCGGGATAGCCGCCTGGGCGATATCCGTGAGTTGGGTCTGCGCCTGGCAGACATGACTACGCCGACGGCAGAACCCGAATTGGCCACCCCGCTCGGCCAGGGTGCTATCGCCTCACGTCAACGTCTGCTGCATCAGGCACCCAGCACCGATTTTGACCCGCCACCGCCGTCCAGGCAAGACGAGTCAGCCCCCGTGCGCATCTATCGTGGACAGATAGTCCGCTAGCGCTGGCATCCCGGCCTGCCACCAATCGGCAAAGCGGGCAATACCCTGCTCGGTGGTCACCCTGGGCTCATAGCTCAGGTGCTCGCGTGCCGCACTGATATCCAGATTAAAGTCCCGCGCCATGACCGCCATGCCCAGGCGGAATAACGCTGGCTCAGGCTGGCCGGGAGTCAGTCGGGCTTTCAACTCCGCAACACTGGCCAACCCGTAGGCCAGTGCGTAGGGCATATGCCGCGTCAGCGGCGGCATGCCCAAGGTCCCAAGCAATTGATTGAAGGTGGGCCAGAACGCCACCGGTTGACCGTTGCTGATGTTATAGGCCCGGCCCAGCGCACTATCCGGCGCCTGCAACGCCAGCATCATCGCCTGACTGACATTTTCCACTGGGGTCAGATCCACGCGATTGTCACCTCGCCCTATAATCCGCAGCCTACCGCTCTGATGGGCACGCAGCAAACGCGGAAACACCGAGGTGTCACCCGCGCCGATCACCAGGCGCGGACGCAACGCAATGACTTCCAGGCCCTGACGCCCGGCGGCAAACACCTTCTGGTCGGCCAAATACTTGGTCGCACCGTAATGATCAAAGAAGCGCGGCGGCCGAAAATCCTCATGAATATTCCGGTGGTGCTGGCCGTCAAAATAGATTGAAGGTGATGACAGGTGTACCAGGCGAGGAATCCGCCGCTGCTGCGCTGCGGCAATTATATGCTCAGTCACGCGCACGTTGGCATCATGAAAATGCTGATAGCTGCCCCAGGTCCCCACCGCGCCGGCACAGTGCACTATGGCATCACAATCGGCACTGGCCTGTACGGCAAAGTCAGCATCGAGTAGATCCCCCGCGATACAATGCGCGCCCTGATCGGCCAACCATTGCATTGCCGTGACCTGGCGCCCGGAACAGACTACCTGCAACCCCTGCGTCAGTGCATGGGCAGCAAAGCGCCCACCAATAAAGCCACTCGCACCCGTGACCAGAATACGCATACCTACCTCGTTCTTTTTGTTATCGATGTGCCTGAGGGCAAAGCATACACCCGCTGCTGCACTGTGCCACTGGCGCTGCGCGGTGTCTGCCGTTAACCTCAAGGCCTGTTCAAGGCTTCAGTGCAGGACTTGGTTCAGTATCTGCGGCGCCAGGGCCGCATCATCAACGGGGAAGAGCTATGCAGGAATGGATGATATACGGTGCCAATGGCTACACCGGTACCTTGTTGGCGAGGGAGGCCTGCCAACAGGGACTCAAGCCAGTGCTGGCCGGGCGTAATCGCCGCGCGCTGGAGGCGCTGGCCGAAGAACTGCAGCTCCCCTGCCGGGTATTCGATCTGCGCAACCAGCAAGCCGCAAATGATGGCGTAAAAGGCATGCAGGCAGTGGCCCACTGCGCCGGCCCCTTCTCTGCCACCAGCCAGCCGATGATTGATGCCTGCCTGGCCAATCACTGCCACTACCTGGACATTACCGGTGAGATAGAAGTCTTTCTGGCGGCGCAAAAGCGCCATGCCGAGGCGGAAGCGGCGAATATTGTCATCTGCTCGGGCGTGGGTTTTGATGTGATACCCACTGACTGCCTCGCCGCAACACTGAAAACCCTGCTACCCGATGCAGACCGCCTGGCGCTGGGCTTCGATTCGCGCAGCGGCTTCTCCCCGGGCACGGCCAAGACCTCGGTAGAGGGGCTCAAATATGGTGGCAAAGTTCGAGAAAAAGATCAGATCCGCACTGTGCCACTTGCCTGGCAAAGTCGCGAAATCGACTTTGGCAACGGCACCAAGCATGCTGTGACCATCCCCTGGGGCGACATCGCTACTGCCTGGTTTTCCACTGGAATCGACAATATCGAAGTATTTATCCCTATGGCACCCAGCGCGGCTACCCGACTCCGGCGTCTGGACCGGCTACGGCCCTTGCTCGGTTTCGCACCCGTGCAAGCGCTGCTCAAGCTGTTGGTCGGGCGCAAAATCACCGGCCCCGACAGCCAGCAGCGGCTCAGCGCGCGCACCTTTGTTTGGGGCGAAGCGCAGAATCGGGCCGGCAAGAAAGTCACTGCCCGCATCGAAGTAGCCAATGGCTATGATGTGACCGTGCATGGCGTGCTGATGGCTGTTGAACATGTGCTCAAGGGCGTGCGGGCGCCGGGCTATTTCACCCCCTCGCGACTGATGGGCGATCACTGCATCGAAGCATTGCCGGGCTCCGGCAAGATACACATCAGTTAACCTGCTTCAACTAGCCAAAAGCCCCGGAACAGTCCTCTCCAACTGGCGGGTCAACTGCTCCAGCAGGCGCCCGCCGTTGCGCCAATAGTGCCAGTACAGCGGTACTTCAACGCCCTGTCCGGGCACGATCTCGCGCAACAACCCGCTTTCCAATTCAGCCGTAATCTGCAGCGCGGGCACCATGCCCCAGCCCATACCTGCGCGAAGCATGCGCACAAAACCCTCCGAAGAAGGGCAAAGGTGGTACGGAAAGTCGCCTGGGTAGCCACCGGCAGCAAGAAACCGATGCTGCAGCTGGTCATCTGGACCAAACACAATCGCCGGGGCATGGCTCCAGGCCTGGGCGTGCCACCCGGTAGGGAAGTAGCGACGTAGCAGATCCGCCCGCGCCACAGCCAAATAACGCATATCGCCCAGCTTCAGCGACCGGGCTCCCGCTACGGGGATCGGTGACGCGCAAACACAGCCAGCCACTTCGCCGGAGCGCATACGCCGCAGCCCCACATCCTGATCATCCGTCAACAGGTCAAGCAGCAAACCCTGTTGCTCACACAAGGGTGCGACCGCTTCAGCCCACCAGGTAGCCAGGCTGTCGGCGTTTAAAGCGATCCGCAAGCGCGTCTGCCCAGCGCCGTCCTCATCCATGGGCACGTCCTCCTGAAGATCGCGCTCCAGCAGCCGAACCTGTTGCATATGATTGAGCAGCCGCTGACCCACCGGCGTGGGCGCGGGCGGCGCTGTGCGCAGCAGGACTGGCGCGCCCACTCTGGATTCCAGCAGCTTGATCCTCTGCGACACCGCAGACTGCGACAACCCCAGCGCCACGGCGGCGCGTTCAAAACCACCCTGCTCAATGACTGCGGTCAGCGCCAGCAGCAACTTGTAATCCATACCCTTACCCCGTTTACATTAATTTTACTAATACTACATAACTATTATTCGTTTTCCTTATCTTGTCGGCTGGCCGAAGCTGTCCAGTATCAGTACGCGCTCTCTCCACAAACAGGACACCAGGATCAACATGTTCAATACCTATTTTACCGGCCTGTTTATCGCCACCAGCCTGATCATGGCGATTGGCGCACAGAATGCGTTCGTGCTGGGGCAGAGCCTTAAGCGCGAGTATCACCTCAGCGCGGCCCTGCTATGCATGATTTGCGACGCAGTACTGATCGCCGCAGGCACCTTCGGACTAGGCCGTCTACTGCAAGAGCATTCGCTGGCACTGGACATCACCCGTTGGGGCGGCGTCCTATTCCTGCTCGGCTATGCCTGCTTGGCGCTGCGCCGTGCCAGCCGCCCAACCACCCTGAGCACCCAGCCGACAGCGGCCCGGTCGCGGACCGCTGTGATCATGACTACCCTCGCGGTGACGTTACTCAACCCGCACGTTTATCTGGATACCGTAGTGCTGATCGGTGCCGTTGGAGCGCAGCAGGAACAACCTGCGCTATTTGCCCTGGGCGCTGCCAGCGGTTCAATCCTGTGGTTCAGCGCCTTGGCGCTGGGCGGCGCCTGGCTGGCTCCGTGGCTGAATCGTCCACATACCTGGCGCGTGATCGATATCGTCGTCGCCGGCATGATGCTGAGTGTTGCCTGGGACCTCGCAAGCGCCTGATCACAGTGCTACGCCAAGCTTATAACCACATGCTTGGTGCGTGGATAGAGTGCCCTTGGGATGCTATCATCAGAGCTTCCCGATCGCTTGGACGGGCAACGCCCAACTCACAAGAGGCGTCATCAGGCTGCCGGCCCAAGCGCCGCCAACCTGCCAGTCACAACGAGGATGAGTGCCACTTTCGCACCTTTTCCGGATCCTGATACCTGAAGATGGAGATATAACATGGCTTTTGAATTACCAGCACTGCCCTATGAGCAAACTGCACTGCAACCGCACATTTCAGCTGAAACGCTGGAATATCACCACGGCAAGCACCACAAGACTTACGTCGACAACCTGAATAACCTGGTGCCCGGCACCGAGTTTGAAGGCAAAAGCCTGGAAGAGATCATCAAGACCTCCAAAGGTGGCGTATTCAACAACGCAGCGCAGATCTGGAACCACACCTTCTACTGGAACTGTCTGAGCCCGAACGGCGGTGGCGAGCCCACTGGCGAACTGGCTGAAGCCATTAACAAGGCCTTCGGCTCCTTTGACAAGTTCAAGGAAGAGTTCAGCAAGACCTCCATCGGCACCTTCGGCTCTGGCTGGGGCTGGCTGGTCAAGCGCAGCGATGGCTCCCTGGCGCTAGCCAGCACCGTCGGTGCCGGCAACCCGCTGACCTCCGGTGACACCCCGCTGCTGACCTGCGACGTATGGGAACACGCCTATTACATTGACTACCGCAATGCCCGGCCGAAATATGTTGAGGCGTTCTGGAACCTGGTCAATTGGGACTTCGTAGCCAAGAATTTCGCCGCGTAAGACCCTCGTAATTGCTGCTCCAACACACCCCGCCCCGGCGGGGTGTTTTGTTTGTGTCTGATAAATGGCGCTGGCACTTTGACGCCAGTCAATTCATTGCCGATACTAAGCACATATCAAGACCCTTATTGACTGCTGACAGGGTGCTGAAAGAATACTGGTAGAGTATTCCTATAGTCAGAACGCAAAATGTGCGTTGCCGCTCACGAGATCCGCTGATGCGCTTGATGTCCTTCAATTAATGGTGGAATAACAAGACCTTGAAACCAGAGCGCCGCCACAGTCTATCGATCAAACTTCTGCGCCTAGTTCTGCTGTGGGCATTACTGGTCGGCATCTTGCTCAGTTGCGCGCAGATACTCTACGATCTGCAGAAGGAGCGGTCGCTGATCGACACCACCGCCGCGCAAATCCTGGCCATGTCCCGCGACCCGGCGACGCAGGCGGTATATAGCCTGGACACGGAAATGGCCATGCAGGTGGTAGAAGGCCTTTTCCAGCACCAAGCGGTGCGTTTTGCTTCTATCAGCCATCCTGATGAAGCGCCTCTCGCCTATCGCGAAGAGCCTATTACTGAGTCCCGATACCGGGCGGTCACTGATTGGCTATTTGGCGCCGAGCAAAGCTACAGCATTGAACTTCACGGGCGCGCTCCGTACAACGAGTACTACGGCGATTTGCGGCTGACGCTGGATACCCATCCCTTTGGTAACGAATTCCTGCAACGCTCCATGATCATCATGCTGTCAGGTATCCTGCGAGCGATGGCGATGGCCTTCGTGCTGTTTCTGATTTATCACGTGTTACTGACCAAACCCCTGGCAAAAATCATTGCCCATATCGCCGATATAAACCCCGATCAACCGGGCAAGATGCACATCCCGATGCTGCCCGGCCAAGAAAAGAACGAGCTGGGCATTTGGATCAACAAGGCCAATGAGCTACTCGATTCAATCAAGCGTAACAGCCATCGCCGGCGTGAAGCCGAGGCCAATTTGCTGCATATGGCTCAGCACGACACCCTGACCGGCCTGCCCAATCGCAGTATGTTGCAGGAACAGCTGGGACGGATCCTGATCGATGCCGGACGCCGCCAGCGCGGCGTAGCCGTGCTCTGCTGCGGCCTGGACGACTTCAAGGAAGTGAATGAGCAGTTCAGCTATTACTCTGGCGACAGCCTTCTGGTGGCGGTTGCTGATCGGTTACGCGGCAACAGCGGGCGACTCGGCAGCCTGGCACGTCTCGGCGGTGACCAATTCGCACTGATTCAAACCGGCATTAACGAGCCCTATGAGGCCGCCGAACTGGCGCAGACCATTCTCGACGACCTGAACCGGCCTTTCGAGCTGGGAGGGCACAGCATCAGCCTTCGCGCGACCATCGGAATCACCCTGTTTCCCGATGACGGTGACGACGCCGAGAAATTACTGCAGAAAGCCGAGCAGACGATGATGCTGGCCAAGGCACGCTCGCGCAATCGCTACCAGTTTTATATCGCTAGCCTGGACAGCGAAATGCGCATTCGTCGGGAGCTGGACAAAGACCTGCGCGGCGCCCTGAGTAGAAACGAATTTCATCTGGTCTATCAGCCGCAGGTCAGTTACAGCAATCACCGGGTAGTCGGGGTGGAGGCACTGATCCGCTGGCAGCATCCCGAACGCGGTCTGGTGCCGCCAGACCTGTTCATTCCGCTGGCTGAGCAGAATGGCTGTATTATCAGCATTGGCGAATGGGTACTGGAACAGGCCTGCCATCAGTTGAGCCTATGGCATAAAGAGGGCTTCAGCGATTTGCGCATGGCCGTCAACCTGTCCACCGTGCAGCTGCACCATAGCGAGCTGTCGAAGCTGGTAACCAAGCTGATACAGCGTTACCAGCTACCGGCTTACAGTCTTGAACTGGAAGTCACTGAAACTGGCCTGATGGAAGATATTTCCGCTGCGGCAAACCACCTCAGCAACCTGAAAAAGGCTGGCGTACTGATCGCCATTGATGACTTCGGTACCGGCTATTCATCGTTGAGTTACCTACGCGGGCTGCCGCTGGACAAGATCAAAATCGACAAGAGTTTTGTCCTGGACGTGCTCGTGGACGAGGACGATGCCACCATTGTGCGGGCCATCATTCAACTAGGCCGCAGCCTGAACATGCAGGTGATTGCCGAAGGTGTCGAGTCTGCGGCGCAGGAAGCCTACATCATTGATCAGGGCTGCAGTGAAGGTCAGGGCTACTATTACAGCCGACCGTTATCAGCCCCCGCGCTGGCTGACTGGCTACGCAACTACAATACCCGCACTACCACTGGCAAGGGCATCAAGCAGCAATTGTGAGTCTAGCCAGCAGAAAAGAGCGCCAGCCACAGGCTGCCACTGACCAAACCAGCTAGCACCAGAGCGAAAAGACTCCAGCCCGATTGCCGGCGCAATTGTTGACTGAGATGCTCCTCGTGGTGATCGGATAACAAGAACGGCAGACCTTTTACCTGGGGTTTAGCCAGCATGTGCACCACTGGGGCTTGACCTGCTGCTCGTATTTGCCGCGCCGCTTCCTGCTCTGCGGCGCGGCGCACCTTCTCCCACTCCTGCAAATCCAACCGACCGTCATTATTTTGGTCAAAGCGCGACAACAAATCCGTATAGTCAGCCTTCCAGTGACTGATTAGCTGACGCGCCACCGACTGGCTGTCGCTGGCTTCACGCCCGCCCCCACGACTTTGAAACCAGCCCAAGGCGTACAGCGTTTCGCCCTCGGCAAACCACTCCTCTGTATAGCGATAGCGGCTGCCAATCAGACTGCCCAGCAGGCCGGTCTGCAGCGCATGCCCCGCAGGCCAGCGGCGACGCCCCTCCCAGCGTCTGCGCTGACGCGGATGTACTTCTGCACCCTTAGGGTTGACCCAACAACTGCCGGTCTCGTCGCACAGCACAAAGGGCCTCTCAGACGCCCCCTGTTCAATCGTTCGCCACTGACTGGACTTACCGCTGCGGCGATATTCCTCGACTCGAAAGCGGTACCAAAGGCAATTTATTTCTGCCAGGGGCGAAATCAGCGGGGCGTGACCACCAGCCTCAAGCTGGCCTTTCAATTCGACCAAACCCTGAGCCGCAGAGCGGACCCGCGAGGTGGGCGTGTCCTCGACCCAGCGGGCTCGTCGCAGACGTGTCAGCATCCGGTATATCGCGTACAAGCTACCCAGGGTACTGAGAGCCAGAAGCAGATAAAAATGCATGACTGGCAACCACATTACGCCGTGCACATCGATCATGAAAACAGCGCCCGCATATCCACATCGGCCTTGTCGGCTTCGGCAAACTGCAACAGCTCAGCGGTCTCGAAATCAAAGACTCTGGCGATGATCACATCGGGGAACTGCTCGATACGTACGTTATTGATATTCACCGCAGCGTTATACAGCTCGCGACGATCGGCAATACCGGTTTCCAGTCCGCTGATGCGCTCATGCAAATGCTGAAAGGATTGACTGGCTTTCAAGTCGGGATAGTTTTCTGCCACCGCAAATAGCTGGCCCAAGCCCATACGCAAGGCTGATTCAGCCTGGCCCACGCCCTTTACATCAGAACGCTCGCGGGCCTGCGCCACCGCGCTGCGGGCCTGCACCACCTTTTCCAGCGTTTGCTGCTCATGCTGCATATAACGGCGACAGGCTTCGACCAGCTTGGGCAACTCATCGTGACGCTGACGCAGCAACACATCAATATTCGCCCAGGCCTGGCTCACCGCATGCTTGATGTTGACCAATTGGTTGTAGAGCATCACCGCGTACACCAGAACCACTATCAGTACCGCTACAGCCGCCAGAACAAAGGGGTTTGTCAGATCCATGAGCTTTTTATCTCCATACGCCAAAAAAAAGCTTCTGCACCCAGCGCGCAAAAGCCTGCTGCATTTATAGCGCAAGCAAGCAATGGCGGAAACACTCCAGGGTAAAGTCGAGGCCAATGGCATTGGAATTTACCCTGCTCCGGGGGATAATAGTTGGCCGTCCCTCTTCTCTGTATGAACATCAAAAGGATTTTCTTCATGCTGCGTCGTCTGATAGTGATGCTGGTCCTGGTTGCGCTCTTTATCTTGGCGCTGGCAGCCTACAAGTACTTTTCCATTACCCAGCAGATTGCCATGTTCAGCGCGCCGCAACCGCCCATCGAGGTTGCCGCGACCGAGGCAGTTGAAACTCAATGGCAGACGCGCCTGCCGGCTATCGGCACCATGACCGCCGCACTAGGTGTGGAGCTCACGGCTGAGGTCAATGGCACCGTCACCGAAGTGCTCTTTACCTCCGGCCAGCAAGTAGAAACCGGGCAACCGCTGCTGGTCATGAGTAGCGCTGTGGAGCAAGCCAGTCTGCAATCGGCCGAAGCCCAGGCCAACCTTGCCCGGTTGGAGTTCAAGCGTCAGGAGAACCTGCTGGCACGTCAGAGCATTTCCCAGAGCCAATTTGACCAGGCGCGTTCATCATTGCAGCAATCTACCTCGCAGGCGGAAGAGCTGCGCGCCATCCTGGCCAAGAAGCGCATTAATGCGCCCTTTGCTGGCCGTATAGGCATCAGCCAAGTGGATCCGGGCGACTACCTGTCGCCCGGGACCAGCATCGCCACCCTGCAGAATCTGTCCAGCCTGTTCGTCGACTTTTTCATGCCCGAGCAGTTCTATCCGCAGCTGGCCATCGACCAACTGGTCAGGATCAAGGTAGCGGCCTTCCCGGAACAGGCCTTTGAGGGTCAGATCGTTGCAATCAACCCGAAGGTCGAGGCCAGTACGCGTAACCTGCAGGTCAGAGCCCTGGTCGAGAACCCGGAGGAGCAGCTGTTGCCGGGCATGTTTGCCGAGCTTGAAGTCTTGCAACCGCTGGAAACCCCGCAGATCGTGGTTCCGGAAACCGCCATCACCTTCACGCTGTATGGTAATTCCGTCTATGTCATCAAGCCGCGCCTGGATGACGACGGCCAACCGCAGATGCACGAGGAAGAACCGGTGCTGGAGGTCGAGCGACGCTCGGTGACCACCGGCGACCGCCGCGACGGCCAGATAGTGGTACTGACTGGCCTGCAGGCCGGAGAGCAAGTGGTCACAGCCGGCCAGCTAAAGCTCGACAGCCAGACACGTGTGGTCGTTAACAACAGCAATCCACTTTAAGGCGGCCCTGGCATGGCATTTACCGATATTTTCATCCGCCGCCCAGTGCTGGCCACCGTGGTCAGCCTGCTGATCGTCTTATTGGGCTTGCAAGCGTTCAGTCAGTTAACGATACGCCAGTATCCGCAACTCGAGAATGCACTGATTACCGTCACCACCGCCTACCCCGGGGCCAATGCCGAGGTCATCCAGGGCTACATAACCCAGCCGTTGCAGCAGAGCCTGGCCAGCGCCGACGGCGTGGACTATATCAACTCGGTCAGCCGGCAAAATTTCTCCGTGATCCAGATTTACGCACGGCTGGGCGCGGATACCGACCGACTGTACACCGACATCCTCTCCAAGGCCGCCGAGGTACGTAACCAATTACCCCCCCAGGCCCAGGAGCCCGTCATCAGTCGTCAGGCAGCTGACTCCACCGCGCTGATGTACATCAGCTTTTACAGCGAGACCTTGAGCAATCCGCAGATTACCGACTACCTGTCGCGTATTGTGCAACCACGCCTGGCGACCCTGCCGGGTATCGCCGAAGCCGAAATCCTCGGGCGCCAAACCTTCGCCATGCGCCTGTGGCTGGATCCGACGCGCATGGGTGCCTATGAGGTGAGCGCAGAAGACGTCAATCAGGCGGTCAGCAAATACAACTACCTGGCCGCTGCTGGTGAGATCAAGGGCGAGTACGTGGTGACCAGCGTCAGCGCCTTCACCGATCTGAAGGACCCGGAAGCCTTCGGTGCCATTCCGGTCAAGACCAGCGGCGACACCCGCGTATTGCTGCGCGACGTGGCACGCATCGAACTGGGCTCGGAGAGCTATGATTCGATCAGCTTTTTCGACGGTATTCCTTCGGTGTATATCGGCATTCAGGGCACGCCGGGCGCCAACCCACTGGACGTGATCAAGGATGTGCGCGCCGCCATGCCAGCCATCGAGGCGCAGTTGCCTGGCGAGTTGCAGGCGTCCATCGCCTATGACGCTACGCTGTTTATCCAGTCGTCGATTGATGAAGTGATCAAGACCCTTGCCGAAGCGGTCGTGATCGTGATCATCGTCGTCTTCCTGTTCCTCGGATCGCTGCGCTCAGTCATCATTCCGGTAGTGACCATTCCATTGTCAATGATCGGCGTGCTGTTCTTCATGCAGTTGATGGGCTACTCGATCAACCTGCTGACGCTGCTGGCACTGGTACTGGCAATTGGGCTGGTAGTGGATGATGCGATCGTCGTGGTGGAAAATATTCACCGGCATATCGAGGAAGGCAAAACACCCTTTGATGCGGCGCTGACCGGCGCCCGCGAAATAGCTATGCCGGTAGTCGCGATGACCATCACGCTGGCTGCAGTGTACGCCCCCATCGGCTTCCTTGAGGGCCTGACCGGGGCGCTGTTCAAGGAGTTCGCCTTTACCCTGGCCGGTGCGGTGATTATCTCCGGCATCGTCGCCCTGACGCTGTCGCCGATGATGTGCTCCAAACTGCTGCGCCACGAAGCAAACCCCAGCGGCTTGGCCAGCCGGCTGGACAAGATCTTCGATAAATTGCAGGGTCGCTATCGACGCACTCTGAGCAGCAGCCTGAATACACTGGGCGTCACCCTGACCTTTGGTGCACTGATACTGCTACTGATTCCGCTACTGCTGATGTTCACCCGCAGCGAACTCGCGCCAGAGGAGGATCAGAGCATCATCTTCATGCTGGCCAATGCGCCGCAGACGGTCAACCTGGAATATCTGACGCATTACACCGATGAAATGAACAAGGTGCTCAAGCAGTTCGACGAATATGAATCGCACTTCCAGATCAACGGTATAGATGGCGTGCAAAGCGGTATCGGCGGCTTTCTACTGAAACCTTGGGATCAGCGTGAACGCACCCAGATGGAGCTGTTACCGGAAGTTCAGGCGGCGCTGAATAAAGTGGCTGGGTTACAGGTATTTGCTTTCAACCTGCCGTCCCTGCCAGGCACCGGCGACGGCCTGCCATTGCAGTTCGTGATCAACACGCCGAGTGACTACGAGAGTCTGCTGCAGGTCACTGAGACAATCAAGAACCGCGCCCAGGAAAGCGGCAAGTTCGCGTTCCTGGATATCGACCTGGCCTTTGACAAGCCCGAGGTAACGATAGAAATCGCCCGCGAGAAAGCCGCACAAATGGGCGTCGCCATGGAAGATATCGGCGTCACCCTGGCAACCTTGCTCGGTGAGGGTGAAATCAACCGCTTCACCATCGATGGCCGCAGCTACAAGGTCATCGCCCAGGTGGAACGTGCTTTCCGCGACAATAGTGGCTGGTTGAATCATTATTACGTGCGCAACAGCGCGGGCGTCATGGTGCCCCTGGGTACGCTGATCAATCTCGATCAGCGCGCACGGCCAACCCAGCTCAATCAGTTCCAGCAACTCAATGCTGCGCGGATTCAGGGCGTGCCCATCGTTAGCATGGGCGAGGCCCTGGCTACGCTGGAGGAGATTGCCGCCGAGGTGCTACCGCAGGGCTTCACCATCGATTACGCCGGCGCTGCACGCCAGTACAAGCAAGAAGGAGCGGCGTTATACCTGACCTTCGGGCTGGCCATGGCACTGATTTATCTGGTGCTGGCAGCTCAGTTCGAGAGCTTCCGTGATCCCTTGGTGATTCTGGTCACGGTGCCCCTGTCCATCTGTGGTGCATTGATCCCGCTGTTTCTCGGATTCTCGACGATGAACATCTATACCCAGGTCGGCCTGGTGACCCTGATCGGGCTAATCAGTAAGCACGGGATTCTGATTGTCGAGTTTGCCAATCAATTGCAGCGGGACCGGCAGATGTCAGTACGCGAAGCGGTGGAGGCGTCCGCCGCCATTCGTTTGCGTCCGGTATTGATGACTACGGCGGCGATGGTCTTTGCCATGGTTCCGCTGCTGCTGGCCCAGGGCGCCGGTGCGGTCAGCCGTTTTGATATCGGCATGGTCATCGCCAGCGGCTTGACCATCGGCACCCTGTTCACCCTGTTCGTATTACCGGCGGTTTACATCTGGATCAGCAAAGAAAAAACCCAGGTCGCCTGACCTGGGTTCTGATCCTGGTTCTGGTTCCAGCCGGGCAGTCGCCTACTGGAAGATCGACTCACCTGAGAGACCATGCTGCTCAAGAATTTCCCGCAGCCGCTTCAACGCCTCCACCTGAATCTGCCTGACGCGCTCGCGGGTCAGGCCGATCTCCCGGCCAACTTCTTCGAGCGTGCTGCTTTCATGGCCGCGCAAGCCAAACCGGCGGGTAACCACTTCACGTTGCTTTTCAGTCAACTCGGACAACCAGTTGTCGATACTGGTGTTCAGATCATCGTCCTGTAACAGCTCGCAGGGATCGGTAACGTGATCGTCGGTCAGGGTGTCGAGCAGGGTCTTGTCCGAGTCCGGGCCGAAGGCCATGTCCACCGAAGCGACTCGCTCATTAAGGCCGAGCATGCGTTTGACGTCCGCTACCGGACGATCAAGCAATTTGGATATCTCTTCAGGTGAGGGTTCGTGATCGAGTTTCTGGGTCAGCTCCCGCGCTGCGCGCAGGTAAATATTGAGTTCCTTCACCACATGAATCGGCAGGCGGATGGTCCGCGTCTGGTTCATGATCGCCCGTTCGATGGTCTGGCGGATCCACCAGGTAGCATAGGTGGAGAATCTGAACCCACGCTCCGGATCAAATTTCTCCACCGCCCGGATCAGGCCCAGATTGCCTTCTTCAATCAGATCCAACAAGGTCAGACCCCGATTGACATAGCGACGGGCAATTTTCACCACTAGCCGCAGATTACTCTCAATCATGCGCTTGCGCCCGGCAGCGTCGCCCTTCTGCGCCAAGCGCGCAAAATACACTTCTTCTTCTGGGGTTAGCAGCGGAGAAAAACCGATTTCATTCAGATACAGCTGAGTAGCGTCCAACTGCTTGGTAAATTCGAAGGCGTTTTCACGCTTGTGGGTGCGCGGTGTGACCACCTTGGCCCGAGGTACATCGCTGTGAGGTGCATCCATGTCCGCGTCCTCATCCCTGTGTTGACGTCCATCCGCAACGATATCGTCTTCGTTGTACTGGTTGGGCTCTTTATTATTATTCAATCCCATAACGCTTGCCCCGTTACAATTCGATCAGGTTTTCGCAATAGCCTTGCGCAGGCACTGCGCTTCACGCTCTACTATCAAGCAGCATCTGCGCGCTGCATACCTCACTTACCTACCAGACTGCATACCAAACTAAATTGTCACTATGACAGGCATATGTCGGTACTACCGCCGATCCGCATACCTGCAATCAAGACTTGGGCAAATAGCTCAAAGGGTCAACTGGCTGGCCCTTGCGGCGTATTTCAAAATGCAACTTGACACGGTCTGTGCCGCTACTACCCATCTCTGCTATGACCTGGCCAACCTTGACCTGATCACCCTCACTGACTAGCAGCTTACTGTTATGAGCGTAAGCGCTGAGATAGGTTTCATTATGCTTGACAATAATCATGTCGCCATAACCCAGCAACCCGCGTCCGGCGTACACCACAGCGCCGCTTGCGGCTGCTTTCACAGGCTGTCCCAATTGCCCGGCAATATCAATGCCTTTATTCAAACTCCCGTTTGACTGAAAACGCGACAGCAGCGGCCCTTGAACTGGCCAGGCCCAGCCTGCCACATTGACCGGCAGGCTGACGGTCTTGGCTGGCGCTGCGGGGCGCGCGGCAGGCGCTGCCACCTGGGTAGAAGTGCGCGCGGGCTGGCTGGTACGCGGTGGCGTACTGGCGCTGCGCGGGGCCGTGGGCCTTGCGGGCTGCGCTGCGGCTACCGTCGGCGCGCGGCCCGCTCCCAAGCGGATCTGTTGCCCAGGGTAGATGGTAAAGGGTTCGCGCAGGCCATTGGCGGCAGCCAGGGCTTTCCAGTCCCAACCATATCGAAAGGCAATCTGATAGAGCGTCTCACCGCGCTGTACAACATGCTGGCCCGAGGTCGTTGCGGGGACCCCGCGCTGACCGCCCCGAGCCCGATCATCTATGGGAGCCATTCCGCTGGGGCCGGCACAGGCAGCCAGCAGGGTAACCAGACCTAAAAGGCCCAGTTGTTTTATTCCGAACATGGCAGTTCGCAGATCAGACACACACGGCCCCAAAGCAAGGATAAATAATGGCTTTCACTAGTAGGGAGTAGCCTGGGGTTAATTCGTTGCACGGTTGCCCCACCACTCCAATAACAACACTAATACCACGGCCAGCAGCATCAACGCCAACCCACCTTGCCAATAGGCAGGCTCGCCTGTCACCGCCTGATAATGCTGCGGCCAGAGATTCGATTCGAGTAAGGGTACCTGCTCGCCCTGGCTGTTCTCGCGCCAGCTGACCACCTCTTTCCAGGGCCAGACCTTGTTTAACGATCCAACCAGCAGGCCGGTGAGAAAAGCCAGAGTAATATTGCGTGCATGCGCCAGCAACCAGGACAGCAGACGCGAGAAGCTCAGCAGACCAGCAACGCAACCTAGGGCAAAAACGCTGATCAGACTCAGATTGAAGTCCTTCACCGCCTCAAGCACCACCGCATACAAGCCCAGCAGGAGCAGGATGAAGCTGCCGGAAATACCCGGCAGGATCATTGCGCAAATGGCTATCGCGCCAGCCAAAAAGATCATCACCGGCGTCGCCGGCCACTGTAAGGGCACGGCCACCGTAATCAGATAGGCGAACATCGCCCCCAGCACAAAAGCACCTATCGTCCAGGCAGTCCAGCGATAGATCTGCCGCCCCACCAGCCAGACTGACACCAGAATGAGACCGAAGAAGAACGACCATAGCAGCTCGCTATGATTATCCAGCAAGTAACTGATCAGCCGGGCCAGGCTGGCGATGCTGGTGAGGATGCCAGCGAACAGGGTGAACAGAAAGGCGCCGTCAATAGCCTGCCAGGTCTCGCGAAAGCGACCGCGGGCCAACCAGATCAGTTTATTTGGCGTACAGGCTGCGATGGCGCCCAGCAGGCGGTCGTAAATCCCGCTGATAAAAGCAATGGTCCCGCCGGATACGCCGGGTACAACATCTGCTGCGCCCATGGCCATGCCCTTGAGAAACACCATGAAAAAAGCCAAAGGACGATTGTCGCTATTGTTCAAGATAAAGTGCTCAAGTTCGGTTGCTCAAGATCGAATGGCTCCAGCCAATAGGGGAACGAAGCGGACCGGTTCGACCTGCTGATGAATAAAGTTATCGCCCTCGCGCACGACCAGCGTGAGGAATTGCTCCTGCTCGCCAACCGGAATGACCAGGCGTCCACCATCTGCAAGCTGGTTAAGCAGCTCTACAGGAACCTGCGCAGGCGCTGCCGCGACCAGAATGGCATCGTAGGGGCCGTATTGTGGCCAACCCCAGTTACCGTCGGCATGCCGGAACACCACATTGCGTATATTGATGTCCTTGAGCACAGCCTTGGCACGTTCCTGCAAGGGATGTATGCGTTCAACACTGAACACCCGCTCGACGACCTGAGCCAGAATGGCTGTCTGGTAACCGGAGCCGGTGCCCACTTCCATCACCTTGTCCAGCGGGCCGCCAGCCAACAGCAGCTCGGTCATCCGCGCGACTATGTAGGGCTGCGAGATCGTCTGGTTGTGGCCAATCGGCAGCGCGGTATCTTCATACGCGCGATGGGCCAGCGCTTCATCGACAAACAGATGGCGTGGGGTGCGGCGAATCGCTTCCAGTACGTGCAGGTTACGCACCCCCTCTTCAAACAGACGCTCAAGCAAGCGCTCGCGAGTGCGCTGCGAGGTCATGCCTATCCCCTGTCGGTCTATACCTTCTCGCACGCCCATTCAGCCTAGCCCCTCTAGCCATTGTCCGAGATGATCGAATACCTCGTAATGGGTTTTGTCTACACGTAACGGCGTCACAGAGACGTAGCCCTGCATCACCGCATGAAAATCAGTACCCTCACCGCCGTCTTCTGCATCACCGGCGACGGATATCCAATAACCTTCCTTGCCCCGCGGATCTACCCACTTCACCGGTTTGGCAGCACGTGAGCGATGCCCCAGCCGCGTCAGACGGATACCCTTGATGTGATCTAGCGGCAGATTGGGAATATTCACGTTCAATATGGTCCGCGGTGGCAGATCCAGGGCTTCGTGCGCCATGACCATACGTCGAGCAATCAGTGCGGCCGTCTGCAGGTGATCCCCCTGGCGCCCGACCAACGAAAAAGCCATCGCCGGACGCTGTAAAAAACGCCCCTCCAGTGCCGCAGCCACGGTGCCCGAGTAAAGTACATCATCACCCAGGTTGGCGCCGTGATTAATCCCCGCCACCACCATGTCCACACTGTCTTCGTACAGCGCATTCAAGCCAAGGTGTACGCAATCGGTGGGTGTGCCGTTGAGACCAATAAAACCGTTCGCCAGTTCAAACGGGCGTAACGGCTTATCCAGGCTCAGCGAGCTGCTCGCGCCGCTGCGATCCTCATGGGGGGCAACCACCACACACTCGGCATAACCGCTCAACGCCGCATGCAAAGCCGCAAGGCCGGGCGCCAGAACACCATCATCATTGGCAATCAGAATACGCATCAGATTTCGCTTTCCAGTCCGCCGCCCGGCTCATCCGTCAGCGCAACAAGCTCACGCAGCACTGCGGTGGCAAAACAGCCAGTCGGCAAGGTGAATTCAACTACAAGACTCTCTGGGGAAGGATAATGCCACGTCAGCGCGCCAATGGGGAGGCGCAAAATGCGCCGCGCCTGTTCGACTTCGGCGGCCAATAGCCAGGCCACCAATTGCGGTTCGGCTGCCGCTACCGCCTGTTCCTGCGCCGCCGTCTCAGCACTGATCGGGGATTCCCCAAGACCCCACAGGGGGCCGGTGGGATGCACATCCAGCGCCGCCAGCCTGGGGTCATTATCGGCCAGGCGATCTGCGGAAAAATGACTGCGGCTATTAGTGAACGCCAGGCAGTCTCCGCTCAGCGCCTGATTCCAGGTACCCGCAGCCACCCGCTGGGCCAGCACCCGGTTAAATATCAAACTGCGCGCCGTGGATAGCAGCCTGGAGCGCGTGCCCCTGGCGGGCGGCAGTGCGCCACGCTGTGCCCAACTAAGCGCATCCTGGACATTACCTGCACCGTGGCCAAAGCGCTGGGGGCCGAAATAGTTCGGCACGCCGTGCGTAGCCAACTGCCGCAGCCGGGCATCCAGCAGGGGCACGTCTGCCTGCAGCTGACTCAGATGAATAACAAAATGATTGGCGCTGTGCGCACCGCGCTGCAGCTTGCGGCTGTGACGACGGCTGTCGATGCATTGCAGATTGGCATTCCAGATTGAGCTGAAATCCGGGTCAGCGCGCCCGGGCAGTTGCAAGCTGAACCATTGCTGCGTCACCGCCTTGCGGTCTTTGAGACCGGCATAGCTGACATCCCGCACCTTGAGGCCAGCCGCCCGTGCAAGACACTTGGCGACCTCTTCGGTATTGAGATTACGCTTCTCGATCAACAACCACAGATGCTCGCCCTCGCCGCTCAGCGCTATATCCAGCACCTCGGTCACCCGGAAGTGCTCCGGCTGCGCCTTCAGTACCGCGCTACCACAGGGCGGACCCCATGCCGTGGGGCCCAGGCAGTCAAGCTGGCTGGTGATCATAGTGGCAGCAACAGGGCAACCGCATGCACTGCGATGCCTTCTTCGCGGCCGGTAAACCCGAGCTTTTCGGTCGTCGTCGCCTTGACGTTGACCTGATCGATACTGACCTGCAGGTCAGCGGCAATATTGTCACGCATGGCCGAAATATGCGGCGCCATTTTTGGCACCTGGGCGACTATGGTGGCGTCCACATTGGCCACTTTCCAGCCCTTGGCACGCACCAACGCCAGCGCCTGGCGCAGCAACACGCGGCTATCGACGCCCCTGAACTGCGGGTCGGTATCGGGAAAGTGCTGGCCAATATCGCCCAGAGCCGCTGCGCCCAGCAGCGCATCAGTCAGGGCATGCAGCAGTACATCACCGTCGGAGTGGGCAACCAAACCCTGCCGATGGGGGATCTGTAACCCGCCCAGCACAATAAATTCGCCCTGGCCAAAACGATGTACGTCATAACCGTGCCCAATACGCATACTGCCCCCTGCTGATATCGATCGTCGGTCAAGCCGACAGCGAGACCAGATCTTACAGGCTCAGGCAGTTCGCTAGAAGCTCAGTTGCTCAAAGCCTCGGCGTGATAACGTAGATGGTCCTCGATAAAGCTGGCGATGAAGTAATAGCTGTGGTCGTAACCCGGCTGCCGGCGCAGGGTCAGTGGGTGGCCCGCCGCCTGGGCCGCCGCCTCCAGCGCTTCGGGGCGTAATTGCGACAGAAACTCATCGCCCTCGCCCTGATCCACCAATAGCGGCAATCGTTCGCCAGCCTGAGCCAGAAGCTCACAGGTATCCCAGGCTTTCCAGTTAGCCGGGGTTTCACCCAGATAGCGCCCCAGCGCTTTCTGCCCCCAGGGTACCTGGCTAGGATTGGTAATCGGCGCCAGCGCCGACACGGCCAAGTAGCGGCCGGGGTTCTTCAGGGCGCAGATCAACGCCCCATGACCGCCCATGGAATGGCCACAGATACTGCGCCGCGCCGACACCGGAAAATGCGCCTCGATCAGTTCCGGCAGCTCGGTGACAACATAGTCATACATCTGATAATGCCGCGCCCAGGGCTGCTCGGTAGCATTGATGTAAAAGCCCGCACCGGAGCCAAAATCATAGGCACCGTCCGGATCATCCGGCACCCCTTCGCCCCGCGGACTGGTATCCGGTGCAACGATCACCAGGCCAAGTTCGGCAGCGATGCGCAGGGCGCCAGCCTTCTGCATGAAGTTCTCATCGGTACAGGTCAACCCCGACAGCCAATAAACCACCGGCAACGGCTCTCCCTGATCTGCCTGCGGCGGCAGATACACGGCAAATACCATCTCGCAATTGAGCGCGGTAGAGCGGTGACGATAACGTTTGTGCCAACCACCAAAACTCTTGTTGGCGGCGACCAGTTCTAGCGAATCCTGCATACAATCTCCTTAGGCCAGGCAGCAAGCAAAAGCCTGAATGCGTTAGCTTGAAGCGGCAGCGGCTGAGCGCTGCAGCTGCTTGGACTTAAAAATGAATAACGGTACGGATGCTCTTGCCTTCATGCATCAGGTCAAAGGCCTGGTTGATATCTTCCAAGCCCATGGTGTGGGTGATAAAGGTGTCCAGCGGGATCTCGCCGCTCTGCGCCTTGGCCACATAGCCGGGCAGCTCAGTACGGCCTTTAACACCACCAAAAGCACTGCCGCGCCAGACTCGACCGGTCACCAGCTGGAATGGACGGGTGCTGATTTCCTGACCGGCTCCGGCTACCCCGATGATGGTCGATTCACCCCAGCCCTTGTGACAGCACTCCAGCGCCGCGCGCATCAGCTGCACATTGCCGACGCACTCGAAGGAATAGTCCACTCCACCGTCAGTCATCTCGACGATGACCTCCTGAATCGGCTTGTCGTAATCCTTGGGGTTAACGAAATCGGTAGCACCCAGCTCCTTGGCAATATCGAACTTGGACGGGTTAACATCAATGGCGATAATCCGGCTGGCCTTGGCCATGGTTGCGCCGATGATCGCCGCCAAGCCAATGCCACCGAGGCCAAAAATAGCTACGGTAGCGCCCTCTTCCACTTTCGCGGTATTCAGCACCGCGCCGATCCCCGTGGTGACACCACAGCCGAGCAGGCAGACTTTTTCTAGCGGCGCGTCCTTGGGGATCTTGGCCAGGGACACTTCCGGCAGCACGGTGTACTCGGAAAACGTCGAGCAACCCATATAGTGATAGATCGGCTTGCCCTGATAGGAGAAACGCGAGGTACCGTCAGGCATTACACCCTTGCCCTGGGTGGTGCGCACCGATTGGCACAGGTTGGTCTTGCCCGACTTGCAGAACTTGCACTCGCGGCATTCGGCGGTATACAGCGGAATCACGTGGTCACCCACTTCCAGCGAAGTCACGCCTTCACCTAGGGCCTCGACGATGCCACCCCCTTCATGGCCCAGAATCGCGGGAAAGATACCTTCGGGGTCTTCGCCGGACAGGGTAAAAGCGTCGGTATGGCAGACGCCACTGGCGACAATGCGCACCAGGACCTCGCCTTTCTGCGGCGGGGCTACGTCGACTTCAACAATTTGCAACGGCTTGCCGGCTTCGAAGGCAACGGCGGCGCGGGATTTGATCATGGTCTACTCCACAGGTTGAATAACAGGATGCACCTAGTGTAGTAGACAGTTGATTCGTGGATAATAAGCCAACAAACAAAACATTATTGCCACACAGGGATAATCATGACGCCGTGGGAAGGGATTGATGAATTCGTCAGCGTCGCCGAGCTGGGTCACTTCAGTGGCGCAGCCAAGCGCCTGGGCGTCTCGTCCTCGCATGTCAGCCGCCAGGTGGCGAGGTTAGAGGACCGCCTGCAGACCCGGCTGCTGTATCGCAGCACGCGCAAAGTCAGCCTGACCGAAGCGGGAGTGACCTTTCTCGCCCATTGCCAGCGGCTGATTGACGCCCGCGACGAAGCCATGCAAGCGGTGAGCGACCTGGGCAGCTCGCCCAAAGGCCTGCTGCGCGTGACCTGTGCCGTGGCCTATGGTGAAGAGTTCATCATGCCGCTGCTCAACGACTTTATGCAGTTGCACCCGCAGTTGAGAATCGAGATGACGTTGACCAATCAGACCCTGGATTTGCTCCACGGCAGCTATGATCTGGCCATACGCCTGGGTCGGTTGCAGGATTCCAGCATGATCGCAACGCGCCTGGCACCGCGACACATGTACCTGTGTGCGGCGCCGGATTACCTGGAACGCCACGGCGCACCCCACAGCCTGTCCGAGCTACCCAGGCACAACTGCCTGATCGGCAGCAGCGACACCTGGCAATTTCAACAGGGCGGCAAGGAGACGCCGCTGCGGGTGCAGGGCAACTGGCAATGCAACAGCGGCAAGGCAGTGCTGGACGCCGCATTGCGGGGTTTCGGGCTGTGCCAATTGCCCGACTACTATGTACATGAGCATTTGCGCAGTGGGCGGCTCCGCGCGCTGCTGCCGCAGCACCAACCGCCGCACACGGCGGTTTGGGCGCTCTACCCGCAACAGCGGCATTTATCGCCCAAGGTCCGCCAGGCAGTCGATCTATTACGCGAAGGGCTGGCCCGCCGAGCCGAGTACCGTCGGACCTAATATCATCAGCAAAACAACCGATCCCGCACTCGGCACACAAAAACACCGGAAGGGTTCTCAGGGAACACCTTCCGGCGCGGCCAGCACAGCCTAATCAGTTAATCAGGCGACTGCGCAGCTCTGCTCAGTTAGCCTTTTGAGCGCGCTGTTGCAGCTCGGGGTCAGACTGGATACGCGTGGCAATCTCGTTATACACCGGCACGTCAATACCGACTTCGCCAACGGCTTCCATCATTTTTTCCTGAGCTTCCAGTTGCAGCGACTGAGCCTGCTCCTGGTCTTCTGCTTCATTCAGCTTCTGAGTAAACTCGTCGCGGATCTCAGCAACTTTCTCTTCAGCTTCAACGAACTTTTCCAGATCAGCATCCGAAATCGGCGCAGCGGCCTGCTGTTCCATCGGCGCCTGAGCTGGAGCACCTTCCTGCGCAACGGCAGCGGAAGTAGCAAAGCCGAAAGTGGCAAGGCAAATGGCAGCTGTCAGTGTTTTCAGGTTAGTCATATCGTTTCTCCTTCGGTTGGAATCACCAGTATCCATCCACTTACCGTGCCAAGACCGGTAAAATATACTTAACATATTGTTTTATATATACTTTTAATATTTATTATGATTTCCTATCTGATCGTCCGCTGGCCAATAGCGCGCTTTATCTGTATCTTTTTTAAACATGAGCAAAAAATATCCGTTTAAAACTGACACACAATGGTGGAAACGACCCTGGAGCAGCATCAGCGGGCTGCAACGCACACTACTGCTGTTCGTCGTGCTGCCGCTGTTATTGCTCACTGCGCTGGGCATCCGCTTTGGCCTCGGCCAAGCCAGCCAATTTCAAGAACAGCGTTTGAAGAATGACCTGGAACTGATCGGTCGTGCCGTCAGCATCCCGGTGGGAGCTGCGCTAGGCCAGAATGATCGGGCGGCCATCGAGCTGGCCCTAGGCTCGGTGTTTGTTCTTGGCGAGGTGTATGGCGCTTCCGTATTCGACGTTGATGGCACGCGTATCGCCGCCGCCGGCATTACCGAAAGTGACCTCAGCCGCACCAGCATCCCCGAACGTATTATGACCACCGGTGAGGGGCAGGAAGCCTACAGCCGGGTCGCCGGGCGTGATCTTTTCTCGCACTTTCTTCCGCTGTTCGACCATACCGGGCAAATTAAAGGCCTGATCCAGATTACCCGGCGTGCCAGCGATTTTGGCCGCGCACTGGATCAACTGACGATTATCGCCTGGCTGGTGTGGTCGCTACTGGGTCTGACCATTATCAGCGCGGTAATGCTTGGCCACTACGGCGGTGTCGGCCGTCACGTAGACAAACTGCAAGCGCATATGAAGCGGGTTGCTGCCGGTGACCACTCGCACCGCGCAGTGCCGGAAGGCCCCAGTGAAGTCGCCAGCCTGGCCCATGGTTTGAACAGCATGCTTGACAGCATCGAACAGGCGCAACGTGAAGTCGAAGCGCATCGTCAGGCGGAAACGACGCTACTGGCCCGGCTAAAAGACAATGAAAAAATGGTCGCTATCGGCGGCATGGCCAGGGGGATCGCCCACGAGTTGGGCGCACCGTTAAGCGTGATTGATGGCCGCGCCCGGCGTTTGCAAAAAACCGAGGGCCTGGATCTGCGCCAGCAGAAACAGCTCGAAGGGATTCGCTCCCAGGTCTGGCGTTTAACCCGCACGGTAAACCAGTTACTCGACTACTGCCGGCCGGCTGCCACGCAACATCGTAATATCCAGCCTGCCCTGCTGCTAGAGACCGTCTGCGACGCTATACGGCCGGAATTCGAGTCAGCTGGTAAACAGCTACGCATTGATCTGACACAGCCCGTTCCGGGACTGCATGGCGATGCCGGTCGTCTGGAGCTGGCATTGCTGAACCTCATGCGCAACGCGCTGCAAGCCGCACATAGTCAAGTCAGCCTGAGCCTGACGGCGCAGGCTAGCCGCTTGAGCATTTGCATTGATGACGACGGCGACGGGCTCCCCGAAGGCCCGATTGAGCAGTTGCTCGAACCCTTTTATACCACCAAGTCGCCCGGTGACGGCACCGGCCTGGGCTTGGCTATCGTCAAGGCCGTAGCTGAAGAGCATCTTGGCGCGCTGAGGCTGGACAAGAGCTCGCTAGGGGGCTGCCGGGCCTGCCTCAGCTTACCTGCATCGCGACATAACACGCTGACAGAACACCCATCCAGCCCAACCGAGGATCTTGCCCATGGCACAGACTGACCATGTATTGCTGGTCGAGGACGACAGCGGGCTAAGGGAGCTGCTGCAAGAGGAGCTGGAAGCCGAAGGTTACCGCGTCAGCGCCTGCGGCGACGCGGAAGCTGGCCTTTTGGCGCTTGAGAACCAACAGATTGACCTGCTGGTCAGCGACCTGCGCCTGCCGGGTAAAAACGGTCTCAGCCTGCTCCCGGCGGCGCGCAAGGCTGATCCGCCACCTGCGGTGCTGATCATTACCGCATTCGGTTCGGTTCAACAGGCTGTCGAATCGCTCAAAGCCGGTGCCGATGACTTTCTTACCAAGCCACTGGAAATGGATCACTTTCTGCTCACCGTCACGCGTCTGCTGGAAAATCGTCGGCTGCGCAATGAGGTCAGGCACTATCGGTCGTTGCTCGCCGTGCGCCAGTTCAACGGCATCCTCGGCCAGAGTCCGGCCATGTTGCAGTTGTTCGATCAGATCAGGCAGATTGCCCTGGCTGACGGCCCGGTGCTGGTTCAAGGCGAAAGCGGTACCGGCAAGGAGTTGGTCGCCCGAGCCTTGCATGAGCAAAGCCCGCGCAAAGACAAGCCCTACATGATGGTCAACTGCGGTGGCATCCCCAGCGAACTGATGGAAAGTGAATTTTTTGGCCACGCGGCCGGGGCTTTTACCGGCGCACGAAGCCAAAGAGCCGGACTGTTCCAGCAGGCCGACGGCGGCACCCTGCTGCTGGACGAGCTGGGCGAAATGCCGCTGGCCCTGCAGGCCAAATTGCTACGCGCGTTACAGGACGGTCGCATCCGTCCGGTGGGCAGCGACCACGAGATTCAGGTTGATGTGCGGGTCCTGGCAGCGACCAATCGCAATCTGACCCAGGCGGTATCCGAGGGCAGCTTCCGTGAAGACCTGTTCTACCGTCTGGAAACCTTTGGCTTACAAGTTCCACCCTTGCGCGCCCGGGGCGAAGACGTGCAATTGCTTGCCGAATTTTTTCTTACCCGCTTCAATACGCGTCAACAACGCGCGATCAAAGGCTTCAGTGATGAGGCACTGAAAGCACTGCTCAGCTACAGCTTCCCCGGCAATGTGCGCGAGCTACAAAATGCGGTAGAGCGCTCGGCGACGTTCTGTGACAGCCCCCTGATCGAAGCCCGACACTTACCACAGCGCATTCTTGAGCAACCCGCCGCGCCAGCTGACCTGACTGTCGATGACAGCACAGCGCCGGTGCACACTCAACTCAACGCTGAAGCAGACCCTGAAGGCATGCCAAGCCTGGAAAGTGTGCAGCGCCGTTACATTCATCAAGTGCTCAAAGCCACCCAGGGCAACAAACGTAAGGCAGCGGATATACTGGGCATTACCCGGCGCACCTTGTATCGCTGGCTGACCTGACCTGCTGCACCCTCAAGCAGCAGGTTCCGGATGGGGCCTGGATAGCATTGTCAGAGCGCGCTTCGATAACGGGCAAAAGTCTGTAGAACAGCTACACTCATCTCAGAAGCGCAATGGTGCCCCGTGCGGTAATGACAGGATATTGAATGGACTCAACACTCAACTCTTCGCACGACGCCTTAGTTGATAAGGCTGGCGGCACATTACTCAGCGAGCACTTGAACTGGCTGCAAAAAATAACCCTGCTGATCGCCCTGACCCTGACATGCCATAGCGCTTTTGCCGCTGAACCCATCAAATTGGTGACCGGTGAGGAATACCCTCCTTTTACCGGCAGTGATCTGCACAGCGGGGGCGTACTCACGGCGCTGGTTACTAACGCATTCGCCCACAGCAGCGTCACCACACAAGTTGAATTCAGACCCTGGGTAAGAGGTTATGAAGACAGCCTGAAGCTGGAGTATGCCGCCACCTTTCCCTACATCGCCACGGACGAGCGCAAAGCCAACTTCCTATTCTCCGACCCGCTATACCTGCTGAAGATCCGTTTCTACGTCACGCCCAACAGCCCTTTTCAGCAGGGATCAGCGCAAGAACTGGCACAAGCGGTTTTCTGCCTACCCGCAGGTTACGAGTTTGCTGGTTGGGCCGCCGACCAGCGCGAGAAGCTGAATTTTGTCCGGCCCAGAACCATCGAGCAATGCTACGAGATGATGAGCCGCAACCGGGTCGATGTGTTAATCAGCAACCCGGCTAATGTTGCCTACCTTGCCACGCTGGCTCAACACAAACGTCAGCCGCTGATCCTGCGTGAACTGCAGCACCCACTGGCGGATGTCACATTGCACCTGATGATCCCGGCCCACCACCCCCAGGCCGAAACATTGATGAATGACTTCAACCGGGGTCTGCGGCAGATGCACAGCAGCGGCGAGTCGGCCAGGCTCTTTAACAACCACCCTGAATATCAGTTGGTACTGGCCAGCCCGCCTTCAGACGCCAAGCGATGACACGGCTCTTTACAGTCTCTTTACCCAGAACCGCCCCGCCCTGACATCCTCGCCTGTAAACTTGCGCTCACCTACCCGTTCTGGATACTGACTAATGCAGGCTGGACCTTCACGTTTTTCATTTCGTATGTTCTGCTGGCTGACCGCCGTGGTTCTAGGTGTTGCCGCTCTGACCTGGTTCCTGTGGCTGAGCCCGCAAAACCGAGCGCCAGAGTATGCCAGCGTCGAGGTCCAGCGCGGCAGCATTGAAGACAATATCACCGCGCTGGGTACGCTGGGCCCGCTGGATTATGTCGATGTCGGCACCCAGGTGTCGGGACAATTGCTGCGGCTGCACGTCGAGCTAGGCGAAAGCGTAGAGAAGGATCAGTTACTGGCGGAAATCGACCCCACGGTTTATCTTGCCCGAGTCGAGGCGAGCACCGCACAGCTGGCCAACCTGCAGGCGCAGTTGGCTGATCGAGAAGCCCAACAAACCTTGGCCAGACTCCAGGCCGAGCGCCAGCGCAATCTGCGCAAACTGGACGCCACCAGTCAGGAGGCGCTGGAGAGCGCCGACGCAACGCTACGTTCTGCCAGCGCGCAAATTGCCGCAGTCAAGGCGCAAATTCGACAGACCGAATCTTCGCTCAAGGGCGACCAGGCGGACCTGGACTACACGCGTATCTACGCACCCATGTCCGGCACCGTTGTCCAGCAATTGGCTAATCAGGGGCAAACACTGAACGCCAACCAAACTGCCCCGATCGTAGTGCAGATCGCAGACCTGTCGACCATGACCGTGCGTACCCAGGTCTCAGAAGCGGATATAAGCCGGCTAGAGCCAGGCATGCCAGCCTATTTTTCCACCTTGGGCCAGCCCAACCGCCGCTGGGAAGGCACCTTGCGGCAAATTCTGCCCACGCCTGAAGTGATCAACAACGTCGTGCTGTTCAATGCCTTGTTTGATGTGCCTAATCAGGACGGTCAATTACTCCCGCAGATGAGCGCCCAGGTATTTTTCGTCAATGAGTCCGCCGAGGATGTGCTCACCGTCCCGGTAGCGGCGCTTGGCAGACCTGTGCGTGATCAAGCCGCTCCCGCGCCAGAACGGGGCAGCCGTTATGAAATCCAGGTGCTCGACAGCCAAGGCCGGCCGCAACCGCGAACCATCACAGTAGGTACACGCAACCGCGTATTAGCCGAAGTCATCGAGGGTCTCACTGCAGGCGAAAAGGTCGTAACCAGCAGCCTGGTTAACGGCCAGAGCGCCGACGGCCGCGTGCCGCGACGGTTCATGTAAGCCATGACCGATGCCCTTATCCAGCTGGACAATATTACCCGCACTTACCGTAACGGCGAATTGGCCACTACGGTGCTGCACGACGTCTCGCTCGACATTCGTCAAGGCGAATTTGTCGCTATCATGGGCGCCTCTGGGTCGGGCAAATCGACCTTGATGCACCTGCTCGGCTGCCTTGATCGACCCACTAGCGGCGAATACCGCTTTCGCGGAGAGAATATCGACAACCTGAGCAATGACCAACGTGCCAGTCTGCGCCGTGAAACCTTCGGCTTTATTTTTCAAAGCTACCATCTGATCTCCTCGGCCAGCGCTACCGAAAACGTTGAAGTGCCGGCCATTTACGCAGGCCTGCCGCGGGCGGAGCGCCACCAGCGCGCTGAAGAGCTGCTTACAGGCCTGGGTCTGGGCGAGCGTCTCGGCAACAAACCCAATCAGCTATCAGGCGGCCAACAACAGCGCGTATCTATTGCCCGGGCGCTGATGAATGATGCCCAGGTAATTCTCGCCGACGAGCCAACGGGCGCACTCGACAGCCAGAGCGGCAAGGATGTGCTGGCGTTGCTCAAGCAACTGCACCAGCGCGGCAAGACCGTCATCATCATTACCCACGATGCCGAGGTTGCCAGCCATGCCGAACGGCTGATCGAGATGCGTGATGGCCGCATCATCAGCGATAGCGGCAAACCTGCAATCCCAGCCATCAACCAGCCCAGCAGCAAGACTGCCCCACCCCACCAGCCGTTACAGCCGCGCCAACCTTCGATTCTCCTGGCTGACAGCGCCGAGGCCGTGCGTATGGCCCTGCGCGCCCTGCGGGCCAACCTGTTTCGCACGGTACTGACCCTGCTGGGCATCGTCATCGGCGTTGCCTCGGTGGTGGTCATGCTGGCCGTGGGCAACGGCGCCCGGCAGGAGGTCATCGACCGCATCAGCTCACTGGGCACCAATCTGCTGCTAGTGCGTCCCGGCGCCCCTAACACCCGCCGCTCAGCAGACGGCACGACCAATACGCTGATGCCACTGGATGCCGAACTGGCCGGGCAGCTGGACAATGTGCTCGCCTCGATGCCGGAGATGAACGGCCGGGTCACCCTACGCAGCGGCAATACCGACTACCAGACCCAGGTCACCGCCACTAGCCCGGACCTGCCCATGGCCCGAGACTGGGATGTGGCCCAGGGTGTGTTTCTCAACGCCGAAGACAACCAGCGCTACGCCGCCGTTGCGGTACTCGGCATGACTGTGGCAAATAATCTGTATGGCCCCGGCGCCAATCCGCTCGGCGAGTACGTACTGGTCAATAATGTGCCCTTTCAGGTCATTGGCGTGATGGAGGAAAAAGGCGCGACGCCCTGGGGTGCTGATCAGGACGATGTGATATTCGTGCCGCTGAATACCGGTAGCTTGCGCTTGATCGGCCAGCGCAGCCTGAACTCGATCACCATCGTGGTCGACGACCTGAACCAGTCGCAGTTGACCCAGGAGGCGGTCCGCCAGACCATCCTTCAGGCCCACGGCGGGGTTGAGGATTTTCAGATTCGCAACATGGCGTCGTTACTGGAAGACGTGGCCGACACCCAGAACACCTTTACCGTGCTGCTTGGATCGATTGCGGCCATTTCCCTGCTGGTGGGCGGCATCGGCGTGATGAACATCATGCTGGTGAATGTGACCGAACGCACCCGCGAGATTGGCATACGCGTGGCGACCGGCGCGCGCACCCGGCATATCCTTCAGCAGTTTATCGTCGAGGCTCTGGTGGTCTCGGCCATCGGCGGCGCCCTCGGCGTCATCGGCGGATTGGGCTTTGCCGCCGGGCTCCAAGCGCTGGGCACACCGATTCAATTTACCCCCGGCCCGGTGGTGTTGGCGTTCAGTTGTGCCTTCGCTACCGGCCTGATTTTTGGTTACATGCCCGCCCACAAGGCCGCGCATCTTGATCCAGTGGTGGCTCTCAGTGCAGATTAAACAACGGCCCGTCAAAACCGCTCTCGGCCTGCTTACCGCCAGCCTGTTGTTAAGCGCATGCACTATCAACAGCCCGGTGCCGCAAGCACAGGTTAGCGCGCCGGCGAACTGGACCCAGCCCGCCAACCAGCTTGCATGGCCCAGTGTCGATTGGTGGCGAGCCTATGACAACGAGCCGCTGGAGGCGCTGATCCTGCGGGCACGCAGTGGCAACCTGGACCTGGCCACTGCAGCCAGCCGGCTGCTGCAAGCCGATGCTCAGTTACGCCAGGCCGGCGCCGCCTTGCTGCCACAGGTTGATGGCAGCCTTTCAACCAATCGCAGCGGTACCGATACCAGCAACTCCGGCAGCAGTTACAGCGCTGGCCTGAGCACCCGCTACGAAGTCGATTTCTGGGGTCGCAACCAGGCATTGCGCAATGCCTCACTGGCCAGTCTGCAAGCTACCCGTTTCGATCAGGAAACGCTGGCCATCAGTATTGAAGCTGCGGTGGTGACGACCTGGCTGCAAATTCTGGAAAATGATCAGCGCCTGCAACTGGCCGAGGACAGCCTGGACAGCGCCGTGCGCGTACTCGAGCTGGTTGAGGCGCGCTACCGCTTTGGCGCCGCCGACAGCCTGGAGCTGAGTCAGCAGAGAACCCTGGTGGCCCAGTTGCGCGCAGGCTTGCCGACCCTGCAGCAGCGTCAACTGCAACTGCGCAACAGCCTGGCATTACTGCTCGGCGACCCGCCTGACAGCGTTCTGCCACCCAGCAGCCCGTTGACCGACATTGCTATTCCGCCTGTAGCCGCAGGCCTGCCCTCTGAACTGCTCGAGCGTCGCCCTGATATCCGTGCCAGCGAAGCCCGCCTGCAAGGCGCTAATGCCGACCTCAGCGCAGCCAGAGCAGCTTTGTTCCCGAGCATTCAACTAACTGCCCAACTGGGCGCGCAAAGTCTGGCATTGGGTAGCCTGGTAAGCAATCCAGCCACCAGCTGGAGCTTGGCCGCCGGCCTGGTTCAGCCGATATTCCAGGGCGGACAGCTACGAGCGCAAGTGGATGTTTCCACTGCGCGGCAGGAAGAGTTGCTGGTCGATTACCGGCGTACGCTGCTCACAGCCCTCGGCGAGGTGGACACCGCGCTGGGCGCTGTGCAACAGGCTGAGCAGCGTTACGGCTTTCTGTTAACCGCCAGCGATCAGGCCGAACGAGCGTTCCAACTGGCCGAGGCGCGCTACCGTGAGGGCTCGATCAGTCTACAAACACTGCTGGATACCCAGCGCACCTGGTACGGCAGCCTCGACAGCCTGACCCAGCAACGCGCCACCTGGCTGCTCGCCAGCATCGACCTGTACCGGGCGCTCGGCGGCGGCTGGCAAGCACAGGCGCAGATGTATACTGATGATGACCTAGGGTAAGCTGCGCACTTGAGACTGGCTTACCCTGGAGTGTCGAGTGCCCCATACCTTACGGCTGACCACCCTGCTGGAGCGCGTTTATGCCCAGCGCCCGCTACCTCTGGAACAACTTAAACGCGAGCTGCCGGCACTGGATGCGCTATGCAAGAGCCTCGGCGTCAGCCCGTTGAGCAGCTTTGTCGATATCAGCGCTATCGAGTGGCAAGAAGCTGCGAGCCTGGCCGGTGCCGAGCCGAGCACGCTGGATCCCGATCCCGAAACCGGCGGTGCCCTGGCCATTGAAGATCTGAGCTGGCACCCAGTTGCCCTCGGCATGACCAGCCTGGAGGCGATTAGCCTGCACTTGCAGCGCGGCGAGAACCTCCAGTTTCAGACCCAAGACCTTGATTCGCTGCTGCAGGAACTGGCATTTTGTCGCGAACAGCTGGCGCCGCTGGAGGCGGAGGGTGGACAATTTCATTTAGCGGCGACCTAAGCATCCGTCCTTCAGGTATCAGCATGTATCCTCCCAGACCTGTGCACTGCGGCCTCGCAGGGAACAGACGTCTCTTGAAATATAAAGCCCGCCCCGCTGCCGTCATAACAGCCTATGCTGGGCGCATCGAATCAAGGATTACCTGAACACCCATGACCGATCTCATTCGTATCGTGTATATCAGCCGAGCCACCTTCGCCACTGCCAATCCCGACGACGGGGTCGAGCCAACGGTTTCGCGTATTCTTTCCACTTCACGAACCAATAATCGCAAGAATGGCCTGGTTGGCATGCTGTATTACGGTGACGGCTGTTTCTTTCAGTGCCTGGAAGGTGAAACCTCCAAGGTGCAGGCCTTGTACAAAACGCTGCTCAAGGACCCACGCCACAAGGATCTGAAGATTCTCGCCAGCGAGCCAATCAAACGATTGTCGTTTCCTGATTGGTCGATGAAATACGTGCCAGTGGATGAGCACATGCGCAAATTGCTTGAAGAGCATGGCTTCGAGCATTTCGACCCCTATCGCTTCGATCACCACTTGGTCGAGAGGGTCATGCAATTACTGCAAGGCGTGCCCGACCCGACCATCCCACCGGTCGAAGGCCGCGCTTCGGCTCCAGCTCGCACGGTGTTAGCTGCGGGGCTGCCAACCCAAACTGACACCCTCGCCCCTGCGGCCGCAAGCGGCTCCGCGAAGCTGAGTCTGGCCATTAGCATCGCCGCACTGGTTATCAGCGTTATTGCCCTAGTACTGGTGCTGAGCCGCCTTTAACCAGGAGCACCGCTCTAGCCGCCCACATAGCCCGCATGCATACCCAGGCGTTCCGGCAGTGAATGGCAGCGCGGGCATAAGCTATTGGACTGCAATTTGGCATAGTATTCAGCCTGATCAGCTCAATAGCCTGGGAGATTCGCATGCCCCTGACCCAACATCAGATCCTTGATCTCAATGGTATCCAGCTCAGCCTCTACAGCGCTGGCCCCGAGCTGGGCCCGGTAGTCTGGCTGCTGCATGGCTTCCCCGAGTGCTGGTACTCCTGGCGCCATCAGATAAAAGCACTGAGCGAGGCCGGTTACCGCGTTTTTGCCCCTGAAATGCGCGGCTACGGCGCCAGCAGCGCGCCGAAAGACCCGGCCAAGTATGATTTGATCTCCCTGTGCAGCGACATTCAAGCGGCGATGGATCTGCTCGGCCATACCCGGGTCGCCATGATCGGTCATGACTGGGGCGCGCCGGTTGCCTGGCATCTGGCATTACTGGAGCCACAGCGAGTTCAAGTCGTCGGCGCGCTCTCGGTACCCTTCGGTGGGCGCCCGAAAAAGCCCGCCATTGGCATGATGCGAGAGCTGTACCAGGATCGCTTCCATTACATGCTGTACTTTCAAAAACCTGGGCTGGCCGAAGCCGAGATGGCCGAGAACATCCCACGTACCCTGCGCGTCATGATGCACGGTATGTCCGGCACCGCTGGCGCTAGCACGCTGGTGCAGGATAAGCCCGCCGATGCACGCTGGCTGGATGACCGTGTCGACCCCGGTGTACCACCAGATTGGTGCTCAGCGCAGGCCTTTCAGGTGTATGTCGACACCTTCGAGCGCAGCGGCTTCCACGGCCCAGTCAACTGGTACCGCAACTTCGAGCGCAATTGGGAAAACACCGAGCCATTGGCCGGCAAACAGATCGACCAGCCAGCCCTTTTCATCATTGGCGATGCCGATCCGGTCGGCGAGCTGGAAAGCTACACCATCAAAAAAATGCCCAACGTAGTGCCGCGCGTCGAACAGCACGTGATCCGCGATTGTGGCCACTGGATCCAGTGCGAAAAACCGAAACCGGTAAACCAGCTACTGCTGGAATTTCTCGCCCGTGAATTTACCCCGAAGGTCGCACCATGACGCCCGCCGATCTGACCGGCAAGCGCATTCTACTGACCCAGGCCGATGCGTTCATGGGCCCGGCGCTGCATAACATGCTCAGCCGCTGTGGTGCGCAGGTGATTGCTGACACGGGTACTCTGGACACACGGGAAGCCGTTGACCAGTTGGTCAGCCAGTCAGGGCACATCGACGTACTGGTGGCCAATCTAGGCGTACCGGCACCTTCAACCGCGGCGGTACAGGTCAGTGACGACGAGTGGCGTTTGATGTTTACCCACATGGTTGACCCTTTGCAGCAGCTTACCCGCGCCATCCTGCCGGCAATGATCGAACGCCAGTGCGGCAAGATCCTGCTGATGGGCAGCGCCTCAGCGCTGCGAGGCATAAAGCGCGCCTCCAGCTACAGTGCCGCGCGCGGCGCGCAACTGGCTTATATTCGGGCGGTGGGTGTGGAAGTCGCCCGGCATAACATCCAGGTCAATGCGATCGCGCAAAACTTCGTCGATAACCCGACCTATTTCCCTGCCGAAGTACAGGCCAATACGGCCTTTCAGGAACGCTTGCGACGGGAAGTGCCCCTCGGCCGCCTGGTGTCCGCCGAGGAAGATGCCCAGTTCGCCGCCTATTTGTGCAGTGACGCGGCCAACTGTTTTGTTGGGCAGATTTTTCCCGTGTGCGGCGGCTGGGCAGACTGACAGCACACCATCAGGCTGGCAAAAAGGACGCCGCTCTAGCGGTGGTGACGCTACACGCGCCACGCCGTTTGATATCCTACTGCGGCTAATATCTGTTGAAGACAGCCTGCAACTGCCGGTTGGCGATCTGCCTCCGGCAGCGAATTCAAATGCCTATAGGCGCTCTCGGGATAACCGCCTACTCGGCAGTCAGGTAGGATGACCGCGTCAATCCCAGGCGCAGGGCGTCGACGAAACGCGCACGCTCGGCAGGGCTGAGCCGCGCACCCGCGACCTTGTCACGGTACAGGGTGACCAGCTCGTCTGGCTCGAAGTGCACGTAACGCAACATGTCCTCGATAGTGTCGTGGGTTTCAATACCGCCATGCACCACCCGGCCATCGCTGCGCAAATAGACGTTCACCGAATCGGTGTCGCCAAACAGGTTATGCATGTCACCAAGAATTTCCTGATAGGCCCCTACCAGGAAAATCCCCAGCAGATAGTCCTCGCCCTCACGCAACTCGTGCACTGGCAGACTGTTCTCAATGCTCTGCTCATCAACATAATGGCGAATCTTGCCATCGGAATCACAGGTCAGATCTTGCAGCACCGCTCGGCGCAAGGGTTCTTCCTCGAGCCGATTGATGGGCATGATCGGTAACACCTGATCAATCGCCCAGGTGTCAGGCAGGCTCTGAAACACCGAGAAGTTACAGATATACTTGTCGGCCATCTTGTCATTCAACTCATCCAGCACCTGACGGTGCGAACGCTGACGCGCCTTAAGCTGATCATGCAAGCGCGAACACAGGGCGAAATAGCACTGCTCTGCCAGCGCTTTCTCGGACAGACTCAGTTTGCCCTCGGCATACTGCGTTGCCACATCGGCCATATAGTGCGTAGCGCGCCAGTAGGTTTCAGTGACCATCTCGATGTCATTATTATCCAGCAACCCCACCAGATTGCGCACCACCTGCGGCAGGCTGTCCAGATCGTCGATGGGCGGCAGCGTGTCGTTGTGGCGCTCGACGTCAGTCACCTGCACGACCAACACCGCATGATGTGCGGTCATCGCCCGGCCACTTTCGGAAAAAATATGTGGATGCGGCAGGCCCTGTTCATTACAGAAGTCCCTGAGCATGGCGACCACGGTATGGGCATATTCATTGACGTCGTAATTCATCGAGCTGGCATTGCGCGAGTGGGTACCGTCGTAATCAACGCCGAGGCCGCCACCAACGTCGATATGATCGACCGGCAGACCCAGCGCGCGCAATTCACCGAAGTAGCGAATCGCTTCGCGGAAGCCGTGCTGATAGTCCGCCAGGTTGGCAATCTGCGAGCCCATATGAAAATGCAGCAGCCGCACACCATCCTGTAGGCCGGCGTTACGGAACTGCTCAACCACGCGCAGCAGTTGAGCAGCAGACAGGCCGAACTTGGATTTTTCGCCACCGGTATCGGCCCATTTGCTCGAAGCAAGCGAGGAAAGACGCACGCGCAGGCCGACCTGTGGCGTCAAACCCATTTTCGCCGCCTCCTCGATTACCAGGCGGACTTCAGACTCTTTCTCGATAACGATAAACACGTTATGCCCGAGCTTCTGGCCTATCAATGCCAGATTGATGAACTCGCGGTCTTTATAGCCGTTGCAAACAATGGTGCCGCCCTTGGGCGCCAACGCCAGCACGGCCATCAATTCCGGCTTGGAGCCAGCTTCAAGCCCAATAGAAACATCCTCGGTGGCGATAATATTCTCGACCACTGCTTCCTGCTGGTTGACCTTGATCGGATACAATGCAGTGTAGCCGTTGGTGTATTCCAGCTCGGCAATATTGCTGTCAAACGCGCCGGTCAATTGCCGCACGCGGTCCTGCAGGATATCCGGGAAACGCACCAGCAGCGGCAAATCCAGCCCGCTCTCGCGCAGCTGAGCAACCAGCTCATGCAGATCAATGGCTTTGCCGTCGGGGCCGCGCGGCTTTACTTCCACATGACCCTGCTCGTTGACGTTGAAATAGCCAGCCCCCCAATGACGAATGCCGAAAACGCTGCGGCTATCGGCAACCGTCCAGGCTGAAGCATCTTCCTTGCGTGAACGTCGCTGTTGCGCCATCAAATACACCTCTTGTCATAAGCTGGAAAAAACTGACTACAGGATAAAGCAAAAGCGTCACAGCTGTCGCTTCGATGATCTGGCATTTGCCTGCTGGATAAGCCCGGCAAACACTTGGCGTGCCGCTGCCCGCCCTCTACTGTAATGCAACTGAATGACAGTCCTGGTTATGCCAACCTTATTTGTGGAGTTAACAGATGCAAGAATATTTTAGCCTCAAAGGACGTACCGCACTGGTGACTGGCGGCAGCCGTGGTATCGGCAGAATGATCGCACAGGGCTTTCTCCAGGCCGGTGCCAAGGTAATTATCTGCAGCCGCAAAAAAGACGAATGCGAGGCCACGGCCAGTGAGTTGAGCCAGTACGGGGAATGCATTGCGGTCAGTGCCGACCTCTCATCCGAAGCGGGTGCCAAGGCGCTGTTTGCGGACTTGCAGGCCCACACTCAACACCTGGATATTCTGGTCAACAACGCCGGCACCAGTTGGGGCGCGCCGCTGGAGGATTTCCCGGTGAAAGGTTGGGAAAAAGTCATGCAACTGAACGTCACCTCGGTGTTCAGCTGCATCCAGCAATTGTTGCCCATGCTGCGCAAGGCAGGCACCGCCGAGAGTCCAGCGCGGGTGATCAATATCGGCTCGGTCGCTGGCATCAGCGCCTTTGGCGAGCAAGCCTACTCCTATGGCCCGAGCAAGGCGGCGGTACATCAATTGTCACGCATATTGGCGAAGGAACTGGTGACTGAGCATATCAACGTGAATGTGATCGCCCCAGGCCGCTTCCCGAGCAAGATGACCAGCCATATACACAATGATCCCGAGGCACTCGCTGAGGATTGCCGGCACATCCCCATGAAGCGCTGGGGTCGCGAGGAGGAAATGTCGGCATTGGCGATCATGCTGGCCAGTACCGCTGGCGCCTATATGACTGGCAACATTATCCCGATCGATGGCGGCTTTACGCTATAGCCTGGCGTTAACCGGGCCGGTTGATGCCAGCCCGGTTAGACGTCCGAACCAAACGCCGCCGATTCTACAGCCAACCTGCCTCTGCACCCCGCAATCAACATCGGTGCACCCCACGCATTCAGTGTTCGCGCAGCCACCTGACGAGTGGTCACCCGCACCTCTTCAGACTTGATATTCGTCCGCACAATAAATTCATCGCCGCCCGGGTATACCAGCAAATCGCCGTCACACACTGAGGAACCCAGGTGTTGCTGCGTGAAGCGCAGCGGCGGGCCCAGGCTTCCATTATGGCTCCACGGCCAAGCCCCGATAACGGCTGCATAGGCGGGATATGTTTCGTCACGCGAAGGTCATATAGAAGGAATATGACAAATCTATTTAACAGCTGTAAACATTTCACTAGCAAGCAAGTTGCCCTACAAATGCCATTTACTGCGGGTTGAGATAATTTCCTGGATATGTTTATCATGTAAATAGTATTTATCAGTAAAGATCAGGACGCGATGACAAATATCCCCGTAACACTACGAAAACCAGAGCCCACGGACGGTTTTGCGCTTAATGAGCTGGTGGCCCGCTGCAACCCGCTGGACACCAACTCGGTGTACTGCAATCTGCTTCAGTGTGGTGATTTTGCCGACACAGCCATCACCGCCGTCACCGCTGAAGGCGAGATGGTCGGCTTTGTTTCCGGCTACCGCCCACCGCACAAGCCCAACACGCTGTTTGTCTGGCAGGTCGCGGTAGATAGCCGCATGCGCGGCCAAGGTCTGGCGTTGAAAATGCTGATGGGTCTGGTAGAGCGTGTTGCCGCCGATGGCGTCACGCATCTGGAAACCACGATTTCACCCGGTAACGAAGCCTCGGAAGCGCTGTTTAAAAAAGCCTTCCGCCAACTCGGCACCGACTACAGCACCCGGACGATCTTTTCCCGGGAGCAACATTTCAACGGCCAGCATGATGATGAAGTGCTCTACAGCGCTGGCCCGTTTGCCACCCCTTTTTCTGCGGCCGCCTCAGCGGCACAGACTGCCTAATTTAGAAACCAGGAGACAACATGACCAACTTCGAACAGTTCGAAAAACATGAATCCGGTATCCGTAGCTATTGCCGCTCGTTCCCCGTGATCTTTAAACAAGCTCGCGGTGCGGAACTGATCACCAGCGAAGGCAAGCACTACATCGATTTTCTCGCCGGTGCCGGCACCCTGAACTACGGCCATAACCATCCGGTGCTGAAGAAAGCGCTGATCGACTATATTTCCGACGATGGCATCACCCACGGTCTGGACATGTATTCCAGCGCCAAGGAAAACTTCCTTGAAGTCTTCCACCGGGTGATTCTCGAGCCCCGCGGCTTTGGCGATTACGTCACCCAGTTCAGCGGCCCGACCGGGACCAACTCGGTAGAAGCCGCGCTGAAACTGGCGCGCAAGGTCACTGGCCGCAGCAATGTGATCAGCTTCACCAATGGCTTTCATGGCTGCAGCATCGGCGCCCTGGCCGTCACCGGCAACCAGCATCACCGTGGTGCCGCCGGCGTGGCGCTGACCGACGTCAGCCGCATGCCCTATGCCAACTATTTCGGCGACAGTGCCAACACCATCGCCATGATGGACAAGATGCTCAGCGATCCGAGCAGCGGTATCGACAAGCCCGCCGCGGTGATTGTCGAAGTCGTACAGGGCGAAGGCGGCTTGAATACCGCATCAGCCGAGTGGATGCGCAAGCTGCAGAAACTCTGCCGCAAGCACGGCATGCTGCTGATTGCCGATGACATCCAGGCCGGCTGTGGCCGTACTGGCACCTTCTTCAGCTTTGAAGGCATGGGTATTCAGCCGGACATGATCACCCTGTCCAAGTCTCTGAGTGGCTATGGTCTGCCCTTTGCTTTAGTACTCATCCGCCGCGACCTGGACCAGTGGGAACCGGGTGAGCACAACGGTACTTTTAGAGGCAACAACCTCGCCTTTGTTACCGCCGCCGCCGCCATGGAGCACTTCTGGACCACCGACGAGTTCGCCAAGAGCGTTCAGGCCAAGGGCAAGATGGTCAAGGAACGCATGCAGAAGATCGTCCGCAAGCACGGTCCCGATTCCCTATTCGTAAAGGGTCGTGGCATGATGGTTGGTATCAACTGCCCCAACGGTGAAATAGCCTCGGCTATCTGCCAGGAAGCCTTCCAGCACGGCCTGGTGATCGAAACCAGCGGCAACCACAGCCAGGTGGTCAAGTGTCTGGCTCCGCTGACCATCAGCGAAGAACAGATCGACCAGGCCATGACCATTCTGGACGCCGCCTTTGCCAAGATAATGAAAGCAGAATCTGCCGAACAGGCTTCCTGAGGAGAACGCACTATGATCGTACGTACATTGAAGGATTGCGAAGCATCCGAACGACGCGTCGTCTCCCAGAACTGGGAAAGCACCCGCATGTTGTTGAAAGACGACAAGATGGGCTTTTCCTTTCACATCACCACCATCTACGCCAATACCGAGACGCACATCTGGTACAAAAACCATCTTGAGTCGGTGTACTGCATGAGCGGCAATGGCGAGATCGAGACCCTGGCTGATGGCAAGGTCTACAAGATCGAGCCGGGCACGCTGTATATTCTCGACCAGCATGATGACCATATGCTGCGCGGCGGCAGCGAAGACATGAAAATGGCTTGCGTCTTCAACCCGCCACTGAGCGGCAAGGAAGTACACGATGCGGACGGTGTGTACCCCGTAGACGCTACCTGAGTACCAGCCTGCTGGTCGGGAGTGCACCCGCACTCGACCAGCATCAGCGGCTAGAGCCGTTGGCCAGAAGTCATGCCGCCCCAGAATCAGGATGGTCGGCAACATTCACCAACGACAGACACCTGAGATTATGCATACCGTAGAAAAGATTGGCGGCACCTCGATGAGCCGCTTCGATGAAGTACTCGACACCCTGTTTATCGGCCAGCGCAAGCAGACCGAACTCTATAACCGTGTATTCGTGGTCTCCGCCTATGGCGGCATGACCAATATGCTGCTCGAACACAAAAAGTCCGGTGACCCCGGTGTGTACGAGCGTTTTGCCGATGCGCAAAACGAAGACGCCTGGCTGGATGCGCTGGATGCGGTACTGGACGCCATGCGCGGCAAAAACGCCGAGCTGTTCAGCGGCGAGTATGAGCGTCAGGCCGCAGACCGCTTTATCGAAGGACGTTTCAGTGACGTACGCGACTGCATGCTCAGCCTCCAGCAACTGTGCACCTATGGCCATTTTCAGCTGACCGAACACCTGATGAAGGTGCGCGAAATGCTCGCCTCCCTGGGTGAAGCGCATAGCGCCTTCAATACCGTATTAGCGCTGAAGAAGCATGGCGCCAATGCCCGCCTGGTGGATTTGACCGGCTGGAATCAGCCCGCACCCAAAACCTTCCAGGACATGATCAAAGACAGCTTCGACGGCATCGACCTGAGCAAGGAGTTGGTGGTTGCCACTGGATACACGCATTGCAGCGAAGGCTTGATGAATACCTTCGATCGCGGCTACAGCGAAATTACCTTCGCCCAAATCGCCGCGACCACCAGTGCCCGGGAAGCGATCATCCACAAGGAATACCACCTCTCCAGTGCTGATCCGAATCTGGTCGGTCTGGATAACGTGGTAACCATCGGCCGCACCAACTATGACGTGGCCGACCAGCTGTCCAACCTGGGGATGGAAGCCATTCACCCCAAGGCCGCACGGACTTTGCGCCGCGCTGGCATTCAGCTGCGCATCAAGAATGCCTTCGAGCCGGACCACGCCGGCACCCTGATCAGCCAGGATTACTGCAGCGAAAAGCCCTGTGTAGAGATCATCGCCGGTCGCAAGGACGTATTTGGTCTGGAAGTCTTCGACCAGGAAATGCTCGGCGATGTGGGCTACGACATCGAGATCACCAAGCTGCTCAAACAGCTCAAGCTGTATGTGGTGAACAAGGATTCCGACGCCAACAGCATCACCTACTATGCCTCGGGCTCGCGCAAGATGATCAACCGCGCGGCACGGCTGATCGAGGAAAAGTACCCGATGGCTGAGGTGCATGTGCACAACATCGCCATCGTCTCGGCGATCGGCTCGGACCTCAAGGTCAAGGGCATTCTGGCCAAGACCGTTGCGGCACTGGCCAGTGCCGACATCAGCATCCAGGCCATCCACCAGTCGATTCGTCAGGTGGAGATGCAGTGCATTATCAAGGAAGAAGATTACGACGCTGCAGTGGCGGCCCTGCACCAGGCGCTGATTGAGCCGGAAAATCACGGCGACGTGATTGCCGCTGCCTGAGCGGATGACCCTGGGATTACTAGGTAGGTAGTCAAAAAAGCAGGCGCGCCTTCAACGACCGCCTGCTTTTTTGTTGTCCGGCTCTAACCGCCGAGTAAAAAACCACGAACCAAAGCGGCACTGCGCGCCGAGTCTTCCTGCATAAAACAGTGTCCGCCGGGCGTGGAGGTCGTGCTGACCTGCGGATTAATCGCCGCCAGGCGCTGGGTCGACTGCCGTACAAAGGGATAGGTCTTGTCGCCGTGAACAAGCAAGGTCGGCGTCCTGATGCGCTTGAGCGCAGGCCACAGGCGCCTGGGCATGGTCTCGAACACCTCTGCCTCACGACTGGGCCGGCATTTGAGTTCAACCCCATGCTCATGGTGATCCTTCAGCGCATGATCGATATGCGCGCGGAACGCCGGCTCCTCCCAACCACGAAATATGCCGCGATTATGCAGTGCGCCAAAGGCGGTTTCCCGATCAGGCCAATGATGCCGCCGCGCCTTGGCACCTTCGGCCATCGGATTACGGCGCACGCCGAGCAGACTCAAGCTGGTGCGCAACTGAATCAGGCTCAGCGGAAACAGCACCGGATCAAGCAATACCGCACGTTCGAACAGGCCCGGATGGGCCGCCAGAATCAGACTGGTCAGCACACCGCCAAAACTGTGGCCGCAGGCAAATCGGGGCACGTCCGCAAAGCGCTGACGGCCTGCCTCGAAGGCTTCCACAGCCAGTTCGGCGTTGCGATTCCAACCAAGAAAAGGGCCACCGTGATCACTCTCGCCGTGGCCTTGCAGATCACACAACCAGAGATCGAAATGCTCCGCCAGTAGCGCCAGCAGCGGCTCATAGGTGCGCGTGCAGAATCCATTGCCATGCAGGAAGTGCAGCAGCGGCTTGCCCGAGACGGGCGTGTGCCAACCGCGCATGACGAATCCTGCGGTCGTGGTATGGTGCCAGGGTAGCAACTGCATGTAAGGCTACTCGATCGAATAAAGCCGACATTCTAGAGTGCTACCGCTCCTCTGTCAGCGGGAAACTGCGCTCTCAATGATCCGCTCAGTCGAGCCAGTCCAGAGTCAGCAACAGTCGCCGCTGCCCAGCCGGAAGGCCCGGCGAGCGGTGTACCAGGCCGCGGCCTTCGTTGCCTTGCCAACGTTCGCCCTTGAGCAGCGCCACCTCCGCGCAAGCCAGCGCATGCGCTGCATCATCCTTCATATAGGGGTCAACAGCCGGGCCGCCCAGTTGCTGACGCGGCGAGTCCTGCTCTGACAACCACTCCGATCCTGGACCGGCGTAGCTGGTAACCAGCCTTACCGGCACTTTGTCGACATGCCAGCGGGGGCACATGGCCTTATCCAGCGTGCGCAATCGCACACCCACCGTGCGCGCATCCAGCAGACATGCAAACAGGCTAACAAGGTAAGCAATATCTGCGATAAATTGGGCGTATCCGGGCACCCCGGCTACCAGCTGAGCAAAACCCGGCAGCTTGACCTTATCGGCTGCTTGCGGATCCTCCTGCGTCCATGTATAGGTCTCAGCCAGTACGCTGCCGGACGCCAGCACAGCCTGAGCGAAATGCAGCACTGCAGGATCCAGCTGGCGTTGCCAGACCGCCAGGTTCACCTCATCGCGCAGAATATCGAGCAAGGTCTCGACCTCTGTCCCTGCTACCTGGCAGGGCGTTGCGGGCATAGCACGAGCCAACATCAGGCCGCCTCCTCCGTCCAGGGGCCGAAAGGATCAGGCAGTGCTTGCCAAGCCTCTGCGCCGCCTAGCATTTCCGCGTCAGTCAAAAGACAGGCATCCAATTCCCGCGCCAGCCTGGCAAAATCAATATGCTGGCCGATAAATACCAGCTCCTGCCGGCAGTCACCGGTCTGCGGATCCCAGTTAGCCATGATCGCCTCCAACCCCTCACCTTCGCCTGGCCAATGCGCTTTTGGCACTGAGCGCCACCAGCGACCGGCATAGCTGTAGCGCATCAAACCGCCCGCTTGCGACCAGCTACCAGCCTCCAGCGGCCTCGTGGCCAGCCAGAAGAAGCCTTTGGAGCGCAGCAGCCGGCCATTCTCCCAGGTACGGTTAAGGAAACTGAAAAAGCGCTGCGGATGAAAAGGTCTGCGCGCCTGATAGGTATCTGCGGCAATACCGTACTCCTCGGTTTCCGGCACATGCTCACCACGCATTTCTTTCAACCAGCCTGGGGCCATGGAGGCCTTTTCGAAGCTGAAACGGCCGGTGTTGAGCAGCTTCTCCAGTGGCACCTGACCCATGACCATCGGGATCACTTCCGCCTCAGCGTTCAAGCCACGCAAGATCGCCATCAATTCCTCACGCTGATCAGTCGAGATCAGGTCCATCTTGCTGACCAGCAGTACGTCAGCAAACTCGACCTGCTCAATCAATAGATCGGTGATCGAGCGCTCATCTTCATCACCCAGCGTTTCGCCCCGACTGGCCAGGCTCTCGGCAGCCTGAAAATCGATCAGAAAATTCACCCCATCCACCACGGTGACCATCGTATCCAGGCGCGCCAAGTCTGACAGGCTGCGCCCTTGCTCATCGCGGAAGGTGAAGGTTTCCGCTACGGGCATCGGCTCGGAGATTCCGGTGGATTCGATCAACAGGTAGTCAAAACGGCCTTCCTCAGCCAATCGGGCTACTTCCTCCAACAGATCCTCGCGCAGGGTGCAGCAAATACAGCCGTTACTCATTTCCACCAACCGCTCCTCAGCGCGATTGAGCGTGACATCGCGCTGCACCTCGCTGGCGTCAATATTGATCTCGCTCATGTCATTGACGATCACCGCTACGCGGAGATTGTCGCGGTTACGCAATATCTGGTTGAGGAGGGTACTCTTGCCGGCGCCGAGGAATCCGGACAGAACAGTGACAGGTAGCAGTGCAGCAGCAGATGACATAGGGGCTCCTGGTGGAGAGGATGTGGGCAATAATCACGGGAAACGTTATCGTAGCTTTATTGTTATAACATAACAATAAAATAGATAAGGAGAATGTGATGCTGCATCATTGCAACTGCTAAAATAGTTGCTCCACTTCGCCACCATGGTCGACTATGAATCCAGATCTCGGCACCGTTTACCAGCAGTCATCCGCAGCAGACAGCGCGGTCGAATTTCTGCAGATACGCTTCAGCGATATCGATTTTGTCAGCAACGAGCTGTGCACCACCCTGTTTGAGGTGCCCTGGGGCGAGGATCAGCAGTTGCATGCCCTGTCCCTGGATTTTGATCAGGATATGCTGTTGCAAATTCTTGCGCGCCTGGAGCCTGACGCGCAGCAGCAATTCGTCGCCCAAGTGAACGGCCAGCAGCCACCCTTCCACGTCAGCCTGCCGGAGGCCGTGCTGGTCGATCGCGTGATCTGTGTGCTGGGTGAGGCGCAGGAAGTCGAGGGTGAGGTATTCACCCCCTTTGTCATTCAAACCATAGATTAACGCAGGATATAGTCCACGCTGGTGACCACGCGCACGCGCTTGATCTCTGGCGTAAAGGCGTCGACATCCTCAATCGAGAAGTAGCCCTGCGAAGCCCGGCGAATACTCCCGACCTCAGCTTGCGCGTCCCGGGCGAACTGGTCGGCGGCCGCACGCGCATCGCGGGTAGCGTGGGCTATCATCTCCGGCTTGATCGATTCCAACTGAGTAAAGATAAAGCGCGGTTGGAACTCATAGCTCTGGGTTAGCGCAACGCCAGACTTGACCAATTCACCGACCATCTGCATACCCGTTTTAACCCGCTCCACGTCTTCGGTACGAACCAGCACAGTGACTTCTGCCCGGTAGCGCTCAGGAGGTAAGGTCTGACCGTAGACATTCGCATGCTGGTCGGTGATCTTGGGCATCGATAGCTGGATATCCTCTTCAACAAACCCTTTGAGCAGCAGGAAGGAACGAATCAGGCTCTGCTGCGCTTCAATATCGGTTTGTAGTTGGTCGAGCGAGTTACCTGCGACCGAGAAATTGATCGGCCACAGCGCCAGATCCGCCTCGACTGTACGCTCTGCCAAGCCCTTTACGCTGACCACCCGATCCGCATCACGAAACTGCAATAGCCCGGCCTTGATACTGATCGCCATAAAAGCCAGAGATAATGCAATCAGCGCTGCGGCGATGATCGACAAACCGGAAAACCGTGAACTGCGCATATCGCTGCTCCTGAAGCAGGAAGAAAGAACCCTAATGTAGCTTATTTTTCATCGCCGTGGCGAACCTGCAAAGGCCGTTGACGCCAGTGTCGACGGGCTGATTCTGCTGTGTGCCGGCCAGGGCGTGAGCAGCATCGGCGCCATCCCGTCGAGCACCAAGATGGTTACCAATTGAAGCGTGACTATCTGGCCGTCAAGGCTCGCCTATGCGGCCAACAAGGCCAGGCGCGAAGACAAGCGCTTACTCATCCTTGCGCAAATCCTCTGGAATATCAGGTTTGGGCATGGGCCCAGGGCGCTTGCCCTGCCCTGCCCGGTACTGACGCAGCTGGAACACGTAGGCCAGTACCTGCGCCACCGCCAGATACAGCCCCGCGGGGATCTGTTGATCCAACTCGGTGCTGTAGAACACCGCCCGCGCCAGAGGAGGCGACTCCAGCACGATGATATCGTGCTCGGCCGCCACTTCCCGGATGCGCAGTGCGGTAAAATCAGCCCCTTTGGCGATAACAATCGGCGCACCCGATTTGATCGGATCGTACTTCAACGCCACCGCAAAATGCGTCGGGTTGGTGATGACTACATCGGCCTTGGGCACTTCACCCATCATGCGCCGCTCGGCCATCTCGCGCTGCAATTGCCGAATGCGAGATTTGACCTCGGGCTTGCCCTCGGAGTCCTTGTATTCGTCCTTGACCTCCTGCTTGGTCATTTTCATTTTTTGCTTGTTATCCCAGAGCTGAAACGGGATATCCACCGCAGCGATAAGGATCAGTGAGCAGGCCAGGATCAGCAATGCTGTGCCAATAATCTTGCCACTGTGCGCAATCGCATCCGGCAGCGGCTGCCGGTCCAGGGTGAGCATTTGATCCTGGAACAGATTGAGCACGGTCAGTGCCGTGACCAACACCACTAGAAATTTCGCCAGCGCTTTGAGCAGTTCCACCAGCGCCTTGACGGAAAACATGCGCTTGAGCCCGGCAAACGGATTCATCCGCGAGAACTTGGGCGCCATCGACTTGGCACTGAGCAACCAGCCTCCGAGCAAAATCGGTCCGACCAAGGCAGCGATCAACAGCATGAAAAACAGTGGCCCGATCACGTCCAGGCCAATACCCACCGAGGCCAATAACTGCAAGCCCATGGTATCGGTTGAATACAGTGCTTCACGCTCAATACTGAAGTTGAAGCGCATCAGATCAAGCAGACGCTGGCCCATTTCCGGCCCGAGCATGATCAAACCGGCTGCGGAGACCATCACCACCGCCAGCGTATTGAGCTCCTTGGAGCGCGCAATCTGGCCCTTGTCACGGGATTCCTTGAGGCGTTTCTCCGTGGGGTCTTCGCTTTTGTCCTGACCGCTATCCGATTGTTCTGCCATCAGTTAGCCCGCACCAGGCCGCGAAGCCAGATCAGCGTTTCGGTGGTCACCACTTGATACTGCTCGGCCACGCTGCCCAACAATACCCAGATGATAAAAAGACCAAACACCAGTGTCAGTGGAAAACCGATGGAGAAAATATTCAGCTGCGGCGCCGCGCGCATCATCACCCCGAACGACAGGTTAACGATCAGCAGCGCGGTGATGGCTGGCAGACCAACCAGCAGCGCTGCCGACATAACCCAGGAAAAGCGCAGCACCAGCGCCATAAAATCACCGGCCTGCAAGGTCTCCCCTATGGGTAGCGTGGTGAAACTTTCGACCATCACTTCGATCACCACCAGATGCCCATTCATGGCCAGGAATAGCAAGGTGACCAGCATGGTAAAGACCTGAGCGACCACGGCCACCGAGATACCCATGCTCGGATCGTTCATCGAAGCAAAACCCAGGCCCATCTGCATCGCCACTATCTGCCCCGCCAACACGTGAATCTGAAACAACAGTTGCAAGGCAAAGCCCATCGCCACGCCAATCAGAATCTGCTCGGCAATCATTAACCAAGTACCCAGTGACAGGGCGTCAATCATCGGAGCAGGCGGAATATGCGGGGCAATAACGGCAGTAATCGCCATGGCCAAAAACAAGCGGATGCGCACTGGCACCAGTTGCGTGCCGATCACCGGCATGGTCATCATTACACTGCCAATACGAAACAGCACCCAGAGGTAGCTCATGACCCATTGGGTGATGGCCGCGCTGGACAGCTCAATCATCAGCCTATCAGTCCGGGGATATTCCGGTAGAGCCGATCAGTGAACTCGATCAGTTGGCTAACCAGCCAGGGACCCAGCCAGATCAGGGTCATAAAGGTAAACAGCAGGCGCGGCAGGAAGCTCAGGGTCTGTTCGTTGATCTGCGTGGCGGCCTGGAACATGGCGACAATCAAACCCACCATCAAGCTCGGCAATACGATCACCGCGACCATCGTCGTGGTCAGCCACAGCGCCTGGCGAAACAGGTCTACCGCTACTTCAGGTGTCATCGACAGGCTCCTATGTCAGCGCAAAGCTGGCTGCCAAAGTGCCTATGATCAGCGCCCAGCCATCCACCAGCACAAACAGCATGATCTTGAACGGCAGCGAAATGATCAACGGCGACAGCATCATCATACCCATAGCCATCAGCACACTGGCCACCACCAGATCGATCACCAGAAATGGGATGAAAATCATGAAACCGATCTGAAAAGCGGTTTTTAACTCGGAGGTAACAAACGCCGGCACCAGAATATGAAAGGGCACGTCATCCGGGCTGGCCAGATCGTCGCGCCGTGCCAGGCGCACGAACAGCTCCAGATCGGTTTCCCGGGTTTGCGCCAGCATAAAGCCTCTAAGCGGAATGCTCGCAGCATCTACGGCTTGCTGGGGCGTCAGTTCCTCGGCCAAATAAGGCTGCAGCGCCGTCTCATTGATCCGCTCGAACACCGGCGCCATAACAAACAAGGTCAGAAATAACGCCAGCCCCACCAGGATCTGGCTGGACGGTGTCTGCTGCAAGCCCAATGCCTGGCGCAGAATCGAGAACACGATAATGATCCGGGTGAAGCTGGTCATCATCATCACGAACGCCGGTATAAAGGTCAGCGCCGACATCAACAACAGAATCTGCAAGCTGACCGAGTAGGTCTGCTCGCCTTCCTGGTCGGTGCTCAGCGTGATGGCCGGCATACTTAACGGGTCAGCCGCCGTTTGCGCCAGCACTGAAGGCGCCAGCAACATGAGGCCTAATAACAACCAGCGGATCATGCTTTCGGCTCCCGCTTCAGCAGGCCGCGCAGCGTGCGGGCGAAATCAGCAGGCATTGCGCCGCTGGCGGCAACCTCGGCCACCGGCTCCTCAAACACATGCAAGGTATTGATACGCCCCGGTGATGCGCCCAGCAACAACTGTTTGCCACCCACGTCAATCAATAGCAGCCGGTCGCGCGGGCCCAGCGGGAGACTGCTGACCAGGCGGATATGCTGCCCGCCCTGGGGCGCCAGTGGCCCCACACGGCGCATCAGATAGCCCATCAGAAAGATCAGCCCGACCACCAGCAACAAGCCGCCGCCCAACTGCACCAGTTGCCCCATCAGCGACACTTGACTGGCGGCCGGCGCCGAGCTGGCCTGCGCCCACACCACAGTCGAAGGCAACGCGGTAAAGATAAAGGGAATGATCGCCGCCGCTTTCATCAACGCAGTTTCTTGATTCGTTCGGAAGGGCTGATCACATCGGTCAGGCGAATACCAAACTTCTCGTTGACCACCACCACTTCCCCATGCGCAATCAAGGTACCGTTGACCTTTACATCCAGCGGCTCACCGGCAAGCCGGTCTAGCTCCACTACCGAGCCCTGGTTCAATTGCAGCAGATTACGGATGGTAATGTCGGTATTGCCAACTTCCATGGAAATGGTTACCGGGATGTCCAGAATCACATCCAGGTTCGGGCTATCGGTACCGTCGAACTGGTCGCCGCCACTGGCGGACGGTGCGTTGAACTCTTCCATCGGCATGCGTGGCGAGCTATTGGCGGTGGCCAGCATTGCATCGATATCGTCCTGATCCGCATCACCCGCCTCATCCAAGGCCGCAGCCCACTCATCTGCTAGCGCCTGCTCCTCGGGGGTGACTTCGTCGGACTTGTTGTCATCAGCCATCTTGCTCTTCCTCTACACGAATAAAGCGGTCCACCGGGCCCTAGCGAGGGCGCACGATCGGTCCCAGAATTTGTAATGCCAGATTACCCTTAACCGAGCCCAGCTTGGCCTTGAACGTCGGCACACCGTTGGCACAGAGCACCATATGCTCAGGCAGCTCCACCGGAATCACATCGCCCGGCTGCATGCTCAACAGATCCCGGAGCTTGAGCTGACGACGTACCACCGTGGCACTCAGCGGCACCTTGGCAGCGGTAATCTCTTCACGCAGGGCCTTGACCCAGCGTTCGTCATGTTCGTCCACGTCCGATTGCACACCCGAGTCCAGCACCTCTCTGAGCGGTTCGATCATCGAATACGGAAAGGTGATATGCATATCCCCGCCGCCGCCATCAAGCTCGATATGAAAGGTCGATACCACCACCACTTCACTCGGGCTGACGATGTTCGCCAGAGCCGGATTGACCTCGGAATTCACATACTCGAAGTTCACTTCCTGCACCGCCTGCCAGGCTTCTTTCAAATCCAGAAAGGCTTGATCCAGGACCATACGCACCACACGCAGCTCGGTCGGAGTGAATTCACGCCCCTCGATCTTGGCATGCCGGCCATCGCCACCAAAAAAGTTATCAACCAGTTTGAACACCAAGCGCGCATCCAAAATAAACAACGCCGTGCCGCGCAGCGGCTTCATCTTCACCAGATTAAGGCTGGTGGGCACGTACAGTGAGTGCACATACTCACCGAACTTCATTACCTGCACACCGCCCACCGCCACATCGGCTGAACGGCGCAGCAGGTTGAAGATGCTAATACGGGTATAGCGGGCGAAACGCTCATTGATCATCTCCAGGGTCGGCATGCGACCCCGGACAATACGGTCCTGACTGGTCAGATCATAATGCTTGACTGAGCCTGGCGTGGAATCGATTTCGGTCTCAACTGCCCCGTCATCGACCCCGTGTAACAAGGCATCGATTTCGTCCTGTGAGAGCAGATCCTGAACGGCCATGGAGGCTTCCTATTGCAAAACTATATTGGTGAACAGCACCGACTCGATAACCGGATTGCCGAGTTCCCGCTCCAGCAGAGCCTTGACGGCTAACGTGGCCCGTTCACGCAGTGCTTCCTTGCCCTCGGGCGAGAACAGCGTCTGGAATTCCTCGCTGCTAAACAACAGCACCAACTCGTTGCGCAGCAGCGGCATATGGCTAGCCACGCCGGCCATACCCTCAGCATCACGCCCCATCAATACCACATTGACCTGCATATAGCGTTTGCGCCCCTCATGGGTGTAATTCACCACGAAGGCCGGGTCCAGTGGCTGGTATAGGGCAGTAGCCCGGAGCGGTTGCGCCGCCTCGGCGCTATCGGCCACCTCATCGTCGCCACCCATCAACATATAGGACACGCCACCGGCTGACAGCAATACCGCCAACAAACCGACTCCAACGAGTATCAGCAGCTTTTTCTTGCTCTTGACCGGGGTCTCTGCGGCGTCTGTTGCCGGCTGTTCTTCTCGTGCTTGTTTTGCCATGACAAAATTCCGTCATCAAAACAGGAAAATCCTGCTTTTTGGGGTCTTGGGGTAAAAGCTTTGCATCGTCCATGCCAACTCGTCGATGCGTGCTTGGGCCTGGGTGCCAGATCACTGTACAGGGTTCACTGGACGGCGGTTACTGAACAGCGTCGCTGAACAAGGGTCACCGGATAAAGGCCAAGGATAAAGCCAAGCGCCGCAAAAGTCTTGGCGCGGCGGAAAAAGACTTACGGCCCTAGGGCTGTGATTGAGGCGCACGTTTGGTTTGCAGGGCAAGCCACCAGGCCGGTTTGATCGGGTCCGCGCAATAGCGGCTGGTGGCTCGGCGCAGACCACAGCTTACAGGCTAGCGCCTTGCAAGGTGCGGCAGGTAAAGAAACCACGGAGTATCAGGCGTAGTAATCAATCAACCTGTTGGACATCGCCTGGCTGGCTGCCTCGGCAGCCATCGACATACCTGCCTCATCTGCTCCCTGCGTAACAGCCCCGGCAGCCACTGCCTCGCCCCGGCCCGCAGAGCGACCGTCACTTTCCTGTCGGGCTTGCTGACCCACTGCCGAATCGCCAACGGAGACATTCACCAGATCCAGACCTTGCTGCGAAAATGACTCACGCAGACGGAACATCTGCGCTTCCAACGCTTCACGCACGGAGGGGTTCTGGCTGACAAACTGCACCTGGTGTTCCTGCCCGCGGGTCTGGATGTGAATTTCCAGCGGCCCCAACTCGGCCGGGTCCAAGCGGATTTCCACACTGCGTAGATTTTGGCTCGACATCCACTGCATCTTGTCGATCAGCGCATCACCCCAACCAGTCTGACCAAAGGGCACCCCCAGCGTCTGGCTCGTTGCCAATACCGGGCGCGCTGCCAGGGCTCCCTGCGCGGCTGCCTGCCCCGGTGTACCTGGCCGTTGCAGCGCCTCAAGGGATTCTGGCTCGGCGCTGGCGCGCTTGCCTGTGAGCGATTCGAGTGCATCGGTCAGTTTGGCGGTAAAGGCCGCCCGGGTATCAGCACCGGCCATCGACGGATCCTGCGGCCGCTGTAGTTGCGCTTCGAGCGCACTGGTGCGCTCGGCCCTGGAGGATCCGCTGCCGGCCTCCTGGCGCAGCTCCCGCTCCAGCTGCGACAGCTGCAGTTGATCGGCCGTCAGGTTACCCTGGGCTGCGGTAGCCGTAGCACCCTGCAGGCCGGCCACCGCTGCACCGCGCGTATCCGAGAAACCGGATAGCTGAGCTTGCTGCGCCTGAAGCGCGATAAGATCGCTATCCACGTCGACTTCGGCTTCAATTGTCGCATCGGCCGGCTGCTGATTAAGCGTCAGCCGTGCCTGGGTCAGCCATTGCGCCCAATCCTCGGCCAAGGCCTTGAGTAACGCCGGATCAGTCTCGGCAGCCACCGCGTGCTCTCCGTCCTCTGCACTCAGCTCGGCCAGCTGTTCAAGCCAGCCCTGCATGCTCTCCGGCAAATCCTTGCCGTCGGCGGCAAACTGCATCTGCTGCAATGCCGCCAGTTCGCCGTCACCCTCGGCCTCACCGAGCAGCGTCAACAACGCATCAAGCTGCTCTGACTGCTGCCCGGACAGCACTTCAGAAAAAGAGCCCAGGCCTTCGCCGTCGCCCGCTTGCACGGGCTCCATGAACGTGGGCTGCGTGCCACCCGGGCGGGGAACGCTGGAAAAAAGCGCCAGCATGTTCTGACTGACTGACATCGTGGATGTCTCCATGGCTACGGAGTTGGACTGCAATACCTAGTCCTTTGCAAACACCGGGCCATTTATACTCAGCATGTATAGAAGCGAAAACTATCAGTGCTGCAGATGCAATTGCACACGCTGGTACAAGCGCCTGATCTCCAGATAGCACTGCCCGGCAGCCTCGGCGTCGGCCAGCAGCCCGGCTTGTTCCGCGCGCTCACAGGCCTGTTCCAGCGTCTGCGCGCCCATATTGCCGCAACTGCCTTTGAAGCTGTGCGCGGCCTGCCTGAAGGCATTCCATTGCTGGTGCTCCAGAGCATCGGCAAGAGCCGCCAGGCGCTTTTGTGCATCCTGAATGAAAGTATCGATGAGTAACGGGTAATCTTCCTGCATCAATTCACGCAGATTAGACTGAACGGCCGGGTCAAGGTCCTTGGGTAAATCAGACATGCAATACGGGTCTCCTCCTGGTCGCCATAACTTGGCCGGCTAAGCCGGTCTGCCCGCAGTATGCCCAAGGCGCCAGGCAAAGACCACTCGCACCCGGTTGCCTGCGGCATTGAATTCCAGCTCATCAGCCAAGGCTTTAACCAACGCCAAACCTCTCCCGGAATAGCCTTCAGCGCTGCCGCTGTGGTTTTCAGCATCGGCCTCAGGTGCGGCAAAAAGCGCCGAAGGTCCACCCTGCATCGCTCTAAACCCGGGGCCACTGTCCTCCACTTCTATTGTCAGCACCCCGCCGGACGGGTTCGGTCGATGATCCAGAGCAACCCTGATCCAGGCGTCCTGCAACGCCGCCAAGCCTTCGTTGCGCGCCTGGTAATAGCGCGTGAAGCCTAGATAGTTGCATTTGAGTGCCGAATCCAACTGCAGCAGGCCGTGCTCCAGCGCATTGCTGTACAGCTCGCTGAGAATGGTAAAGAGGCTGCCACCATGCTCACGCAAGCCGGGCACCTCCATCAACACCTTGAGCAGAAAAGGTAAGGGGTTGTGCTCGCGAATCGAGGCCGCGCGGAAGGTATAAGCCAGGTGCCAGTCCTGCGCCTCCAACTGCCTGACGTCCGGCTGAAAGAGCATCGCCTGGGGTACGCTGAGGGCCACGCTGGGGGCCTGCATAACCACTTCCAGCAGGCTGATATCGTCTTCAGGGCTGCCATGGAATGCTTCCAGCGCTTGCAGCAACCCATCGAAAACCGCCCCCGGCTGCCCCGCGTAACTTTCCACCAAGGCCAGCACACGCGGCTCACCAAATTGTTCGCCCTGTAGATTACGGCTCTCGATAACGCCGTCGGTCCAGCACAGCAAGCGCTCGCCCGTCGCCAACGGCAGCACTACCGGGGTCGGATCGAAGCGCTCCGAGCGCGCCACCGCCAACGGCAGATGCGTTGAGGCCACCCGGTGCAGGATTTCACCTGCGCTACCCAACACCAGCACCTCTGGCAGCCCGCCGTTCCAGATTTCAACCAGCCCCTTATCCGGGTTGACCTCAATCAGCACCGCGCAGCAGAAGATGCCGACCGGCAAAATGCGGCTAAGCTTGCTGTTGAGTTCAACCAGAATGTCGCGCAGATTGAACCCGCGCGCCGTCATCGAATAGAACACCTCGGCCAGCGGCATCGCGCCAATAGCCGCAGACAGACCATGCCCGGTGAAGTCCCCCAGGAGGATATGCATGCCCCCCGAGGGTTTGTAAGCCGCCAGCAGAATATCGCCATTGAACATCGCATAGGCCGATTGCGAGTAACGCAGATTCTCGGCAGCCAGGCTGCCGGCATGGGCAACGCGATCGAAAATGATCTTGGCCAGTTGCTGCTCCTGCAACAGCCGTTGGTGCTGCTGGGAAATCAGATCACGTTGCTGCTGCAACGTCTGATGCATGTCCTGCATGCGATTGAAGGCGAGAATCTTGGCTTGCAGGATCACGGGATTGTACGGCTTGGTCAGAAAGTCATCGCCACCCGCTTCCAGGCACTGCACCAGTGCTCCGGTTTCGGTCAGGCTGGTCAAGAAGATAATCGGCACCAGATCTTCGCCGGACGCCTGTTTGATCTGTCGCGCCGCCTCAAAGCCGTCCATCACCGGCATCAGCGCATCCAGCAGCACCAGGTCAGGACGCTGGGAAATAAAGCGTTCGACCGCCTCCAGGCCGTTTTCCGCACTGATGACCTCATGTCCCAACTGGCTTACTAGACGGCCGAGGATCATCCGATCGGTTGGATTATCGTCCGCGATCAGCACGCTCAGCCGGCTAACCGGTAGAGCTGACGGCGGCGAACCCGACACGGAGTTAGACATGGATTACTCGATACTGAACAGCTGTTCAAAGTTGGAGATATTCAACACCTTACGCACATCGGCATTGCAGCGCACGATGCTGATATCGGCCGTGTCGCCGCCAGCGTGATCGCGCAACAGCAAGAGCATGCCCAGCGCAGAACTATCGATATAGTCGGCATCATGCAAATCTACAATGTAACGCTCCGGGGTCAAACCACCACGCTCATAGGCTTCACGAAATTCCTGGTGAGCACTGAAGTCGAAACGCCCTACCACTCTGATTGTCAGTTCCTGAGCGTCTGCTGATAAAGTCGCCTTGATCGGCATACTGGAATCCTTGTTGGACATTGTAGGATTGAAGGGGGTGCGGGGAGGCAGAAAGCTTCAATCAAACTTTTCTACCTTTATAAGCTTTAGCACAGGGTATGGACCCTGTCAGGGATTATTTCTATTGCGGTCGAAAGCCCGTTGGGACAATTCATCGAGCAATTTCTGCTCCTGCTTGTCTGCCCGCATCCGCGCTTCCTGCTGATAGCGCTCAATCAATTTGCGCATCGCTTCCAGCCGTTGATAACGCTGACGCCAGACCTCACGGGCCTTGCCGAGGCTTTGCCGGTGCCAGAGTACGGTCTGATGTTGTTGGTCGATGGCGGTCTGCATCTGCCCCAGAAAGCGCTGATAGTTGAGCAGCCAGTCGCGGCCGACGCCCTGCTGGCCGCGCTGGGTCCAGCCGTTCTGATATTCCTTGCAATATAATTCCAGGTCACGCAGCCGCGCCTCGGCGTCATCCAACTGACGCTGACAATCGCCAAGCATGCCTGCGGCCTTGCGTTCTTCATCCAGAGCGATATCCAGCACGGGTGTCAGACGCCGAATGCGGCTCTCACTCATGGCTGATCAACTGCTCCAGCGAGGTCTGGCTGTCAGCCAGATTGACTTTGACCTGCAGCCCCTGGCGCAGAAACGCCTGCATTTCCGGCATTTTCTCCATGGCTTTGTCGGTCAGCGGGTCAGACCCGGCGGAGTAGGCGCCAACACTAATCAGGTCGCGGCTCTGCTGGTAGCGCGCGTAGAGTTGCTTGAACTGCTGTGCTTTTTGCAGGTACTCCTCGCTGACAATCTGCGGCATGGCGCGGCTGATCGAGGCTTCGATATCAATCGCCGGGTAATGCCCCTCTTCGGCCAGCCGCCGCGACAGGACCACGTGACCGTCGAGAATCGCCCGTGAGGCGTCGGCAATCGGGTCCTGTTGATCGTCGCCCTCGGACAACACCGTATAGAACGCGGTGATTGACCCACCGCCCTGCTCGGCATTACCGGCGCGCTCCACCAGTTGCGGCAACTTGGCGAACACGGACGGCGGATATCCCTTGGTCGCGGGTGGTTCGCCGATCGCCAGGGCGATTTCCCGCTGCGCCTGGGCAAAGCGCGTCAGCGAATCCATCAGCAACAACACGTTCTTGCCCTGGTCGCGGAAGTACTCTGCAATACGCGTGCAATACATCGCCGCGCGCAAGCGCATCAGTGGCGCATCGTCTGCCGGGGAGGCAACCACGACCGAACGGGCCATACCCTTCTCGCCGAGAATCTGCTCGATGAACTCCTTCACCTCGCGGCCGCGTTCACCCACCAACCCGACAATGGTGATATCAGCATCGGTAAAGCGCGTCATCATGCCCAACAACACACTCTTGCCAACACCACTGCCGGCAAATAGCCCGAGCCGCTGGCCACGGCCAACAGTGAGCAGGCTATTGATCGAACGGATGCCAACATCCAGCGGCTCGTCAATCGGATGACGCTTGAGCGGGTTGATCGTTGGGCCATTCAGATCGACCCAGTCGTCGGCTTTGAAATCGCCCTTGCCGTCGAGCGGCCGACCAATACCATCCACCACCCGGCCGAGCATGGCGTAGCCCATTGGCAGCTTGCCGCCGCCCTTGGACGGTACCACTCGGGCACCGGGCTGAACCCCCTGCAAACTGTCGACCGGCAGCAGATAAATCTTGCTTCCGGAAAAACCCATCACCTCCGCCTCGATCTGGGTACGGCCGCCCTGCGGGGTTTCACTGATCACCATACAACGGCTGCCGACAGGCGCCTTGCAGCCTTCGGCTTCCAGCGTCAACCCAACCATACGAATCAGGCGCCCTTCCACCACCGGCTCCTGCGGCAACTTCAATGCATCGGGGTAACGGGCCAGGCGCCTGGCAAAACTGATGCGCTCAAACCGGCTCATCCGCGCTCCCTAGGTCGGCTGCGGGCTCCACGCCGATTTCAGGCAGGCTAATATCGGGCTCTGGCGGGCGCACTCGCTGCTCGCGCTGCTGCTCGAATAATTGCGTGGTGATCTGTTGCAGGCGAGTTTCCAGGGTGGCGTCGAGCTGGCTGTGCTCGGTTTCAATCCGGCAGCCGCCAGGCAACAGTTGATCGTCTTCCAGCAGCCGCCATTTTTCCTCATGACGCTCGCGCAAAGCCTTGGCGGCATCGAAATCAGCGGGATTGAGATAAATACGGATATTCTCGGCGCCCATCGGCAGCGCCTTCAGAGCGCCGCGCAATACTGCGGTGATCTGGCTTGAATCGGTCTTCAGCTCGCGCTGAATAACCTCACGGACCATGGTTTCAACTAACTTCAGCAGCATGTCTTCAATCTGATCGTCCTGCTCACGCATGGGCTCGAGCAACTGAATCATGACCTTTTCCAGCTCATCCATGCGCGCATCAAGCTTGACCCGGGCCTCCTGCTGGCCCTTGAGCTGGCCGGAATGAAAGCCATCTTTTTCGCCTGTAGCAAAGCCTTCGTTGTAAGCCTCTTCGCGAATCTGCTCGAGTTCCTCAACCGTATAGGGTTTCGGGCCAGGCTCCTCCTTCGCCTCCTCGGCAGCCAGCTCGGCGTCTTCAGCCTGCGCCTGTGCCTCTTCCTCGCGCTCCACCGGCACCTGATGCTCTGCGGCATCGAAGCTGGGCATATCCCAGAGTGCAAAGCCAGCCAGCTCGCCTCCGCGCAGCAGCTCGCTGTCCTTGGTCCGCGCAGCGGGCGCTGGACGCTTCATTGCGCTGACTCCACTAGATCATTTCCTCGCCGCCCTTGCCGCCCAGGACAATTTCGCCTGCGTCGGCCATGCGCCGGGCAATGGTCAGAATTTCTTTCTGCGCCGCCTCGACTTCACTGATCCGCACCGGGCCCTTGGCCTCCAGATCATCCTGCAGTAGTTCGGAGGCACGCTTGGACATATTCTTGAGGATTTTGTCCTTGATCGCTTCATCCGCGCCTTTCAGCGCGATGATCAACACCTCGGAGGAAATCTCGCGCAGCAGCGCCTGAATACCCCGATCATCCACCTCAGCCAGATTATCGAAGACGAACATCAGGTCCTCGATCTTGCCGGACAAGTCTTCATCCATCTCGCGAATCGCTTCAATCAGCTGCGACTCGGTGCCCGACTCCAGGTAGTTCATGATGTCGGCCGTGCGCTTGATCCCGCCCATGTTCGCTCGGGTAGTATTGGAGTTGCCGGCAAACTGTTTCTCGAGAATTTCGTTCAGTTCTTTCAACGCCGAAGGCTGCACGGTATTCAGCGCAGCCACCCGCAGCAAGACATCGAGGCGCACCTTGTGGTCAAAGAAACCGATCACCTCGGCCGCCATGTCGGGGTCCAGGTAGGCCACCACAATGGCCTGGATCTGCGGATGTTCAAAGCGAATCACGTCCGCGACCGCGCGCGGCTCCATCCACTTCAGGCTATCGAGTCCTGAGGTACTGCCGCCGAGCAGAATACGATCTACCAGACTGTTGGCTTTGTCTTCGCCCAGCGCCTGAGTCAGCATCGTGCGAATGTAGCCATCTGCGCCGACACCCAGCCCGGTTTGATCACCCACGGTATCGATGAAATCACCCATGACCTGCTGCACCTGCTCACGGTGAACCGTGCGCAAGCCAGCCATAGCGCTGCCGACCCGCTGTACTTCCTTGGGGCCCATATGCTTGAGAATCGCAGCGGCATCAGACTCCCCGAGGCTCAGCAGAAATATCGCAGCCTTGTCCAGCTTGGACATCTTGGCCGGGCGCTTGGCAGCTTCTTCACTCATCGGCGTTAATCCACTCTTTGACGACCTGGGCTACCCGGCCGGTATCTTCGGCGAGCAAGCCCTTGATGGCATTCAATTGCTGCTCATAACCGGCACCCGGTGGCGGCAACAACACCGCTGCACTACCTGCCGGGCCGGAAAGACTGACCCGATCATCACGCAGATCGTCGTCCATGCCGCCCAGCTCGGCCGGGTAGCCGGCCAAACCACGGTTTTGCGGCTGGCTGGTCAGGTTTTTTAATACCGGGCGCAGCACACCAAATACCAGCACCAGTATAAAGAGTATTCCCAGAACCTGCTTGGCCAGATCCCAGAACCAGGCCTCGGACCAGAAGGGTATGGCCGGCAAAGGCTCCAGCTCGGCAGCAGCCACAAAGGGGCTGTTGATCACGCTGACGCTATCCCCGCGGCTGGCATCAAAACCCACCGCATCCTGCACCAGGCGGGTCAGTTGGGCGATATCCGCCTCACTCAGGGGCGTGCGTACGCTTTCGCCGGTTTCGGCATTGACGGTCACCGGATCATCGACCACCACAGCGACCGACAGCCGACGCAAACGGCCCTGCTGCTGGCGGGTATAACTGATCTGCCGATCCAGCTCGTAATTGCGCGTCGCCTGTTCACGGGAATCGCGCGGCACTGCCGGCAGCACCGGCTCACCGGTCACTGGATCCACGGCTACTTCCGGCACCGTTACCGCGCCAGGAGGCTGATTGCTCAGCGCACCAGGAATACCCTGCGGGCCCAGACCGGCCGTGCGCTGTTCAGACATGACCTGCTCGCTGCGCAACGCCGACTCGGGACTGTACATTTCTGCGGTCGATTCCACCGCACTGAAATCAACATCCGCCGACACTTCCGCCTTGTAGCGGCCGGCACCGACAATGGGTTGCAGAATATTGTGTACGCGGCGGGTAAAGGTGTCTTCCATACGCCTGGTGTAATCAAACTGGCGGCCGGCAACAGTCAGCTCGCTCAATTCGTCCTGATCGGACAGCAGATTGCCATTCTGGTCGACAACCGTGACCTGATCCTTGCTCAGCTCGGGAATACTGGTCGCCACCAAATTGACGATAGCCATTACCTGCGCTGGCTCGAGATTGCGCCCGGCATACATTTCCAGCAGCACCGAGGCGCTGGGCTTGCGATCCTCACGGACAAACACCGTGGAACGGGGCATGGCGATGTGCACCCGCGCGGACTTGATGTTGTACAGGCTGGAGATGGTACGTGCCATCTCACCTTCCAGGCCGCGGCGATAGCGGGTGGTTTCCATAAACTGGCTAGTGCCCAAGCCCTGCTCGCGGTCGAGAATCTCGTAACCCAGATTATTGTCGCGGGCGCTGACTCCAGCTGCAGCCAAGCGCATACGGGCAGCGGAAAGATCGTCGGTCGCCACCAATAGGGCGCCACTGTTGGGCTCAACACGGTACTTGATGCGCGCCTGCGTGAGGACATCCACCACCTGGGCCGAATCGTAATTTTCCATATTGTTGTACAGCGTCTGGTAATCCGGCTCCTGTGACCAGAGCACTACAGCAAAGCCAATCGCGACGCTCGCCGCCAGGCCAATCAACAGCGCAAACTGTCGCAGCATGGGCAACTGCGACAGATTGTCGAGCGCGGCCAAGCCCATAAAAGGCTTGCGCTCACTGCCCAGCGCCGGCCCAGGCCGGGTCGCAGGTGTGTTGGCGGTATTGGCGTTATCCATGTTCTACCCTCGGTCAATCACGGCAAGGCAACTATTATTATGCTCAGATGGGCATGTTCATGATGGACTCGTACGCATTGACCATCTTATTGCGTACTTGGGTCACAGCCTGGAAGGCCACACTGGATTTTTGTGCCGCAATCATCACTTCAGTCAAATCGACACCGGGTACGCCACGCTCGTAAGCACTCTGCAGGTCGCTGGTGGTGCTCTGCATTTCACTGACCTTATCGACCGCCTGCTTGAGGACGTTTTCAAAGGCCGGTCCATTGACGTTCTGCTCCAGTTGCACTGGCGGCTGAGGGCGGCCCATGGCCTCCATCTGCATCGAGCGCATCTGCAACATCAGACGATTGAATTCAACACCTTGAGTCATGACTATCTCCGGGCCGCGAGTTTTTTGACGGCGTGGATTGCGTTGGAGTTAGTAAAGCAGGAATGATGCCAACATCGACTAATGACTAGAAGAGAAACGCCGAGGATTTTACCACCCTGCGGGAGCGCTCACGCCTCCCGAGGAGCACCGGCCCCGCCGCGATGCTTTTCTGATGGACCAGCGCCCCGCCCAACCCATCGCACCGAGGCCGGTGCTCCCACCAGAATCAAAACCAAACCCACATCAAACCCAAAGCCAGACACCAATCCACAAACCCGGCCGCCCATCCAGCATACAACCGCCGAATCCGGTGGGAGCGGCGGCCCCGCCGCGATGCCCTTCTGCCAAACCAGCTCCCCGCCAACCCATCGCACCGAGGCCGGTGCTCCCACCAGAATCAAAACCAAACCCACATCAAACCCAAACCCAGACACCAATCCACAAACCCAGCCGCCCATCCAGCCTAAACCGCCGAACCCGGTGGGAGCGGCGGCCTCGCCGCGATGCTTTTCTGATGGACCCGCGTCCCGCCAACCCGTCGCACCGAGGTCGGTGCTCCCACCAGAATCAAAATCAAACCCACATCAAACCCAAAGCCAGACACCAATCCACAAACCCAGCCGCCCATCCAGCCTAAACCGCCGAACCCAGTGGGAGCGGCGGCCTCGCCGCGATGCTTTTCTGATGGACCCGCACCCCGCCCAACCCATCGCACCGAGGCCGGTGCTCCCACCAAACCTGGTAGGAGCGGCGGCCTCGCCGCGATGCCCTTGACCTCACCCCGCGTACAAACTCGCCTCTACATCCAGCCCCGCATCACGCATCTGCGCCAGCTTGTAACGCAGCGTACGCGGGCTGATACCCAGTTTGTCAGCCGCTTCCTTGCGTTTGCCGCGCTCAGCGCGCAGCACATCAATAATCAATTGATATTCGCGCTGCCTAACTCCCGTCCCCAAGTCAGTGGCGGCTTCATCAGAAACACAAGACGAAGGGCCAAACCGCCCCTGCGTCAGATTATCGACGCCCGCCACCGCAGGCACATCAAAATCCGCGGGCAGCGCAGCCCCACCCGCATCCCACAGCGGTCCATTTGCCATCGGCACACTCAATGGGCTGCCCGGCAATACCGCCAGACACAGATCCTGAGCATGAATTACCCCACCCGCATGCAGAATCAACGCCCGTTGCACGGCATTGTCTAGCTCTCGGACGTTCCCCGGCCAACTATGCTGTTGCAGCACCTGACAGGCATCGCTGGCAAAGCGCACCGGCGGCTGGTTCATTTTCCGGGTGTGTTTGTCGAGCAATCGCTGGGCGATCGGCAAAATATCGCCGGGGCGATTACGCAGCGGTTGCCACTGCAGCGGAAAAACCCCCAGACGGTAATACAAATCTTCGCGGAAGCGGCCAGCCGCCACCTCCGCCGGCAAGTCGCGATTGGTAGTCGCAATCACGCGAATATCCAGCTGGATCAGCTTGCGCCCGCCAACCCGCTCCACCTCGCGTTCCTGCAATACCCGCAGCAACTTGGCCTGCAAGCCCAATGGCATTTCGGAAATCTCGTCCAGCAGCAAAGTACCGCCGTTAGCCTGCTCGAACTTGCCGGGCTGCGAGGCGACCGCGCCGGTAAAAGAGCCCTTCTCGTGGCCGAACAGGGTCGCCTCGAGCATATTGTCCGGAATCGCCGCGCAGTTGATCGCGATAAACGGCTGCTCGGCGCGGGTCGAATGCTGGTGAATAAAGCGCGCTAGCACTTCCTTGCCGGTCCCCGACTCACCGGAGATCAGCACGGTGGAGTCACTGGCCGCCACGCGTGAGGCCAGGTGCAACAGTTGTTGACTGGAGGGCTCCACGGCAACAGGCCCATCCAGTTTGCCAGCCCGCAGACGACCCTGTGCGTGCTGGGCAACCAACTCCAGCAACGCCCGCGGCTCGAACGGCTTGACCAGATAATCCACCGCGCCATCGCGCATCGCTTCCACTGCCTGCTGAACGGTGCCATAGGCAGTCATCAGCAACACCGGCAAGTGCGGATGCTGCTGACGCAGATTACGCAACAGACGATGACCGTCCATGCCCGGCATGTTGACATCGCTGACCACCATGCACACCGATTCACGCTGCAATAGTGCCAATGCCGCATCGCCATCGCCGGCCTCAAGGGCGTCATAGCCGCCCAGGCTCAGGGTCTCGCACAGGGCTTCACGCAGCGCGCGGTCATCTTCCACTAACAGAATGCGGGGGCGTAGCTGGCTCATAGCGACTGCTCCTGCGCTGTGGCTGCTCTCACCGGTGCAGCGCTATGGCGTACCGGCAGCAGCAGCTCGGCGCTGGTGCCCCAGCCGGCCTTGCTGCGTAAAAAGAACGCGCCACCATGGGCACGCGCCACTGATTTGACCACCGACACACCCAACCCCGTGCCCTGGGCGCGGGTGGTATAAAAGGGCTCGCCAATCTGCGCGCGCTGCTCAGGCTGCATGCCACAACCGACATCCACCACACTGAGACTGAGCTGGCCTTCGATCAAGCGGGCACAGACCTTTAGCCTGGCCGCGGAGCCGCCGGCCTGGATCGCGTTATCAATCAGGTTGGTCACCGCCCCCACCAGGGTGTCGCGGTTACAAGTCAGCATCAGATCGTCCGCGCAGCGGTTGTCCCAGCGGCACGCCGCGCTGGCTAGCTCAAGCAAAGGCTCGGCCTCGGCCTGCAGTGCGTCAAAAAACTGCGCCAGACTGATATGGTCTTCCAGCGGCAAGTCGCCCTTGGCAAACAGCAACATGTCGCGCACCTGATGCTCCATGGCTTTCAGCCGGCTACTCAAGCGCTCACCGAAACGCTGGCGCTGTTCCGCTGGCAGATGCGGATCGTGCAAGTGGCTGGCATAGAGCATCGCGGTGGATAGCGGCGTGCGGATTTGGTGGGCCAATGACGCAACCATGCGGCCCAGCGCCGAAAGACGCTCGTGGCGCGCCAATTGGCTCTGCAACTGGCGGGTTTCGGTCTGATCGTTGATCAGGATGATCTGGCCCGGCTCACCGAGCAGCGAGCGGGTCGCCAGCGACACCCGGCGGCCACTGCGCAGGGAGACTTCGTGGTAATCATCTTCGCGTGGGGCAAAGCGTTCGCGGATCAGGTCGCGCCATAGCTGACCTTCCAGCGGCTCGCCGAGCAGGTCACGGGCCGCGGGATTGGACTCGCGCACCACGCCATTACCATCCAGCACCACCACGCCACCGGGCAGCAGGTCGAGCAGATTTTGCAGGCGCGAGGCCAGGCAGGCTTTTTCCGCCAACTCACGATGGCGCTGGGCATGCACCTGATCCAACTGGGCTTGGAGGCTGCTGACCTGATCCTGGAGCAGTGCGTAGGAGCCTGACAACTGGCCAGACATCTGCCGGAACAACTCATAGGCCGCTGTCAGCTGCGCCTCATCCCGGGGTGCAGCGTCCGCGGAGTGCAGCCCGGTTTGATCTGTGTGAGAGGTGAGCAGGTGTTGGGCAGTGAGTACCATCGGGAATCCCCTGAATACAAAAAGAAAGCTTCAGGGGCGATAAAGCAAGGCGCGTGCCATCAACAAACAACTCAATATAAACAATAGCTTGCGCGCTAAAAAATAAAACAGCGTCAGTCTTCTGACAGCTCCATGCCGCGGTTGATGCCGTACTTGCGCATCTTCTCAACCAGGGTAGTACGGCGTATGCGCAGGCGTTCGGCGGCCCGCGCGACCACGCTGTTACATTCATCCAGCGCCTGCTGAATCAGCGTTTGCTCCAGGCCGCCCAGGTATTCCTTCAGGTCCAGGCCATCGGGCGGCAGGAACGCCGGGCTATTCAGCCCAACCAGGCCGGTAAAGGCTTCGTCCCGCTCGTCTTCCCTATTGTTGGCATTACGCAGATCTTCCTGGTCATCCTCAACATAGCGGAACTTGCGTGGCAGCTCGCCCACGCCGATCACCCCATGTGGATGCATGATCGCCATACGCTCGACCAGATTAGCCAACTCGCGCACGTTACCCGGCCAGTCATGTTGGCACAGCGACATGATCGCCGAGGTGCTGAAGCGAATAGAGCCGCGCTTTTCCTTTTCCAGGCGAGTAATCAGCTCGTTGAGCAGCAGCGGCAGATCTTCGATCCGTTCACGCATGGCCGGCATCTCGATCGGGAACACATGCAAACGGTAATACAGATCCTCACGGAAACCGCCCTGCTCAATCATCTGCTCAAGATTCTTGTGCGTCGCGGCAATCACCCGTACGTCCGCAGTCTGAACCTTGTTGCTGCCGACCCGCTCAAAAGTGCGCTCCTGCAACACACGCAACAACTTGACCTGCATCGGCAGCGGCATATCGCCAATTTCATCGAGAAACAAGGTGCCGCCCTGGGCCAATTCAAAGCGCCCGGCGCGGCTGGTGATGGCCCCGGTAAAGGCGCCCTTCTCGTGGCCGAACAGTTCACTCTCGAGCAATTCCGCCGGAATAGCACCGCAATTGACCGGCACAAAGGGCTGGTCCTTACGCTTGGAGTGATAATGCAGGTTACGCGCCACCACTTCCTTGCCGGTACCCGATTCGCCAAGAATCAATACTGTGGCTTCGGTATCGGCTACCTGTTGCATCATCTGCCGAACGGAAAAAATACTGCGGCTGGTGCCAACCAGACTACGGAACAGATTGGGCTCGCGCTGACGCTGACGGTCGCGGTCATCGTAGACCTCGCGGTAGACCTGGGCGCGGTGCAGGGAATCAAGCAGCTGGTTATAGCTCAGCGGTGGCGGCAGCACTGCCAGCAGACGTTGGCGCAGGTGCTCCGGCCAACGGCTGGCCTGTTCTGCATCGAGCAGAATGGCCGGGAGATTTTCATCCCACTTGTCCAATTGCGCGAGTAAGCCCTGCATGCCATGCGCACACTCACAATGGCCCAGAATCACGCATTTGAAGCTGCCAGAGGAAGCGGCTTGCGCCTCCACGTCTTGCTGCCAGGCGGCAGAGGTAGTAATAACCGCATCCTCGCCCAGAAACGACAGAATCACGCTCAAATCATGGCGGCTAGACGGTGCATCATCAATTAGGAGGATATGGCTGTTGGGCAGCATAAGAATGACGGGCGTCCTGTAAACACGCAATCCGGGCAATTAACGCTGATAGCGCTTTGCCACTTGAATAATCTAGGCGCCAACGTTAGTCAGATTCGACATCATAGTCAAATAGTTGGCGCAGTTAAACGGCATTTTTTATTCAGACGGAATCAGCAGCTACCCGTAACCCAGCACAGCCACCGGCAGCTCTTGTGATAACGCTCAGCGCTCAGCTGAACATCTGGTAGACCTTGGCGCCCTGCTTGCTGCGTTGCAGCTCCTGCAGCTCTTCAGCGAGCTTACCCTGCACTGCCTGACACAAAGCGACCACTTCGCGATAGGTGCTCAGCAGGTTATCCAGCGCATCGGCCAGCGCCTGGTCTTCACGGCCGTCTTCCGCCATCGCCTGGGCGACCAACTCACGGCACACATGATCGAGCTGACTGACCTGCTGCCAGTCACCGGCATGTACTGCTTCTACCAGTGCCTGGTGGGTGTCTTCCAACTGCTTGACTGCAACGGTCATGGTCTGTCCTCAGTATTGGCGAATGCCATCCCAGCCTTCCTTGACGTCGCGCAGCAAAGCGGCGACCTCATCCAGAACAGCCGCATCGTTTTTCAGGTTGGCTATGCTCAGACGCTGGATCATAAAGGCGTAGAGGCTATCCAGGTTGGCGGCTACTTCACCACCCTTGTCCAAATCCAACCCGTCACGCAATCCGCCAATGATAGCCACGCACTTACCAATCAACTCGCCCTTGAGCGGAATATTATTGAACTGCATGGCACCCTTGGCTTGGGCTAAACGCTGCAAACCGCCTTCCATCAGCATTTGAATCAAGCGATGCGGGTCCGCTTCACTGACCTGAGCGTTGACGTTAACGGTCTGGTATTGCTTCATCGCAGCATAGGCGTTCATGGGCAGGTCCTGAGGTTGATAATACATGTTCAATGTATCGGCCTCACGCGAAAAACTTTAATCTTTATTTGCCGGGATGCTGATGCAACAAGGCCCGCTGAGTTTAATCAAGCGGGCCTTGGGTAATACCCTTTCATGGTCGGGCGGTGTTTCAGGTTGGTTCTATACCGTCCCAACCTTCCTTTATTTCCTGCAGCAACGCCAGCACTTCATCCAGCGAACGCGGCGTATCATCCAAGGCCACACCGGCCAGCTTACGGGTCATATAGTCATAAAGCGCGTCCAGATTTTCGGCAATCTCGCCGCCCAAATCTTTATCCAACGCCGCCTGTAATGCACCAATAATACTGATGGTGCTGCTGACGGCCAGGCCACGCCGCTCGGGGTTACCAGTAGCCTGCGCATGCCTTGCCAGCTTCAGGCGCTCTATGGCGCCATCCAGCAGCAACTGCACAGCGCGGTATTGGGACACTTCCTGGGAAATGTTGACCTGCTTATACGTATCGATAGGGCTTTTCATTTAGTTTTTATCCTGTCTGACCGAGCCCGGGAGGCTGTCCAGAGCACTAGTCAGGAAGTTGCTGGTACTCGTTAACTGCCCCACCAGCGAATCCATCGCGTTAAACTGGGAGAACAAACGAGCCTCCAGTTGTTCGAGCCGACGATTCAATTGTTCTCGCTGCTCATCAACACCACCTGGGCCGTTCAACGTATTCTGTAGCGCAGAAGTACGACTCTCAAGAATACCGCCGGTTTCCGCATACGGCTTGACCTTGCCCTCTAACCGACCCATCAGCCCGTCTGCTCCTGTCAAAAAACCGCCTAACTTGTCAAAGTTATCGTTAAGAGCAGTACTGAGGCGAGCATCATCCACCGCCAAGGTACCATCACGCTGGGTAGTCACTCCCAGATCAGCCAAAATTCTGAAAGGCCCACCACTGCTGGACGCACTACCCAGCTCGCTACGCATGGACGCCATAAATGAGCGCACCGACGAGTCGCCCACCAAAGCTGCGGCCAATGGTTCGCCGTTCTCCCCACCCACGCTAGTGACTGAGGTCAGGGAATCGACAGTGCCGATCAATTTATTATAAGCATCGACGAACTTGTTGACCGCTGATGTCACCCCGGCCTTATCTTCGCCCACATTCAGATTAATGGTACTGGCGCCCTCCAGCTCATCGGCGGTCTGAGCCTTTTGCAGGGTAATGGTGACCCCTTCAATGGCCTCGCTGATTTCATTGCTAGCACTGCTGATAGGAATACCGTCGATCGCCACGTTGGCGTCGCGGGCGTAACTGATAACCCGGGGCTCTAGCGGGTTATCGGGATCAATCGGTTGTGCAGCGAAATCGGACGTTTCCGGCGCAGTGAAATTCAACACCGACAGATCACCTGAGGTCGACTCTGAGGTGACACTGAGATCATTACCCGTACCAAAGGAGGAAGAACTCAAAACCAGACGAGCCCCGCCTTCGGCACCAGGATCATTCACGATAGTCGCGCTGATACCTGCCGACTTACCGGAGGCGTTAATCGCATCGCGAATACCGGTAAGGCTATTATTCTCAGCGGTTACATCAACATTAATGGTTTTATCGCCGGCGCTGACGGTGAGGGTGCCAGTACCAATCTGCGCCGAGGGATTCTCAACACCGCGCAAGGCCACTTTGCTAGTTTGAGCGAGGTTAAATACCTGAACATTGTAATTGCCAGAAACAGCGCTAGCATCGGCTTTCACAGTGAACACATCGGCTTTTCCCGACGAGGCACTGCGCTTTTCAAACAAGGAGGGATTGTTCAGCTCTTTCAACACGGTCTGGAATTCAGACAGCGCATTCTTGAACTGACTGAGGCCTGAGAACTTGGCCGTAGTGGCCTTTTCCAAGCGATTTAACTGAGCCGTCTTGGGAGCACTTTCCGCATCAACCAGGGCCTTGACGATACCGTTGATATCCATCCCTGACCCGATACCTGAGCCTATACCTTGAATAGCCATAATACCTGCCCTTGTGACCGTTAATTGACGGTCTGCTTACCGATGAGAATGTCCCGGTTGTGCAGGCAAGTTATGTGCCAGTCAAACCGGCCAACAGAGCTCTCAGGCTTCTGCTTTGAATAGCAAGCTGCGAATTTCGGACAAGTTCTCCGACAGCCGCAATGCTTCTTCCGACGGGATCTGGCGAATCACATCGCCACTGACTCCCTCGGTTACATTAATTACCACCCGGCCGCTGCTGTCATCAACATTGAAGTTGATATCACGCTGAACCGACTGGACAAAATTCTGCATATCGGACACGGCCGCATCAAGTGTTTCACGGTCAGTTTCGACAGGCTGTTGTGCGAGAGGGCTTTGTGTTCCAGCCTTTTCGCTTTGCGTTTTAGCTGCTACGGTGTCCGTCTGCATGCCGGCACTGGTGCCAGCTTTAGCCGCCTCAACCGCAACACCGGTGCGCGCACTGCTAGTGATTTCAAACGGTTTGAGAACGCCCATTTCCATGGTCTTTACCTCACAAAGGAAAAAGCGGAGGGAAGGCGCAAGCCCTCCCCCCGCAGTCTAGCTCCGTTTCGATCTTAGCCCAAGAGGCTCAGAACGGCCTGGGGCAGCTGGTTGGCCTGGGCCAACATCGCAGTACCGGCCTGCTGCATGATCTGGTTTTTGGCCAGATTGGCAGATTCAGCTGCGTAGTCAGTGTCAACGATCCGGCCGCGGGCGGCAGAGGCGTTTTCGCTTATGTTCTGCAGGTTACTGATGGTCGAATCAAAGCGGTTCTGCACCGCACCCAGCTTGGCGCGCTCGCTGTCGATCTGCTGCATGGCGCCGTCCAGCACCGAGATGGCCTGCTGTGCGCCTTCAGCACTGGTGATGTCCAGGTTGCTGACAGATGATTCAACTACCACACCATTTTGCGTGCCAGCAGCACCAGTCAGACCCAGGGCAGCCAGGCCAGTGCCGGCTGCGCCGTCAGCTACAGTGAACGACTCGTTACCGGAGAACAGCTCCAGAGTGCCAGCATCAGTTTTGCTCGCGCTGACCCCGGTGCTGGCGGTATTTATGGCGGTAACAATCGAATCCAGATCGCTACCCTTGGCCAGCTTGACTTCGGTACCGTTCAGGTTGATCGAAGTATTCTCGGTAAGCTTGGCATCAGTGGTACCGGATGACAGACCAAGAGCCTGCAGCGATCCAGCACTACCAGCCGCATCAGCCAATTTGATTTCTTTACCATCTTCAGAGTTAAGCTTCAGACGGCCGTCCTGGGTAACGCTGGCTGTTATGCCTTCAATGGTTGTATCCGCGTTGATTGCATCTGCGATACCAGAAACGGAGCTACCCGCCGCGAAGCTGATGTCAGCACCGTTTATAGAAATTTTGGCTGCGGCAGGGAGGCCAGCCCCGGTGGTGCCAACATCCAAATCAGTCGCCGCCGTAAAAGTTCCAGCTCCCAGCAGCTCGTTTACAGTAGCAGCATTACTAGCACCGTCAATCGTGAAGTCGCTGTTGGAACTCAGAACCAGCGTGCCTTCACCATCATTAGTGCCAGCCCCTATTGAAGCGCGAACTCCAGTATTGGCAGATTGCTCGTTGATCTTGGTGACGACATCGTCCATTGAATCACCGGCGGTCAGACTGATATTGGAAGAACCAATAATCACGTTGCCGGCGGCTGCCAATGTGGTCTGTAAGGCGAAGGTTTCTGTGCCATCAGTATTGCCCGAAGCAGCAATACCCGCGGCACCAGCTGTAAGCCCAAATGCTTCCAGCGTACCAGTTGAACCGTCTAGAGCCGCATCTCCAGCGTCAGATTTAGCCAGTCGAAGTACACCAGCCTCATTGGAAGCAGTAATCGTTGACCCACCACCAAGTGCGTCATTAATCTTTATAACCGCGCTGTCAAGAGTATCTTCAGCAGTCAAAGCAATGTCGGTTGTGCCAATGGTAAGAGTACCCGCACCCGCCTCACCGAGTGTTTCGTTCTCCAACACAAAGTCTGCAGTACCTGTGGTTGTTGCAGAGGCAGTCTGCACTTGCTTGCCAACCACTTCAGCAGAAAGCTGGTTCGTTCCACCGGCTGCGGTAGCCGAACTGAAAGTACCCTTAAGTGCTGCTGCACTGACACTGCTCAGACCAAAAGACACTGTCTCGTTAGCGGCGGCACCGATCTGAAAGCTGGTATTACCCATAGAGCCATCGAGCAATTTCTTGCCACCGAAAGCAGTGGTTTCAGAAATACGGGTCAATTCACCGGACAGCGAGGAAAATTCCTGCTGCAAAGCGGCACGTTCAGTATCGCTGTTGGAACCGTTGGCTGATTGCAGAGCCAGGTCACGCATACGCTGCATGATGTTGGTTGATTCCTGCATCGCACCTTCAGCAGTCTGGGCAATGGAGACGCCATCATTGGCGTTCTTTACCGCTACACTCAGACCGTTGATCTGGTTGGTCAGGCGGTTGGAGATCTGCAGGCCTGCAGCATCGTCCTTCGCGCTGTTGATCTTCGAACCCGTGGCCAGACGCTCCAGCGAGGTGGACAGATTGCTGGTGGACATACCCAGGTTACGTTGGGCGTTGAGTGACGCTACGTTCGTGCCGACTGTTAGAGCCATGATGTATTACCTCGTAGAGCGTTAGTTTGCCTGAGCTTGCGACTCGCGGGCCGGCTTTGCCCAGGCACCCAGTGAGTTCGCATTCAGTTACTGTATCGGCGTACTGGCCAAGAGCTTTAGGGTTAATTTCAAAATAATTATTTGTTTGCTTGACAACTACTTAGCGAAACAAAAAAGCCCTTCCAAGCACCTGACGCAGTTTTGACGCCAACCAGATGCCATGCCGATGGTTGTGTATCGACAGGGGCGGGAATAACTTGAGGCGCGGGGACGGCCGAGTTCCATCTCGGCCTGCGGGTTCTCCTGACACACTGCTGTGTCGAGGTGGAACTCGACACTCCCAGGGAGAAACTGGGGTCAGCGTAACGTTTCAGAAGGATCAAGCCGGAAAGAGCATCGCTGGAGTCAGGTCTCGTCTTTTGCATGCTGAGGGTGGCGATGCTCAGGTGGCTGGGCGTATTCGGGAGCTTTGGATTTTTGAGGTGGCTGTTTCGCGGTCAGGCAACCGCTACCAACGGGATAGGTGTTAGCAGCGGGAATGAGGCTGGGGTCAAGAAGCAGGGGGCAGAGCAAGGAAGCCGAGCTCCGCAGTCACCCGGCGCGGGGAAGAACTCAAGACCCACTAAGTATTGACGAATCGTAGTCGCGAATCATGCCAGCCAACTGATCTTTAAGGCTGAGGCGCTGCTTCTTGAGGCTCTCCAGGTGCTCGTCGGAGGCGTTTTCTACACCCGTTTCGAAGCGATGCACTGCGTGATCTACCTCATGGTACTCGTCAAACAGTTTTGCAAAATGATTGTTACTGGTTTTCAGGTGGTGAATGGCTTCTTTCGATTCGGGCATTTCGTGGATCAGGTCGTGCTTTTCCAGGGTCATACAGACAGCCTCTATGATGGGGATGGGTCTCACTTATTCAGTGTTAGCCATTTGCGCTAATCAGATTATGATCTCCGTCAAGAAACCATAAGGCTTTGCCGCTGGGACGGCCGAGTTCCATCTCGGCCTGCGGGCTCTGCGGTTATACCTTTGTGTCGAGGTGGAACTCGACACCCCCAGGGGACAACACTACCGCCGGGATGGCCGAGTTCCATCTCGGCCTGCGGGTTCTGCGGTTACACCTTGGTGTCGAGGTGGAACTCGACACCCCCAGGGGACAACACTGCCGCCGGGACGGCCGAGTTCCATCTCGGGCTGCGGGCTCTACGGTTACATCGTTGTGTCGAGGTGGAACTCGACACCCCCAGGCAGCCGCAGCGCAGCTCTGGTTTGTATGACATCTCTATGAAGATTGACCGGCGGTACTGGGGTGCAACGCCCTTGTCATCTGCGTGGCGTTAGCTGTAGGGAATTCATAGGCGCGCATAGAAGCTGCGCCTAAACACTCCCCAAGAGGTGCCCCATGTACGCAGAAAAAGCGCTAATACGCGTGCACCGCGATTTGAAGGTGCATACCTGCTTCTACCCCAACCCGCACACTGCCGCGACCATCATTCTGGTCAATGGCTCGTTGGCGACCAGCGTGTCGTTCAATGCCAGCCTCAAATACCTGACGCCGATCTTTAATGTGGTGACCTATGACCAGCCCTACCAGGGCCAGTCACGCGTGCACAATCGGCAGTTGCCGCTGATTGGCAAGGAGGACGAAGCGCTGATCCTGCTGGAGCTGATTGAGCATTTTCGTGCTGATCATCTGCTGGCGTTTTCTTGGGGCAGTGTTGCGGCGTTGCTGGCATTGGCGCAGCGCCCGGCACGGATCAACAAAGCCATCATCAGCTCGTTCTCGCCGGTTTTGAATTCGCCCATGCTGGATTACCTGAGCAATGCGCGTGCTGCGCTGGGGGCGTGCGATCGCCAGGCGATCGGTAACCTGATTAATGACACCATTGGCGAGCATCTGCCGCCGCTGTTCAAGCGCTGCAACTTCCGCCATGTGAGTACGCTGGAAGAGTTCGAATATGCGCAGATGCTCTTTCACATTCGCCAGGTAGCCAGCCTGGACCGCGATCGGTTTATGGGCTGCGTGGGCAATATCGATACGCCGCTGTTGTTTATTAATGGTGAGCTGGATCGCTATACCTCGCCGGACGATGCGCTGCGGTTCTCGCGCATGGCGCCACAGTCGGAGTTTGCGACCATTCGGCATACCGGGCATTTTCTGGAGTTGGAACACAAGACTGCCTGGCAGGATGTGAAGCAGGTGGTGGAGCGGTTTGTGTTGCGCGATGGGGCAATGGGTAATGAGCAGAAGATGGCTATGGTGGGGTGAAAGGGTGGCTGGGTGTATTCGGGGGGTTGGTTGATTGCTGAGAGGCTGTTATCGCGGTCAGGCGACCGCTCCTACCGGGATGGATGGGGCAGCGGGGTTTGGTGCTGGTGTTGGGCAGCGGAGTCCGGCTGTGGTGAGAATACTCGCCAGTGGGAGTGCTTATTCGGGGGTTGGTTGATTGCTGAGAGGCTGTTATCGCGCTCAGGCGACCGCTCCTACCGGGATGGCTGGGGCAGCAGGGCTTGGTGCTGGTGTTGGGCAACGGGGTCCAGCTGTGGTGAGAATACTCGCCAGTGGGAGTGCTTATTCGGGGGTTGGTTGATTGCTGAGAGGCTGTTATCGCGATCAGGCGACCGCTCCTACCGGGATAGGGTGAGTAGCGGGGATTGGTCTGAGCCGCGGGACTGGAGGGAAGCACCGGCCTGTGGGAGCGGCGGCCTCGCCGCGATGGGTTCAGGAAACACAAACCATGGGAATACCCACACACCATCTCGACCAGCAGCCTTCAAACAAGACCGCTGTGTCAAGATGGAACTCGACACCCCCGGTAAAAACCAGCTCTACGGGTTCATGGAATCAAAGACCGTGGTTTCTGCATCTGCAGCGGCGGCGCGCAGCTTGATCAGCTCTTTGATCTTGCGGTGCGGGAAGACGTAGAATTGATTGTCCTCAACAGCTTTGAGCGTCATCTCGGCCACGTCCGCAGCTTTGATTCTACCCTTCTCTATCGCCGCCTTCAGGGCTGCGGCGCGTTCTTCAGCGAGCGCACTGGGCTTGAGCGTGTCGGCCATATCCGCCGGGCGGTTGCGGGCGGAGTCGTGGATGCCGGTGGGGAAGAAAGCCGGGCAGAGTACGGTCACACCGACTTTGGCGCCAACGTCGCGCAGATCCAGGGCCAGGGTCTCGGAGATGGCGACGACCGAATGCTTGGTGGCGTTATAGACCGCCATGCTCGGGCCGTTGACCCAGCCAGCGGCCGAGGCGACGTTGACGATATGGCCTTCGCCCTGTTCGATCATCATTGGGGTAAAGGCTTTCAGGCCCCAGGCGACGCCGTACATATTGACGCCAACCACCCACTCCCAATCCGCCTGGGTATTCATCCAGACCGGACCACCGACGCTGACGCCGGCGTTATTGAACAGCAGATGCGCGCCGCCGAAACGGCTTTTGGCCAGCGCGGCAAAGGCTTCCACCTGCTCCAACTTGGACACGTCCAGGCGCATGGTCGCGGACTCGATGCTGGCGTCCAGCGCCTTGACCTGATTCAGCGTTTCCTGCATGCCCGCTTCGTCTACATCACCGAGCACCAGTTTCATGCCGCGCGCAGCACAGCGCAGCGCCAGCTCGCGCCCCAATCCGCTCCCGCCACCGGTGATAACCGCTACCTTGCCTGTTAGATTCTGCATGCTGTGTTCTCCTGGAAGGGCCTTACACCATGGCGTCATAAAAGCACGTGGGCTGGATTGAAAGGCGACTTATACTTATAAATGTGGCAAATAGAATGCCTTTTACGGCATCACCAAACCAGATCTATCAGTTGCAGTGATCGCGCTTTATCAGTGCTTGCCTTGCTGAAGCTGGCGGTGAGAATGCTGATGCCGAAGTCTTTTCTCACAGAACCCCTAGGCCATATCAGGGTCAACTTGAGTATGATCATCAACGCAGGGCTTTCAGGGGCAGATATCAGCCGCTTGATACGCGGCCCTGTTTGGCAACCCTATTTGCGAACAGCTCACCCGCGCGCTGATTATTGGTCTGGATAATCAGCGCGCGCTGCAGACCAACGGACTTACCGGAGTTAACTGATGCGCTGGATCACCCTTGCTGCTGGCATCTTGATGACCATCGGCTGCGCCGCGCCGGCGCCAACACCCTTGGCTGGCGATCAGGCACGCCTGGAGCTGAGCACCCAGCGGCCTGGCGACCGTATCAGCGCCTATCGGCTGGATGGCGAGTTGGTGCGGGGGTTACGCTTCCCTGATCTGCATCCCGGCGCGCACAATGCGCAAATGCGCTTTCGCTATGAGGTGCCCGGCTCGGCCAACAGTGCCGGCATGCTCGGCGAGCCGCAGTACCGTACTTGCATACTCGGTATCGATTACGATGATTTCAGCGCCGGTAACACCTACCGGTTTGTCGCTGACCGGCGCGGCATTCGCCCGGCGGGCTGGCTAGAATCGGCAGACCATCAACGCCTGGCCCGCGCCAGCATTGTGCGCTGCGGCCCCGGCGTCTGACTTGTTAGTCTCCCACCTCGCCTGATCCTGGCACGTTAAAGACGGGCTGGGCTCACTGCGCCCAGGCAAACCCCGCTGTGCTTTTTCCTTCGCATGCTACAATCCGCGCCTGCCCTGGCTGGATTCGACACCCGGTCAGGAGTCTTCCGCTATTGAACCGGAGAATCACATGTCGATGATCAAACGTCCGCTGGCCGTCATGGCTGGCTTGTGCCTGTCTGTTGCTACTGCTTTTATTTCCGCCCCTGCCCTAGCCGAACAAGACGTGCTGCGCGTCTCGGCCATTCCCGATGAAGCCCCCACCGAATTGCTGCGCAAGTTCGAGCCGCTGGGCGCCTATCTGGAAAAAGAACTGGATATGAAAGTGACCTTTCAACCGGTTTCCGACTATGCCGGCGTAGTAGAAGCGCTGGGGTCCAAGCGTCTGGATCTGGCCTGGCTGGGCGGCTTTACCTTCGTTCAGGCGCGCCTGCGCACTGGCGACGCGATTCCACTGGTACAGCGCGAACAGGATGCGGTATTCACCAGCACCTTTATTACTGCCGACCCCGAGATCAAGGAACACAAGGACCTGAAAGGCAAGAGTTTCGCCTTTGGCTCAGTGTCATCCACCTCAGGCCATTTGATGCCGCGCTACTTTATGCAGCAGGACGGTCTGGACGTGGATAACTACCTCGGCCGCGTAGGCTATTCCGGCGCACACGATGCCACCGTCGCCTGGGTAGAGTCCGGCCGTGTGGATGCGGGCGTGCTGAATGCCTCGGTCTGGGAAAAGCTGGTTGAAGATGGCAAAGTCGATACCGATAAGGTTCGCGTATACACCACCACTCCGACCTACTTCGATTACAACTGGACAGTACGTGGCGACATGGACCCCGAGCTGGTCGAGCGCATCAAGCAGGCGTTCCTCAAGCTGGATCCGGAGAACCCCGAGCACAAGGCGATCCTGGATCTGCAGCGCGCCAGCCGCTTTGTTGATACCAAGCCGGAAAACTACCAGGGCATCGAAGAAGCAGCACGCGCCGCCGGCCTGCTGTAACCCGCCATGGGTATCCAACTCGACGGGGCGAGTCTGACTCACCCCGGTGGCTTTATCGCCCTGCACCCGCTCAACCTGACAATTCAGCCGGGTGAACGGGTGGCGATTATCGGCTCCTCCGGTGCCGGCAAAACCACGCTATTGCGCCTGCTTGCAACTGGCCTCTTGGCCAGCAGCGGCAGCGTGCAACTGCTGAAAGATAATCCGGCACAGCTGTCAGGCGGCGCCCTGCGACGTCTGCGCACGCGTATCGGCCTGATCCATCAAAGCCCTCCACTACCGCCACGGCAGCGGGTGATTACTGCGGTGCTGGCCGGGCGGCTTGGGCAATGGTCATTGGCCCGCTCGCTTCTGTCATTATGCTATCCGCTGGATATACCCGGCGCCCGCGCTGCGCTGGAACCCCTGGATCTGGGTGACAAACTCTTTGCCCGCTGCGATCAATTGTCCGGTGGGCAATTGCAGCGTGTCGGCATTGCCCGAGTCTTGTATCAGGGCGCTGATCTGTTGCTGGCCGACGAGCCGGTATCGGCAATGGACCCGCTATTGGCCGATCACACACTGGCGCTGCTCAACCGGCTGGCCGTGGAGCATGGCAAGACCCTGGTTGCCAGCCTGCATGCGGTGGATCTGGCTTTGCGGCATTTCCCGCGGATCATTGGCCTGCGCGACGGCGTTATTCTGTTCGACCGCGACGCGGCGCAGGTAACAGCCGATGACCTGGATGAGCTGTACAGTAATGACGGCCTGAATGCCGGCCTGGCTGACACCCGTCCTAGCCCAACCGCCTTACATTCACCCACCTCGCCTGTGCCAAGCGGGCGTCCTGCGCCACGATGCTTGTGAACGCGTTGCAGCGCACCGACCCACGCGACCCTGCAGCCCTGCCCCGCGTACTCTTTACGCTACTGGCGCTAGTACTGCTGTGGCCCGGTCTGGTGCTAACCGAGTTTCGCCCCGCAACCCTGGTCGAACCGCGCAACCTGGATACCTTCGGGCGTTTTCTGGCGGGCTTCTGGCCACCAGATTTGTCGGCCGAGTTTCTTGCGCTGCTGGGCAAGGCAACGCTGGAAACCTTGGCGATGGCCACCGCCGGGCTTGCGCTCGCACTGGTATTGGCGATACCGCTGAGTCTGCTGTCCAGCCGTGCGCTGTCGGTGTCAGCCCTGCTGCGCGGCCGGCCTAGCCGGCTGGCCAGCGCCGCCCGGTACCCGGTCAGGTTATTGCTGGTCCTGCTGCGCAGTATTCCGGAAATCGTCTGGGCGCTGCTGTTTGTCAGGGCCGTCGGGCTAGGCCCTACTGCCGGCGTACTGGCTATTGCCATTACCTACAGCGGCATGCTCGGCAAGGTCTATGCGGAAATCTACGAGTCAGCCGACCAGCGCCCAGCGCGGGCCTTGATGCAGGCCGGCAGCTCACGGCTGGCCGCGTTTCTCTACGGCATTTTGCCGGCCGCAGCACAAGAGCTGACCTCCTATACGCTGTACCGCTGGGAATGCGCCGTGCGCGCCTCGGTGATCATGGGCTTTGTCGGTGCTGGCGGGCTGGGGCAGATGATCGACCTGTCGATCCGCATGTTTGCCGGCGGCGAGGTCGTCAGTATTTTGCTGACGTTCCTGGTATTGGTGCTCGCAGCCGACCAATTAAGCAGCCTGCTGCGCCGGAGGCTGGCATGAACCGGCGTTACGAGCCGCTGCTGTGGATCAGCCTGATTGGCGCAGCGCTGGTGAGCTCTTTCATGTATCTGGGGCTGGATCTCGGCGGCCTGCTGCGCGGCGACAGCCCCAGTCAGATGGCCACCTACGCCAGCTCATTTTTTCCGCCGGACATGTCTGCTGGTTGGCTGAGGCAGATCAGTTGGGGCGCCCTGGAAACCCTGGCAATTTCGGCCATTGGCACCTTATTGGCGGTACTGGTGGGAGCAGCGCTCAGCCTGTTGGCGGCCGGGCGCCTGGGCGCCATTGCCAAAAGCCTGGCGCGGCTGCTGCTGAACGCACTGCGCTCGGTGCCCGAATTAGTGTGGGCCGCGCTGATGGTACTGGCCGCCGGCCTCGGCCCCTTTGCCGGCACCCTGGCGATTGCGCTGCATACCACCGGCGTGCTCGGTCGGCTGTTTGCCGAAGCACTAGAAAACGCCCCGCCCGAGCCAGCAAAAGCGCTGCGTGATCAGGGCGCGGGCGCTACCGCAGCGTTTTTCTATGGGACATTACCCCAGGTGTTCCCGCAGTGGCTGGCGTATAGCCTGTATCGCTGGGAAAACAATATTCGTATGGCCGCCGTGCTCGGTTTCGTGGGCGCTGGTGGCTTAGGGCAGATGCTGTATGTGACGCTGAGCCTATTCCAGCAGCCCAAGGCGTTGAGCGTGATTTTGGCGATGATTGTGATGGTGTTGGTAGTGGATGGGCTGAGTGCCTGGTGGCGGGTGCGGTTGGGGTGATGGGTTGGGGTGAGTAATGGACCGGGGGGGCTTACGCCCCCATCGCGCCGAGGCCGGCGCTCCCACCCAATCCAATCCAACCCAATCCTACCCAGCCCATCACTTAACCCATCACCCAACCCAATCCAATCCAGCCCATTACCCAGCCTGCCCGGCGTGTAGCTCAGAAACCGGTGGGAGCGCCGGCCTCGGCGCGATGGGCTAACAAGCATCCAACTCTCAATGCCGAACTACCCGCTCCTGCACCAATACCCAGGGGCGAATGACCACCGCCCAGAGGTTGTCCGGATCACGCTCGTGCCAGTCAGCCGCCTGGGCATCGGGGGTTAATTGCACTTGCCCGGCATCCATCCACTGTTTAACCGTAGCGCCGTCGTCTTTAGTAAATGCCTCAGCCACGGTGACCAGATCCAGACCAGGGTCCACGGATAACACCTGACCCGCAGCGAAATGCGGCTCCAGGGTCTTCCATTCGATAGGCGCAGTAGCACCCAGAATCGCTGCATAGGTGTCACTTTGATCAGACATGGGGCTCTCCAGATAAGGCTTAATGGCTGCGCATGTTAACCAGCACACCACCAAGTGCAAGACGGTTGGCAGGAAATAGGCGGCATTGTCGGCCAAATGCGCCTATTCTGGTGGGGCGCATGTCGTCTTTCAGACAAAATGTTGCAATTTGAGGACATTGACTGACTATTTGCCAAGACTCGATTCCCTGCGCTCATCGCCGTTGGTAAACTGCTGCGGTACAGTTACCAGGAATGGGTATGGTTAACGCCAACACGACCTGAACCTAAGTGATTTCGGACAACAACAAGCGAGCATACGATATGAAAATGGTCCATAAAAAAGCCCTGTCCCAGTTTATCGCCGTAGCCGCCCTGGCCGGGGCGAGCAGCTTCGCCGTGGCAGCAGACACGATCAAGATCGCCCTGGCAGGCCCGGTAACCGGTCCCGTTGCCCAGTATGGCGACATGCAGTTCATTGGCGCGAAGATGGCCATCGAGCAGATCAACAAGGCCGGCGGGGTTAATGGCAGCCAGCTCGAAGGCGTGGTATTTGACGACGCTTGCGACCCCAAGCAGGCGGTCGCCGTGGCCAACCGCATCGTCAACCAGCAAATCCAGTTCGTCGTCGGTCACCTGTGCTCCAGCTCTACCCAACCCGCCTCTGACATCTATGAAGATGAAGGCATCCTGATGGTGACTGCAGCGTCCACCAGCCCGGAAATCACCACCCGTGGCTACGAGCTGGTGTTCCGTACCATTGGCCTGGACAGCCTGCAAGGCCCGACTGCTGGCAAGTACATCGCCGAACAGATCAAGCCGAAAAAAGTCGCTGTTATCCATGACAAGCAGCAGTACGGTGAAGGTATTGCTACCGCAGTGCGTGACGTTCTGACCGAAGCCGGCATCGACGTACCGCTGTTTGAAGGCGTGACTGCGGGTGACAAGGACTTCTCCGCGCTGATTGCCAAACTGCGTCAGGAAGGGGTCGACTTCGTTTACTACGGCGGCTACCACCCCGAGCTAGGCCTGATTCTGCGCCAATCCGCCGAACAGGGTCTAAAAGTCGGCTTTATGGGTCCTGAAGGCGTGGGCAACAGCGACATCTCTGCAATTGCTGGCGCAGCGTCCGAAGGCCTGCTGGTTACGCTGCCCAAGGCGTTTGATGAAGATCCGCGCAACGCCGATCTGGTCGCCGCCTTCAAGGCCAAGAACGAAGACCCTACCGGCCCCTTCGTGTTCCCTGCCTACGCTGCGGTGCAGATCATTGCTGACGGCATCAAGCTGGCCGGCGATACCGATACTGCCAAGGTAGCCGAGGCACTGCGCAGCAACGAGTTCGACACCCCTACCGGCATGTTGAGCTTTGACGAGAAAGGCGACCTGCAAGATTTCAACTTCGTTGTTTACAAGTGGCACGCTGACGCGACCAAAACCGCACTGACCGAGTAATACCCCAGGTTCAGGCCCACCGGAGCAATCCGGCGGGCCTGATTTTTTTGATGCCCGTCTGTTCTGACCAGCATTGCTCATCCTGTCATCCCAGGTGCCGTGACCATGCCAGAGTCACTCTATTACTTTATCCAGCAGTTGCTTAACGGCCTCACAGTGGGCAGCACCTATGCCTTGATCGCGATTGGTTACACCATGGTGTACGGCATCATCGGCATGATCAACTTCGCCCATGGCGAGGTGTACATGATCGGCAGCTACATCGCCTTTATGGCCATTGCTGCACTCGCCCTATTTGGGCTCGAATACTTACCGCTGATGATTATTGGTGCTTTTGTGATCAGCATGATCGTCACCAGCGCCTACGGTTACAGCATAGAAAGGGTCGCGTACCGGCCATTGCGCGGCGGCAATCGGCTGATCCCGCTAATTTCCGCTATTGGCATGTCGATTTTCCTGCAAAACCTGGTGCGTCTGGCGCAGGGCTCGCGCGATATTGCCATGCCCAGCCTGATTACCGGCGGTGTCAGCATTGGCCCGGAAGAAGGTTTTCAGGCATCGCTGTCCTATATGCAGATGATCATATTCGCGGTAACCCTGATGACCATGACCTTGCTCACTCTGTTTATCACCCGCTCGCGCATGGGCCGCGCCTGCCGCGCCTGCGCTGAAGACCTGAAGATGACCAACCTGCTGGGCATCAATACCAACGGCATCATTGCCCTGACCTTTATTATCGGCGCCGCTCTGGCTGCGGTCGCCGGCGTGTTGCTGAGCATGTATTACGGCGTGATCAACCCCTATATCGGCTTTATGGCCGGGCTTAAGGCGTTCACCGCTGCGGTATTGGGCGGCATTGGCAGCATTCCCGGCGCGGTACTCGGCGGCTTGCTGCTGGGCGTGACCGAAGCCATTACCGCAGGCTACTTCAGCAGTGAGTACAAGGATGTAGTCGCCTTCAGTCTGCTGATTCTGATCCTGCTGTTCCGCCCCAGCGGCATTCTTGGCCGCCCAGAGGTGGAAAAAGTATGATGCGAGCCAATCTGAAACCGGCGATTATTTCCGCCGTGGTGGTGGTCGTGCTGACTGGCCTGCTAATGGGCGTGCGCCTGGGCCAATCGGGTACCGGCCTGACTGTGACCGGCGCTGGGGCGGATGTGTGGTGGAAAATTGCCGCTGCAGCCGCGTTCATGTTCTTTTTCAACCTGTTCCGCGATCACCTGACGCGCGCCTGGCAGGCCGTACCCGGCCTGCCGAAGACCCCTCCGAAGCTGTCGGATATTCGTGATAAGCCGGTAGTACAGCGACTGTTCTGGTGCTTTTTGATCGCCGCAGCCCTGATCTGGCCGTTCTTCGCCAACCGTGGCGGGATCGACCTGGCCACTCTGGTGCTGATCTACATCATGCTCGGCCTGGGCCTGAATATCGTTGTTGGCCTGGCCGGCCTGCTGGATCTGGGTTATGTCGGCTTCTACGCAGTCGGCGCCTATACCTATGCACTGCTGGCCATGTACTTCGGTCTGGGCTTCTGGACCGGTTTGCTGGTGGCCGGCGCCATGGCAGCACTGTTCGGCTTTTTGCTCGGTTTTCCGGTGTTACGCTTACGTGGCGACTACTTGGCGATTGTGACGCTGGGTTTTGGCGAAATTATTCGTATTCTGCTAAACAACATGACCTGGCTGACCAATGGCCCGAACGGCATCGGCGGCATTCCCAAGCCAACCTTCTTTGGCCTGGAATTCAGCCGCCGCGCCAGCGAAGGCATGCAGACCTTTCACGAATTTTTCGGTATCGATTTCAACTCCAACCATCGGGTGATCTTTCTATACCTGCTGGCGCTGTTGCTGGTGTTGTTCACCCTGTTCGTGATCAACCGGCTGCTGCGCATGCCAATTGGCCGCGCGTGGGAAGCCCTGCGCGAAGACGAGATCGCCTGTCGTTCGCTGGGCATCAATCCCACCTCAATCAAGCTCAACGCCTTTACCATCGGCGCTACCTTTGCTGGCTTTGCCGGTTGCTTCTTCGCCGCACGCCAGGGCTTTATCAGCCCCGAATCCTTCACCTTTATCGAGTCAGCGATCATTCTCGCCATCGTGGTGCTAGGCGGTATGGGCTCGCAATTGGGTGTGATCCTGGCGGCGATCATCATGACCATTCTGCCGGAGCTGGCGCGCGAATTTAACGAATACCGCATGCTGCTGTTCGGCTTGATGATGGTGCTGATGATGATCTGGCGCCCGCAGGGTCTACTACCGATGAAACGCCCACATATGGAGCTGCGGACATGAGCGCCATGCCCCCTTTGCTCGATGTATCCGGGCTGACCATGCGCTTTGGCGGCCTGCTGGCGGTTAATGGCGTAGCACTGCAGGTGCACGAAAAGCAGATCGTGTCGATGATCGGCCCGAACGGCGCCGGCAAAACCACGGTATTCAATTGCCTGACCGGTTTCTACAAGCCCAGCGACGGCAAGATCGTGTTCCGCGGCGAAGAGATCCAGGGGCTACCCGGCTTCAAGGTTGCCCGCAAGGGCATGATTCGTACCTTCCAGCATGTACGCCTGTTCAAGGAAATGACCGTTGTTGAAAACCTGCTGGTAGCACAGCACCAGAGCATGAACACCAGCATGCTCGCCGGGTTGTTCAAGACGCCCGGCTACCGCCGCAGTGAAAAGGAAGCGATGGAGCGCGCGGCCTACTGGCTTGAGCGGGTCAACCTGCACCAGTTCGCCAACCGCACCGCCAGCACCCTGGCCTATGGGCAGCAGCGCCGGCTGGAGATCGCCCGCTGCATGGTCACCCAGCCGAGCCTGCTGATGCTCGATGAGCCGGCTGCCGGCCTCAACCCGCGGGAAACACAGGACCTCAAGGAGTTGATCTCCGAGCTGCGTGACACCCACGATCTGACCGTGTTGCTGATCGAGCACGATATGAAGCTGGTGATGGATATCTCCGACCATATTGTCGTGATCAACCAGGGCTGCCCCCTGGCCGATGGCACACCCGAGCAGGTGCGCAACAACCCCGACGTGATCAAGGCCTACCTGGGCGAAACCTGAGGCAAAAAATTCCATGCTGTATATGAAAAACGTCTCTACCCACTACGGCAAGATCCAGGCCCTGCATGATGTGAGCCTGGAAGTGGAACGTGGGGAAATTGTTACCTTGATCGGCGCCAACGGCGCCGGCAAGACCACGCTGCTGATGACCCTGTGCGGTGACCCGCGCGCCAGCAGCGGCAGCATTCGTTTGGAAGGGGAAGAACTGACCGGCCTGACCACCGCCGAGATCATGCGCAAGGATATCGCCATCGTGCCCGAGGGCCGCCGGGTGTTTTCACGCCTGACCGTGGAAGAGAACCTGAGTATGGGTGGTTTTTTCACCCACAAGGATGATTTTCAACAGCAGCTCGATACCACCCTGGGCCTGTTTCCGCGTCTGAAGGAGCGTTATCAGCAGCGCGCCGGCACCATGTCGGGCGGCGAGCAGCAGATGCTTGCCATTGGCCGGGCGCTGATGAGCAAGCCGCGGCTGTTACTGCTCGACGAGCCGTCTCTGGGGCTGGCGCCGATCATCATCCAGCAGATCTTTGAGATTATTCAGCAACTGCGTAGCCAGGGCGTGACCATCTTTCTGGTCGAGCAGAACGCCAACCAGGCACTGAAGCTGGCTGACCGCGGCTATGTCATGGAGCATGGGCATATCGTCATGCAAGACAGCGGTGAAGCATTACTGTCCGACCCACAAGTACGTAGCGCCTACCTGGGCGGCTGAGTATCAGGGCAGCAGGCCCCGGTAGGCACAGCCGGTCAGGGTTTCACCATTGCGAATCAAGCGCGCAGTGCGATGATAATAATCGCCACTGCTGCGCGCGAAGCAATCTTCAGGAGAAACCCACAATTCACGCGCATTGCCGCTGAGCGTCTGGAAACTGACGGACACGCCCGGCACCTCTTCGGAGATCAGCGGGACTGGCTTGCCCAGGTTGTCCATGCCCTTTTCCTGCCATTGCATGCCTTGCGCCCCTACCAACACCCGCCAGTCGGGCCCCTCACCCCGAGCCACCCACTGATTGGCGGCATGCACATCATCAGCGCAACCACGCCCAGTGGTCTGCATGCGAATGATCTCCACTGGCTCCAATCCGCCATCTGCCAGCGGCCGCGCGGTCATATCGACAAACAGCGCCGTTTGACCCGGCTGGGCTATTTTCACGAACAGCGCCTGTAGCGCTGTGGCCTTATTAATCGACACCGCCTCCTTGGCCCCGCAGGGCATGAGGCTTGCGTTGTTGGAGTCCATTTCCAGTAACCCAGCAATCCGCTGTGGCGGCTGCGCATCTCGTCCGGGCAAAACCGCACAGCCTACCGTGCCGAGAACGACGAGAAATAGCGAAATACGGGGTAATTTGGCACACATTGACGACATGAAATGGCCTCTGGGCGGAAAACCGAAGAAAAGGGTATGCACTTGATCACAAATTCAACAACTGATGGTACCCTCTACTGTAATAAAGGGAATACACTTACACCAACTTCTGAACATTCGCACCCGGGCATCATGAAAACATTAAAAACTCTCTCCGCCGTATGTATGTCCCTGGCACTCGCCGCCTGTGCTTCCAAAGCGCCTGTTGCGCCGACTCCTCCGCCACCGCAACCATCCTGGGCCGAGTCGCGGGTTGAGCCACTAACGGCTATCGCAGAGAAAGAAGGCTTTGAAGTGGTGCGTGAAGGTGAGCAAATCCGCCTGATCATTCCCGTGGAAGGCAACTTCCATCCCAAGCGCACCTTATTACTGCCCTCCGGGTTGGTGCCCCTCAGCAAAGTGGCCAAGGCGCTGAAAGAAGACCCCGATAGCCAGTACGCCGTTGTTGGCCACAGCGACAGCACCGGGGAGCAGGAAATAAACCAGCAACTGAGCATGGAGCGCGCCCAAGCCGTTGCCAGCATCCTGATGCTCGGTGGTGTTAGCAGCCGACGCATGAGTTTAACCAGCATGGGTGAGAATCAGCCGCGCGCTGACAACAGCACCTATACCGGCCGTATGCTCAATCGCCGGGTAGAGATTCTGCTGACGCCCTATCCTACTCGCGTAGCCATGGCCAACTGAGCCAACCCAGCCCTGCCGCTCCCGGCGGCAGGGCTTAGCACTTCCCCCTGCAAGCTCCCCTATTTTGAAACTGTGTGAAATGGCGCGTCGCGTCCACCACACGCCTACCGATGCCTAGGCAGATCCGCCAACATGCCCGACCGTCTGACTGGTGTTCTGGCTGGTGGTGAGTCCGGTGCTCTGGTCCAGCTCGGCCGGCCCAAGGTTTTCACATACGACACTGAACCCGGGCACTCGCTTGGCCTCGTGCTTGGCATGCGAGGCCATTTCAGCGAGCTGGGCCGGATCGCGTATACCATGCCCTTTTGCAGGTAGCATCAGCACCCCCACCGACAGCTGCAACAGGCCATGATGCCGCCACTGGCCGTGCCGATCTGGCGCGGAAAAACCGCCAGCCAGAATATGTTCCGGACGATAGAAAGCACAGCACAGCTGCTGAAAACGCTGATCCAAGCGATGCAAGCGTTCACGCCAATCCGCGCTTCGCAGCACCAGCATAAAATCATCGCCACCGATGTGGCCGACAAAATCGCAACGCGGATCACACAGGGTTCGCAGTATCTGCGCCAACCCCAGTAGCACCTCATCACCCTTGCCGTAGCCGTAGATATCATTGAATGGTTTGAACGCATCCAGATCGATATAGCACAAGCGGGCTTCCTGACCGTTGGCCAGCAAGCGCGCCAGGCATTCCTGAATCGGGATGTTTCCAGGTAGCAATGTCAGCGGATTGGCATGCCGGGCCTGAATAATCTTCAGTTCGGTGATATGCCGCAGGACATCAATCACTCTGCCCAATCCGGCATATTTGCCATCGCGCAGGATGATGAAGTCTTCCTCGATACGCTGCCGAGCACGGCTGGTCAACAAGCGGCTGACGCGCTCCAGGCTCTGCTGCACGTCTACCACCAAGTAGTCCCGGTCCATCAGCAGGGTGATGGGTTTGCGCCCGTGCAGCTCACTGGCGAAAGGTTTGAGCATGGCTTGACTCAAGCTGTGACAATGCACGGTGCCAACCGGCTCCAGCGCGTCGTTGAGTACCGCCAAACTGTTCAAGCTGGCCTGCTGTTGAAAACGGGCCAACACCTGGCTGACCGTCTCGCTCTCATGCACGCCCGGCACGGTAATCAACAGCGAATCCAGCGCCTGCTCCCGATCCTCTTCCAGTGTCTGCTCAGGATGCCGAGTGGCGAGGTGTGCCTGCAGGGCATTCTGGCAAGCGGCCGGCTCAGTTTCCGGGCGACCCAGCCAGTAACCCTGCACCCAGTCCACGCCCATGTCCTCAAGCACCTTGAGCTCTTCGGTTTGCTCGATACCTTCAGCAATGATGTGCGCCTGCGAGGCCTTGGCCAGACTGAGAATGGAGCCAACAAATTCGCGCTTGAGTGGGTCAAGGTGGATCCCATCAATAAAGTGCCGGTCGATTTTGACAAAGTCCGGGCGCAATTCCGACCATAACCGCAGACTCGAATAGCCCGCGCCCAGATCGTCCAGGGCGATGCGAAAGCCCATATCGCGGTAATGCACCAAGGCGCTGTGCAGCAGCGCAAAGTTATCGATGGGCGCCTGTTCAGTGAGTTCAATCACCACCTGGTCCGGGGTCATGCCAGACGCCTTCAACATCGCCAGCGTGCGCCCGGGGTAGTGCTGCTTTTCTAGCAGGCTTTCTGGCGAAACGTTAAGGAACAAACTGCCCGGTAACTGCATCCGACTGAAGGCTTCAACGGCCTTGCGCCGGCAGAGCATTTCCAGCTCGGTCAACAACCCACACTGACGCGCCGTAGCGAACAAGGTCAGCGGCGAATGCAGGGAGCTGTTCGACGGGCCGCGGCTTAACGCCTCGTAGCCAACGATACGTTGCTGAACCATAGAGACGATGGGTTGAAAAAGAACCGACACTGCCTCCTGTCGCAGGATAGACAGCAGAGCCTGATGTTGTTCATTGAGAGTCATTGGAGTCCCGGCAGAATGAAAACGGCCTGTCCGGCACCGCCACGGATGCCGAGCAACTCAGGGCCACAAATTGCCTCACCATGCTGACCGGCGAATATGACAATGGGATGACAGCAGCAACGTAAAGGGTAGGCAGAGCATCGATGAACTGGTAGGCAGCATCAGGCTGCCTACCGTCAATACATTATCGCTACCTTAGAGCCAGGTCAGCCCAATACTGATGATAATACCGGTGATCACCAGCAGCATCAGGCAATAGCCCATGATGTCCTTCGCCTTTAGCCCGGCAATAGCCAGCACCGGCAAGGCCCAGAACGGCTGCAGCAGGTTGGTCCAGGCATCGCCCCAGGCAACGGCCATTGCCACGCGCGGAATACTGGCTCCCAGTTCCTGGGCCGCAGGCAACATCACCGGGGCTTGCACAGCCCACTGCCCGCCGCCGGAGGGCACAAAGATATTCACCAGCCCCGCACTGATAAAGCTCCAGAACGGCAGACTTTCAGCGCTGGCCATCGAGACAAACCCGGCGGAAATACTGGCCGCCAACCCCGAAGCGGTCATCACGCCCATGATTCCTGCGTAGAACGGAAACTGGATGACAATGCCCGCACCGCCTTTTACCGCCTCATTCAAGCTGTTCAACAACCGGCGCGGCGTCTGATGCAGGATAATCGCCAGGAACAGGAACATGAAGTTGACAATATTCAGGTTCAACCCGCCGTTATTGATAAAATACTGAACGATGTAGGCCAGGCCGGCAAAGCCCACCAGCCAGGCAAGAATTCGGCTGTTCTCAAGGTGCTCGGCTGGGCGACTGATGATGATCTGATCATCAGGGTTATCCTCGAGGATCTTGGGGTCAACATAGACACTGTCCTTTTCGCCGGGCAGCATCAGACGATTCACCGTCGGCACTACGATAAACAGCGCTACTACGATGGCCAGATTGAAGAACGCAAAAATGGTCTCGCCGGTACCAATGACCCCGATGACACTTTCGCTAAAGTGCCCATCGGTGGCAATGACTAGCGGAATGGAACCCGCCAGCCCACCATGCCAGACAATAAAGCCTGAGTAAGCGCTGGCGATCAATAGCGGATAATGTACGCGGATCTGCCGCGCCAGCGCCTTGGCAAACAGCGCACCCACCACCAAACCAAACCCCCAATTGATCCAACTGGCGATCAGTGCCACAAAGGTCACCAGCACAATCGCTTGCCCCGGCGTCTTTGCCAAGGATGCCAGACGGTTGAGTATGTTGCGCACCAGCGGCGTGCTGGCCAGCATAAAGCCCGTCACCAGCACCAGCAGCATCTGCATGGAGAAGCTCAACAGATCCCAGAAGCCCTGCCCCCACATCTGAATAACCGCCATGGGCCCATGACCCTCAAAAATCATAGCCGCAGCAAACGCCACCAGGGTCAGGATCAGCACGAAGATAAAAGGATCTGGCAGGTAGCGATCCACCATTTTCACCAAGGGTCTGGCTGCGCGATCAAGCATGTGGGTGTCCCCGTTTTTATATGGTTATTCTGTTGCTGCCTCGACGCTCTGTACCACAGCAACCAGGTAAGGCTGAGCCTGGATGGGTCAAGCCCTTAATAGAACATAGCTGGTGCTGGGTGGTTTGTCTCAGGAACAGGATAGAAGGCTGACGTTCTTGAGCCAGTATCCTCATGCCCCAATCTGGTCCAGTCTCAGCTATAGCGTTGTTTCTCGGGCTATACTGAGCCCGTCGTTAAGCCTTATCGGCGCCAGCCATCCAGTGGAGACTCATGACTCAATCTCGTACCAACAGCCCCCAGTTCGATAACAGCTACGTGTTGCTGCCGGAGCATTTCTACAGCAAGCAAAAGCTCGCGCCGGTTAAGTCCCCCGCACTGATCCGCATCAACCAGGCGCTCGCCGAACAGCTCGGCATATCGGTCGACTGGCTGGCGTCACCCTCTGGGCTGCAGGTGCTGGCAGGGAATGAAGTGGCACCTGGATCTCTGCCCATCGCCATGGCCTACGCTGGCCACCAATTCGGCGGCTGGAATCCGCGCCTGGGTGACGGCCGCGCCACGCTGCTGGGCGAGGTGATAGGCAAGGATGGCAAGCGCTACGACATTCAGCTCAAGGGTGCCGGACGCACCGCCTACGCCCGTGGCGGTGATGGCCGTTCACCGCTGGGGCCGGTACTGCGTGAATATGTGATCAGCGAGGCGATGGCGGCGCTGGGCGTACCCACCTCGCGCAGTCTCGCCGCGGTGACCACGGGCGAGTACGTCATGCGTGAGGGCATGCTGCCTGGCGGCATTTTGACCCGCGTGTGCAGCAGCCACATTCGCATCGGAACCTTTCAGTTCTTCGCCGGACAGAACGATCTTGAAGCGGTGAAAATCCTGGCTGACCATGTCATAGCCCGCCACTACCCACAGGCAGCCGACGCCGAACGCCCTTACGCCGCGTTACTGCGAGCCGTGATTACTCGGCAGGCAGAGCTGATTGCGCAGTGGCAGCAGCTGGGATTTATCCATGGCGTGATGAACACCGACAATATGCTGGTGTCAGGCGAGACCATCGACTACGGCCCCTGCGCCTTTATGGACAACTATCATCCCAACACCGTCTACAGCTCGATCGACTCCGGCGGCCGCTACGCTTACGGCAACCAGCCAGGCATTGGCCAGTGGAACCTGGCCTGGCTGGCGCGCGCGTTGCTGCCGCTGATTGATAAGAATGAGGAACTGGCAGTGCAGGAAGCCCAACAGGCCCTTGATGATTACGTGCCGCAGTACCAGCGCGCCTATGACGGCGTGATGGCGGGCAAAATCGGTCTGAGCCAAGCTGATGCAGGCAGTAAAGAGCTAATAGAGGAACTGCTGCAGCTTATGGCTGCGGCGAATGCCGACTACACCCTGACCTTCCGCCGCCTCGCCGAGCTTGCTGCGCCGGGCGGATACGATGGCGACAGCGTGGCCGAGCTTGCCGAGGTGCCGGATAGTCTCTGCAGCTGGGTCGCAAAGTGGGAAGCTCGACTGGCAAGTGACTCCGTCGATGCGCGTGAGCGCCAGCAGCACATGCTCCGCTTGAATCCTGCGTATATCCCACGCAATCATCTGGTCGAAGAGGTGATCAGAGCGGCCGTTGATGACCATGATCTTGCGCCATTCCATCGCCTGGTGGAGCGCCTGGCGGAACCCTGCCGTTACGACGCTGCCGATGCCCGCTACGCCACCCCACCAACACCTGAACAGGTAGTGGCTCGCACTTACTGCGGCACATGATTGGCGCCTGGAGCAACCCGACAGCTCAGGTTGAAGGGCCACCTGCGCTCTGCTGCAGAGTGTCCAGCCAGGCAGGATCCAATTGGTACTGATCGATAGACAGGCCCATCTCAAGCATCGCCTCTCGATGCTTGTCGATCTGCCCGCCAAGATCATTCAATGCCTGCGGATTGCCATCCAAGTTATGCATTTCGCCCAGACCCAGATGATAGAAGCGCAGTAGCTTCATGGCCTCTGGCGAACCGGCTTTCACGCCCGCTTCCACCTGATGCATGGCATTGGTAACACTCATCAGGCTGCGCTTTAGCTGCCAACCATACACGGCCGCCGCCATCCACGGCTGGGTCCAGAACACATTGCGCACCAGTGCTATAGCGATGGCCAGTCCCAGGAGCACGCCAGCTAGGTTCCAACGGAAATTACTGACTTCCGGGCTGCCGAACATGGCGACCGCGAGAGCCGACAACGACATCGCCAACACAGCAAAGACCACAGCCACGATCAGTGTGCTTTTGCGCGTCTGCTGGCGGTACTGCTGCGGGTCGAGATGGCGAATTTCAAACATCTGAGTTTCCCCCAGCAATCTCTCGCCCGGCGCAGACCATAGCCTCCGGCTCCTGCGCCCTAGCCCACTTCACCCGCCGATGGGCATCGAAGGTATTGGCGCTGTCGGAAACGATGCTTACTTTCAAGGATTTCATGCCAGCAACCTCCAGTCTCTTTTCTGCAAGGGATGCAGCCTGTGCCTATAGTAACCGCCAAGCGCTCCGAGGTTCAGCCTATCCCGCAACCTGGCGAAAAACACATGTTACCGAGCCCATGAGCAGCAGGCGAGAAGGTCAAAATGGATTCCCGCGTACGCGGGAATGACTGGTTTTGGGCTGGGAATGACGGGGGTTTGGGCTGAGAATGACGGGGTTTGGACTGAGAATGACGGGGTTGGGGCTGGGAGTGAAGAGCGCGGAAGTCGGAATGACGCGCGTTGGGGCCGGATACGTTCCGCTACCCTCTGCACAACCTTACTCCCAAGGCTGCCCTTTGGTCCGCTCTACCCGCTTCAAACGTTCGTGCATCGCCGCTTTGGCCAGCATGTTGGCGCTGACCGGGGCGGTCATGAACAGGAAGATGGTGATCAGCAGTTCATGCATACTGAGCCCCTCTCCCCGAGTGCTGAAGTAGATCAGCGAGCCAATCACCAGAGCGCCTACGCCCAGGGTCGTCGCTTTGGTAGGCCCATGCAGGCGCATAAAGAAGTCGGGCAGTTTCCACAGCCCAATGGAGCCGATCAGCGCAAAAACACTGCCCAGCAGAATCAGCGAAGCGACAATCCACTCCACTACTGTAGCGCTTTGAATGGCCTCTAGCATGTCAGCTCCGGTTCTTTGTTCAGCTTCTTATTCCACTTATTACTCAATGATGTCACCCCGCAGCAGGTGCTTGGCGATGGCGACCGTGCCGACAAAGCCCATGACCGCAATCAGCAATGCTGCCTCGAAGAACAGATCCGAACTCAAGTACAGACCCAGCAGAATAATCAGTGCAATCGCATTGATATAAAGAGTATCGAGCGCCAGGATACGGTCCGGCAGGTCCGGCCCCTTGAGCAGGCGCAGCATGTTCAGCACCACTGCCACAGACATGATGCCCAGGCACAGGAGAATTACGGTGTGGAGCATTCGAACACCTCCATGAGCGGCCGCTCGTAACGCTGCTTGATGGTTTCAATCAGTTCCTGCTCATCTGCCACGTCAAGCGCGTGGATCAGTAGCGTTCGGCGATCATCGCTGATGTCCGACGAAACCGTACCCGGCGTCAGCGAGATGGTACTGGCAAGCAAGTGGATGGCAAAATCATGGGTCAGCTCAACCGGGTACTCGACGAAAGCCGGCCGCAGCTTATTGCTGGGTCCGAGGATGAGCTTGGCCACATCCAGATTCGCCGTGAGAATATCGCCCAGCACCCGCAGGGTGAAGCGCAGCAGCACCAGCGGTCGGCGCATGGTTGGCGGGTCCGGCCAGAATACATGGGTAATCAGCGGTATGCCCCAGGCCAGAAAGAACCCCATGATCAAGGAGCCTGGGGACAGATCATTCATGATCAACTGCCAGACCACCACCAGGAACAGGCTCAGCCAGGGGTGAGGCAGCAAAGATTGGCGGTTCATTATGGCTGGCCTCCGGGGGTAAACGGCTGCGTGGTCAGCACCTGCTGAATATACTCGCTTGGGTGGAGTAACTGTGCCGCCGTGGCGTCCAGGTACGCCAGCACAGGCGCGGCAAAGTAGACCAGCAATGGGCTGGTCAGCAACAATACCGTCATGGCCAGCATACGCAGCGGATCGAGCGGTTCACCGGTGTCAGGCGCGGCATCACGCCGCCAGAACAGCGTACTGCCGGCGCGGCTGAGCGCTACCAGGGTAACCAAACTGCTGCCCAATACCACCGCGTAGAGCCAGGCGGCCATCACCCCACTTCCTACGGCGCTGAGCAACAGCAGTTTGCCGATAAAACCCGACAGTGGCGGCATACCTGCCACTGAAACAGCCGCGACAAAGAACAGGCCACTGAGCATCAACGCGCCGGGCATATCAGGCCCGGGCACCAGGCGCGCGGCGAAGCGCGGGCCGCGAGAGCGGCTGATAATGCCGGCAAACAAAAACAGTCCGCCGCTGATCCAGGTGCTATGCATCAGATAATACAGGCTGGCAGCCAGCGCTTCCTGGGTACCCAGCGAGATCCCCGCCAACAAGGTGCCCACCGACACCACCACCAGATAGGCCACCAGGCCGTTCAGGCTACTGGCCGCCAATGCCCCAATCGCGCCCAGTACAATGGTGACCAGGGCAATCGGCCAGAGCCAGTCCTGGGCCATAGATGCGAGCATACCGGCGTCGTCACCGAACATCAGGGTATAAACGCGCAAAATCGAATACAGCCCGACCTTGGTCATCACCGCAAACAATGCGGCAACTGGCGCGCTGGCGGCCGAGTAAGCTTTGGGCAACCAGAAATACAGCGGAAAGATCGCCGCCTTGAGCCCGAACACCACCAGCAGCAACATGCCCGCCGCTCCGACCAGAGGCGCATCGGCTACGGGTACCTCAGCGATCTTGACCGCCAGATCAGCCATGTTCAGCGTGCCGGTCACGCCATACAAGGTGCCCACAGCAATCAAAAACAATGCCGAGCCGAACAGATTGAGCAGCACATAATGCAACCCGGCCCTGACCCGTGCAGACCCCGCGCCATGCAGCAACAAGGCATAGGAAGCGATCAACAGAATCTCAAAGAACACGAACAGGTTAAACAGGTCGCCGGTCAGAAAAGCGCCGTTAATGCCCATCAACTGAAACTGGAACAACGCATGGAAATTGCGCCCCAGACCGTCATCACCGCGCATTGCGTACAGAACCGCAGCACCGGCAAGCACAGCAGTGACCAACAACATCAAGGCGGCCAAGCGGTCGACTACCAGCACAATACCAAAGGGCGGCACCCAGTTACCGGCAGCATAGACGCCGATACCTTCGCCCGCCTGGCTCATCAGGATCAAGGCCAGCGGTATCTGCAAGATAGTCGCGCCAAGCGACAGACTGCGCTTGACCGACATCTGGCTGCGCGCGATCAACAATAGCAAGGCACCCATAAACATCGGCAGCAGTATAGGAAGCACCGGGAGATGATTCATTCGCGATCTCCCTTGCCATCAACATGGTCGTTGTCCAACTCGCCCTGGCCGCGCAACGCCAGCACCAACGCAAAGGCGGTCATCGCAAAGCCAATCACGATGGCCGTCAACACCAGCGCCTGCGGCAACGGGTCAGCGTGTTCGGCGGCGCGGCCGATCACCGCGGGCATACCGGTATTCAGCCGGCCCATGGCAAACAGGAACAGATTGACCGCATAGCCGATCAAGGTCAGCCCGACCACCACCGGAAAGGTGCGCGCCCGCAATAGCAGATAAACACCGCAGGTCGTCAGCAGGCCCAGGGTCAAAGCGAAAAGCAGCTCCATTAGTTGGCCTCCTGGGTCGCGCGGCCGGACGAGAGTTTGCCCAGGTTAGCCAGAATCAACAGTGTCGCTCCTACTACCGTTAGATAGACCCCGAGATCGAAGAGCATGGCCGTAGCCAGCTCGGTCTTGCCGATCAGCGGAATATCGAAATAACCGAAAGCGCTGGTCAGGAACGGATAGCCCCAGAACAAGCTACCCAAACCAGTCAAGCCAGCGATAATCACGCCCCAACCGGCAAGGTGGTGATAGTTCACACCCCAGCGCGCGGTGGTCCATTTCTCGCCACTGGCCACGTACTGCAGGATCAGCGCCACAGCGGTGATCAAGCCGGCGATAAAGCCACCGCCCGGCAGATTGTGGCCACGCAGGAAGATATACGCAGAGACCATCAACGCCAGCGGCAGAATCACCTGTGACAGGTTGACCAGCATGAACGGATGGGAATCCCTGTTCCAGGCTCGGCCCAGCGCATCGGTCTGAGGTATGCGCAGGCGCAAACCGTCAATCAGCGCATAAATCGCTACGCCAGCAATCGCCAGTACGGTGACCTCACCCAGGGTGTCGAAGCCACGGAAATCCACCAGGATCACATTGACCACGTTGGTACCGCCGCCGCCGGAGACGCTGTTCTCGAGAAAATAGCCGGCAATGGTTTCATACGGCCGGGTCATTACCGCAAAGGACAGACCCGTGACCAACAGGCCGGCCATACCTGCCAGGCCCAAATCACGAGTGCGCCTTAGCCCGGAAGACTCTGCCGGGGTCAACCGGGGCAAGAAGAACAGGGCCAGCATCAGCAGAATGATGGTCACCACCTCGACCGACAGCTGGGTCAAGGCCAGATCCGGAGCCGAAAAGCGCGCAAAGGCCAGCGCCACAAACAGCCCCACCACGCTGAGCATCACCAGCGCGACAAGCCGCTGCTTGTGCCAAATCACCGTGGCCACCGCCGCGATCATCAGCATCAAGGCACCGACTGCCGTGACCGCGTCGACCGGGCTCAGCGCCAGCTCGCCGCGCAACGACGGCAAACGCAACAGCCAATAACCGCTAACCACCAGTGCAGCAGCCAACATCCAAGCCAGGTAGCGTTGCAGCGAGGCGTTCTCCAGCAGCAGGGTAAACTGCCCGGCCCGGCGCACAAGGCTTTGCACTAGCCTCTCAAAGACCAACTTGCCATCCAGCTCGGGCAGACGCTCGTACAAATCAAAGATGCGGCCGCGCCCCGCATAGACCAGCACACCTAGTACCAGTGCCACGATGCTCATTATCAATGGCAGATTGAAGCCATGCCAGATGGCCAGGCTGTAATAAGGCAACTCGCCGCCAATGGTCGCACTGGCGGCGACCGCCAATAGGCTGGCGACGGTAATGGCCGGCAGCAGACCGACCAGCAGGCACAGTGCAACCAGAATTTCGACCGGCACCTTCATGTAGCGCGGCGGCTCATGCGGCGGGTACTTGGGTAGATTGCGCGGTTTGCCGTTAAAGAACACGTCGTGAATAAAGCGCACCGAATAGGCCACCGAGAAGATCCCCGCCAGGGTCGCGACCAGCGGAATCACCCAGCTGAAATCACCAAACTGATTGCGCACCAGCGTTTCGGTAAAAAACATTTCCTTGCTCAGGAAACCATTCAACAAGGGCACGCCGGCCATCGCTGACGCCGCCACCATCGCCAGTGTCGCGGTATGCGGCATAAATCGCCACAGACCGTTGATGCGGCGCATGTCCCGCGTGCCGGTTTCGTGATCGATGATGCCTGCCGCCATAAACAGTGACGCTTTGAAGGTCGCGTGATTGATGATGTGGAATACGGCAGCGACTGCGGCCAATGGCGTACTCAGACCAAACAGCAGGGTAATCAGCCCCAGATGGCTGATGGTCGAATAGGCCAGCAGACCCTTGAGATCGTGTTTGAACAGCGCAGTACAGGCACCCAGCAGCAGAGTGATCATGCCGGTGATACTGACCAGAAAGAACCACAAATCGGTATCCGCCAGCGCCGGATAGAAGCGCGCGAGTAGAAACACGCCGGCCTTGACCATGGTCGCCGAGTGCAGATACGCCGAGACGGGCGTGGGCGCCGCCATCGCATGCGGCAACCAGAAATGGAACGGAAACTGTGCCGACTTGGTAAAAGCGCCGAGCAATACCAGCACCAGCACCACCGGATACAACGCATGACTGCGGATCAGATCGCCCGCCGCCAGCACATCGGTGAGCTCGTAACTACCGACAATCTGACCCAGCAGCAGCACGCCAGCCAACAGTGCCAAGCCGCCGCCGCCGGTTACCGCCAGGGCCATACGCGCGCCCTTGCGCGCATCCGTGGAATGCGACCAGTAACCGATCAGCAGGAAGGAAGACAGGCTGGTGAGTTCCCAGAAGAACATCATCAGCAGCATGTTTTCCGACAGCACTACACCCAGCATCGCGGCCATAAACAACAGCAGGAACGCAAAGAAGCGGCCCATCGGGTCGCGTTTGGAAAGGTAATAGCGCGCGTAGAGGATCACCAGAATGCCGATCCCCTGGATCAGCAAGGCAAACAGAAAGCCCAGGCCATCAAGGCGGAAGCTCAGATTCAAGCCAATCTGCGTCAGCCAGGGCCAGCTCTGGACCACGACGCCACCATCGAACACCACTGGCGCCAGTTGCCATAGCAAAAACAGACCGATGACAGGTGCCAGCATAGTCGCCAGCGCGCACAATGAACGGCCATAACGAACCGTCATTAAAGGTAACAAGCTCCCCAACAAGGGAAGCAACACAATCAGCGCCAGGGTCATGCAGGACTCACTCCGTCAATGGCCTTTCAGGCTTCTTACATGCTGTTATTCCGGGCTCACGGCCCGGACAAGCCATCCATTATCCACACACAGCCTTGCACTGTCATGAATTCAGCCGATTGATTGAATAAGAGTGATCTATTATTGCGGGTCCTTGGGCTGATCCAAGCCGCGATCCTTGGCCCGCTCCAACGCATCCCCCAATGGGCCGACCTTGGGTCTGACGCCAGCCATGTGCCCAGCGCGGGAGATCGCATGAGCGGCCATGGGCGCGGTGACCAATAGCACCGCAATCGCCAGCAGCGTCTCCAGCCATGCCATGCCGGAGGTTGCGAACAGCACCCCGAGCAGTACCAATATCGCGCCCAACGCACCCGCTTTACTGGCCGAGTGCATGCGCGTATAGGCGTCGGGTAGGCGCCAGACGCCCAGCGCGCCAAGCAGACTGAACACCGCGCCGAGCAAAACCAGCGCCGAACCGGCTATTGCGAGAAAGTCGTTCATGGCTCGCCTCCTTCTTCCCGGCGCTCAGGCTGCCCATGGGGGTTGTCGCTGCTATGAGTACCGGTGAACAACAGGGCGAAGGCGACACTACCGAGAAAGCTGACAATCGCCAACACGATGGCCACGTCCAATAGCACGGCCTGCTCACTCATCAGCGCCAGTACCGACACCCCGGCCACGCCAATCATGGTCAAGGCATCTACCGCGACCGCGCGATCCGGCCTGCTCGGCCCCACCAACAGGCGCCACATGATCAGCAGCGTGCTGATCACCAGCATGCCGCCCGCCAGCGGCAATACCCATTCAGCTCCAGCCAATGTCACGTTCATTTTTCACCTCCCAGCGGCTGCACCCAGCGCATCAGACGCCGCTCGATATTGCCAATGGCAGCGGTGACGGAGTCCACCGAACGGGTATCCAATACATGTACGAACATTTCCCCGGTGCGCGAACGATAGTCCAGTGCCAGCGTACCCGGCGTTAACGTCAGCAGACAACCGAGCAGCGTAATCAAGCGTTTGTCGCGGGTATGCACCGGAACGCGCACCACTGCGGATTCGACCTGGTAGCGCGGGTTCAGGACAATCTTCGCCACGTCCAGCGAGGCGCTGAATACCTGCCAGGTAAACCAGGGAACGAATACCAGCCCGGCCTCTATGCGCAACGCATACACACGGCTGGGGTGATGAAACAACCCACATAGCCTGAACAACGGGTAAAGCGCGGCAAACGCGATCAGCCAGTACAGCGGGCTGAGCGACGCCAGAACCGCGGCCAGTACGCTAGCGAGCAGCAAATGCACATACACCATCACTCGCCCCTCCCATTCAGCAGTTGTAGGTAGGCGGGCGCTTCGATCAACTGCAGAGATGCTGCCATGGCGTAATTCATCACCGGTCCTGCGCCCAGGCCAATGGCGACCGTAATCAGCGCCAAAGCGGTCACCGTGATCCAGGCACCGCGCGGCCCGCTCCCCGCGGCACCCAGCAGCTCGGGTTGCGGGTGAGCCTTGAGAAAGCTCTCATTCCAGATCTTGCTCATCGACAGTAAAGTAAATATCCCGGTAAACAGGGCGAAGAACGCAGCCACCCAGACTCCGGCGTCCAGACTCGCCTTGACCAGCACAAACTTGGCCCAGAAGCCCGACAACGGCGGTATACCTGCCAACGACAAGGCCGGTATGGCAAACAGAATGGCCAGCATCGGGGTACGGGCATACAGCCCGCCCATTCCCGCCAGGCGCTCGGACCCGGTAATCCGCGCAGCGATCCCGCCGACAAAGAACAGGTTAGCTTTGACTACGATATGGTGGATCAGATAAAACACCGCGCCCGCCAGCGCCAGCGGCGTGGCCAAAGCCAAGCCCAATATCATATAGCCGACCTGACTGACGATATGAAAGGACAGTATGCGCCTCACCTCGGTCTGCGCAGCCGCTCCCAGCACGCCGATAATCATGGTCGCGCAGGCCACCCATAACAACACCGAATGCACTATGCCCGGTTCAGGCCAAAGCAGCGTCACCAAGCGGATCAGCGCATACACCCCAACTTTGGTCAGCAAGCCGGCAAAGAGCGCCGAGACCGGAGTCCAGGCGACGTGATAGCTGGCCGGCAGCCAACCGAACAAGGGGAATAGTGCGGCCTTGATCGAGAAGGATACCAGCATCAGAATCACGCCTAGCCAGGCGCCATCGCTGGCTTCATCAGCGCGGAACAGCAGCGCCAGTTCACCCATGTTCAAGGTGCCAGTGGCGCCATAGACCAACCCCGCGGCAAGCAGAAACAGCAGAGTCGCGAGCATGTTCAAGACCAGGTAGGTCATGGCCCCGGACAACCGCCGCTCACCACCACCCAGCGCTATCAGCGCAAAGGAGCCAATCAACAGCACCTCGAACCAGACGTACAGGTTGAATACATCAGCGGTAATGAAGGCCCCGCAGATACCGGCCAGCAGCCCGTGCACAAACAGATGCGTATCACGCAGAAAATCAGCAGGCATCGGTTGGCGAAAGCAGTAGATCAATGTAGCGAAGCCGATGACCCCGGTAATCGCGACCATCACCGCCGACAAGCGATCGATCACCAGGCTGATACCGTAAGGCGCGGCCCAGCCGCCCATCTGCGCGCTCAGCACCGTACCCTCAGCAGCGATGAGGACCAGATAAACACCGGTCAGCAGCAGCAGGAGTGCGCCCGTCAGGCTGATGGCCGTGACCCAGGCATGATGGCGCTTGACCAGTAACGCCAGCAACAGCGTGGCAAGCGGAATGAGGATCGGCAAGACGATCAACGTATTCATGCTTTACCCTCCTCGGCCGGCGGATGCGCGTGCTCTTCATCCTTGTCCGGGCCCGGCTGCTCGGTCACCTGACTAACCCGGTCGGTGTCCTTGTCGCCGTGCAATTCATGGGTGCGCTTGAGCACCGAGAGGGCAAATACGAAGAGTGCAAAGCCGATGACAATGGCGGTCAAGACCAATGCCTGGGGCAAGGGGTTGGCCGCGTCCTGCACGCTCTGACCGGCAAAGGTGAAGGCGGCTTGGCTGCCGGAAAAACGGCCTGCAGTGAGCACCCCGAGGTTGATAGCGTTACCCAGCACCGCGATGCCGAGCACCACCCGCATCAGATGCCGATCAAGCATCATCCATACCCCCAGCGCAGCCATGATGCCTGCGGTAATGGCGCCTATCCATTCCATCAGGCAGCCCTCCCGATCAGATTGCGCAGCATGTGCATGACCGAACCAAAGACTGTCAGAAAGACCCCCACATCAAAGAGTAATGGCGTGCCCAGCTTCAGACCAAAGGGCTCAATCCAGAGACCGGTCATGAACGACACCTGTGAGACCAGCCCGAACAGACCTGCGCCTACCGCGCAAGCCAAACCCAAGCCGATTATGGTGGGCGGCGCGATACGCGCCAGCCCACGTTGAATACCGCGCCCGAAGGTGACCACCATCAAGGTGAAGCCCGTCGCCGCGACCAAACCACCGATAAAACCGCCGCCAGGCAAATTATGCCCGCGCCAGAGAAGCGCCAGCGATACCACCAGCAAAATGGTCGCTAACGGACGCATGCCCTGGCGTAGCAGCAACGAACCGAACTCAGGCAGGCCCCGCGGTTTCTCCTGCTGCAACTGGCCTGCGCCGAGCAGCGTCGAAGCCGCCAGCGCGGCAATCGCCACTACCAGAATTTCGCCCAGGGTATCTACCGCACGGAAGTCCACCAGAATGACGTTAACCACATTGCTGCCGTGACCGCCGGGCAGGCTGTTGGCCAGGAACCAGTCAGCCAGATCACCGGGCAGAGGTTGGCTCACCGCCGTCATGATCAGCAAGCTGACGGCCAGTCCGAAGAGGATCGCCACCCCGGCGTGCCAGAGATTCAGAGCTTGGGTTCTAGCGCCGCTGGCCGGTACCATCGGCATGCGCCGCAGCACCATCGCCAGGAATACCACCGTCAGGGTCTCGACCATTAATTGCGTCAATGCCACATCCGGCGCATTGATTGACACGAAGAACAACGCCAGGCCTAGGCCACTGGCGCCCAGCGAGGCCACCAGGGCCAGGCGACCGGCCATAAAGGCTGCGCCCGCTGCACCGCCCAGCGCCAACAGACAGCCAATCACACCCGGCAAAGTCACCTCGGACAGCGCATGGCCATCGAAAGGCTGCGCATTCAACAACAGCAGCCCGCCAAGTACGCTGACGCTCACTACCAGTGTCATCAACGCCATATGCAGGCGCAAGGATCCATGCTGGAACAACGCCGCCACTGCGCCAGCGAATTGGAACAGGCGCTTGAGAAATCTGTCCCAGAGCAGATCACCACCGAACTCCCACACGCTACCCAGGCGTTTTGCCAAGGTGCGCACCGCATCGGCATGGAAGTAGAAAAACGTACCCAGCCCCAACGTCAGGGCACTGGCGATAACTGCAGGGGTGATGCCACCCCACAGGTACAGGTTGACGTCCACCTCACCACTGGCCACCGCCTGCACAGCCGTATTGACCAACCAGGTCTCCGGCCACTTGTTCCACGCGCCCAGGCCAAAGCCGCCGATCGCCAGCAACAACGGACCAGCCCACATAAAGGGGCTCACCTCGTGCGCTTTTTTGCTCCAGGTACCACGTGCGCCAAAGAAGGTCTTAAAGAAAATCAGGCCTGCGGCAGCTACCAACAACGCATTGGTCAGCACCATCACTAGCGTCACCGTCCAGCCAATCGTGCCCATTTCAATGAGCCCGGCGTACTTGAATTCCTTGGCAATAAAACCGAAAAAGGGCGGCAAGCCCGCATTGGAAAAGGCCGCCAGCCCGACGGCAATACCGGTGAGAGGCATCAGTGCAAAGAGCCCTCCGAGCCGGCGGATATCACGCGTGCCGGTGGAGTGATCGATAGCTCCCACGGCCATAAATAGCGCGCCCTTGTAAAACGAGTGCGCCACCAGGTAGAGCACAAACGCCTGCAGACCATAACTGGTATTGGTGCCTATCAGCATGGTCAACTGGCCGAGTACCGTTACCGTGGTGTAAGCCAACATGCGCTTGAGGTCATATTGCCGGATAGCCAGAATCGCCCCCAGCAACGCCGTCACCGCGCCCAGGGTAATCAGTATCGTACTCCAGCCAGTGCCGCCGCCCAGCGTCGGGTTAAGCCGCGCCAGCAGATAGATACCGGCCTTGACCATGGTCGCGGAATGCAGGTACGCCGATACCGGCGTAGGCGCATTCATGGCGTTGGGCAACCAGAGATGAAACGGAAATTGCGCCGACTTGGTGAAGCAGCCGATCAGCACCAACACCATGATTGCCGGAAACAATGCATGCGCCTGCACCAACTCAGCCTGCAACTGGGAGAATTGCCAGGTGTCAGCAGCAATACCCAGCAGCACCAAACCGGCGAGCAAAGCCAGACCGCCGCCGCCAGTGATCAGCAACGCCTGCAGGGCGGCACGGCGTGATTCTGGCTTTTCATGGTTGAAACTGATCAACAGATAACTGGCTATGCTGGTCAGCTCCCAGAACACGAACATGGCAATCAGGTCATCCGCCAGTACCAGTCCGAGCATGGCCATCATAAACACCAGCAGGTAGGCGTAAAAACGGCCAAGCTGCGGATGATCGTGCAGGTAAGCACCGGAATAGAGCACAATCAGTGCGCCAATACCGGTAATCAGCAGCGCAAACAGCAACGCCAAACCATCCAGCCGCAAGCCCAGCGCCACATCCAGCATGGGCACCCAGGCAAAGCTCTCAAAAAGCGCAGTTCCTCCGGCCACCTCAGGGATCTGCAAGGCAAACCAGGTAAAACAAGCAGCAGGCACAATCGCCAGTAGCAGGCCCGCGTGGCGCCGGGAAAGCCGCCATATAAAGGGCGCGCACAAGCCGTTGATAAGGATGGCTAACAGGCTGGCCAACATATCAGTGCGGTCCTGTCAGAGGGTGAACTGGCATTGAAATCTGCACTCCGTCAAATCGTAGACGGTCCAATTTACACATTTAGCCGGTGCAGTAACATCTTGACAGAGTCAGGCGAACTAATAGCCCTGACCTATTGGAAGGGACCTATAAATAAGAAGGAGAACCCCAAAGCTCTGTAGCAATTTGAATCATATTGCCCGGCAAAGACGACTGGAGGTCATGCCGCCGCCCCAGGTCAGACAAGCACAGGAGTACTTATCTGACGCCGAGGCCGTCAGGATGAGGATTATTTACTGACGCGCGACTCACCATTTACTGTGAGCACGCGCACACGATCACCAGGGGCAAAGGTGACATTATCAACCGCTTGCTGGACAAAGGCTCGGGTCTGACCGTCGTCTTCTCTGACGGTAATCTCAACGCCCTGTCTACGGGTAACTCCCTCTTCAGTGGCTGCGCCCGCCATACCACCGGCGACAGCACCAATAACCCCAGCAATCATGCTGCCACGGCCGCCACCTACGGTGCTACCGGCGATACCACCGACGGCGGCACCCGCTGCCGGCCCAATGATCGTTTTGGTGCCCTCAATCTGAACCGGGCGTACCGCTTCAACCGTACCCATGCGAACCGTCTGCGGGGCGCGTGCTTCATCCCGGCTGTAGGTGTCTCCGGTCAGTTTGGACGCGCAGCCACCCAGCACCAGCAATGAGCCGAGCAGGCAGGTAAGAACAATGTGTTTTCTCATAATGAACCCCGTTTAAGTAAACTCATGATATTGGACGCCGTTTCGGCGTAAATGTTGCGTTGAATCCCTCGACCCGTTCCGTGTGTTAAAGGGATTTTCAGACAGAATGTATCGGTCAGGCTCGAAAAGCCAAGTGCGCGGCGCTATAATAGCGCCCGTTTTCAGTCGGGATTGGTATAGGCCGATACCCTGTCTTTCCATTTTATGTTTTGACGTCACCCAGTCAGAAAAACAATAAAACCACGCCGGTTGCCCGAACAAACAGTGCCCGGAGATACACGCATGCCCGTTTTGCAGGCAGCCTGGATGTTTTATTTGCACCACAGCGCCCTGGTCATCAACGCTCTGGGGCTGTTCTACGCGCTGAGCGGCAGTTGGCTGCTGATTGCCACGCAGATCAGGGTCAGCCGCAGTATAAGCCAGTTAGCCACCAGCCCGACGGCCACTGAAGAAGAACCAGCCCCGGCAAGCCAACGCATCAACCGCCTGTTCAATCGCGTTGGTGCCATCTGCCTTGGCGCTGGCCTACTGCTCAGCCTGATCAGCACTCAGTTGTAACGTTCGCGCACGACTGATCACCGGATTAGCGTATTGCAGCAGCCACCACGGCCGTTGCGCCTCCGGGCAGGCGGCCAAGCGCTGCTCAAAGCGGTGCTGCTCCATAGCCAGGGTTGCGGAATCGAACTCTTCTCGCCACGGGCCGATATCGATCTGCGGCGCGTTCGGCAGTTGTTCAAACGCCAGATAGTTGCTCGGATACAGTCGGTAGTTGGACAGAATCTGCCGATCCACCTCTCTGGCCACCGCCTTGGCATCAACCATGGGTTGCTCCAGCGGTGACCCGAAGGCCACGTGCACGCGGCCCTTATAGCCGGTCAGCCCCATGGCGATGGAGCGATCATCTTCACCGGGTTCCTTGCTGTAACTGCCTGTACGCTCACGCTGTTCCAGCTCATGCGCCTTCATCTGGTCGCAGGGATCCCATTCGTAGGCAATGGACACCGGCACCAGGTTCAGCGACGCCAAGACCTCACTGAAGGGCTCAGCCTTGCGGCTCATGCACAGCATCTTGATGATCGCGGTATCCGTTTCATCCTGCCCGTCCTTGGCTCGCCCTTCCGCCTGCGCGATCCAGACCGAATGGCCGGTGGCAATCGAATGATTGATATAAGCCGACAAAGACTGGTACACCGCGAGCTTCTCCCGGCGCCCGCTAACCGAACGGTGCACGATAAAGCTCTTGTTAAGACGCATCAGGTCGCTCACGAAGGGCTTTTGCAGCAGGTTATCGCCAATCGCAATGCGTGGTGTCGGGTGCCCGGCATGATAGAGCGCATAATTGACAAACGCCGGATCCATGACGATATCGCGGTGATTGGCCAGAAACAGATGCGGGCGATCCTTGCTCAGATGCTCCAGACCACTGTAGGTAACCTGGATGGCACTGCGCTCGATCAGCCGGGTCATATAGGGCTCGAGCTTATGCTGCAGCGCATCGACGCTGGCAATGCCCCTGGCCTCGCGGCGCAACCCTAAGCCGATCAGCTTCGCCATCAACGCCGGCATCCAGCGATTCAGTAGCGGAAAGCGATACCGCGCCAGCATCTCAAGCAACTCACGATCATGCAGCAGGCGCTGCAGTACGGCGGGCACCTCTGCATCGGAGTAGGGTCGTATCGAGTCAAACTCGCCCATAGGGTCCTCATTTACACCGGATTGAGCCGCGCATTATGCGGCCCTACGGACAGTTTCGCCAGATTGACGATGAGGCTACACTGACAGTCACACTCCCGGCAGCTAACAGGCACCCCCATGCAGGCCATCGAAGAAGCCGTTCTAGAATGCCCCCACTGCGGCGAACCCATCAGTCTGCTGCTGGATTTGACCGGCGGCACCCAGTCTTACGTGGAGGACTGTCAGGTTTGCTGCCAGCCCATTCTAGTCAGTCTTCGGATCGACCCCAACGAAGACGATTACCGTGTCGATTTGCGTCGGGAGCAGGACTGAATGCTCTGCGCCTACCACCCGCAAGACATGGCCGAAGGCCAACTGATCAGTCAGTTACTCAAGGACCATCATATTGGTTGCCATATGAGCGGCCAATACCTGCAGGGCGCCATAGGTGAGCTGCCGGCGCTGGACCTGCTGGGCATCTGGGTCACACCCGAGGATCTGGGCCTGGCCCGCGAACTGATCAATGACTGGCAAAATGCGACACCGATCATGCCTGACATGGACTTGGAAGACTGATGAGCGGCCGTCTCGCCCAATTCACCGCCCCAATAACCGCTGTGCCCGAAGGTTGGCAACCCTGCTGGAACCTCGCACCCGGCAAACGAATATTGATTCTGCGCAAGGCTGAAGGCCGATTGGAATGCGCCAGCGTGTTGTGGAATCTGACCCCAGCCTGGCTCAGACAACTGGATAGGGCCGCCTTCAGCGCCAAAGCCGAGCACCTGCACGAGAAGCCCATGTTCGGCCAAGCGCTGGCGCAGCGGCGCTGCCTGATTCCGGTAGATGGCTTCTTCGTGTGGCAGACCCAGGGCAAGCGCAAGCAGCCCTGGTATCTGCGCAACCAGAAAGGCGGATTGGCCCTGGCTGGACTATGGGAGAGATACAGCCTTGATGACGGCAGCTACTGGGACAGTTGTGCGCTGATTACCGTGCCAGCCAAGGGTTTGCCCGCCCGACTCGGTGAACGTATGCCGGTCACCCTCAATAGCGGCGAACAGGCGATATGGCTGGCCGCCGCGACCGCCGCCAGCCATCTGCAGCCGCTGTTGCTCAATGCCAGTTCAAAGGCGAGCATGATGCACCCGGTCAACCCAGCGATGAGCAGCCCGACCACCCAGGGTGCGCAGTGCTGCACGCCCAGTGGCAGGGTTGTAGTCGAAGACTGATCAGACCTTGAACTGATTGATCAGACGACGCTGGTGCTCGGCCAGCTTGGTCAAGCCAGCACTGGCCTCGGACGCTTCCTGAGCGCCTCCGGCAACTGACTTGGCCACCTGGTCAATCGTCGACACGTTACGGTTCACGTCTTCGGCCACCGCACTTTGCTGCTCTGCTGCGCTGGCGATTTGGGTATTCATCTCGGTAATGATCGACACCGCCTGGGTGATCGAGGTCAAAGCGGCATCCGCTTCCTCAGCCTGCAGCACGCTCTGCTCTGTGCGAGCACGGCTCTGCTCCATCACCTTAACCGTATCGCGCGTGCCTTTTTGCAGTTGTTCGATCATGGTCTGAATTTCTTCCGTCGAACGCTGGGTTTTTTGCGCCAGATTACGCACCTCATCCGCGACAACGGCAAAACCGCGACCCTGCTCACCCGCCCTGGCAGCTTCGATTGCGGCATTCAGCGCCAGCAGATTGGTTTGCTCGGCAATGCCGCGGATGGTTTCCAGAATACCGGTGATGTTGTCGCTATCCCGGGCCAGGGACTGCACGCTGGCCACGGCTTGCTGGATATCCCCGGACAGTGCCTGAATCGCCGTCGCAGTGGATTTGACCACCTCGCGACCATGATGCGCCGAACCATCGGCATTGTTCGCCGCCTCCGCCGCCTGCGCAGCATTGCGTGCCACATCCTGGGCGGTGGCGGTCATTTCGGTGACCGCAGTGGCGACCATATCGATTTCGCTGAGCTGACGCTGGATACCGTCATTGGTACGCATGGCGATGTCTGCGGTATTTTCCGAGGCGTCGGTGACCTGCTGCACTGAGCTGACCACCTCGCGAATCATCCCCTGCAGCTTGTCCAGAAAGGCATTGAAACCGCGGGCGATATCGCCTAGTTCGTCGTTTCGATCAACCGCCAGGCGCTTGGTCAAATCACCATCGCCCCGGGCGATATCATCCAACATGGCCACCAGGCGGCGTGCCGGCCGCGACAGACCCAGACCCACCAGTACCATCACCAGCAACCCGATCAGAGCCACTACCAAACCAATAATGGTCATCATCACGGCATCGGCAGACTGGCGCTGCTCCATCTCCGCACCCAGGACGTTCAGCTCCTGCATCACCACGTCGATCGGCAAGGTGATCATCAGAACCCAGCGGCTGCCGGTATCACCTATCGGTATAGGCATTATCAACTCAATGTGCCCGCCCGCCTCATCAAGGTCATATAACAAGCTATCGCCCAGGCTGGCAATATTCGCCACCTCATTGGCATCCAGTATCTGGCTAGCCGGATCGCCTGCCCCGGCGTTACTCCCGGTATAAGCCACAATGCGATTGTTGCTGCTGATCAGCGCCTGCTCGCCCTGGCCGCCAAACAAATTGGCGTTGCTCTTAACCAGCATGTCCTGAATGAAATCCAGAGACAGATCAGCGCCGACAATACCCTTGAAAACACCATCGGAAATAATCGGCACCGTGAAAGCAGACAGCATGACCTCGGTATCGCCCAGCTCATAGGGCGCCGGGTCACTGACACAGGGGGCCAGGGTGTCGCGAGGGCAGAGGTAATATTCGCCCATACGCACCCCGGTTTCGCTGATGGTTTCACTTTCCAGATCACTCAGCGAGTCAAGCTGCAGACTGCCATCGGCGCTGCGAAACCACCAGGGCATAAAGCGGCCGGTGCCATCATAGCCGTCGGTTTCCACACCCTCGAAATATTGGTCAAGGTCATCGAATGCTTCAGGCTCCCAGCCAACATACACGCCGAGCAAATCCTCGTTCTCGACCAGGGTCTTGCGGATCACCCGATTCATTTCTTCCCGGCTCATCATCAAGCTGGGCAGCCCGTCGTCCTGGAGCTCATCCAGCAATTGGTTCAACTGCGCCAACTGCTGGGCGACCACAAAAGGATACTCCAGCCGCCGACGGATACGCTCGCTCTCCCCGGAGGCCAGTTGCGTCAAGCGCCGCTCGACCTGAGCCTCGAGCAACTGCTGGCTTCTGACCTGCATGAAATCCTGGCTGCGCTCGGCCGCATAGAGGCTATACAGCGTCATGATGCCAACAGCTATAAACAGACTAGCGCCTGCCAGTGTTGCAATGGCGAACTGGATAGACTTGAATTTCATACATGACCTCAGTTTGATATTTTGCGACATCTCGCTATCGGCAGATTGCACAAAATCTGCAGGGCAAATTGGCAAATCGTGAATACTTTTACCGAAGCAGCAATCAAAGCGTGCTACCCACGCCGCAACAAGCAATACTGACAGCAATGACTCAAAGGACTAAACACCATGCGTACTCGTTTTCTGATGTGCTTGCCTCTACTCTTCCTGGTCGGCTGTGAAACGGTCCAGACCACTCAGGGAGGCGCAGTTGGCGTCGATCGGGAGCAGCGGATGTTCAGCGCGCTATCCAGCGCCGAAGTCGACAAAATGGCCGCCGACTCCTACAACAAGATGCTTGCCGAGGCGCGCAGCAAAAACCTGCTTAACACCGACGCCGCAATGATTCAGCGCCTGCGCAGGATTTCTAACGACTTGATCCCTCAGGTCAGTCACTTTCGGCAGGATGCACGGGCCTGGAACTGGGAGGTCAACCTGATCAAGAGCGATCAAATCAATGCCAGCTGCGCCCCTGGTGGCAAGATCATATTCTACAGCGGCATCGTTACCAAATTGAAACTGACCGATGATGAAATCGCCCAGATCATGGGCCATGAAATTGCCCACGCGTTGCGTGAACACGGCCGCGAGGCCATCTCGCGAGCCTACGTCACTCAAACTGGCACGCAGTTGGCCGGGGCATTATTTGGTTTGGGCCAGGCTGGCCAGCAAATGGCTGACCAGGCAGTACAAGTCGGCTTGATGCTGCCCAACAGCCGCTCGAACGAGTCGGAAGCTGATCTGATCGGTCTGGAATTGGCCGCGCGCGCGGGCTATAAACCGGAGGCAGCAGTTACCCTATGGCAGAAAATGGCCAGTGCGTCCAATGGTGGGCCGCCGGAGTTTCTCAGCACTCACCCGAACTCCGGAGGGCGCATCCAGGCTTTGCAAGCAGCTATCCCCAGGGTGCAACCGCTGTACGAAGCGGCAAAATAACAATAGTCCGGGCCCGTAATTTAGCGTTCCCGGCTAATCTTACTTAAACAACTGAATGCTCTAACAGGGATACGATCATGACTGCCTTACACAAATATGTTTCCACGCTGTTTATGGCTTTTGCTCTCTTGGCCCTGGTGGGCTGTTCAGTCGCTTCGGGGCAGAAGTCGGCAGGCGAGTTTGTTGATGACAGCGTTATTACCACACGCATCAAGGCCGCCTTTATTGAAGACCCTGAACTGAAAGTCACCGAAATACAGGTAGAGACATTCAAAGGCGTGGTGCAGCTAAGTGGTTTTGTCAGCTCGAATGCCATGGCGCAGCGGGCGGTTGAAGTCGCTCGTGGCATCAATGGCGTAAAGTCGGTCAAAAATGATATGCGCTTGCGCTGACCGCGTCCGTTCTGGTCCGGCAGCCCTGTCGGACCAGGTTGTATCCCTCTCCCCCGCTGTTTGTGTTGTACACCGCCTCACCTGTGCTGATCTTTCTCCGGGCAAGCGGCCGGGAACCACCGTCAAATCAGATCCATTGCAGGCCCGGTGCACCGCCAGCATGACCAAGCACTGAAAAAGCGCACAGAGGGAGCAAAAATGAACCTTGCCTGCCTTTTTGGCTCTATAACGTTACTCATATTGATAACAGGAGTTCCAATCATGAAAAAATCGTTTAGCGCCGCTCTCGCCACTGCCACTCTCCTTGCCGCTGGCACTGTTATGGCTGATAGCCCCAAGGCTGACTGGATCAGCATTGAACAGGCTATCGAAACCGCTAAAGCAGCTGGCTATACCGAAATTCACAAGGTTGAAGCCGACGATGAGTACTGGGAAGGCGAAGGCATGAAAGCCGATGGCAACAAGTACGAATTCAAGATCAATGGCCAAACCGGCACCATTGAGAAAGATAAAAAGGACTGATCATCGTCCTGACTGATTTGGTTAGAAGCCGTATCAGCGAAAGCCCACCTTGAAGGTGGGCTTTTTTGTGGGTGCTCGCTCTGCCCGTCCTGGCTGAATTCAAGGAATCCGAGCGGTAACGCCAGCATTACTTTATCTACATCAACCACTGCACCAGCAACCCCGCCAACGCACATAGCCCCAGTGTTTTCATCACGGACAGCTTCAAGCCGAACAGTGCACCTGCCGCGCCTAGAGCGATCATTGCCGAGGGCCAATCCATTTCCCCGTCAAATCCCTCAGGCCAGAGCACGTGGTAGCCGAAGAACAGTGCCAGATTGACTATCACGCCGACGACCGCGGCGGTAACGCCAGTTAGGGGGGCGGTGAAGCCCAATTGCCCGTGGGTGGACTCAACCAAAGGACCGCCACCGAGAATAAACAAAAAAGACGGCAGGAAAGTAAACCAGGTAACCAATATGGCCGCCATTGCACCGGCGAGAAAAGCCTGGTCCGGACCGAATATCTCAAGCACATAACCGCCGATAAAGGCCACAAAGGCAACGACCATGATCAGCGGGCCCGGCGTAGTTTCGCCCAGCGCCAGACCATCCATCATATGCCCCGGCGTCACCCAGCCGTAGTCGCTCACTGCACCTTGGTAAACGTAGGGCAGTACCGCGTAAGCGCCGCCAAACGTCAGCAACGCGGCCTTGGTGAAGAACCAGCCCATTTGCGTCAGGGTGCCGTCCCAACCAAAGAACAGATACAGCGCCAGCATTGGCACCAGCCAGAGTACGGCACCTACCATCAGCAATAGAGCCAGGCGAGCCCAGGTGAACCGGGCATGTTCCGGTGTGGGGCTATGGTCATCTACCAGCGCGGGGCCGTAGGACTTTCCTTCAGCGCCATGCCCACCACCCGGTTGAAAGTACTGCGGCACCCACCGCCCGCCCAGATAGCCCGCCAAGCCTGCGCCAAGCACAATCAGCGGAAACGGCAGACTAAAAAAGAAAATGCCGATAAAGGCCACCACCGCTATCGCCCACAGCCATTTGTTCTTCAGCACCTTGCCGCCAATTCGCCAGGCAGCCTGAAACACGATGGCGGTGACCGCCGGTTTAATACCGTAAAAAATGCCCGCTATCACTGGCACCTCACCGTAGGCTATATACACCCAGGCCAACCCAATCAGTATCAGCAGCGAAGGCAGCACGAAGAGCACACCAGCCACTACCCCACCCCAGGTGCGATGCAGTAGCCAACCGATGTAGATAGCCAACTGCTGGGCCTCCGGGCCCGGCAGCAACATGCAATAATTCAGCGCATGGAGAAAACGCCGCTCGGAAATCCAACGGCGTTTTTCTACCAACTCCTGATGCATGATTGCAATCTGCCCGGCTGGCCCGCCGAAACTGATCAATCCCAGCTTGAGCCAGAATAGCAGCGCTTCGTAGAAAGGTATCGAGCCTGAATGGGCCGATGTGGCGCCAGTTAACTGCGGACGTTTGGGTCTCATAAGCTCGGGGTCTGTTGTGTCATGATCACGGTATATCACAGATCACCCATACGTTTAATTAACCACCTGGGATCAAACGCGCGGCCTCTCCATCGCACTGTATAACAATACCTTGCAACAGCGTTTCACCGCCCTGCCAGAGACGCCACTCACCGGGCGCATAAGTGTGCCAGGACTCATTACGGGTCAGCGGCGCCGTGGCAATCACCGTAACTACATCATTCGGCGTGGTGTGCTCCTTGAAATCGACCGACAGCTCTACGTCACTCAACTGCGCGGGACCGAAGGGCGCACGCCGGGTGATCCAGGCCAGCTTGCTGGTGCACAGGGTGAATAGCCACTCGCCGTTGCTGATCAGCAGGTTGCATACACCCTGCCTGGCATACAGCGCACAAGCCCTGGTGATGTAATCCATCAGTTGTTCCAGCGGGGGTCGCTGCTCGAACTCAGCGCGCAGCCGGTTCAATAGATCACAGAAAATCGCTTCGCTATCGGTACTACCCACTGGCTGAAAAGGACCCGCCTGAGGAATGAAAGCGTGCATCTGGCCGTTGTGGGCGAAGGTCCAGTACTGCCCCCACAGCTCGCGGCTAAACGGGTGGGTGTTGGCCAGGCTGACCCGCCCAACATTGGCCTGACGGATATGGCAGATAACGTTTTCGGACTTGATCGGATAGCTCTCGATCAATTGGGCGATGGCCGAGCTGTGACAGGGCTGCGGGTCGTGAAAGCAGCGTAGCCCTCCGCCTTCATAGAAAGCCACACCCCAGCCATCACAATGCGGCCCGGTCCGGCCGCCGCGTTGCATCAGCCCGGAAAAGCTGAAGCAGATATCCGTTGGCACATTGGCGCTCATGCCCATCAATTCACACATTGTTGCTCACTTTTCCGCCGCGTCGAAGTCACTGGCGTCGTGGCGTTCCGGCAACTGCTCGGCCGCATCGCCCCAGGTGCGATTGACCATGCGCCCCCGTTTGACCGCCGGGCGCTGGCCAACCTGTTCTACCCAGCGCAGCACATGGGTATAGGTATGCGCTTCGAGAAACTCTGCGGCGCCGTATACCTGGTTGGTTACCACGCCGCCATACCAGGGCCAGATGGCCATATCGGCAATGCTGTATTCGTCGCCGGCAATATAAGGGTGGTCGGCCAATTGCCGATTGAGCACATCCAACTGCCGCTTCACTTCCATGGTGTAACGGTTGATCGGGTACTCGAACTTCTCCGGCGCATAGGCGTAGAAGTGGCCAAAGCCGCCGCCCAGAAAGGGCGCGCTGCCCATCTGCCAGAACAACCAGTTCAAGCACTCAGCACGCCCGGCCACGTCCTGAGGAATAAAGGCGCCAAACTTGTCTGCCAGGTAGAGCATGATCGAACCCGATTCGAACAAGCGCAGCGGCGGGTCCATGCTTCGATCCATCAGCGCAGGAATCTTCGAGTTTGGGTTGATGTCGACAAAACCGCTACCAAACTGATCGCCCTCGCCGATGTTGATCAGGTACGCGTCGTACTCCGCCTCTTTAATACCCAAGGCCAGCAATTCCTCAAGCAAAATGGTGACCTTGACGCCGTTCGGCGTAGCCAACGAATAAAGCTGCAGTGGATGCTTGCCTACCGGCAGTTCCTGATCATGGGTCGGGCCGGCAATCGGCCGATTGATATTGGCAAACTTGCCACCACTAGCCTGATCCCAGGTCCAGACTGTCGGTGGCGTATAGGCTTGATCGGTCATCATAATCCCCTGTCCGGCTGATCTTGTTTAACGATATTAACCGGCTCATAGTGGACTATTTGCTGGCAAATGTTTACCCACCGTTGCACGCGAATGCAGCGTGCGGGCTTCTGGCAGCAAAGCGTTCAATCCCACCAATAACAACTACCGTGACGGTTGAGCGCGGTGAAACGCCACTCCTGCGTGACCGGTTTACCAGCAGCGGCGGCGCAGACATGAATTGGCAGCAGGTGTTCTTCTCGTGGATGGCAGAAAGCGGCACCGGGCGCTTGCTTCCACTTCAGCAAACAGCGCTCGCGTTCCCGCTCATCCTCGAGGCGCAAGGTGACTTCCAACCAGTTTTCAAAGGCAAGATTCAACGCCGCCTCCTGCTGCGTAACCGGGTCGAAAAAAGCGCGCATATTGTGAAAGGAAAAGCCCGAGCCGATGATCAGCACATTCTCGTTTCGTAGCGCACGCAATGCGTGCCCCAGCTGCAAATGTGCAGCGGCATCCAGCGAATCAAACAGTGACAGTTGCAGGCAAGGGATGTCCGCCCGTGGAAACAGCAACATGCCAGGCACAAAAACGCCATGGTCCAAACCGCGCTCGCTATCAAGATGGGCTGTCCATCCCCATTTTCCGAGCTGCTCGGCCAGGGTTACGGCCAGTTCCGGTGCGCCAACTACCGGGTAACGCAATTGGTAGCTTTGCGGTGGGAAGCCGTAATAATCAAACAACAATGAGGGCTGGGCAGCAGCGGTCAGCGTCGGCTCTCTGGTTTCCCAGTGGGCACTAATAAACAGCAAGGCCGACGGCGAGTGTGGCAAAGCATCGAGCTTATGGCGGATCAACGCATAGGTCAGCAATAACTCGGCGTGCGCGGGATCATCAAGCAGAGGTAACGGACCTCCCCCATGGGAAAGAAAAAGCACCGGTTGGATGGCAAGGACCTGCATCGGCATCTCCAATAACGTGGCTCATTACTCAGCCTACAGCATAGCCCGCGCTTACCCACCGGGATACGCTGCTGTGGACCACCGGACAACTGCGATGGCAGACGATCGGCGGTCCAGTCCGGCTACAGTACTGCACGGAGCAGGTCCGATCATCCGCCCTGAAAAGCCAGGAAGGCCAGCCACGCGGCATACAGACCCATCAACAGGAAAGCGCCGGAGGCAACGCGTCGAATAAGATCCAGCGGCAGCTTGCCGGCCGCAGCGTTGCCCATAAAGACCACCGGCACGTTGGCCAGCATCATGCCTAGCGTCGTGCCCATCACCACCCACAGGTACGCATCGAACTGCGCCGCCAGCACCACCGTGGCTATCTGGGTCTTATCGCCCATTTCAGCGATAAAAAAGGCAACCAGTGTCGCGAAAAAAGCACCATACCGGCTGATGGCAGGGGTTTCATCCTCGTCGAGCTTGTCAGGAATCAACGTCCAGCCAGCGACAGCAATAAAGGAAATGGCCAGAAGGCTGTAGAGCCAGGTATCACTGAGGAAATTGCTGACCAGTTGGCCCAGAGCGCCAGCCAGCGCGTGGTTAGCCACGGTGGCAACAAAAATACCCAGCACGATAGGCCAGGGGCGACGGAAACGCAGGACGAGCAGTAAGGCAAGGAGTTGGGTTTTGTCGCCGATCTCTGCCAGCGCAACAATACCGGTTGAAACAAGAAAAGCTTCCACGGAGGTTCCATAAGAGGGCGGATCAACAAACCAATGACATACGTCCACCTCCGCCCTCGGCTGGTGTGCGTATGTCATAGGTCTCGTCAAACCGGAGCCGCTGACGCGGCCGCAGGTCGCAAACGCCATGGTCTGTGGACCAAGTATGTTGACGTTTGCCAGTGCAGGCAGCGGTGGCCTGCATAGAGAGACTACTCCCCTAAGACGGGCGGGAATATACCCTGCAGTTCTAGCTTGGTCAACCTGGTGCGATGGCCGAATAGACCTTGAAGCGATTATTCTCGCGCAGCACCTCGCAGGGGCCGATATGCGTCTCAATCAAGGCCGGATACTTGAGAAAACCGTTGGCGACAATGCGCAATTCGCCGCGCGGCAACAGGTTACGCGTGACCTGCTCGAAGAAGCGTTCGGCGATGCTGGTGTCATGTTTGATACCGGTATGGAACGGCGGGTTGCTGACCACTGCAACCAATCGACCATGCACGTCACTCAGGCCATCGGAAGGGTAGACCTCAGCTTCGACTTTATTCCGCTGCAAGGTCTGCGTTGCGCAATACAGCGCCAGCGCATCCACGTCCACCAGCTCAAATTGACTGCCTGGATTACGCCGCGACAACACGGTAGCCAGTACCCCTGCCCCACAACCGAAATCCAGTACCTTGCCCTTCGGCAGCGACTTGGTCTCTTCCAGCAGCAACTGACTGCCTTCATCCAGCCGGCCATGGCTGAAGACCCCAGGCAAGCTTACCAACTCGACCGATTGGTCGTTGAATTCGAGGGTGAACTGCTTTTGCCAGTCGGCCAGGGCGAAGGGGGCCGATTGACCACTTACCTGCGCACGCCACAGCTGACAATGCCTGGCCGAGTCGAGCTTTTCTGCGTGGTCCGCATATGGCTGTACGAGTTTTTCCGCGCGGGTAATGCCGCCCTTCTTTTCCCCAACCAGGTACAGCGGGCAACCGGCCCGCAACAACGGCGCGATTTGCGCCAGCGCATACTCGGCACGCTCCAGCGCCTTGGGCATGACCAGCACCGCCGCATCCAGATCGCTAACCGCCGGACACAGGTGCGAGAAGCTCAGATGCGCTTCATCCAGTTGCCCGTTAAGACTGCGCCACACCGCATAATCCCAGGTCCAGAGGTGCCATTGCGCAGGCAACTGCACTGTAAGGCTATCTGCGGTCGGATTGACCAGCAGCACACGCTTGCCGGCAAACAGCTCGGCGCTGCGTTCGAGAATCTGACTGGTATTGTCCATCGACGGTTCCGGGTGGTGGGCGGGGTGAGGATTGTACGTTCTCCCTCCCGCCCTGCAAAGCGCGCACGCCACCTCGCTCCGGGAAGACCGAGCTTCACCCCGACCAGCGGTGCTGCGGCGGGCACTGCTGTGTCGAGATGGAACTCGACACTCCCGGCAAACACGACCCCTGGGAAGGCCGAGTTCCATCTCGGCCAGCGGTGCTACGGCGGGCACTGTTGGGTCAAGGTGGGCCTCGACACTCCCAAATGAGCACTTCGAGTACTCAAGCTTTGCGTGGCTTGGCCCGGCGCGTCGGCTCGGCCTGCAGCGGATCATCCGGCCAGTAGTGTTTGGGGTAGCGACCCTTCATATCCTTCTTGACCTCGGCATAGCTGCCGCGCCAGAAACCGGCCAGATCCTGGGTGATCTGCACCGGACGCTGGGCCGGGGATAGCAGATGCAGTTGCAGCGCCTGGCGATTCTGTGCGATGCGCGGGTTGTCGGTGCTGCCGAACATTTCCTGTAGCCGCACGGCCAGTACTGGCGGTGTTTCGCTGTAATCGATGCGGATCTGCGAGCCGGTGGGGACGCTCCAGTGGGTCGGCGCCTGCTCGTCAAGCTGCCGCGGCAAGGGCCAGGGCAGAAGCCCGGCGAGGATCGAAGACAAATCCAGATTGGCAAAATGCGCCAGGCGCCGGACCTTGCCCAGATAAGGAGCCAGCCAACTTTCCAGCGTGTCCAGCAAGGTCACATCGCTGATGTCAGGCCAACCACTGCTGCCGGCCGTATTCATATCCAACTGCCGCAGCAAGACGACCCGCGCCTGCCACTGCCGCAACGCTGGCGTCCAGGGCAGCAGATTCAACCCCTGCCTGCGCACTACTTCGCAGAGCGCTCGATTGCGCGCCTCCGGATCCATGTCCGGCAGGGGCTGACGGCTGAAGACCAATGCACCCAAGCGCTGCTGACGCTCGGCAATCAGGCTTTCACTGCGCGCATCCCATTCCAGGGTGTCCTGTTGGCTAAGCAGTTCAGGCACATACCTGGCCAGTAAAGACGCGTCCAATGCGGCGGCCATAAAGATTCTGACGTTGCGCTGCGCGGCATGGCCGCCCAACGCTGACACCACCAACCACTCATGCTTTTGCAGGGCATCGGTTTCGCCGAAAGCCGCCGAACGGCCGTTGGCCAGGCGATACTCCATGCCCTCGGCGCGCCGCTGGGCAATGCGATCCGGATAGGCCATGGCCAGCAGCACACCTTGCCAGACCTCATCATCGGGGTTGTTGACCGGGTTGTCCGCTGCAGTACCCAGCAGGCGCTGCCACTGGCCGGCCAGTTGCCTGGCACGCTGCAAGGCGCCGCGATCAACGCCCGCATCCTCCTTGGGATGGTCAAACAGGGCAATCCGCCTGGCTACATCAGCATCTTGCACGCCGCGCAGCAGATCCCGCTCGCCGGCAATCGCCGCCAGCCGACAGGCCAACAGCCCCAACCCCATGGCTTGCCCACGCAACAGCATGTGCGCCAGTCGCGGATGCATGGGCAAGGTAGTCAGGGCCAGGCCATGCTCGGTCAGCCGCCAGCCGTCGTCGCTACGCTGCAGCGCGCCCAACATCTCGAGCAATTCCCGACCCTGCTCTAATGCCGCAGCAGGGGGCTGATCAAGCCAGCTGAGCTCGCTCGCCTGCTGAATACCCCACTGCGCCAATTGCAATGCCAGGGGTGCGAGATCAGCTTGCAGGATTTCCGGTTGATCCTGCGCCGCCATCTGCTCCTGCTGCGTAGCTGACCACAATCGATAACATACACCTGCCTCCAGGCGCCCCGCACGCCCGGCCCGCTGCTCGGCAGCAGCCTGTGAAACTCGACAGGTCTGCAGCCGAGTCAGACCGGAAACCGGATCAAATAGCGGCTGACGGATCAGTCCCGCATCGATGACCACGCGAATACCTTCAATGGTCAGCGACGTTTGAGCAATTGAGGTGGCCAGCACGATCTTGCGCTGCCCCTGCGGCGCGGGGCTGATGGCCCGGCGCTGGGCGGCCAGATCCAGCTCTCCGTAAAGGGGTGTGACGAGCACGTCGGCTCGCTGCTCGAGTTGCGCCTCAAGCTGGGTCTGCACGCGGCGGATTTCCGCCACCCCGGGCAGGAAAACAAGCTGACTGCCGCCTTGATCAGCCAGCGCCTGCAGTGCAGCCTGCACCACCCTCGGCTCAATCGGCTGCCGCGGTTCAGCCGTACCCACATAACGCACATCCACCGGATACTGCCGGCCCTGGCTGCTGATCATCGGCGCGTTGTCCAGCAACTGGCTGACCGCTTGTGCGTCCAGTGTTGCAGACATCACCAGCAAGCGCAGTGGCGGATCCTCTCGCAGGTATTGTTGAGTCTGGCGACACAGCGCCAAACCCAGATCGGCATCCAGGCTACGCTCGTGAAACTCATCGAAGATGACCAGGCCGATTCCCGGCAGCTCGGGGTCATCCTGCAGCAATCGCTGCAAAATACCCTCGGTCACCACCTCGATGCGCGTTGCTGAGCTGACCCGGCTTTCCAGGCGTATGCGGTAGCCAACCCGCTGCCCAACAGGCTCACCCAGCAGTTGGGCCAGACGCTCTGCCGCAGCCCGTGCAGCCAAACGGCGCGGCTCAAGCAGGATGATTTTCTGCCCTGCCAGCCAAGCGCTATTCAACAGTGCCAGTGGTACCAGCGTGGTCTTGCCGGCACCGGGCGGCGCCTGCAGCACCGCGCAGGGATGGTTGGCCAACGCCTGATCGAGCTCATTCAACACGCTGGCAACAGGTAAATCCATCATGGTATTCAAGCACTCGGAGCAAAGGCGCTATTATAGCCGCTCTGCTATGCTCAGCACCTAACCGAGCTGGCCAGCAAGCCCATGCTCAACGCAGTTCTTTAAACCGGAATGAGACCTTAACCATGCGCCTGAAACCCCTAGCTGCCATTCTGCTGACCACCGCTCTAACCACCCAGCTGGCCGCCTGTGGCACTATTTTCTACCCAGAACGCCGCGGTCAAATCACCGGTGAAATTGATTCTGGCGTCGCCATACTCAATGCCATCGGCCTGCTGTTTTATGTCATTCCGGGCGTAATCGCCTTTGCTGTCGACTTCGCGACTGGTGCCATCTATCTGCCAGACGCTCGCTACACGCTGGCGCCCGAACGTCTGAACGACGCACTCGACGCGCAGGGCCAGGTAGACCCGCTGAAACTCAAGGCGATTCTCAAACAGGATCTGAACCTGGACCTGCCGCTGGAGCAGGCTCGGCAAATCAACCAGCCTGATCATCAGCAACTGGCCTCGCTGGGTTTGCCGCCGAGGGCGTAATGAACAATTCAACACCATTGAAGCCCGCTGAACGTGATCGACTGCTGAAGCTGGCCACGTACGCTTCAGTGGCGGTGGCGCTAGTACTGATCGCATTGAAAAGTAGCGTCTGGCTAATGTCGGGCTCGGTCAGCCTGCTTGCCTCGCTGATCGACTCACTGATGGATGCTGGCGCATCCATTATCAATCTGTTCGCGGTACGCTATGCGTTGAAGCCAGCCGACCATGAACACCGGTTTGGCCATGGCAAAGCCGAGGCCCTGGCGGGGCTTGCGCAATCAGCGTTTATTAGCGGATCTGCAGTACTGGTACTGCTGCAGGGCATTGATCGCCTACTGCACCCCAGGCCACTGGACAGCGCCTGGCTAGGCATTGCCGTCATGGTCTTTGCCATCGTCGCAACCCTCGCCCTGCTCATGATTCAGCGCCACGTCATCAAACGCACGGGCTCCACCGCTATTCGCGCAGATTCGCTGCACTACCGCTCCGATTTGCTGCTCAATGCCAGCATCATCGTGGCCTTGCTGCTGGCGGCTTATGGTATTCATCGGGCCGATGCGTTCTTCGGCTTGGCCATTGCGCTGTATATCGCCTACAGCGCCGTACAGATCGGCCGCGATGCAATACAAATTCTGATGGACCGAGAACTCTCTGATGAGGTGCGCGACGAGGCGCTCAGCCTTGCTCGATCGGTAGAGGGTGTGGTCAATGTACATGATTTTCGCAGCCGCCAATCGGGCCACGACTGGTTTATCCAGATGCATCTGGAAATACCCGCACAAACACCACTGCTGCAAGCGCATGACCTGGGAGAACGGGTGCGGGCCCGCATCGTCGAACGCTTTCCCCAAGCCGATGTCTTGATTCACACCGATCCGGTCTGACCCGTTAGCCCGTGACACCTCGTCGGCCGCACCTGGCCGGCCGCACACAAAAACGGCCGAGCCCTGTTGAGCTCAGCCGCTTTTGTATGTCTCTGGCGCATCCGGATGGGAGCGTGCCTTACCCCTGGGCTTTGTGAGCTGGGTGACCGGTTGGCGACAAATCCGGTAGGATCAGTGGCCGCCTGCTCCCCTTGTGGGGGGGCGGGCTGGACAAGCCGGCCTTGGCTTCGAACGTGGAACCATCATAGCCTGCTCGCCCCGCCATTTCTTGCCTAAGATTGCAGATATAGCGCATATTAATGCAATAATATCCTGCAAATAAGTGTATTTGAGCAATTAAACAGGAGCGCTTCATGACTGAGCACAATCTGGACCGCTATGATCTGAAAATTCTCGCGGCACTGCAGCACGACGCCACCGTCAGCAACCAGGAGCTGGCCGAATACATCGGCCTGTCACCATCACCCTGTTCCAGACGCGTCAAGCAGCTGGAAGACAGTGGCTATATCAGCCGTCAGGTCGCCCTGCTCAATCCGAAAAAAATCGGTCTGACACTGACTGCCTTTGTCATGATTGGTATGGATCGTCATACCCCAGAGCGTTTTGCCGGCTTTGAAAGCGCCATTCGCGACTGCCCCGAAGTACTCGATTGCTACCTGGTCACGGGCATGGACGCCGACTATCAACTGCGTGTTGTGGTGCCGGACATGGAACACTACCAGCAATTTCTATTGGGTCATCTGACCCGAATCGACGGCGTATCCAGCGTAAGGTCCAGCTTCGTGCTGAATCAAATCATCAGCAGCACCGAGCTACCGTTAGGGCATCTGCACCGAAGCTGAGCAGTACCACTGCGACGACCTGTCACACGGCGGCGAGTGTGTAGCAGGTATAATGACGCCACAAACACACTTGGAGAACTCCTTGGATTACCAGCAATTTGAAGCTCTCGCCATGCCGCTGATGATTTTCGCTCTGGTGGCTTTTATGGGTTACATCGTCTGGGATCTGGCAAAAAGATCCAAAGCCGGACGCTACGGCACCATGGTGCTGTTTTTTGGATTGGGCCTGGGTGTTGTCGGCTTTGTCATCAAAGCGATTATCATCGGTAATGTCGAAGGCTGAAAAAGCCTTATCTGTGACCGTTTTACCCCCTGCGTCAAGATCTGAATCCTGATTCACTGATCTTATAGTGGATATCAGGATTCAAACAATGGCCTATCGCACCACCCATGCCCGCCTGGAACGCGACCAGGTATTACGCGAGCATATTCTCGGCTGCGCCCTGGAAATGGTCGCCGAAGGCGGCTTTTCCACGCTTAGCATGAACCGCCTGGCAAGTACCGCAGGTATCGCCACGGGCAGCCTGTATCGCTATTTCCCAGGCAAAGGTGCGCTGGCTGCAGAAGTATTTACCCGCGCAACGCGTATAGAAATCGATGCACTGAAAGAGCAATTCTTCGGCCAAGGCAGCGCCGCCGAGCGTTTGCGTCAGGGTATTGCTCAATTCGCCGCTCGCGCCTGGCATAGCCGCCAGCTCGCTCACGCGCTGATTGCCGAACCCCTCGAACCTGACGTCGATACCGCACGCCTGCGTTACCGGGCAGCCTATGCTGAACTCTTCCACAAGCTGATCAAGCAGGGCAATGAGGACGGCAGCTTTCAGGTTGATAACATCCCTATCACCTCCGCTTGCCTGGTCGGAGCGATCGCCGAATCCTTGATCGGCCCCCTGTCGCCCCAGGCTCGCGCATTACGCGCCAGCGGGCTGCCCAGTGAAAGCCTGGAAAGCTATACCCGCGCCCTCACCCGATTCTGTCTGCGCGCCCTTGGCGCCAAGGAGCCTACATCATGAAGTTGCATCAATACGCGGAAACCCATGAAGTGACCAACCAGGTACCGCCCCTGGACGGCATCAATCTGTACCACACGGATCTACCGCTGAAACAATGGGTACATCGATTCAAAGGCGACTGGGCTGACGCCGAACTGGCCGCTTACGGTCAGTTGGCAGGTGGTCCACTGATGGCGGCGGGCTTTCTGGCCAATGAAAACAAACCGCTATTCAAGAGCCATGATCGCGTTGGCAACCGTATCGATCTGGTTGAGTTTCATCCAGCTTATCACCAGTTGATGAGTGCCGGCATTGCCCATGGAATCACCTCTGCGCCTTGGACCAAGCCCGGCCCAGGTGCCCATGTGGCGCGCGCGGCGAGCATGTACCTGCACAACCAGATCGAAGCAGGCACCTGCTGCCCGATGACCATGACCTACGCGTGCGTTCCAGCGCTCAAGCTACAGCCCGATCTGGCCGAGAAATGGCTGCCGAAAATTCTCTCGCGCCAATACGACCCACGCAATCTACCCATAGAACAAAAAACCGGTGCCACCATCGGTATGGCCATGACCGAAAAGCAAGGCGGCACTGATGTACGCGCGAACTCCACCCGCGCCTATGCTGTGGGCCTCGGAGGCCCCGGCCAAGCCTATGAATTGGTGGGTCACAAATGGTTCTGCTCGGCGCCCATGTGCGATGCTTTTCTGACCCTGGCGCAGACGGATAAAGGGCTAACCTGTTTCCTGCTGCCGCGCCATCGCCCCGACGGCACCCGCAACCAGTTCTACATCCAGCGCCTGAAAAACAAGCTGGGCAACCAGGCCAACGCCTCCAGCGAAGTCGAGTTTCGCGGCGCACTGGCATGGATGGTCGGTGAGGAAGGTCGCGGGGTGCCGACGATCATCGAAATGGTCGCCATGACCCGCTTTGACTGCATGATTGGCTCCAGCTCTTTGATGCGCCAGGCCCTGACCCAGGCCAGCCATCATTGCGCCTATCGCAAGGTCGGTGGCCGAGTGCTCGCCGACCAGCCACTGATGCAGAACGTACTGGCCGATCTGGCCCTGGAAAGCGAAGCCGCACTGGCCTTGACCATGCGCATGGGCAAGGCGATCGACAATACCCATGACGAGCATGAAGAAAAATTTGCCCGGCTGGTCACGGCCATTGGCAAATACTGGATCTGCAAGCGCGCGCCAGCGATGATCAATGAGGCTCAGGAGTGCCTGGGTGGCGCTGGCTATGTGGAGGAAAGCATTTTGCCGCGCCTGTACCGGGAGGCTCCGGTCAATTCCATATGGGAAGGCTCGGGCAATGTGCAGTGCCTGGATGTACTACGCGCGCTGTCCAAAGAGCCGGGCGTACTGGAGGTACTGTTCAGCGAATTAGGCGACGGTCACGCAAACGCCCATCTGAAAGCGCAAATCGAGCGGATCAAAACCGACTTCCGGGATACCGATGATATCCACTATCGCGCACGCCAGTTGACCGAAGATGTGGCTGTCGCGCTGCAGGCGAAATTGTTGCTGGAAGCGGGCAATGAGCTAGTGTCCGACGCCTTTATCGCCAGCCGTATCGTCGGACGCGGCCGGGTCTATGGCACGCTGCCACGCGGCATTGATGTGGCTGCGCTGGTCGCCCGCTCCACACCCAATAGCTAAACGGCTATTATCAGCCGCCAGCCACCACCTCAGGCCCCAGCATGAAAGCAACCAGACCCCGCGCCCTAACGGGCAAACCGCCACGTGCGCAGAGCGCCAGGCCCCGTCGCCAGCCGGCTGCAGCACCAGCCAATCCGAGATTGATTGCACTGAATAAGCCATTCGATGTACTCACACAGTTCACTGACGACCAGGGCCGCGCCACTCTCAAGGACTTTGTCGACCTACCCGGCATCTACCCGGCCGGCCGGCTGGACAGGGACAGCGAAGGACTGCTGTTACTGACCAACGATGGGCGTCTACAGGCGCGCATTACCGATCCACGGCACAAACTGGCCAAGACCTACTGGGTTCAGGTGGAGGGTACGCCGACGCCAGAGCAGTTGGCGCAATTACGTGCCGGGCCGACGCTCAACGATGGCCCTACCCGGCCAGCCGAAGTAGACCATATGGGCGAGCCGAGCCTCTGGCCGCGGCATCCTCCCGTACGTTTTCGCGCCAGCATTCCGACCCATTGGCTGAGCATTACCATTCGCGAAGGCAGAAACCGACAGGTAAGACGTATGACCGCCGCCGTAGGCCTGCCCACACTACGTTTGATTCGTGTGCGCATTGGTGACTGGACCCTGGCCGACCTGCAACCGGGGCAGTGGCGAGAGCTGGAGATCCAGGCGCCCGACTAGGCAGCTATCTGCCGGCGCCTGCCACAGCGCCTGGCTATCTATGCCTGCCTATGCAGCCAAGCCTAGTAGCGCATGCCGAGCAGGCGAAATACAAAACCGAGCAGCCAGATGGGGCCTATCAGCAAAAACTGCAGATCCTTGAAAAAGGAAGGCTTTTTCCCCTCCAGGTGATGACCGATAAACTGACCAACCCAGGCCAGAATGAAGATCGCCACGCAGGGAATCAAGACGTAGGTCATCATGCTCAATATCAACAGCATAATCAGACTCAGCACCAACATCGCGGCGGTGATACGCCAGGACAAAGTCGCATAGAACGCCAACGCCAGGGCGACGGCCAGAACCGACACCCAAGGATGAATGGCCCACAGGATACCCAACACGCTAAACGTGATCAGCGGCACACAGATCCAATGCAGCAATTTGTTGGTCGGGTTGCGATGGCTTTCACCGTACTCATCGAACCATTGATCGATCGCTTTCATGCCTGACACCTCTGGTATTGTCTTTTTAGAAAAATCGTTTTTAACCAACAGACAGTATCCTCCGCCCTTTACGGCTATGCCATAGCTTTGAAAGCCAGACGAGTCCCCTGCCGGTGCGCAGCGCTTAATGTTAAGCTTAGCGCATGAAAACACTACTTCCTTTTCGTCCCGTTGTACTCTGCCTCTCGGGGCACGACCCGAGCGGCGGGGCTGGCCTGCAGGCCGATATAGAAGCGTTGATTGCCCAGGGTTGCCACGCGGCCCCGACGGTTACCGCGCTGACCGTGCAAAACACCGTGGATGTCAGCGATTTCAGGGTACTGGACCGCGACTGGGTGATGGCCCAGGCCAACGCCGTGTTAACCGATATGCCGGTCTCAGCCGTCAAGCTCGGCATGCTCGGCAATCTGGCGATGGTTGATACCGTTGTCGAGCTGATGCAAGCACACCCCGAGCTGCCATTGATTTGCGACCCGGTGTTACGGGCTGGCGGTGGTGGCTCGCTGGGCAAGGATGACGTGGCCTTCGCCATGCGTGAGAAACTGCTGCCCCTGGCACTGATTGCCACACCCAACCTGCCCGAGGCGCGTCTGCTGGCCGAGCTGCCTGACGGCAGTGCCGACGAGTGTGCGGCCAAACTATTACCCTATTGCCGCAACGTGCTGATTACCGGCGGCCACGGCGAAGAACGCGAGATTCACAACCGGCTATATTGCCGCAGCGGTGAGGAACACACCTTTATCTGCCAGCGCCTGCCTGGCAGTTACCACGGCTCCGGCTGTACCCTGGCCAGCGCGCTGGCCGGCCGGTTGGCGCTCGGGGAAGAACTGGTCAGTGCAGTGAAATCCGCGCTGGATTACACTTGGCGCACCCTGCGCGATGCCGAGCAACCCGGGCTCGGCCAGTATGTACCCAGACGCCTGCCTTTGGATTTTTGCTCTTGAGCGCCCTGCCGCGCGGCTTGTACGCGATCACCGACAGCCAGCTGTTGGCCGGTGATCGCCTGCTGCCCTGGGTCGATGCGGCACTGGCAGGTGGAGCACGCCTGCTGCAGTACCGTGACAAGTCTGCCGACCCGGGGCGCCGCCGAGATGAAGCCCTGCAATTGAAATCCATTTGTGATTATTACGCGGCGCAGCTAGTCATCAATGACGACTTGGCCCTCGCTAGCGAACTGCATGCCGGCCTGCATTTAGGCCGTGATGACGGCAGCCTGCGCGAGGCTCGCCAGCAACTGGGCGAACAGGCGATTATCGGCGCTACCTGCCACGCCAGCCTGGCGTTTGCCAGCGAGGCGCAAGAGGCGGGCGCCAGCTATATTGCCTTCGGCCGCTTCTTCCAGTCGGTGACCAAACCCGGCACACCGGCCGCAACGCCGCTGTTGCTAGAGCAGGCCAGCAAGCAATTCAACTTACCGATTGTCGCCATCGGTGGCGTCACCCTGCACAACGCACCGCAACTGATCAGCTCCGGCGCCAGCCTGCTGGCCGTAGTCAATGGTCTGTTTGCCGCGCCCTCGCCTGCCGAAGTCGAACGACGCGCGCGCGGCTTCAGCGAATTGTTCCAAATCCTTTGAGAGAATGCCTTTATGTCCCGCTCTGAAATGCTCTTTGCCAATGCTCAAAAACACATCCCAGGCGGCGTCAATTCGCCGGTTCGCGCGTTCCGCAGCGTGGGCGGCACTCCGCTGTTTTTCAAGCATGCCGAAGGCGCCTACGTGACCGATGAAGACGACAATCGCTATGTCGATTACGTCGGTTCCTGGGGTCCGATGATTCTCGGCCACAGCCATCCGGCCGTTCTCGACGCGGTGCGCAATCAACTACAGCACGGCCTGTCCTATGGCGCTCCAACGTCAATGGAAACCGACATGGCGGATCTGGTCTGCGAGCTAGTACCCTCCATGCAAATGGTGCGCATGACCAGCTCCGGCACCGAAGCGACCATGAGTGCGATTCGCCTGGCGCGCGGCTACACCGGTCGGGACAACATCATCAAATTCGAGGGCTGTTACCACGGGCATTCCGATAGTTTGCTGGTCAAGGCCGGTTCAGGCGCACTGACCCAGGGAGTACCCAGTTCAGCCGGCGTACCGGCCGACTTCGCCAAACACACCCTGACCCTGCCATTCAACGATATTGACGCGGTAAAAGAGCTGCTGGCTAAGGCCGGCAAGGATGTAGCCTGCATCATCGTCGAACCCGTGGCCGGCAACATGAACTGCGTGCCGCCGGCGCCGGGATTTCTCCAGGGGCTGCGCGAGCTGTGCGACGAGCACGGCGTAGTGCTTATTTTCGACGAGGTCATGACCGGCTTCCGGGTGGCCTTGGGCGGCGCGCAGGCTTACTACGGCGTGACCCCTGACTTGACTACCTTCGGCAAGATCATTGGTGGCGGCATGCCAGTGGGCTGCTTCGGTGGCAAACGCGAGATCATGCAAGTCATCGCCCCGCTCGGCCCGGTTTATCAGGCGGGCACCCTGTCAGGCAATCCGCTGGCTATGGCCGCAGGCCTGACCACGCTGAAACTGATCAGCCGCCCCGGCTTCCATGACGAACTGACCGACTACACCAGCCGCTTGCTGGCCGGCTTGCAGGAGCGCGCCGACGCGGCCAGTGTGCCCTTTGTCACCACCCAGGCAGGCGGCATGTTCGGTCTGTATTTTTCCGGTGCCGATGACATCGTCACCTTCGACGACGTGATGGCCAGTGACGTAGAACGCTTCAAAGGTTTTTTCCATGGCATGCTGAATAACGGCGTGTATCTAGCTCCGAGCGCCTTTGAAGCCGGGTTCACTTCGATCGCGCATGGCGAAGCAGAGCTAAAACTGACGCTGAACGCGGCAGAAAAAGCGTTCTCCGCGCTATGACCGCCCTGAGCTACCTGCTGCTCAGCGTCGCTGCCGCAGGCCTGTGTTACTGGCTTTGGCAGCGCAAACCGCGGCTGCATGCCGAAGCCCAGGGCGCGCTCAAAGCCAGCCTGGTGGCACTGCTACTGACCGCCAGCAGCGCGCTGTTACTCGGCCTGGCCAATTGGGGAGCAAGCCATGCCAGCGTTGAGCACGCCCAGCGGATCATAGGGCTGGCCGCGCAACATATGAGCCTGCCCCTACTTGGCCTGGCTTGCCTGCTGTTGGGCCGGGGGCTGCGCTGGAAGCCAGTAATCTGGAGCCAGATCATTCTCGGCCTGCTGGCCTTCTATGAGCTGTCACGTTATCTGGAATGGCAGGCCGGCTATCAATGGCTGGTGAACCTGATCGGTGCCGCATGCCTGGCCCTGATCGCATTCCTTTATCGGCGCCAGGACTTGCGCGTCAGCGTACTGTGTCTGATAGGGTTGGTCAGCCTGCTAACCCCGGCACTGATCAACAGTACGTTACCCTTGGCCAGCCTGCTCAACAGCAGCCTGCAAGCCAGTTGGCTGTTACCCGGTTTTGTCGCCTGCGCGCTGGCAGTTGGCCTGCTGGCAGAACAGGCGCACAATAGCCAAACTGACAGCCATCGTAGCGGACCCAAGGCCGCCTCAGACTCATGAATATTCGACTGCCTAGCCGTATAACCCGTTATTGCCTGCTGGCTACACTGCTCTGCCCTGCACTGGTTAGCGCCCAAACCGGTAGCAACCCGTTGTTGGTCAGTACGGAAGAACGTTGCGCCATTAATAGGGTAGACGATGAAAGCCTCGCACTGGCGATCGAAGCCTGTGAAGCCGCGGCCACCAGCGGGGATCTGCAAGCGCAGTTCGAGATGGGCGAGCTGTATTACCGCGGCGAACGAGTGGAGAAGGACGTCGAACAGGCGTTGAACTGGTTTGAGCAAGCATCCGTTCAAGGCCATCCCGCAGCGCAGTATCAGTTGGGCTTGATGCACTACCAGGGCGAGGGCGTTACACGCAATTTGCCTCAAGCCTATATCATCCTCAAGATGGCCGCGGTCAACGGCAAGGATGAAGCAATGGATGCCAGCGATCAGGTCGCGCTGCAGATGAATGCCGATGAGCTGGATGTCGCTACCCAGGTACTGGGCACCTTGTTTCGCAATTATCTGGCGCAAATTCGGGAGGAACAACTAAAAGGCACGCCTGCCCTGTCGCCTAACAATGAACCGCGAGACCCGCAACTGGACTCCACCTTCGGGCCGGTCCAGTCGCTCGACTGAACAGGCTAGACCCAGATCACGCTAGTCATTTTCAGCCCGGCTAGTCTTCAGCTCGGCTGCGGCGGCATCGGAAAATTCATCACGTTACCGCCGCCCTTGGCCTCGCTGATCTTCGCTTGGCCGATCCGCTCGACTTCATCAATCCGCACGATCGACTGCAGCGGAATGAAGCTGCGCTCTACCCCTTCAAACTGGGTTTTGAGCTTTTCCTCGGCGGGATCGACAAGAACCTGCGAGCGCTCGCCAAATAATAGCTCCTCTATTTCCAGAAAGCCCCAGAGATCACTCTGGAAGATATGCCGAGCATAGAGCTCGTATACCTGACCCTGGTTGAGGAAAATAACGCGGAAAATAGGCTGCTTGTCTTTGCTCATCGTGGAACCATCAAACCTGTATCTTGGGCGAGCCGAACAGGCAGGTTCGGCGGTCGCGGATGATAGCACAGCACGGGACATGCGCTGCCCCATCCGTGTATAATTCCGCTTTTCACAAGGTTACGCTTAGCACATCCCATGGCCAAGAAACTCTTTATTCAGACCCACGGTTGCCAGATGAACGAGTATGACAGCTCGCGTATGGCTGACCTGCTCGGCGAAAATCAGGCAATGGAGCTGACCGACCGCCCCGACGAGGCGGACGTTATTCTGCTCAACACCTGCTCAATTCGTGAAAAGGCCCAGGAAAAGGTCTTCTCCGAGCTGGGTCGCTGGCGGCCGCTGAAAGACAAGAACCCCGACCTTATTATTGGCGTGGGCGGGTGTGTGGCCAGCCAGGAAGGCGCCGCCATCCGCGACCGCGCACCTTACGTGGATGTGGTGTTTGGCCCGCAGACCCTGCATCGCTTGCCGGAAATGATCAACGCCGCACGCACCACGAATAAACCCCAAGTCGACGTATCATTCCCGGAAATCGAGAAATTTGACCGCTTACCTGAGCCGCGAGTTGATGGCCCTACCGCGTTTGTATCGATCATGGAAGGCTGCAGCAAGTACTGCAGCTTCTGCGTGGTGCCTTACACCCGCGGTGAAGAGGTCAGTCGCCCATTCGATGATGTACTGGCTGAATGCATTCATCTGGCTGAAAATGGCGTGCGTGAAGTGACTCTGTTAGGTCAGAACGTCAACGGCTATCGTGGCCAGACCCACGATGGCCAGGTTGCCGATCTGGCTGACCTGATCCGCGTGATTGCCGAGATCGACGGCATTGACCGCATCCGCTACACCACATCGCACCCGCTGGAGTTCTCCGACAGCCTGATTCTGGCCCATGCCGAAGTCCCCGAACTGGTCAAATACCTGCACCTGCCGGTGCAGTCGGGCTCGGACCGCGTCCTGGCCGGCATGAAGCGCAATCACACGGCATTGGAATACAAATCGCGCGTACGCAAACTGCGCGCTGCCGTGCCGGATATGATTCTCAGCTCGGACTTCATCATCGGCTTCCCGGGTGAAACCGATAAGGATTTTGAGCAGACCATGAAGCTGGTAGAAGATGTAGGCTTTGATTTCTCCTACTCGTTTATCTACAGCGCACGGCCTGGCACCCCAGCCTCCGACCTGGCAGACAACACGCCCACCGAGGTCAAGAAACAACGCCTGCAGATCCTTCAGGCCCGTTTGAACCAGCAAGGTTTCGACAATAGCCGACGCATGGTGGGGACCACGCAGCGAATTCTGGTTACCGATTATTCGAAAAAGGACCCCGGCATGCTTCAGGGTCGTACCGAGCATAATCGCATTGTCAATTTCCGTTGCGACAACCCGCGGTTGATTGGGCAATTCGTCGATGTGCTGGTCGATGAAGCACTCCCCCATTCCTTGCGTGGCAGCCTGTTAGCGGACACTGTTCACTAAGCGATGCAGCACAAGCTTTCGCACGGCCGTCTGGCCGTGCATTTCAACTCATCTGCCTTCTTTGCATCGCGCGCTTTGCGCGCTATGCTGTTATTTCCTGAATGCCACGAGGCGACTGACAGATCACTTTGAACGCTCCCCTGCACATACATCGTTTTACTATCGAACCCGTTGATTCCCGCCGCTTTGCCAGCCTCTGCGGCCAGTTTGACGAACACTTGCTACTGATCGAACAGCGGCTGGGCATTGAAGTGCGCAACCGGGGTAACCAGTTCGAATTGATTGGTGATGCCGAACTAACCCGCTCCGCCGAAGCGGTGTTGCGTCAGCTGTACCGTGAGACCCGCGATAATGGTGAGCTGACGCCCGATACCGTACATCTGTTTTTGCAGGAATCGGGACTGGAAAACCTCAGCGCCGCGCTGCACCAGGAAGGCACCGGCAAGCCGGTCATACTGCGCACTCGGCGCTTGACCATTCAGCCGCGCGGGCCTAACCAGCAAAGTTATGTGCGCTCAATTCAAGAGCACGATATCAATTTCGGTATCGGCCCTGCCGGTACGGGCAAAACCTATCTGGCGGTAGCCTGCGCGGTAGACGCCCTGGAACGCGAGCAGATCCGCCGTATCCTGCTGGTACGCCCGGCAGTTGAAGCCGGCGAGAAACTCGGCTTTCTACCCGGCGACCTGTCACAGAAAATCGACCCCTATCTGCGCCCACTGTATGACGCACTCTATGAAATGCTCGGCTTCGAAAACGTCGCCAAACTGATCGAGCGTCAGGTGATCGAAGTTGCGCCGCTGGCCTATATGCGCGGCCGCACGCTGAACAACAGCTTTATCATTCTGGATGAAAGCCAGAACACCACACTGGAACAGATGAAGATGTTCCTGACCCGTATCGGCTTTGGCTCCACCGCGGTGATTACCGGCGACGTGACCCAGGTCGATCTGCCGCGCGGCACCAAGTCCGGCCTGGCCCACGTGGTCGAGGTGCTGAAAGACGTCAAGGGTATCGGCTTTACCCACTTCAAATCCAAGGACGTGGTACGCCACCCCTTGGTGCAGCGCATTGTCGAGGCCTATGACATGTTCGAGCTGCGCCAGGAAGGTCAGCGTCAGGAAAGCCAGCGCCGGGAAAACAAGAATGAATCCTGACACCGGCATCGAACTGGATTTGCAGCAAGCCAGCAGCGCCTCCAATCTGCCTGACGAAGAGAGCTTCAGGCGTTGGGCCGGGTTGGCCCTGCAGGACAAACCCGGCCATGAACTGACTATCCGCGTGGTCGATGAGGCCGAAAGCCAAAGCCTTAATCAGCAATATCGTGGCAAGGATTCCCCTACCAACGTCCTCTCCTTCCCGGCCGACCTGCCGCCCGAGCTGAATATTCCACTGCTGGGCGACCTAGTAATTTGCGCCCAAGTGGTCGCGCGCGAAGCACAAGAACAGCACAAAGCCCTTCAAGCCCATTGGGCGCATATGGTCATTCATGGCTGTCTGCATCTGATTGGCTACGATCATATCGAAGACACCGAAGCCGAGCAGATGGAATCCCTGGAGCGTCAGTTACTGGCGCAACTGGGGATCGCCGACCCCTACGCTGCCGATTTCATTCCAGCAAGCAACGAGTATAAGGAACCATGAGCGAAGATCGATCGACCAACGGACACAAGACCTGGCTGGACAAACTGGTCCAGGCTTTTGTCCACGAACCCAAGAACCGCCAGGAACTGCTGGAGCTGCTGCGCGAAGCGCACGCCAATGAAGTCCTGGATATCGAAGCGTTGTCGATCATCGAAGGAGCACTGCAGGTCTCAGACATGCAGGTACGGGACATCATGATCCCGCGTTCGCAGATGATCACTATCAAGTCCAGCCAGTCACCCCGCGAGTTCCTCCCGGACGTGATTGAAGCTGCGCACTCGCGCTTTCCGGTCATCGGTGACAGTGTCGACGATGTGCTCGGGGTTCTGCTGGCCAAGGATCTGCTACCCTTGCTGCTGGAGGACAATACCGAGCGCTTCAATATCAAGGATATCCTCCGCCCGGCCACCTGCGTGCCCGAATCCAAGCGGCTGAATGTGCTGCTCAAGGAGTTCCGCGCCACGCGTAACCATATGGCGATTGTCATCGATGAATATGGTGGAGTATCCGGCTTGGTCACCATTGAAGACGTACTCGAGCAGATCGTTGGCGACATCGAGGATGAGCATGACGTCGATGAAGACAGCCACATCAAGCCATTGCCCAGCGGCGATTTCCTGGTCAAAGGTCTGACGCCGATCGAGGACTTCAACGAACATTTCGATACCGAGTTCTCCGATGAGGAGTTCGATACCGTCGGCGGACTGGTCATGAACGCCTTCGGTCACCTGCCCAAGCGCAATGAGGTGGCTGAACTGGAAGGCTTCCGGGTGCGCGTGCTGAACGCCGACAGCCGCCGCGTGCACCTGCTCAGGGTTACCCTGGCCAAACCCTGAGGAAGCGTTATAACGTGTTGATGCAATGGATTGACCGGCTCCGTGGCCCGGGCTGGATGGGTAACCTGTTGGCGATAGTTGCCGGCGGGTTGACGACCCTGGCGCTTGCGCCGTTTGACCTGTGGCCGCTAGGCCTGGCGTCCATCGCCCTGCTGTATCAGGTATTACAGCCACTAACGCCGCGTCAGGCAGCCCTGCGGGGCTGGTGTTGGGGCTTGGGGTTATTCGCCAGTGGCGTCTCCTGGGTCTATATCAGCATTCATGTACATGGTTATGCCTCTCCCGTACTGGCTGGCCTGCTGACCGGATTGTTCGTCGCCGGATTGGCTTTGGTCATCGCATTGACCGCCTGGCTTTGGGCTGGCTGGTTACGGCCGATCAAGGCTGGCTGGTGGTCATGTATCGGCTTTGCCTGCCTCTGGGTCGCCCAGGAAATCTTTCGCGGCTGGTTTCTGACCGGCTTCCCCTGGCTGTACCAGGGCTATATGCATACGGACACCTGGTTGAGCGGCTTTGCACCTGTCGGCGGCGTCTGGTTACTGAGTCTACTGACGGTGCTTACTGCCTGCCTGCTAGCCGAACCCGCAGTGTGGAAACGCCTGCCCCAGGCAGCCTGCGCTAGCGCACTGCTGCTCGCCATCTGGCTGGGCGGCTTGGGACTGCGGCATATCGAATGGACACAGCCAGCGGGCGATCCGCTGTCTGTCGCGCTGATTCAGGCCGATATCCCCCAATCGCGCAAATGGGATCCCGATCATATTCAACACACCTTGAGCCTCTACCGGGATATGAGTTATGCCCAGGGCCCAGTGGATCTGATCGTCTGGCCGGAAACCGCCATCCCGGTGCTACAAACCCAGGCCCAGGGATTTGCCGACGCCATGGCGGCCAACTTTGCCGAACAGGGTACGACCTTGATTACCGGCATACCGGTAGACAATTACGACACCGGCGAACTGCGTATTTATAACGGCATCATGGTGGCTGGCAGCGCCGGCAACCACTACCTGAAAAACAAACTGGTACCCTTTGGCGAGTACGTACCTATGGAGCAGGTCCTGCGCGGCCTGATCGCCTTCTTTGACCTGCCAATGTCGAGTTTTTCACGTGGCCCGGCGGTGCAGGCGCCGCTGGAAGCAGCAGGCTACCAACTGGCACCTTTCATCTGTTATGAAGCCGTTTACCCCGACTTCGCCGCCAGGCTGGCAGCCAAGAGTGAATTGCTGATCACTATCAGTAACGACAGCTGGTTTGGCGAATCGATAGGCCCGCTCCAGCATCTACAGATGGCCCGTATGCGGGCCATGGAGAGTGGCCGCTGGATGATTCGCGGCACCAATAATGGCGTCACTGCATTGATTGATCATCAGGGCCGGATCACCGCCAGCATTCCCCAGTTCGAGCAACTGGCACTCAATGGCTGGGTGCAGCCGCGAGAAGGCCTTGGTCCTTACCTGCGCTGGCGCAGCTGGCCACTGAGTCTAGCGGTGCTGGTGGTGTTGCTGGCATGTGTCATACGCCGTCGGCGTTATCGACAGCCGACCTGAGGTAGCGGAGACCTGTATTTCTTCGATAATCCGCCATAGCAACTGCTGATCCTCGGCACTTAGCCCACTGAGCTCCAACTCGGTGACCGGCGGCGCCCGACCGGCCATCCACTCACGAGTGCGGGCCATATCCATGGCCTGGTCGAGGCGGCGCAATAGCCGCCCATAGGAAGAGTCACGAGGCCAGTCGCTGAGTGGTGCGGGCGAACTGCCTTTCATCTAGCCAACCTCCTTCACTTATGGCTGCGGCCCGAATGGCCCCAGCCGTTACTCTGAGCATAGCTGCCAACGCTGAGCACGCAGCGCCCGGCGACGAATGGTGGCGGCCGGCAAGAGAGGCATCCTTGGGCTACCTGCAATCTGCCCGGTGGTGTATCCTGCGCTATTGATTTGCAAAGACATCCTGCTGCTGCGCACCGCAGCGCCGAGCACGCTGGCGGCCCAGCGGCTGGCGACCCAGCGGCGCACTGCGCCGGATCGATGTTTGCGCAACTAACCAGCCAAACGAGCTCAGATAGCCCATACCATGCAAGAACAGTATTCCCCCCGCGATATCGAACGCAGCGCCCAGACCGAATGGGACAAAAGCGACGCCTTCAAGGTGACTGAAACCCCTGATCGCGAAACCTTCTACTGCCTGTCCATGTTTCCCTACCCCAGCGGCAAGCTGCACATGGGCCACGTGCGCAACTATACGATTGGCGATGTGATTGCCCGCTATCAGCGCATGCAGGGCAAGAATGTGCTGCAGCCCATGGGCTGGGACGCCTTCGGCATGCCAGCAGAAAACGCGGCGATGAAGAACAAGGTCGCGCCGGCCAAGTGGACCTACGACAATATCGACTACATGCGCACCCAGCTGAAAAGCCTGGGCCTGGCAATGGACTGGTCGCGGGAGTTTGCCACTTGTACGCCTGAGTACTATCGCTGGGAACAATGGCTGTTCACCAAGCTGTTTGAGCAGGGCGTGATCTACCGCAAGAACGGTACGGTCAATTGGGATCCGGTCGACCAGACCGTACTCGCCAACGAACAGGTTATCGACGGCAAGGGCTGGCGTTCCGGCGCCGTAATCGAGAAGCGCGAAATCCCGATGTACTACTTCCGCATCACCGATTACGCGGAAGAGTTATTGAGCTCGCTGGACGAGCTGACCGGCTGGCCGGAACAGGTCAAGACCATGCAGCGCAACTGGATCGGCAAGTCGGTCGGCATGGAAGTGCATTTTCCCTATGACCAGGCGAGCATCGGCGAAAGCGGAAAACTGAAGGTGTTTACCACCCGGCCGGACACCCTGATGGGCGTAACTTATATGGCCGTGGCCGCCGAGCACCCGCTGGCGACCATTGCCGCGCAGGATGATCCGGCGCTGCAGGCGTTTATCGACGAATGCAAACGCGGCGGCGTGGCTGAGGCCGATATCGCCACGCAGGAAAAGAAGGGCCGCCCCACGCGTCTGCTGGTAACCCATCCGCTAACCGGCGAAAAGCTGCCGGTGTGGGTCGCCAACTATGTATTGATGACCTACGGCGAAGGCGCGGTCATGGCCGTACCCGCCCATGATGAACGCGATTTCCACTTTGCCAGCCAGTACGATCTGCCGATCAAGCCAGTGGTACGTACCTCAGCAGGCGACGAAACACCCGCGCCCTGGCAGGATGCCTACGGTGAAAAGGGCACGCTGATCAACTCGGAAGAACTGAACGGCCTGGATTATGCCAGTGCGCTGACCACTATTGGCGAGGTATTGCAGCAGAAAGACCTGGGCGCCCCGCGCACCCAGTTCCGCCTGCGCGATTGGGGTATTAGCCGCCAACGCTACTGGGGTTGCCCGATTCCGATCATTCACTGTGACAACTGCGGTGATGTACCGGTGCCGGAAGATCAGTTGCCGGTGGTGTTGCCTGAAGATGTAGTACCCGATGGTGCCGGCAGCCCGCTGGCGAGAATGCCGGAGTTCTACCAGTGCATCTGCCCCACCTGTGGCAGCCAGGCCAAGCGCGAAACCGATACCATGGATACCTTCGTCGAAAGCTCCTGGTATTTCGCCCGTTATGCCTCGCCGCACTACGAGCAGGGTATGGTTGATCCGAAAGCAGCCAATCATTGGCTGCCAGTGGATCAGTATATCGGTGGCATCGAACACGCGATTCTGCACCTGCTCTACGCGCGCTTCTTTCACAAACTGATGCGCGATCAGGGTTTGCTTGATTCAAACGAACCGTTCAAGAATCTGCTGACCCAAGGCATGGTCATAGCCGAGACCTACTTCCGCCTGGAAGCTAACGGCAGCAAGACCTGGTTCAACCCCGCCGACGTTGAGGTCAAGCGCGACGGCAAGGGCAAGATTATCGCCGCACACCTGGCCAGTGATGGTCAACCGGTGGAGATTGGCGGCATCGAGAAGATGTCCAAGTCGAAGAACAACGGTGTAGACCCACAGTCGATGATCGACCAGTACGGTGCCGACACCTGCCGGCTGTTCATGATGTTTGCCTCGCCACCGGATATGAGCCTGGAATGGTCAGACACTGGCGTGGAAGGTGCCCACCGCTTCTTGCGTCGGGTCTGGCGTCTGGCCCATCAGCATAGCGCAGCTGGCACGACCAGCAAGCTGGTGATCGGCACACTCAGCGATGAGCAGAAAGCTGTACGCCGCTCCATTCACCTGGCCATTCGCCAAGCCAGCCAGGACATTGGCCAGCATCACAAATTCAACACCGCCATTGCCGCGGTAATGACGCTGATGAATGTGCTGGAAAAAGTGCCACAGAACAGTAATCAGGACCGCGCCCTGTTGCAGGAAGGGCTGGAAAGCGTCTGCCTGCTGCTGGCGCCCATCACCCCGCACATCAGCCACGCGCTATGGCAGGCGCTCGGCCATGCCGATCTGGCAATTGATGCACCCTGGCCGGTCCTGGATGAATCCGCGCTGGTGCAAGACACGCTGCAGCTGGTCATTCAGGTTAACGGTAAACTGCGCGGGCATATCGAGGTCGCCGCAAACGCCAGCCGTGATGACATTGAAGCCGCCGCACGCGACAACGAAAACGTAATACGTTTTACCGAAGGCCTGAGTATCCGCAAGGTGATCGTGGTCCCCGGCAAGCTGGTCAATATTGTCGCCAATTGATATGCAATGGAGAGCCAAGATGTTACTGAATCGTCCTCATCAGCTAGTCGGCTGCGCTGTACTCGGGCTTAGCCTGCTATTGGCCGGCTGCGGCTTCCAATTGCGCGGCATGGGTACCGATATGGTCAACCTGCAAGAGCTGCGGATCGAGTCCCGCGATAACTACAGCGAGTTGCATCAGGGCGTAGCGCAGGCACTGGAAGACAACGGCGTACGTATTACCGCCAGCGCCCCCTTCCGGCTACAACTGCTGAGCGAGCAGCGTGAGCGCGTTGCAGTGAGTTACACCAGCCGCTCGGCGCCAGCGGAATACGAACTGACCAATAATCTGAGGTTTCAGATCAGCGATACTCAGGGCCGTGCCCTGGTCGGGCCCGAAACACTGACGGCGCGGCGTATTTTTGTCAGCGATCGAGACAACATTACCGGTAGCAACGAAGAGGAAGCGCTGCTTCAGGTGGAAATACGTCGCGACCTGATCAGGCAAATGCTGTTCCGCCTGTCGAGCCTCAGCGAAAGCGAACTGGCCGCCCGTGCCCAGGCGCTTGATCAGCAGGCCAGCCCCAGCGCACCATGAAGCTCAACGCTGCGCAGCTGTCACGCCAGTTGCAGGATCAACTGGCGCCAGTCTATGTCGTCAGCGGTGACGATCCGCTGCTGACCGCTGAGGTGGCGGACCAGATCCGCGCTGCCTGTCGCCAGGCCGGTAGCGAGGAGCGTCAGGTTTATCATGTGGAGCGCAGCTTCGATTGGGCTCAGTTGCATGATGCCAGCCACAGCCTGTCGCTGTTTGCGCAAAAGCGCCTGATCGAGTTGCGCATCCCTGGCGGCAAGCCGGGCGATGAAGGTGGCAAGGCCATACTCGCCTGGCTCGACATGCCGCCCGAAGACACTACCCTGCTGATCAGTCTGCCCAAACTCGATGGCGCGAGCCAGCGCACCAAATGGGCGAAGGCGTTGACTGATCACCCGCAAAGCCGTTTTATCCAGATCTGGCCGATTGAAGCACAGCAGCTCCCCGGCTGGATGCGCGACCGCTTGGCCAGCGCGGGCCTGCATGCGAGCCCCGAGGCGCTGGACCTGCTGAGCGCCCGAGTAGAAGGCAATTTGCTCGCTGCAGCGCAAGAGATCGAAAAGCTCAAGCTGTATTGTCAAAATGGCCAACTGGATCTGCAGACAGTGCAGCAGGTCGTGGCCGATAGCGCGCGCTTCGATGTATTCAATCTGGTCGATGCGATGCTCAAGGCTCAGCCCGAGCAGGCGCTGCGTATACTGCAGGGGCTGCGCAGCGAAGGGGTCGAAGCGCCCATCGTACTCTGGTCGCTGGCCCGGGAAGTTCGCGCGCTGGCTAATATGGCGCAGGATATCCGCCGCAACATTCCCTTGGACCGCATTTTCGCCAGCCAGCGCCCACCCGTATGGGACAAGCGCAAACCGCTGCTGACCCAAGCGTTACAACGCCATCCCGTGCAGGCCTGGGAGCAGTGGTTACGGGATGCACAGATCATTGATGAGCAGATTAAAGGCCAGCATCCAGGCTCGGCCTGGGATGGTCTGGGGGCTATGGTGGTCGGTGTAGCCGGTCTAAGGCTAGCCCTGATGGCCGCACCCGCTAGCTAAGGCACGCCCAAGCGCGCTGAACATGACGCCGGCAGGCACCGCGCCCCTAGTAGGAGAGCCGGCTGAAATGGAACACACGGTCCCAATCTTCCGCATCGACAAAGCCCAGCAAGCGCAATGCCTTGGGTCTCGGTTCTGCCGAAAGAAAGATGGCTGTACCGTACTCCGGGATATCGCTGGAAAACCCCAAGTCATCTTCAAAGCGGGCGATGCAGGTACTGTGGGTAATCAGCACCAGATTTCTGCCTGGTTTCTTGGAGCTGAGCGCATCGCGCAACAGCGTATCTTCCTTGCGACAATCATACAGCCACTGCTTGTCGGTGCTGCGGGTACTGAACAGCAGATCAGCGGTCTGATCGGTACGCGGCAAAGGGCTGTTGTAAATATCAGCGTTTCCCAAACCTAACTGAAAAAAATCATCCGACAGCTCGCTGGCAACCAAGGTGGAGCGTGCCGTGAGGCCGTCCTTGCCAAACAGGCAAGGTACATCAGCCCGGTCGCAGCGCTCGAGATGTCTGAGGATGACGATGGAGTCTCCCTCGGTCCAGCTCTCGAAGAGAAACTGTCGTTCATGTTCTGCACTTTCGGACAGATCCGGCATCGACGGCGGCATCAGCATCAACGCCAGCAAAAGTACCGGAATGGACATAACCGCCAGAACAATCGCATGTCGTTTACGCCCTTTCCATCTTTCCTCTGTTGGTTTTCCGCTATTGGTGCCGGCATTCTGTTTCATTTTAACTAGCAGCCCCATTATTCATTACATGCATTTCCACCCTGCACAGCACATCATTTCGAAGCGCCGTGGCGCAGCCAATACAATAAGAAGCTACCGGATCTATCTTCAGTCGCCCACGCGCAATCGGCTCCCCACATTCAATGCAAATACCGTAATCGTCATCATCTATATGGGCTAATGCCTGCCTGAGACGTTGCCTCCCATCTGACACTCGAGCTCAGCAATCAGTTCAAGCATGATCGCTCTCAGCTCTTCGCGCACAGCAGGCAGCATCGCTAAAGTTAGCGCAACAACAACAGCGGACGCTTGGTTCGGGTCAATATAGTGGTCGTGGTACTGCCAACGAAGAACTGGCGGATACGCGAATGGCCGTAAGCGCCCATCACGATCATATCGATGTCATGCTCCTCCTCGTAACCCAGCAGCACTTCTTCAACATTACCGGCACGAATACACGCCTGAACCTGATGCCCCACTTTCTCCAAGGCTTGCTTCGCCACATTAACTGACTCCCAGGCGTCCTTGGTATCTGCACCCACCATCACCAGGTGAATTGGCAAACCTTTGAACAACGGGCTTGCAGCAATCATCTCGATACCCTTGCGGGTACTCGGACCATTATCGAACGCCAACATGACACTACGTGGTTGACGAAAATCACCGGCAGTCACCAATGTCGGCCTGTGCACTGTGCGGATAACACTTTCCAGATGGCTGCCGACGTGGCCACCGACCGTGTCGCCCTCTTCTCCTTCTCTGCCAATCACCAGCAGGCGGATATCCTTCTCAAGTTCCGCGAGGGTCTCAACCAGATCCCCATGCCGTTGGCGCACAGCGGGAGCAGCTACGCCGCCAGCCTTGACGCGGGCAACCGCCGCCTCAAGCATCAGGCGGCCTTGCTCGCGCATCAGTTTGCCGCGTTTCTCGTCCAGTTCGGCCAACTCGGTCAGCAAATGCTCGCGACTGCCCAGACCGATATTGCCCGACAAATTAGTTTCGGTCGGGTACTGGGAGTGATCCAGCACATGCAAAAAGGTCAGGGGCGCATCCAGGCGCAGACTCGCCCAAGCGGCATAATCACACACGGCGGGGGATGACTTGGAGCCATCGACACATGCCAGTACGGTCTGGGTGGTCACAGTATTCTCCTTGTTCATTATCAGTGGCCCATCAGCTTTTCAACGGCGTCTGGCTTGTCATGCACACCAAACCGGTCAACGATAGTTGCACTGGCCTCGTTCATGCCGATGATCTCGACTTCTGTGCCCTCGCGGCGGAACTTGATCACCACCTTATCCAGCGCTGCTACCGCGGTAATATCCCAGAAATGCGCGCGGCAAAGATCGATCACTACCTTATCAACCGCTTCTTTGAAGTCAAAGGCTCCTACAAACTTGTCAGAGGAGCTGAAAAACACCTGGCCTACGACCCGATAGGTGCGCTGATTACCTGATTCATCCAGGTCACTGCCGATGTGCATGTAATGGCCCATCTTGTTAGCAAAGAACATCGCAGCGAGCAGCACGCCAACAAACACGCCATAAGCCAGGTTATGCGTTGCCACCACGACAATCACCGTGGCCACCATAACGATATTGGTCGACAACGGATGCTGCTTGAGGTTGCGCAGCGAATCCCAGCTGAAAGTACCAATAGACACCATGATCATCACCGCGACCAGCGCCGCCATGGGAATCAATGATAGGTAATCGCCGAGAAACACCACCATCACCAACAGAAAGATACCAGCACAGAAACACGACAGCCGGGTACGACCACCGGACTTGACGTTGATAATCGACTGGCCAATCATGGCGCAGCCCGCCATACCACCGATCAGACCAGAGCCTATGTTGGCAATACCCTGGCCCTTGCATTCACGATTCTTGTCGCTGGAAGTGTCGGTCAGATCGTCGACAATGGTCGCGGTCATCATCGATTCCAGCAGGCCGACAATTGCCAGTGCTGCCGAATACGGAAAGATGATCATCAGGGTTTCAAAGTTCAACGGCACCTGCGGCCAAAGAAAAATCGGCAAGGTGTCTGGCAGCTCGCCCATATCGCCAACGCTGCGAATGTCCAGCCCCATATAGACTGCCAGCACCGTCAGTACCACGATGCACACCAACGGCGAAGGAATCAGCTTGCCAATCTTGGGCAGGTAAGGAAACAGATAGATAATTGCCAGGCCGCCTGCGGTCATCGCATACACGTGCCAGGTTACGTTGGTCAGTTCGGGTAGCTGGGCCATAAAAATCAGAATCGCTAGTGCGTTGACGAAGCCGGTGACCACCGAGCGCGATACGAATCGCATCAGTGAGCCCAACTTCAGATAACCAGCGCCTATCTGCAACAAACCGCAGAGGATGGTAGCGGCCAATAGATATTCCAGCCCGTGCTCGCGTACCAGAGTGACCATCAACAGCGCCATGGCACCGGTAGCAGCAGATATCATGCCAGGCCGCCCGCCGGTGAAGGCAATCACTACGGCAATGCAGAAGGAGGCATAGAGGCCAACCTTGGGGTCTACCCCAGCAATGATCGAAAAGGCGATAGCCTCAGGGATCAGCGCCAATGCCACTACGAGTCCAGCAAGGATGTCGCCACGTATGTTGGAAAACCATTCCTGCTTTACTGATTGCATCCGGGTCATACCAAGTCCATCCAGTCCAAGTAAAAATACAAGTGAGGGCTCAGACCCAATTCACTACAGCAAACAACCCGACAGCGCCCATTACCAGCGTATACGGGAAGGCCATGACAACCATGCGGCCATAGGAAAGACGCACCAGAGGCGCAATGGCAGAGGTCAACAAAAACAGAAAGGCTGCCTGCCCGTTGGGCGTCGCCACGCTGGGCAAGTTGGTGCCGGTATTGATGGATACCGCGAGCAGCTCGAAATGTTCGCGGCTGATGCTGCCCGCATCCAGCGCCTGCTTGATTTCGCTGATATACACGGTCGCGACAAAGACGTTGTCGCTGATCATCGATAGCAAGCCGTTGGCAACGAAGAACATCCCCGGTTGAGCCGACTCCGGCTGCAATAACACCCAGGCGATAATCGGGCTGAACAGGTGCTGCTGGTGTATCACCGCAACCACGGCAAAAAACACCACCAACAACGAGGTGAAGGGCAGCGCCTCCTGAAAGGCTTTACCGATCTGGTGCTCGTCAGTCACGCCGTTAAAGGTGGCCATCAGAATGATCGCCAGCAAGCCTATCAGGCCCACTTCCGCAACATGAAAGGCCAGCCCCAGTACCAGCAGCACTGCTACCAGCGCCTGCACTATCAATTGCGCGAGCTGTATCGTTGTTCTTTTTTGCCGTTCCTCTTCAGCGAAGTCCTCAAGTACGCGCCTGACGTTACGCGGCAGCTTGGCGCCATAACCGAACATCGAGGTTTTCTCCAGCAACAAACAGGTCACCAGCCCCGCTGCCAACACCGGCATACTCACCGGCGCCATGCGTATAAAGAACTCGGCAAAGTCCCAACCGGCAATGCGCGCAATCAACAGGTTCTGTGGCTCACCGACCAAGGTGGCAACGCCGCCGAGCGCGGTACCAATGGCACCGTGCATCAGCAGGCTACGCAGAAAGGCCCGAAACACTTCCAGATCATGGCGGTGCAATTCCAGAGGTTCATCATCGGCATTGACCGCCAGCTTTGGCTCCCCAGTGCTCTTGGGTGGGGCCGAGACAACCTTGTGATAAACCGAATAGAAGCCTACCGCCACGCTGATAATGACGGCGGTGACCGTCAAGGCATCCAGGAAGGCCGACAGAACCGCCGCCGTGAAACAAAACAGCAAGGATAGGGCCGACTTCGAACGAACACCCAGCAGAATTTTGGTAAATACCAGCAGCAGCAGGCTTTTCATAAAGTAGATGCCTGCCACCATAAACATCAATAGCAGAATCACCGGGAAATTCACCAGCATCTCGGCATACAGCGCTTCTGGTGTGGTCATGCCAATCAGCAGCGCCTGGATGGCAAGCAGCCCGCCGGGCAGCAAGGGGTAGCATTTAAGCGCCATCGCCAAGGTGAAAATAAATTCGACCACCAGCAACCAACCGGTCAGATAAGGGCCGGCAAGCCAAAGACACAGCGGGTTGAGTATCAAAAAAGCAACAATGGTCTGCTTATACCAAACAGGCGCCTGGCCCATAAAGTTTTGCAAAAAAGCACGCGATAAAGAGGTTTTCATATGGTTTTAAACTTCCCTTCCCAGGAACCCTGGGCCAATTCCCGAGATGCAAAAATCCTTGTTCGCCCGCAACGAAAACAGTGGGCGTCACTAGAGGCTTGTTATTCTGATAATGGTTCGAGCACAAGCGTGCTAAGACATGCACATAGCAGATAAATCTGCTTTAGCAGGAGGCGGAAGTAAAACCTATGGTGGCGTGGCGCCGGAAAAGCAGATCATCGACATTCCGCTGAGGGTCTAATCACGGGGGCATACATTAGCACAGCGCCTAGTGCCGGGCTATGGATAAAACGCCCCCCAATCTACAAAACCGACCAGGAATCAGCCTGCTTTGACTCCCCTGCTGGCACACACAACGGCCTTTACTAAGGCTATGATAATTGCCCCGAACGAATACAGCACGATAAACGGATCGAGCAAATAATCCCAATAGTTATCAGATGCCTTCAACCCCAGCACAAAGCCAGCCGTCGCCAGCACCAGCATTGCCACCCCCAGACTGCTACGTAACCACACCAGCAGCAAAGTCAGCACGCCGATAAAGACGATCAAATAGCGCGCGTTATAGCCCCAGCGGTAGGTATCAATCATGCCTATGCCCAGCGCAGCGGGATAGAGCACCAAGCCCAACACTGCGAAGCAGAGCCAGAGCGGCCATTTCTGCGCGACGGGCATGCGTGGCATGTACCCCAACTTTACCAAGGCGGCGCCGGCCATCCAGATCAGCGAGGTCAACGCCAGGTCATCGGTCAAACCACGCAGCAGCCCGGCGAGTGTCAGCCCGGTTGACAGCGGGATCAACGCAATCAAGATCAACGCCAAGAGCGTGGCTAGCCGGTAGCCAATCGACAGCCTGCCGAGGGGTAATAGTAAAAACACAACCAAGGCAAAAGTAAGCACCGCTTGCCAGTTAGCAATAATCATTCTTGCTCCTCCACCCAGGCCCGATTGAAGGTGACATGCTTGATAAAACTGTTATTCCAGGAGTACACCATATGAAAACGGCCGTCATCAGAACGCACGATGTAAGGATACTCGTACTCAAAGTCGCAAAGACCTCTCTTGCACACCCGGCCTTCAAGGCCCTGAACATACTCGTCGAGCAACACCTGACGCCGGGGGCCGCTGGCCTCAATGAATTGTTCACGCAGCTGTGGGACATACTTTTCCATCGGTATAGGGTCGCCCTCGGCGTCGGTCGACTCATCCAGCGTCTTGACCAGTGACCAGGTGCTGAGGCTGAAGGTCGATTCATCGAGCGTCAGCCGGAAGCGCCCGTCGGCCAGATTATTTTGTGCCACCAGCAGGGTATCTCGATGCGAGCGAATGGCCGCCAGGGAGGAATTCGGGTTCCAGGGTTCAATCGCACGCTCCTCGCTCCAGGTTTGCCCGGCATCAGCGGTCACTGTAGCCAGTACATGCCCTTCCCTGCCGGCGTAGCGCAACAGTGCGATGGCCCGCCGATCATCCAGAGTGACTACCGTTGGCTGCAAGGAGGTATCGCCATCGGCCATACGAAATTTATCCACGACCCGGGCATGCGAATCGAGATAAAGATATTCGGGAAATTTACCCAAAAACTCGTGATAGACCGGCAACCCTATCGAGCCGTCCTGATGAAACACTGGCGCACTGCGCACCAGCGTACTGATATTGATAAAAGGTGAGGTGATCAGCTGACGCGGCACCGACCAGGTCGTGCCCAGATCCTCGGACACCATCACGTTGATGGCGCTACCGGCCCAGCCGCCCAACGACACGGACACGTAGAACAGCCAGAGCCTATCATCTGGAGCCAGGGCAATGACCGGGTTACCCAGCTTGCGGATCGGCTTACCTACCGCCTGGCGGGTCAGCTCGCGGGTTGCGAGCACCTCCTCATCGCCCCACTCGCCACTGGCCGCATCAAAACGCGCCGCGCGGATCTGCACATCAGCCGCCCCCTCGCGCGAACCAGCAAACCAGACACTCATCAGGTTGCCGCCGGGTAACGCGGTGATTGATGAAGAATGCACAAAATCGTCGAGATCGCTGGATACGAAGCGCCGAGACATCTCCGGTTCAGCAACGATATCGCTGTCGTCGTCCCATTTGGTTTCAGTCACAAATCCCGACATCTCATAGGCCGGATTCATCCACCACGCCAGACCATAAACGCCAATCACCAGAGCCGCAGCCCACCATCTGACACGCAATAACCATGACCGCACAAACATCCGAATCCCCATATCAGCCTGAAGTTATAAACCGTTTATAAGCTGCTAGTTTTTTGCAAACCGAGCACTGAAGCCGCGGTTCACTGGCAAGCTCAGCGAAAAAAAGGGTGCTGGATCATGGCCGGTTCGCTCAAGGTGTTCAGCCACTCGGCGAAACGCTGGATCGGCATAAGATCCTCGGGCCTGTCCTGGGGCCACTGACTCAAACCCCGAGCCTGGACATCCGCCCGATGCGCCTCGACCAGCCAGGGACCCAACCCTGGCATCAGCAACTTATTCTCCTTTTTCCGCCGGTGCTTAGCCGCGTATTCTTACCCACGTAGCTATCTTCAACCGAACGAGAGCTGGCTTGCTGGACCAGCGGCCAAGTGTCAGGGAGCAATCATCGCAACCGGAACAGCGCCGGCAGACCAGCGCGCCATAGCCCCGCGAACGCTGGCCAGATGATGCGAAGAACGCTGCACTGGAACTATGCAGGAACCACTTAGACACTAGTCAGGAACTATTCAGGGCCTAATAAGTAGGGCCATGTTGCAACCATGTTGCAACTATGCCGCCCGGCAATACTCCATACTAGTGAGCAGCGCTGATCGCGAGCGGGATAATAGCATTCTGACCTTCGCACATCCATTCGCTGAATATCGCCTAGCAATCACCTTGTCCGGAGCTAGCATGCTAGAGTTAAGCCGCCTTTTATTTGCTGGGAACGATCAATGTTAATCAAGTTTTTGCGCCAGGGTTCACCCCATCGTTACCTGACTACCGCAGGCGTGGCTGTGTTGTTGCTGGCCGCTTGCGCTGACACGCCGATTAAAGCGCATGCCAATACCAGCGTTTCCGAACCTGTTGTCGAAATACAGCGGATCGAAGAGCAGATGACCTTCGCGCAATGGCGCCAGCTATTTCGCGCCGAGGCATTGGCTGCGGGTATAGCGCCGGCGCTGTTTGACCGCGCCTTTTCCGGCATAACCCCTGATCCGGCAATATTAAGAGCCGACCAGAGCCAGCCCGAATTCACCCGGCCGGTGTGGGAGTACCTGGATGGCGCTATTTCGCCACAACGTCTGGCCAACGGTCGGCGGCTGCTGGAACAGCACGAGCAAACGCTCGGCGCTATCGAACAGCGCTACGGGGTAGACCGGAATATTCTGGTTGCTATCTGGGGGCTTGAGAGTAATTTCGGCGCAAATATGGGCAATAACCTGGTCGTACGCGCCCTGGCTACACTCGCCCACGAAGGCCGCCGGCCCGATTTCGCCCACACCCAGTTGCTTGCAGCGCTGGAGATATTACAACGTGGCGACATTACCCCCGAAGGCATGCTCGGCTCCTGGGCCGGCGCGATGGGCCAAACCCAGTTCATCCCCACCACCTACAACAGCCATGCCGTCGACTTCGACGGCAGCGGCAAGCGTGATATCTGGAATTCATCGGCTGATGCGTTAGCGTCGGCGGCCAATTACCTCAAAGCCTCCAACTGGCAAGCCGGACAACCCTGGGGGATGGAAGTCAGCCTGCCAGCCGGGTTTGACTATGCCTTGGCCGACATGGCGATCCGCAAGCCCCTCGGCGAATGGAGTGATCTGGGTGTAAAAACCACACGCGGCGCGGCCATTAGCCCCGAGCATATCGAACTGAGCGGATCGCTATTATTGCCTGCAGGGCACCGAGGCCCAGCGTTTATCGTTATGGACAACTTCCGTAGCATTCTGCGTTATAACAACTCCACCAGCTATGCATTGGCCATTGGTCTGTTGTCGCAACGCTTTCACGGCGGCGGCCAGATCAGCGCCAGTTGGCCTACCGAAGACAAGCCCCTGTCACGCACGGAACGCCTGGAGTTGCAGGAACGCCTTGAAGCAGGTGGTTTTGAGCCAGGCGGCATAGATGGCATTATCGGTGCGAACACCCGCAAGGCGATCCGCCGCCTGCAGTTAGCCATAGGTACGCCAGCCGACGGCTATCCGGACCATGATTTGCTGGAGGCGCTGCGCCGCTGGGCTGAGTAAGCTGTGCCAGCGGCGGCAGGCGCTCGCACTGGTCCGCCTGCTCCCATAGACCACCGCCCCTGCGCTTTTACTGCAGTGGCAGCCGCGCCTTTACGGCGGTCTATGGTAAACTGGCGCACAGCCAAGCCTGCGCTGCCCGCCCTGGCTGGTAGGCGCCGCCCAAGCAAACAAGCTAGCCGCACGCGCTCGAACGCTAACAGGAGCCCATACGCAGATGACTGACCAACCCTCGAAACCGGTTGCCAGCGGTGAAAAATTTCGCAATGCGCAAGGCATTGCAGCGATCAAGGATGGTCAGAAAAGGCGTGCCAACGCGACACCCGTCACCTTTGAGCCCAAGCCCAGATGGTTGCGTGCTCGCGTCCCGACCGGCGAACGCTTCGAGGCGGTCAAAAAAAACGTCGCATCGCATAACCTGAGTACTGTATGCCAGGAATCGCACTGCCCGAACATGGGTGAGTGCTGGGCCAACGGTACGGCGACAATCATGCTGATGGGCTCTGTCTGCACCCGAGCCTGCCGTTTCTGCGCTGTGGATACCGGTAACCCCAACGGTTGGCTGGATCAGGACGAACCGGAAAACACCGCCAAGTCGGTTGAGCTGATGGGCCTGCGTTATATCGTCTTGACCTCGGTAGACCGGGACGACCTGCCTGACGGCGGAGCTGAGCATTACGCGGCGTCGGTCAGGGCCATCAAGCGCCGCACCCCTAATGTGGTGGTCGAAGCCCTCACCCCGGATTTCGACGGCGACCATTCAGCCATCGAACGGGTCGTCGACTCGGGCCTGGAAGTCTTCGCGCAGAACGTCGAAACGGTAAAACGTCTGACCCACGAGGTACGTGACCCCCGTGCCGGCTACGAGAAAACCTTGCAGGTGCTGGCCCACGCCAAGCAACATCGTCCATCGCTCATCACTAAAACTAGTCTGATGCTGGGCCTGGGCGAGACCGATGAAGAAATTCTGGCGACCCTCGACGACCTGCGTGCCATTGGCGTTGATATTGTGACGCTAGGTCAATACTTGCAGCCAACCAAGAACCACCTGCCGGTAAAGCGCTGGGTAACGCCGGACGAATTCAATCGTTATCGGGATATTGGTCTGGCGAAAGGCTTTATGGAGGTACCCTCAGGGCCGCTGGTGCGCTCCAGCTACCGCGCGGACCGCGTATTCGAAAAGAACAATCTCGGCCTGGCTGAGCCGGCGGCAGTGCCGGGCCAAGCAGCAAACGAAAACCTGATTCCAACGTTGTCTGTCAGCTAAAGCAGAATCCCTCCATTGTCAGGCATTGGGATAACCCAGCGCCTGACGCAGGGCCAGCTCTAGCCGATCCATCACCTGCGTCATCGGCAACTCCGCAGACACATGATCGCACAGCTGGGTCATAGCCAAGCCAGCATAACCGCACGGATTAATGCGCTGAAACGGCTGCATATCCATATCCACATTCAACGCCAAGCCGTGGAATGAACAACCGCGTCGTATACGCAACCCCAAAGATGCAATTTTAGCTGCCCCCACGTACACGCCCGGCGCGTCGGAGCGCGGAGCGGCGTCAACACCGTAACCTGCGAGCAGACTGACCAGCGCACGCTCCATGGCGGTCACCAGGTCGCGCACGCCGATATCCAACCGGCGAATATCCAACATCAGATACGCCACCAGTTGGCCAGGACCGTGGTAGGTCACTTGCCCCCCACGCTCAACCTGCACCACCGGAATATCACCCGCAGCCAGTACATGTTCGGCTTTGCCTGCCTGCCCTTGGGTAAAGACTGGCGGGTGTTCCAACAACCAGATCTCATCGGCGCTGGCGCTATCGCGCTCGGCTGTCAGCTTGCGCATGGCTTCCAGGGTCGGCAGGTACTCCACCTGCCCCAGTCGCCGGACATTCAGCGGTGTTGGCATCAGAGCACCATATGAACCTTGCCCGTTGCTTTCAGATCGGCATGTAGCGCCTGGAGCTGCTCCGGGCCGGTCGCGGTAATCTGCAGCCGGACCGACAGAAAGCGCCCGTTCTTGCTATCAATTACCTCGATCACCCGCGTATCGGAACCCGGTGCATGCTGCTCGGCGATACGCACCACCATATCGGCAAAACCGTCCCCCGCCTCCCCTATTACCTTGATTGGGTACAGGCAGGGAAACTCAATACGCGGCGCATCGGTAGGCACATCACTCATATGGCTGCCTCAGTGTATTAGTTGAAAAGACCGTAAAAAAACAGGCGGATGCTATCCCACAGCCGACCAAAGATACCGGCCTCTTCTACCCCGGCCAACGCAACCAGCGGCGCAGTATGAACGACCTCGTCACCCAGCCTGACCTCAACCTGGCCGAGCACGTCGCCAGCGGCGATAGGTGCCTTGATCGGCGCTTCCAGGGTAATGCTGGCATCCAGTTTTTCCGCCTGACCCTTGGGCAGGGTCAAGGTCAAACCGTCAGCAAGACCGATTTGCACCTGATCGCTGACGCCAGCCCACACCCGCGAGGTAGACAATACCTGGCCGGGTGCGTAGAAGGATTTGGTCTCGAAGAAACGGAAACCCCAGGTCAGCATCTTCTGTGTTTCCGCGGCCCGAGCCTGCTCGCTGGCGGTACCCATCACCACCGCAATCAAGCGCATACCGTCACGTTCGGCAGAGGTAACCATGCAATAACCTGCCTCTTCGGTATGACCGGTTTTAAGGCCATCTACCGTGCTGTCACGCCAGAGCATCAGGTTGCGATTGGGCTGGCGGATGCCATTCCAGAAAAATTCCTTTTCCTTGTAGATTTTGTAGTGCTCAGGATCATCGCGAATGATTGCCTTGGCCATGATCGCCATGTCACGGGCACTCGACAAATGCCCTTCGGCGGGCCAGCCTGTGGAGTTTTCAAAATGGGTGGAGTTCATCCCCAGACGCGCCGCATGGCTGTTCATCAAATCGGCAAAGGCTTCTTCACTGCCGGCAATATGCTCGGCCATGGCAATGCTCGCATCATTGCCGGATTGGATGATGATACCGCGCAACAGGTCGATCACCTTGACCTGGTTACCCACCTCGATAAACATCTTCGAGCCGCCCTTGCGCCAGGCCTTCTCGCTGACCAGCACCAGATCTTCTTCCTTGACCTGCCCGCGCAGAATTTCCAGGCTGGCGATGTAGCTGGTCATCATCTTGGTCAGGCTGGCCGGGGGTAGCGCCTCATCGGCGTTGTGCTCGATCAGCACTTCACCGCTATTGGCATCCAGCAGAATATAGCTGGACGCTGCCAGTTGCGGGGCACTGGGCACAATAGGGGCGGCCGCAGCAGGCAGGTTCGGTGTGGGCGTAGGTGTTGGCGTCTGTGCATACGCTACAGCAGTCATGACAATGGAGCCGGACACCAGCAGATTCAGCAGTATTTTTTTAAACATGTGACTCACTGTAAAGAAATAAAGGGTTGATTGAGTTTCAGTTTGCGCCGACCAGGGTGGCATCACCCATGTTGGCCAAGCGCAATTGTTCGATAAGACGTCGTGCTTCATCCTGACTGGCGAGCGGACCGACCCGGACTCGATGCAAAGTCCCTGCATTGTGCTGCACCGGGGTCACTACCACCGCTGCGGCCAAGGTGTTTTGCAGCCGTTGACGCAACTGCTGGGCGGCCAGATCCGTTGAGAAGGCACCTACCTGCAAATAGTACTGGCCCTGGCTGGCTGGATTACTTGGTGCTGCCGCAGGAGTAACCACAGGCGTAACCTGAGCGGCGCTGGGCGCCTCCGACCTGGAGCGGGCACTGACCAGATAGGTAGGGTCATTCTGCTGCTGCCAGACCACCGGATCTATACCCTCCACCAAAACCCGGGCCACACCGCGCTCAGCAAAGCCGAGCTTTTTCGCCGCAGCGTAGGACAGATCAATAATGCGTGAGGAATAGAAAGGCCCGCGGTCATTCACTCGCACAATGATCTTGCGCTGATTGTCCAGATTGGTCACCTGCACGTAGGTTGGCAAGGGTAACGTCTTGTGTGCGGCGGTCATGCCGTAGAGATCGTACTCTTCCCCGTTGGCAGTCGCCTGGCCATGAAATTTGGTACCGTACCACGAGGCCTCGCCCTCTTCGCGATAGCGTCGGCCATCCTGCATCGGCTGATAACTTTTACCCAGCACGGTATAGGGTGTGGCCTTGTACGGCCCGGTATGGGGGGTGGGCACCGCATCCGGGATAGTGGATACATCTTTCATATAAGCGGGTGCGCCATCGGTCGACGGCCGCGATCCCGAACTGGCAGCGGGGCTCTTGTGCGACGTCGAGGAGCAGCCAGCCAGTAAAGCTATGGCTGCAGCCCATACCACTGGATGAATAGCTGCAGCGAGTTTAGCTGTCATTTTGCCGAGCCTCGCGAATCAGGTCCGCCAACTGGTGCACCACCATGGCGTACATCACACTGTGATTGTAGCGGGTAATGGCGTAAAGATTATTCCGCCCTATCCAGTATTGCATGCTGTCTCCGGCATCGAACTCGAAAGCCATTACCTGCTCTGCCGCATCCAGTTCGCCCTGGGGCTGCCAACCCAGATCCGTTAACTCAGCAACGCTGATCCGGGCATTCAGGCCTTTTTCCATCGGCAGAGTCAAACCCTCGGCAGAACGCTCCCCAGACACCTTGGCCGGAACGGCTACTCCAGCACCATGCTGCCAACCGTGCTCACGGAAATAGTTTGCCACGCTACCGATGGCATCGACCGGATTATTCCAGATATCAGCCTTGCCATCATCATCAAAGTCGACCGCAAAGGCCTGATAGCTGGTCGGGATAAATTGCGGATAACCCATGGCGCCCGCGTAGGATCCGGTCAACTCCAGCGGGTTCATCTGCTGTTCCCGAGCCACCACCAGAAAGGACTTGAGCTGCCGGCGGAAAAATTCTGCTCTGGGCGGATAATCAAACCCCAATGTCGTCAGCGCATCAATCACGCGATGGCTGCCTTTGTTTCCACCATAATAGGTTTCGACCCCGATGATGGCGACAATAACGTCCGCTTCTACCCCGTACTGCTCCTCGGCGCGGCTGAGTGCATCGGCGTATTTCTCGGCGAAGGCCAGCCCGCGCTCGACCCGCTGATCGGTAATGAAAATCGCCCGGTACTCATGCCAGGGCCGGACTCTCTCTGCTGGCGTGGAAATAGCCTTGAGGATGGGCTCCTTGCGCTCGGCATTGGCCAGCAGGCTTTCTACATATGCCGGTGCGAAACCATGCTCTACCTGCATTTCTTCAACAAAGGGGCGTACTGCCGGATGCTCTGCCGTGTAATTTGCTGCGCTGACGATAGGCGTAAAGCCGGTGAAAGCGGCAAGTATGCCGAAGGTTTTAGCGCGGCAGAAAAAGGCTGACAGCATCATTTGTCCTGTTTTGTTATCCATTGGGTGTTGCCCGGAGATTCTGCCCCATTAGCGCTGAACCATCCACTTTCGGTGCGTATGTATTGACATCAGAATACCGAAACCGGAGAGCAGTGTTACCAACGACGTCCCGCCATAACTGATTAACGGCAATGGCACACCCACCACCGGCAATAAACCACTGACCATTCCGATATTGACCAACACGTAGATGAAAAAGGTCAGCGTAATACTGCCGGCGAGCAATTTGCTGAAGGTATCCTGAGCCTGCAGGGTGATATAGAAACCTCTGGCTATCACCAACAGATAAACCACTAGTAACAAGCATACGCCGACCAGGCCGAACTCCTCTGCCAACACCGCAATGATGAAGTCGGTATGACCTTCCGGCAAAAAATCCAGGTGCGACTGCGTCCCTTGCAACCAACCCTTACCGAATACGCCGCCGGACCCGATTGCGGCCTTGGACTGGATAATATTCCAGCCAGCGCCTAACGGATCACTCTCCGGATTCATGAACGTCAGCACCCGGCGCTTCTGGTACTCATGCAGAACAAAAAACCACATAGCCGCTGCCAAGGGCACCAGCAGTACCAGTGCGCCGATGATATAGCGCCAGCGCAAGCCAGCCATTAACAGGGCGAAGAGCCCGGCAATGGCCACCAACAATGAGGTACCCAGATCCGGCTGTTTAACGATCAACACCACCGGGACAAGAATAATGATCAGCGTGATGCAGATGGATTTAAAGCTGGGGGGCAGCGCATGCCGCGCCAGGTACCAGGCGACCACCATAGGCATCACCAGCTTGACGATCTCCGAGGGCTGAAAACGCATCAAGCCGGGTATATTCAGCCAGCGCTGCGCGCCCTTGGACTGCACCCCGATCAGCTCGACCGCTATCAGTAGGATCAGGCAACCTATATAGGCGGCGGGCACCCAACGTTCCATGAAACGTGGCTGGAACTGAGCGATCGTCAACATCACCGCCAAACCCACGCAGTAAGCGGCCGCCTGACGATAAAGCAACGCCATGTTCATACTGCTGGCGGAATACAGCACGAACCCTGCCACCGTGGCCAACACCATAATCAGCAGCAGTAGCCAGGGATCGACATGAATGCGTTGCCAGAAAGGGGCACGGCGCCCGAAGGCTGGCGGGTTACCGACCCGGTTACCGGTGATGGAGGCAATCAGGCTTTTCATGGTTTGACCTCAACGGTAAAGCCTTCCGGATCCGGATCAGGCAAGAGCCAGGCATCGAACAGTGCTCGGGCCACCGGAGCTGCAACCCGCCCACCGGATTCGCCGTTCTCAACCATGACCGCCACAGCAATGCGCGGCGCCTCTACCGGCGCAAAACCAACAAACAAGGCATGATCACGATGCCGCTCACGCAATGCAGCAGAGTCGTATCTTTCCCCCTGGGCAATGGCGACGACCTGGGCAGTACCGGTTTTGCCGGCCATTCGATAGGGCGCGTTGAGCGCGGCAGCCCGCGATGTGCCGCGCTCACCGTGCATCACATCCTCCAATGCCGCAGTAATGAAGTTCCAGTCGTCGTCATTCTTGAGCTGTATATTGTCGGGTGTGTCATTTTCTTCCGGAGGGGTGCCTTCCGCATGCATCAATAGCCGTGGACGCTGCCACACGCCACGGTTGGCGACCAGCGCGATCGACTGCGCCAACTGTAATGGCGAGGTCAGCATATAACCCTGGCCGATCCCGGTAATCAGTGTTTCCCCGGGATACCAGGGTTGCCGCCGAGCAGTACGCTTCCAATCACGCGACGGCATCAAACCCGCCGACTCCTCGAACAGATCCAGCGAAACCCGAGTACCCAGCCCAAACTGGCTCATGAACTCATGCATCCGATCGATGCCCAGCTTGTGCGCCAGATCATAAAAATAGGTGTCATTGGAGCGGGCGATCGCCAGGCGCATATCCACCCAACCGTCTCCCTGTCGGTTCCAGTTACGATAACGATGACTGTGATTGGGCAACTGATAAAAACCCGGATCATAGACTCGACTGGTGCGGCTGGTCACGCCACTGTCCAGCCCGGCCAACGCTACCATCTGCTTGATGGTCGAGCCCGGCGGATACAACCCGCGCAACACGCGATTGAACAGCGGCTGATCCAAGGAGTCGCGCAGTGCACCGTAATCGGTGTGGCTGATACCGGTAACGAACAGGTTGGGATCAAACCCCGGCTGACTGACAAACGCCAATACGCCACCAGTTTCAGGTTCGATAGCAATAATGGCTCCGCGACGATTGCCTAGCGCTTGCTCGGCGACCGCCTGCAAGCGGCTGTCAATATGCAAGGTCAGATCCTTGCCCGGCAAGGGATCCACCCGCTTAAGAACGCGCAATACCCTGCCGCGAGCGTTCGTCTCAACCTCTTCATAGCCTACGGTGCCGTGCAGCAATTCTTCGTAATAACGCTCGATACCGGTCTTACCTATATAGTGGGTACCGGCATAGGCTACCTGGTCAATTCGCGCCATCTCCTGCTCATTGATTCGCCCCACGTAACCCACTGCATGGGCAAAATGCTCAGCCAACGGATAATGCCGAACAAAACTGGCCTGCACCTCGACACCTGGCAGACGAAATTGATTGATAGCCACCTGGGCAATCTGCTCATCGGTCAAGCCGAACATGACCGGCACCGCCTCAAACGGGCGTCGCGCCTGTGCTAGGCGCCGCTCCGCCCGCTCGACATCCTCGGGCGTAAGAACCAGCAACGACTTGAGCAAAGCAAAATGCTGCTGCACATCCGGCACCCGCTCGCGGGTAATGCTCAAGCTAAAACTGGGACGATTTTCCGCCAGCACCACACCATTGCGATCATAGATACGCCCACGGGCGGGGGGCACAGGCTGCACGTGAACCCGGTTATTCTCCGACAAGGTCGTGTGATGTTGAAACTGTATCACCTGCAGGTGATACAGACGCGCCACCAATACCGCCGTGAGGGCAAGCACGACCAAAGCCGCGAGCACCACGCGGCTCTGTACTATCCGGGCATCATTGGAGTGATCTTTAAGCTGGATCGGTCTGGCCATGAATCACTTGTGGTAAGGATGACGGTTGAGAATAGTCCAGGCTCTGTACAACTGTTCGGCCAGTAGTATCCTTACCAGTGGATGGGGCAATGTTAGCGCGGAGAGTGACCAGCGTTGTTCGCTACGCGCGCTGACCTCGTCAGCCAGCCCCTCTGGCCCGCCCACCATCAAGTTGACGTTGCGCGCTTCAAGCCTCCAGGTCTCGAGCTGCCCGGCCAACTCTTCGGTAGACCAGTTACGGCCATTGACCTCCAGGGTCACAATTCGTTCACCCGGCTGGGTAGCGGCCAACATCTGCTCACCTTCACGGCGCATCAGCCGCGCGACGTCCGCATTCTTGCCGCGGGTAGCCAGTGGAATCTCCACCAGCTCAACCGGCAGCTCGGGCGGCATGCGCTTGGCATATTCCTGATAACCCTGTTCAACCCAGCCGGGCATACGCGATGCGACGCTGATCAGCCGTATCCGCACAACAGTTACTCGTTGGGGATTTGCTGCTGGGCACGCCGGGATTCCGCGCTCTGCCAGAGGCGTTCAAGGTCATAGAACTGGCGTGTGGCCGGCTGCATTACATGAACGACGATGTCGCCCAGGTCAACCAGCACCCACTCACCGGAATCCTTGCCCTCGACACCTAACGGACAGCAGCCAGCGGCCTTGGCCTTTTCCAGCACGTTGTCGCTCAAGGAGCTGACATGCCGCGACGAAGTGCCGCTGGCGATAACCATATAATCGGTCACGCTGGTCAGCTCACTGACGTCAATACGGACAACGTCCTTGGCCTTGAGTTCTTCAAGTGCGTCTTCCACCAGTTTGATAAGGTCATCAATCTGCATATCGGATTCTAATCCTTCGGTATCAGGGCCGGTACAGCCCATTGGTTTCAATATAGTCGAGCACGGCATCAGGCAATAAAAAACGTGGCGACTGGCCGGCAGCCACCAACGAGCGTATATGCGTCGCCGAGATAGCCAATGGCGTCTGCGACAAACACAAAATTTGCCCATGCCGGGCGTCAGCCTGACGCGGATCACTGATGCTACGCGCGGCCAGCAAATCCTTGAGGACCTCCGGCAGATCCTGATTCTGCTCCGGTCTTTGCAACACTACCAGGCTGGCGAGCTCGAGCAGCTCATCCCAGCGGTGCCAGCCGGGCAAGCCACAAAAGGCATCCCAGCCGAGAATCAGGAACAGGGTAACAGTATTGCCCAGCTCATCTCGCAATGATTCAAGCGTCTCGACCGTGTAAGACGGCCTATCACGCCGCAACTCGCAATCATCGACTAAAAACCCGCTGTGCTCGCCGATCGCCAGACGCACCATATCCAGGCGTTGCGCCGCCGTCGCACCGGGTTGGTCTCTATGCGGCGGACGTGCACTCGGGATCAGCCGCAGCTCATCCAGCTGCAGGCTATCACGCACCTCCAGCGCACCGCGCAGGTGGCCGTAATGCACCGGATCAAAGGTGCCGCCCAACAAGCCAATACGACGGTTCATTGGTGCGTCACTGACGGATATGCCCATCGCCAAAAACAACGTATTTTTCGCTGGTCAGGCCTTCTAGCCCAACCGGACCACGGGCATGAATCTTATCCGTAGAAATGCCAATCTCCGCACCCAGCCCATACTCGAAGCCATCGGCAAAGCGCGTTGAGGCGTTGATCATCACCGAACTGGAGTCCACTTCCGCAAGGAAACGTCTGGCCCGCGTGAAGTCCTCCGAAACCATGGCATCGGTATGCTGGGAGCTGTAGGTGTTTATGTGTTCAATCGCGGCGTCCATATCACTGACCACCCGGACAGCCAGTATCGGCGCCAGATATTCAGTGCTCCAATCCTGCTCCGTAGCCGCAATAGCCTGCGGAATGATGGCGCAGGTGGCGGGACAGCCTCGCAGCTCAACTTCTTTGCTGGCGTACAGGTCAGCCATGCGCGGCAAAAACTGCTCGGCAACAGCCTGATGGACCAACAAGGTTTCCATCGCATTACACACACCATAACGATGGGTCTTGGCATTCAGCGCTATAGCCTCGGCTTTGCCGAGATCCGCTCGGTCATCGACATAAACGTGACAGATTCCATCCAGATGCTTGATGACCGGTACTTTGGCATCGCGGCTAATACGCTCGATCAACCCTTTGCCGCCACGCGGGACAATGACATCAACAAACTCAGGCATGGTGATCAACTCGCCGACGGCCTGACGATCCGTCGTTTCAACGACTTGCACCACATTGGCCGGCAACCCGGCCTGAGCCAGGCCCTGCGCCAGACACAAGGCAATAGCACGATTGGAATGAATTGACTCGGAGCCGCCGCGCAAGATGCATGCATTACCCGACTTCAGGCACAAGCTCGCCGCCTCGACCGTCACATTGGGTCGAGATTCATAGATAATCCCGATGACACCCAGAGGCACACGCATTTTGCCGACTTGAATGCCCGACGGCAAAAATTTCATATCGCGAATCACGCCGACCGGATCGTCCAGCCCGGCCACCTGCCGCAGTCCTTCGACCATCGCCGTCAAACGCTCTGGAGTGAGCGCAAGACGGTCAAGCATGGCGGCATCCAGGCCGTTGTCACGAGCCGCTTGCAGGTCCAACTGATTGGCGTCCATAAGCTGGCTATGGGCCGCTTCAATGGCCGCTGCAGTGGCCAGCAACGCCTGGTTTTTTACCGCAGTCGTGGTCCGAGCGATGATTCGCGAAGCCTGGCGCGCCTCGCGCCCAAGCCGGTGCATATATTCCGTAAGCTGTTCAGCGCGCATGCCTTCACCTATACCAGCCACCTGGCCAAAAGGCGCATTATAACTGTCCCTCCCGTTAGTGGACAGCGCAGACCTGCTATGATCGGGAATATGTACCCATATTACGGTCATCCGGCGTGGCCATCCACCTATGGCCCTCTGAACAATGGCTCCTCCGCGCCGGAATCATCCACCTTCGGCTCGCCCTCAGCCAGCTCGCACTGGAACACGTATTGATTATGGTCGACATGATTACCGGGGATTTGCTCAGCTGGTTAGGTGAACATCGCCAATGGCTGGGCTGGTGCATATTCCTGATTGCCATGCTCGAATCCCTGGCCATTGCCGGCTTGTTGGTTCCCGGGGTGGTGTTATTGGTCGCCACTACGGCCATGGCGGGGGCCTGGGGCATGCCGGTAATCAGCGTGATTGGCTGGGCATTCGCTGGCGCGGTGGTCGGCGATATGTTGAGCTTCGCTCTAGGGCGCCTGTTTCACCAGGACATTCGGCGCCTGGGACTGTTCCGACGCAACCCCCACTGGATCGCCCGCGGCGAAACCTTTTTCCTCCGTTATGGCATGCTGAGCATCATCCTCGGCCGTTTCGTCGGGCCGATCAGACCGGTTATTCCAATGATTGCCGGCATGCTGGACATGCCTACCTGGCGTTTTGTACTGGTCAACCTGGCGTCCGCGCTGGCCTGGGCACCTATTTACGTCATCCCGGGCTATATGGCTGGCCACGCTGCAAGCTGGGCCGTGCCAGAATCTTTCTGGCAGCAGGCATTCGGCCTATTGGCAACCATGGTTGCCGTCGCCGGGGTGGCATTCTATTGTCTGTGGAAACAAGAACGCTGGAGCGGCCTGGTTGCGGCCAGCGCCTGCCTGGCAGGTCTTGTCGGCTTGTCATTTGCAAGCCCTTGGCTGGCAGTCCTGGATAGTACCCAAGGGCAGTGGGCGAGCCAAATGGCCAACCAAACCGACACACTGCTGACGCTCTGCGTGCCATTGGCAGGCGCTGGGTTCACGCTGCTGCTGGGTCTGCTCATTCTGCCCGGACTGCTGATGGGCGCCTGGAAAAGACAGGCTCTGCTGCTCAGCTTGGCAGTGCTTTTCAACCTGCTAGCCGGATTTGCTCTGCAACTGAGCAGCGGCTATCTGGCCGCGTCCACCAGCCTGACTCTGCTGATCGGCTTGCTGCTTGCCTGCAGCAGAAACTTTAGTTTCTGGGTGCGCGCGCTATGGATATGCGCGGCACTGCCCGCTGCCGGCTTGATCACTACTGGCCTGCTCCTCAGCGAGCCCGTCGCGCTAACCAGCTTGCTGATCAGTTGGCTGAACGTGGCCGCGGCCTGCCTGTTCAGTCTGTGGCTGCTGGAGCGAGCCGGGCCGCTGACGCCGGTAGCGCCCCGATGGATCGCCATCCTTATGGCGCTCCCCGTGCTCGCCGCACTGCTGAGCCTATCAGGCCTGCATCAGTTCCAGCCACTCACTGATCTGCTGCAAACGCTCGCCGGGGGACTCGGTGGCCAATAAAGCCGATTTCTGCTCCAGTGAAAAAGGCAGTAAAAAGACTAATTCGTAGCTCAACTGCTGCTGGCTATCCATCAGCGCAGGCAGCCCAAGACCTTCCGCTATTGGGTGATCCAGCAACGCCGCATGCAGGGCTTTGAGGTCCTCGTGCTGGCTATCCAGCACCTGATCAGGCTGCTCCTCTAGCCACAGCACCTGCCCCGTCACCAGACCGTCAGTTGCCACCTTTACCGCGCTGACATGCCCGCGCCTGCAACCTTCAACACGTAATCCCAAAAGCCCGTTGTCGCGCTGCTGCCAATCAACAATTCTTGCTTCGCAGCCAATAGCTGCGAAGCGCAGATCGCCCAGGCCCGTCTCGGGACCGGACTCCAACGGCATAATCAGAAAGCTCTCATCACGCTTGAAGCACCGGCTGACCATATCCAGATAACGCGCTTCAAATATTTGCAGGTCCATTACGCAACCAGGCAACAGGATGCTCTTCAATGGGAAAAGGGCGCGTCTGTCGATCATGCTTACCTCTGCTGTCTATTCGTCTATCCGTCGAAGATCCAGCGGCCCTAGGGTCAGTGCATTCAGCATACCTATTTCGCTGCCATACACGTTGACCCCGCACACTGCTCTTGTAACCATGACAAAAGAGCAGGAGTTATGTCTATATTCCTACTATGATTCATTGTGAATGATCATTTCACAGGCCTTAGGCCACAACAATAACAGAGCCATGGAGAACGTCATGACGGCAGCCGTACCCGCATCCGAATTAAAATCTTTTATTGGCAAAGATATGGGGCATTCCGAGTGGATGACCATTGACCAGGAGCGCGTCAACCAATTTGCAGAATGTACCGGCGACCACCAGTTCATCCATCTTGACGAGGAAAAAGCCAAGCAAACACCCTTCGGCGGCACCATTGCCCACGGATTCCTGTCGCTGTCATTGCTTCCGGTACTGTCGAGCGGCTTGCTGATTCGCCCAGAAGGCCTGAAAATGGCTGTTAACTACGGTATGGATAGCCTGCGCTTTATTCAGCCTGTGCGCGTCGGTTCGCGCGTTCGCCTGCATGTCAGCGTCGCTGATGTCACTGAGAAGAACCCCGGTCAATGGCTGGTCAAAGCCAAGTCCACGCTGGAAATTGAAGGCAGTGAAAAGCCGGCCCTTATCGCTGAAGGTTTAACCCTGTACTTCGTCTGATCTAGCGTAATAGCCGCTGTTATCGGGGCAACTTCCCTCAGGAGCGCCCCGATAGCATCTACAGACGTACACCGACTGTCACCATAGCTGCCGCCGCGCCCAGCAGTACCAGCTCGGCAGACAGACGGTTATGGCTCGCGCCCACTGAAGGCACTATGGCCGGTGCAACGCCGAGCCGATTCAGCGGTATCTTGTCTTGATACTCTCCTTTGTAACCCTCAAGCAAGCCTCCGGTCAGCTTCAGGTAAAAAGCCGACTCACCCAGCGCAAAACGCTTGCCGTAGTAAAGGTAATTGGCACGCTCGCCAAACGAATGCTTGAACGTGGCCGCACCCCACAGTGAAGCATCCGGCAGATGACGTTCGATCCCAATCAGCCGCTGATGGTTATTATGGTCTGGCTCTGGAGAATAGTGCTGCGTATACACGCTGGTCTGCAGATACCAGCTATCCTGCGTCCGATCTACCGCTGTAGCAGAAAAGCTGAACATCAGCAGGCTCGCCAAAAGCCAGCCCGGGCGTTTGCCAAGCATAGCTGCCGACCTCATTCGCCCCACCTGGTGAGTAGTTGCTGAGGGATTTCCAACTGATTCAAGATCCGTGCAACAACGAAGTCCAGCAGATCCTGAATTGATGCTGGCTGATGATAAAACCCCGGACTGGCTGGCAAAATAATCGCGCCCATCTGACTCAGCTTCAGCATGTTTTCCAGATGAATAGTTGAGTAAGGTGCCTCGCGGGGCACCAGAATCAACTTGCGACGCTCCTTCAGAGCCACGTCTGCAGCGCGCTCAATCAGATTATTGCTGGCGCCGGTAGCGATTGCCGAGAGACTTCCGGTCGAACAGGGGCAAACCACCATCGCACTTGGCGCACCGGAGCCGGAAGCGACCGGAGCCATCCAGTCCTGCTTGCCAAATACACGAATCTGCCCAGACCGGGCAGCGTAGTGCTCCGTCAAAAAACTTTCCAGGGCCTGTGGCTTGGGTGGCAAGGTGAGGCTGGTCTCGGTAGCCACGACCAACTGAGCGGCTTGGGAAATCATGAAAAACACCTCAACATCTGCCTTGACCAGGCACTCCAGCAATCTCAGCGCATACTGTGCGCCTGAGGCACCAGTCATCGCCAGCGTGACACGCTCAATCGTCACATTGCACCTCCAGCGCCTGAATCAGGCGCTGATGAATACCACCAAAGCCACCGTTGCTCATAAACACGATACGGGTTCCAGGTTTGGCTTCAGCCAACAGACTGCTGATAATGCCATCAATATCCGTATCGATACTGGCAGGCACCCGACTCTGCTCGACGACCGCCTGCAGTGACCAGTCCAGCCCTGGCGGCTGGAACCAGATGACCTGGGTAGCATCGCTGACACTGGCGGCCAGTGCCTGGCTATGACTACCCAGGCGCATGGTATTGGAGCGAGGCTCGATGACGGCGATCAAGGGTGCGTCGCCTATGCTTGCACGCAGACCCGCCAAGGTAGTTGAAATAGCCGTAGGATGATGGGCGAAATCATCGTAGACACTGACACCGTTGATCAGCGCCAGCAATTCCATCCGCCGTTTGGCACTCTGGAACTGCGCCAACGCGGCAATACCTTGCGCCGGAGTAACCCCCACATGGCGTGCGGCGGCCAGCGCCGTCAGCGCATTGGCAACGCTGTGATCACCCGTCTGCGACCATCTGGCTTCGCCTTGGCAAACACCATCCAGCCAGACTTCAAAGCGCGAACCATCGGCAGCCAGCAAACGCGCCTGCCACTGCCCGCCTTCTCCGGTGGTCTGGCAAGGCGTCCAGCAACCCATCGCAATAACGCGCTCAAGTGCTACCTCAGCCTTCGGGTAAATAATCAGGCCGCTGGCGGGCACCGTGCGCACCAAGTGGTGAAATTGCCGCTCGATGGCCGCCAGGTCCGGGAAAATATCCGCGTGATCGTATTCAAGATTGTTCAGCACGGCGGTGCGTGGCCGGTAGTGAACAAACTTGGACCGCTTGTCGAAGAAGGCGCTATCGTACTCGTCAGCCTCCACGACAAAGAAAGGCGTTGTACCCAAACGGGCTGACACGCCAAAATTCTGCGGCACGCCACCAATCAAAAACCCGGGTGCCATGCCAGCGCACTCAAGGATCCAAGCCAACAGACTCGAGGTGGTGGTCTTGCCATGGGTACCCGCCACAGCCAGCACCCACCGCTCCGGCAACACATAACGCGACAGCCATTCAGGGCCGGAAACATAAGGCAGCCCCTGATCCAGCACATACTCAACCGCAGGATTGCCGCGTGACAACGCATTGCCAATCACCACCAGATCAGGTGCCGGCTGCAAATGGGCTGGATAATAACCTTCCATCAAGGCAATGCCCTGGGCCTCAAGCTGAGTGCTCATTGGCGGATAGACATTAGCGTCTGACCCGCTGACCTGATGCCCGAGCTCCCGCGCCAGCAGCGCCAGAGAGCCCATAAAAGTGCCGCAGATTCCTAAAATATGCAGATGCATGCTCTAGCCTTGAGTCGGTCCGGATTTGGTTGCCCGAATGTTAACACGGGCAACCCGCCAGCAGGACCACCCGCCAGACGGCCATGCATTGGTCGCCAGTTTCAGCTATCATTTCGCGCCATCAGGCTTTCCGCCCTTTACCATTCGGTATTCAGAATCCAAACAGGGAGTTCGCATGTCCGTCAAAAATGCCTTTTATGCTCAATCAGGCGGTGTTACTGCGGTTATTAACGCGTCTGCGGCAGGGGTTATCGAAACCGCCCGCCAACACCCCGAGCAGATTGGCACCGTTTACGCCGGCCATAATGGCATCATTGGCGCCCTGACCGAGGACCTGATCGATACCAGCCAGGAGCCCGCCGACAATATTGCAGCACTGCGTCATACCCCCTCAGGTGCTTTCGGCTCGTGCCGTTACAAGCTCAAGAGCCTGGAGGCCAACCGCGCCGAATACGAGCGCCTGATCGAAGTCTTTCGCGCACACAATATTGGCTATTTTTTCTACAACGGTGGCGGTGATTCGGCCGATACCTGCCTGAAGATCTCTCAACTGGCAGAAACCATGGGCTACCCGATCCAGGCCATCCATGTACCCAAGACCGTAGACAACGACCTGCCGATTACCGATTGCTGCCCAGGATTCGGTTCAGTCGCCAAGTATGTGGCAACCTCTATTCGAGAGGCCGGTTTTGATGTGGCTTCCATGGCCGCCACCTCTACCAAGGTCTTTATCCTTGAGGTCATGGGTCGTCATGCTGGCTGGATCACCGCCGCTTGTGGCCTGGCCAGCGAAGGCGAGGGCCAACCGCCGCACATCCTGCTGTTTCCCGAAGTCAATTTTGATCAGGAAGCGTTTCTGGCACGGGTTCAGCAATGCGTAGAAACCTATGGCTACTGCGTGATCGGCGTATCCGAAGGCATCAAGAACAGTGAAGGAAAATTTCTTTCTGAAACCGGTTTGACCGACGCCTTCGGTCACGCCCAGCTCGGCGGCGTGGCGCCTACCATTGCCAACCTGGTCAAGGACAAGCTCGGCTACAAGTACCATTGGGCGGTAGCCGACTACCTGCAACGAGCTGCGCGGCACATTGCTTCAAAAGTCGATGTGGAACAGGCTTATGCTCTGGGCCAAGCAGCAGTTCGTATGGCACTGGACGGCAAAAATGCGGTTATGCCGGCCATTCGCCGCCTGCAGGACAGCCCCTATGAATGGGATATTGTCGAAGCGCCGCTGAAGGACGTTGCCAACGTCGAAAAATTTATGCCTGCGCACTTCATTACCGATGACGGCTTCCATATCACCGACGCGTGCCGCCGCTACTTGTCACCACTGATCCAGGGCGAAGACTATCCGCCGTTCAGCAATGGCTTGCCGCAATATGTTCGCCTGAAAAACGTGACCGTCGCGCGTAAACTTCCAGAATTCAAAATCTGAAGCCATATGCACATCTCCAGACCCGCCTGCCCGGCGGGTTTTTTTTGCGCTGCGGATTGAAGATTTCCAATCACTGGGGCAGGATGAAGCAACTGACTCACCGCCGACTGCGGACCATAATCTGACCATTTCCGGGGAATACGTATGCGTATAGTGCAGGCCGACATCAGCCGTCTGGACGAAGTAACGCCGCTGTTTATCAAATACCGCGAATTCTATGGGCATCTGCCCAAGCCAGAAGCATCCCGGCGCTTTCTAGAGGACCGCTTGAAAAACGAGCAAGCGGTCATCCTGGTGGCTGAAGATGAAGACACCGGTAAAGTGCTTGGCTTCTGCCAATTTATTCCGAGCTTCTCCGCCTTGACGCTCTCGGCGAGCTGGGTACTCAAAGGCATCTATGTCATTGAAGAGGCCCGGCGCCAGTTGGTAGCAGACAACATGATTAACCAGGCCAAGGTTATGGCGCGCGCGGAAGGCATACAGCGCATGACCGTGATGACTGGTGAAAATAACACTACCGCGCACAGCCTCTACCGCTCCCTAGGTTTCAGCGATGACGCCGAGTTTCACTACTTTTCGCTAAAACTCTGAGCTGCCTGCACGCCACTCAAGATCAGGGTGCCCACCGCCAGGGCACCGTATAAGCAAAAACCCGTTGCCTGTCTGTCTACGACCAAGGTTTTACATGATTAGCCCGGTTATTACTTGGTATCCCACCCCTTAAGCCCTATAATTCGGGCCAGAATTTTCCACCATGGCCGAATCAGGTACCCCATGAGCTACGACCAGATCCCCGCAGGCAAAGATGTTCCCAACGACATTTATGTCGCCATCGAAATCCCGGCCAATCACGCGCCGATCAAGTACGAGATCGACAAGGACAGTAATACGCTGTTCGTTGACCGGTTCATGGCCACGCCGATGTTCTACCCGGCCAACTATGGCTTCATCCCCAATACCTTGGCTGACGATGGCGATCCACTGGATGTACTGGTCGTCACGCCCCATCCGGTAGCACCAGGCGCGGTAATCCGTTGCCGCCCGGTTGGCGTTTTGCATATGACCGATGATGGCGGCGGTGACGCTAAGCTGATCGCAGTACCCCACGACAAGCTCAGCGTGTTGTACCGTGACATCAAGGAATACACCGATTTGCCCGAGCTGCTGATGCAGCAAATCCAGCATTTCTTTGAAAATTACAAGGATCTGGAAGCCGGCAAATGGGTCAAGATTGACCGCTGGGGCAGTGCTGAAGAAGCCCGCGCGGAAATTGTAAAGGCAGTGAACGCTTACCAAAAATAAGCGTTCTGCCCCCGTAAAAGCCGGCCACAAGCTGGCTTTTTTTATGCCTGAAATTCAGGCCTGCCAGCGAAGTAAAAAAAACGGATATGAGCCAAGGCCACATATCCGCGTATAGACCAACTATTGGAAAATCAGAACATCATACCCAACTTGAGGCCCACTTCATCGCTTTGCAGCTTGGTGTTGGCGGTCAACTGATCGGCATCAGCCAGCTCAAAGTTGGTGCGCTCGTAATACAGCGACGCCGAGACCGGCAGAGCACCTTCGCGCTGGTTCCATAGGAACGTCAGCTCTGCATAGGGGTTAGCTTTGTCCTTCATGTCCAGCGTCTCGCTACCCACATTCTCGACGCGGAGCTTGGTTTCCGCATCCAGGCTGTAGCGGGTACCTGCTTCAAAACGGGTGGTCATCGACTGACCCTGGTGAGTCAGGCCCAAACCCAGCTTGGCAAAGGGGCTCTTGTTGGTGGTACGGGTTTCCAGACCGTTTCCGGCATCCGGCTCGAAACGACTCCAGTCATAGCCGCCACCCACGATGAAATCGGCATAGAGATTATTGTCCAGCGGCGCACGCAGCCCCAGATCGATCTCGCCCCGCGCGTCGCGCAGTTCGTTATCGTCCTTTTCGCCGTAATTGGCCTCAATACCCGCCTGATAGATAAACCCGCCCTGACTGGTCAGCTTGTTGCCGTAGTTGTAGAAGGCACCGACCGTGGGCAAACGTTCCTTGGAGTCGTCAATCTGACTAATATCCGAATCGTAGCTATATTCGTTGTAGCTGCCCTTGATCCCCACCTGGGAGACAGGCCCTTGAGCAAAGGCGAAAGCAGGAACCAGCAATACGCCGACAGTGGATGCTTTGATCAACGAGAAGCGTGACCGCATGAAATACTCCTTTCTTTATGGATAGTTTACGCACACACCTCGGACCGACCCACCCTGAGGAAGTTCTACTTATTTAGATCTAATGTGCGAGACAGAGCGGTTTGCTATAAAATTGCAAGCACCGCTGCAATGCATCATTTGCTCACAGACCCGCCAGAGATTTCCCATGACTGATCGCTACTTCGACCAGATGGGTGCACATTTTGCCCGCAAGATATACACCAGCCCCAAGGGCAGCATTCGCCTGGCTGTGCTAACCCGTGACCTGCAGGAATGGCTGCCGGACATCCAGCAGCCGGAGCAGTCATTGCGTATTCTCGATGCCGGGGCGGGCCTGGGGCATATCAGCGAATGGCTGCTGGCCCAGGGGCACCGGCTAACCCTGTGCGAGCCCTCGATAGAGATGTTGGAAGCCGCCCGAGCGCACCTGGATGCGCTACCTTCAGCCTACCCGGTCGAATACCTGCAACTGCCCCTGCAAGCACTGCCCGCTCGTGGCGAGCAATATGACCTGGTTATTTGCCATGCCGTATTGGAGTGGCTGGCCGACCCAGCTGCAGCATTGAAAGCATTGCAGCAGTTATGCCTGCCCAGCGGCGCACTGTCTCTGGCGTTCTATAACCGAGACGCACTGGTTTACAAGAACCTGATTAAAGGGCAGTTTCGCAAATTGGAGAAGAATCAACTGGCTGGCAGCAAACGCAGCCTGACCCCCCAGCAACCCCTGGACCCTCGCGAGGTACAGCAATGGATAAACCAGGCGGGCCTGACAACCCACAAGCTGAGCGGAATCCGGGTATTTTATGACTACATGCCGGTCGAGTTTCAGGCGCAAGCTACAGAAGCACAGATTATAGAAGCAGAATTGCAGTACAGCCGTCATCCCGCCTACGCTGCCCTGGGCCGCTACCTGCACCACTGGCTGCGGCCCACACAAGATTAGCCGCGCCTAATGCAGGTGCGTTCAACCGCCGGCGCGCTTGGTCTGGTAGCCCTGGCCAATCAGCCAGTTGCACACAAAGTCTGCCTTATCTCCCTGAATCTCAATCACCCCCTCCTTCACACCCCCGCCGCAGCCGCAGCGGGCCTTGAGCTCTTTCGCCAGGCGTTTCAGGTCATCAGGCGCCAGGCAGAGTCCACTGACCGTCGTCACGGTTTTGCCACCCCGGCCCTTGGTCTCGCGGCGCACCCTGGCAATGCCGTCACCCTCGGGAATCCCGGGCTGCGCGCAAACGCAGTCGGCAATAGCCGCTCGACATCGGGGGCAGGTACGACCGCTTTCAGTTGAATAAACCAGGCCACCCAGACCAGCCAATCCCTGTGTGGATTTCACCATCTCTTCACTCCGGGGCTAAACCGCCACCAACAACAACGCCTGCAGGGAATCCGGGGTATAGCACTCACCCTCACGGCGCCAGGACGAGGCCGTATCAATCCAGCGCAGATCCATTACCTCCTCCGGCTGCATGCGGATCGGCCCATCCCAACGGCAGCTGTAAACGCCGCCCCAGAGCCTGCTCTCAGGCGACTGATAGAAGAACCGCCCATGCGACTTCAGCGGTACGCCAGAAATACCCAGCTCTTCTTCGAGTTCACGCTCGGCGCCTTCCCGGTAGGTTTCACCAGCCGCCACCAAGCCGCCAGCAGCCAAATCCCAGAAACCTGGATAAAGGCGCTTGTGCGCTGTACGCCGGTGCATGCACAACAAAGCAGCGCTGTTGTAGACAAAAATATAGGTACAGCGCGTAATCAGTCCTTCTCGCTGCACCCGCTCTCTTTTAACGATGCCCAATGGTCGATCATGCTCGTCGACCTGAATCACTTGCTCTTGGGCCGAAGCCGCCAGATAGTCGGCAATCCATTGCTCGCTCACGCTCAGCCCTGCTCCAACAATCGGCGCAAATCAATCAGCGCCGCATTCGCCCGCGAAAGATAATTGGCCATGACCAGAGAATGATTGGCGAGCATGCCAAATCCGCCACCATTAAGAATAACCGGGCTCCACAGCGGCTCCTGGGTCGCCTCCAGCTCACGGATGATCTGCTGCAAGCTGGCCTGAGCATTCTTGCGCCCGATCACCTCGGCAAAGTCTACCTCTACCGCGCGCAACAGATGCACCAGAGCCCAGGCCGAGCCACGGGCTTCAAAGAAAACATCATCAAGCTCGGTCCACGGCGTCTTTTCACGCGGACGACTACCGTCGGTGATCACACCCTGGTCGACACTGGCAGACAGCCTTTGGGACAGGGATCCGAGCCGGGTATTCACATCCCCCATCCAACTGGCGAGGTTATCCGCGCGGGCGTAAAAGTCGGCTTCCCCGCGGCGCAGGCGCTCGGTGTACTTCTCCAGCGCGTCAAGGCCGGTCGCGTATTCACTCTCGGTCGCGGGGAAAGCCCAGCTGGTGTTGTCGAAATGAAACAGCGGTTCGGCCCGGGCCAGATCGCGATCCTCCGCCGACTGTGACTGCGAACGCGCCATATCCCGGCGCATCGCCCGGGTCATGTCACGTATCTGCACCAGCACCCCAAACTCCCAGTGCGGCATATTGTCCAGCCACAGCCCAGGGGGCGTAACGTCATTGGTAATGAAGCCGCCGGGCTTGTTTAGCAACGTTGACATCATATGCGCCACGGTGGTGGCGGTGAGCTCACCGACCACCGGCACCGTCTGAGCATCCCGAACCATACTGACAGGCTGCAAATCCGGCTCACGACTCCAATACCAGCCGATCACGACACAGATCAACAAGTAAACCACCAACAGCCCAATCAGCGCTCGAGCCACAAGAGAGCCTACCGGGCCAGACGCTGCCGACCCGCGCGCAGAACGAGCAGAGCCTTCACCTATCGACCATTTTCCAATTCTCATCGTCTACTCCTGTGGTTGTCCGATTTCCAGCATATCACCCCCGGCAGCATGATCACACGGGGCGCTAGCACTGCGGACTTAACCGGGTATCAGCTAACAGACAGACCAATGACCTGACAGTTCACGCCCAGGGCACCAGGCCGGCAACTCCGGCTGCCAGCGTGTTATGCAGGTTACGCGGAGCGCAACCCATGACATTTTGTCGCTCGGCAAAGACGCTATCAGCGTTTATAGTGGCAATCCCCATTCTGTTCAATATAAGCGGATGACCGATTTGTTGTTACGTCTTGCATTAGTGCTGTTCCTGCTGCTCCCGGTCGCATCTCAAGCCGGGCTGCTTGACGACCGCCCCTCCTCTTCCTCGTTTTCCGGCTTGCTTGAAGGCAGCGGCGGCCAGGCCAATTTCCTGCCCGTGGGAGAAGCCTTTCGTCCCGGGTTGCTGGCTGCCGACGAACGACAAATCCGCATCCAGTTTGACATTACGCCCGAGTATTACTTATACCGGCACCGCTTTGATTTCCGCCTTTCCGAGGGCAACAGCCGTATTGATTCGGTGGTACTACCCGACGGCATCGCCAAACAGGATGAGTTTTTCGGTGATGTGGAAGTCTATTACAACAGTGTCGAGATCATCCTCGAACTGCAAGGAGGAGCGCCCGCCGGCCAGCAATTACTGATCGACTTTCAGGGTTGTGCTGACGCGGGTCTGTGTTACCCCCCGGAAACTGTAGAGCTGCAAATACCCGGCGCCGCCGGTAACAGCCTTGACAACCAAGCGACCGCAAAAGGGGTCTCAGGCTGGGCCTTGGCATTATTCTTTATTGCCGGACTGGGTCTGACCTTTACTCCCTGCGTGCTACCCATGCTGCCGATCCTGTCCAGCCTGGTGGTTGGTCGCAAGGATATTGACCGGCCCCGAGCCCTGGCGCTTGCCGGCAGCTATGTCATGGCCATGGCCCTCACCTTCGCCCTGGTAGGAGCACTGATAGGCTTGTTCGGCGCCGCACTGAATATACAAGCCCGGCTACAGTCCCCTGCGGTGCTGATCACCTTCGCCGCGTTCTTCGGGCTCTTTGCACTGGCCATGTTCGGCGCATTCAATCTGCGCTTGCCGGCCTTCGTGCGCGACCCGCTGGAGCGGCTCGGCAGTCGCACCCGCGGCGGCTCGATTCCAGGCGCCGCGCTCATGGGCGCGCTCTCAACGCTGGTCGTATCACCCTGTATTTCCGCACCGCTGGCAGGCGCGCTAGTGTATATCAGCAGCACTGGCGACGCCGTGGGCGGTGCATTGCAACTCTTCGCTCTAGCGCTGGGAATGGGATTACCCTTGCTGCTGATCGCCGTGTTCGGCAATGCACTGCTACCCCGCTCCGGCCCCTGGCTCAATTCGGTCAAGCAACTGTTCGGCCTGGGGTTACTAGGCGTGGCGATCTGGCTGCTTGAGCGCGTACTGCCTGGGCCTGTCAGCCTGGCGCTTTGGGCTGTTCTGGCCGCAGGCCTGGCCGTACAGCTAGGGGTTTTCGACCGCAGCCCACGCCAGGCGTGGGGCCGGGTAGCACATGTCCTGGCGCTACTCGCGGCCATCTATGCCGCAGTGGCGTTAGCCGGGGCGCTGGCTGGCGGCTCTGATCCGCTGCGGCCGCTGGCACCGTTGACCTCCAGCAGCCTCACGGGCCAGGCGGACAATGCCTTTTTTACCTCGGTGAGCAGCCAGGCTGACCTGCAACGCGAGCTGGATCGTGCGCGCCAGGAGCAGCGTCCTGCACTGGTGGAGCTTTACGCCGACTGGTGCATCAGTTGCAAGATCATGGAACGCACTATTCTGGCCACGCCCGAGGTGCGCCAGGAGCTGGGGCAGTTTGCGCGGATCAAGTTCGATCTTACGAACAACACCGCTGATCAGCGTGAATGGCTTACCAGCGAAAACCTCTTTGGCCCCCCAGCCTTTCTGTTTATCGACGCCGAAGGACAGGAGGTACCGCAGCTTCGCCTGGTCGGCGAGACGGACAAAGAGACTTTTCTGCGCCGCATCCGAGCAGCCAGCGCCAGGTGATTTTCGGCGTTAATGCGGCAATCATGCTGGTATCTGAAGGGAATGCTCGAATTCTGGACAGCCACCTCAGTTTCCGGCAGACTGGCACCCATGACTGATGAGTCAAACTTTCAAAAGCCTGTGGAACGACAATCATGGCCAGCATTCTGGTTCTCAACGGACCTAATCTGAATTTACTTGGCACTCGCGAACCCGGCGTTTACGGGGCCGTCACCCTGGATCAGATCATCAAGCAGCTGCGCGAGCAGGCCGCCCATCAGGGGCATCACCTGCTGACCCTGCAAAGCAATGCCGAACACGAGCTGATTGAGCGTATCCATGCCGCTCGGGACGAGGCAATTGATTTCATCATCATCAATCCCGCCGCATTTACGCATACCAGCGTGGCAATACGTGACGCATTGCTAGCGGTGAGCATCCCATTTATCGAAGTGCATTTATCCAACGTGTACAAACGTGAGCCTTTTCGCCGCCATTCCTATTTCTCGGATGTCGCTGTAGGCGTCATTTGCGGGCTGGGCGCCAAGGGTTATCAATTAGCGCTGGACGCCGCCGTACACCATATTGAACAAACCGAACAAGATTAAACTGCTCTGGAGTGCAAGCACCAATGGATATCCGTAAAGTAAAAAAACTGATCGAGCTTCTGGAAGAATCCGGCATCGACGAACTGGAAATTCACGAAGGCGAAGAGTCTGTTCGCATCAGCCGCCACAGCAAGCAAATCGCTGCGCCGCAACACTATTACGCTCCACCGCCCTCAGCCCCTGCGCCCGCTGCCGCGCCCGTTGCGGCTGCGCCGATGATCGAGCCAGCCGCTGCCGAGCCTAGCGGCCACCTGGTGCGCTCGCCGATGGTCGGCACCTTCTACCGTTCACCCTCGCCTGCAGCAGGCTCCTTCGTTGAAGTAGGCCACGCGGTCAAGGTCGGCGACGTGCTTTGCATTGTGGAAGCCATGAAGATGATGAACCACATTGAAGCCGATAAAAGCGGCGTGATTCAGGCCATCCTGGCGGACAATGGTCAGCCAGTAGAATTCGATCAACCCCTGTTCAGCATCGCCTGAGCCCGACCCGGAGGCCACGATGCAAAAAGTCCTAATTGCCAACCGCGGTGAAATTGCTCTGCGCGTGATCCGTGCCTGCAAGGAACTCGGATTGAAGACTGTCGCCGTGCATTCCACGGCCGACCGTGAATTGATGCACCTGGCGCTGGCCGACGAGACCGTCTGTATCGGTCCGGCCAATGCTACCGAGTCCTATCTGAACATCCCGGCAATCATCAGTGCCGCTGAAGTCACTGGCGCCGATGGCATCCACCCAGGCTATGGTTTCCTCGCCGAAAACGCTGACTTTGCCGAACAGATCGAGCGCTCCGGCTTTACCTTTATCGGCCCCAGTGCCGAGGTCATCCGCCTGATGGGTGACAAGGTGTCGGCCATCGCCGCGATGATCAAAGCCGGCGTTCCCACCGTTCCGGGTTCAGACGGCCCCTTGCCTGAGGATGAAGCCGAATGCCTGGCCATCGGCCGGCGCGTCGGTTATCCGGTTATTATCAAAGCCTCGGGTGGCGGTGGCGGACGCGGTATGCGCGTTGTCCATGAAGAAGCCGAGCTGATCAAATCCATCCACCTGACTCGCACCGAAGCCGGTGCTGCCTTTGGCAACCCGGTGGTGTATCTGGAAAAGTTTCTGACCAATCCACGCCATGTGGAAGTTCAGGTGCTCTCCGACGGCCAGGGTCACGCAGTACACCTGGGCGATCGTGACTGCTCACTGCAGCGTCGCCACCAGAAAATCATCGAAGAGGCGCCTGCTCCGGGCATCGATGAAGAGGCCCGCGCCATGGTTCAGGCACGCTGCGTCAAGGCCTGTATCGACCTTGGCTACCGCGGCGCAGGGACCTTCGAGTTCCTTTATGAGAATGGCGATTTCTTCTTTATCGAGATGAATACCCGTGTTCAGGTAGAGCATCCCGTGTCGGAAATGGTTACCGGAATCGACATCGTCAAGGAACAGATCCTGGTTGCTTCAGGCCAACCCTTGAGCATTACCCAGGAAGACGTCGTTATTCGCGGCCATTCTATTGAATGCCGGATCAATGCCGAAGACCCCAAGACCTTTATGCCCAGCCCTGGCACGGTGAGTTTCTTCCATGCACCCGGTGGCAACGGTGTGCGGGTGGATTCGCATTTATACAGTGGCTATAAGGTGCCGCCGAACTACGATTCACTGGTTGGCAAGCTCATTACCTACGGCGCCACCCGTGACGAGGCCCTGGCGCGTATGCGCAACGCACTGGACGAACTGGTGGTCGACGGCATCAAGACCAACACGCCTCTGCATCGCGAACTGGTTCGTGATCCGGGCTTTTGCAAGGGCGGCGTCAATATCCACTATCTTGAGCACAAGCTGGGTATCAAGTAAGCCCTACCCGCAGGCTTGACGAGTATGATCCATCCCACGGGAGCGGCCAGTCCGCTCCCGTGCTTTGTCCTGTTGCTTGAAGCTTGCCGCTTGAAGCCCGTTTCCCAAGGAACTCACATGCCCTGGTTGCAACTTCGCCTCGCGATCACGCCGGAACAGGCTGATCCGCTGGAAGAGACCCTGCTCGCGTTAGGCGCTACCTCCGTCACCTTTATGGACGGTGAAGACCAGCCGATTTTCGAGCCCGACCTGGGCACCACGCCATTGTGGTCGCACACACACCTGCTGGCCTTGTTCGAAGCCGAGACTGATACTGCCGAGCTGCTGGCCAATCTAAAACAGCTCTCCGGCGGCCAGCTGCCCGAGCATCAGCTTGAACAGATAGCCGATCAGGACTGGGAGCGCAGCTGGATGGAGCATTTCCAGCCGATGCGATTCGGTCAACGGTTATGGATTGTGCCCAGTTGGCACAGCGCGCCAGAACCCGATGCCGTTAATCTGTTGCTTGATCCCGGACTGGCGTTTGGTACCGGCACCCATCCCACTACCGCACTCTGCCTGGAATGGCTGGACGGCCAGGATCTGCACGCCAGAAGCCTGATCGACTTCGGTTGCGGGTCCGGCATTCTGGCCATCGCCGGTTTATTGCTGGGCGCTGACCGGGTTTGCGCGACAGACATCGATATCCAGGCACTGGAAGCCTCGCGCGACAATGCCCAGCGCAACCAGATCGCCGACGACCGCCTGACCTTGCACCTGCCCGAGCAGATGCCCCAGGAACCGGCAGACATTCTGGTGGCCAATATATTAGCGGGCCCACTGGTTAGTCTTGCGCCCCAGCTAAGCAGGCTGATCAAACCCGGCGGGCTGATTGCTTTGTCAGGCATTCTCGCCGAGCAGACTGAAGATATCCTCAGCGCCTATCAGGATGACTTTGAACTGGACCCGGTGGCCGAGCGCGACGGCTGGATTCGCGTCAGCGGTCGCCGGCACTTGGCGCCCTAACCTGGTTCACGGCACAATGAAGGTAACAGCAACACGAATGCCCCAGCCATACAGGAACTGCAGTCAACCATGAGCGACATGCTGGTAGCGCAATGCCCACACTGTCAAACGCGTTTTCGGCTGTCGCAGGAACACCTGCAGGCCGCCGCCGGCAATGTACGTTGCGGTGCCTGCCTCAAGGTGTTCGACGCTAGCGCTCAGGCGCAGCCCGAACGCCGAACCGGATCTGCCGCCACCTCGAGTGCAGAGCCAGCGCCGCAACCCAGCGGCCCTGAAGCTCAGATCCCGCATCAAGGCGCATTGTTAATTCACGATGATCTGGATCTGGATGATCTGGATCTGGAAGCGCTCGGGCTGGATGAGTCCATCCTTGAAGAAATCAACCCGGACGCCAGAACGGCGCATCCCGCTGTGGATCTGACCGCAATCGATAAGCTGACGGACACGCCCCTGGCGTCGGAGCAGCCTAGCTCTGAATATGACCCAGGAACAGACGCCCTTACTCGCCACGACGCGGCCGAGGCATCTCCCCTTGAAAAGGCAAACAACCCTCCAGACCCCGTGAAAAAACACCAGTCCGATCAGGCCATACGGTCAGAACTGACTACAGAGCCCGCCACTGAATCTCCTCTAACGGGCACAGAACAAAGTGCTCGGGGCCCGACAGATGACGAGATAGACCGAGCCTTCGACTTTGACTCCGACCCGGAAAGCGCAGCCGCTTGGGACCTTGAGTTCAATCTGGATAACGATTTGGAGAGCGAGACGGCACGTTTGGCGCAGGACCCCGATGCGCTGGATGATATGGAACTCCACGACGCATTCAAGGCAGCAGCCAGATCACGGGATTTCGAGCCGCGCCCGGATCCCATCGAGCCTACTATTACCTCGCCTGGGGCAGAGGATAAAACACGGCTGTTCGGTATGCACATGCCTGAGCCCATGCGTCCGCTAACAGCGGCCCGCGATCGCGGAATTTTTCTGCGCGATCAACCAGCCGGCTTTGCAGCAGGCAAACCTGACGCGCCTCTCCCCTCCACCTTCGGTGACAGCGCCTATACAGAATCGCAAAGACCAACTGATAAGCGTCGCGAGCCTAGCTTTGCTGATCACCTCAGCCTGCCGGATGTGGTCGACGAACCGCTCTACCTGGATGATCGCCCCCTAGCCAGACGCCCCCGCCATCAATGGCTATGGGGTGTACTCAGCGCCCTGGCTGCGCTGGCCCTGCTCAGCCAGGCGCTGATCTACAATTATGCCTCCCTTGCTCACGACGCGCGTAGCCGCCCTATGATGGAGCAGATCTGCTTTCTGGCAGGCTGCGAGTTGCCGGCCAGGGTCAATATCGAGCTTATCCGCAGTAGCAATCTGGTGGTCAGGCCGCATGCCGATTTCCCCAACGCGCTGGCCATCGATGTCATTCTTTACAACCGAGCCGACTTCGCGCAGCCATTTCCAGTACTGCGCATGATTTTCACCGATTTAAGCGGCCGCGAACTGAGCAGCAAACTGTTCCGCCCAGCCGAGTACCTGGGTGGCGAGCTGGCTGGTTCGACTCTGATGCCACCGCAAACACCGGTCCATGTCGGGCTCAGCATGCTCGACCCTGGGCCGCAAGCGGCCAGTTATAACCTGGATTTTCTCAGCCCCTGAGCCGTTCAGCCGATCTGCTCAAAAATCATCCAACGCAGTCTTTATATGGTCATCCATAGCGGGTATCATTACTGCCCTTTTCACATTACTTGACCCTGACTCCTTGCGTCTTTACCCCCGCGCAGGGACCTCAGACGTGCCAGCGAACAGCAGCGATCACAGAAGAGTACAGGGATGGACCAGGCAGTGACTCGTATCGGACCTTACCAACTCGCCAACCCGGTCATTTTGGCCCCTATGGCTGGCGTTACCGATTTGCCTTTCCGGCAATTGTGCCGTCGCCTGGGCGCCGGGCTGGTGGTATCGGAGATGGTCACCAGCGACGTGCGCCTCTGGAACAGTCGCAAATCCCGTCAGCGTCTGGATCACACCGGCGAAAGCGAACCGCGCTCCGTACAGATCGCTGGCGCGGATGCCGAGATGATGGCCGAAGCCGCGCGCATGAACGAACAGCTTGGGGCCCAGATTATTGACATCAATATGGGCTGCCCGGCGAAAAAAGTCTGCAACAAGGCGGCTGGATCGGCCCTGATGCGTGACGAGAAACTGGTGGGCGAAATACTTGAGGCCGTAGTCAAGGCCGTCAACCTGCCGGTTACGCTGAAAATCCGTACCGGTTGGTGCGAGCAGCAGCGCAACGGTCTGCAGATTGCAAAAATAGCCGAGGCCGCAGGCATTCAAGCCCTCGCCGTACATGGACGCACCCGCACCCAGTTGTATACCGGTCACGCAGAATACGACAGCATTGCCGCGATCAAACAAGCGATCGACATACCCGTGTTTGCCAACGGCGACATCGATTCCCCACAGAAAGCCCTGGCGGTACTCAAACACACCGGAGCCGACGCCGTCATGATCGGCCGGGCAGCGCAGGGCCGCCCATGGATCTTCAACGAAATAAATCATTTTCTTAAGACTGGCGAGCTCCTGCCTGCTCCAGCACTGGACTGGCAGCGCGACATCCTGCAGGACCACCTACAGGCACTGCATACCTTCTACGGAGAGCATCAGGGCCTGCGCATTGCGCGCAAGCATGTTGGTTGGTACTTGCAGACGCTGCCTGGCGCAGAGGATTTCCGACGCCAGTTCAATCGGCTTGAATGCCCCGAACGGCAGCGTCATAGCATTCAGACTTTTTTTACCCGCTTGTTGGAAGGAGACCTTGCGGCATGAGCCTTTTAAACGCCTCAGACATTATTGGAACAGACCCCGTGAGCGACCTAGCTGAAAAGAACCTTTATATTGCCCCTGACAAACTCAGCCAGAGTAGCCGCACCCTGCGCAACAGTGTCGAACAAGCGCTGAAAAATTACTTTGAACATCTGGATGGACAGGACGTCACCGACGTTTACGACATGGTCCTTTGCGAAGTGGAGGCGCCGCTGCTGGAAAGCGTGATGGAACACGTTAAAGGCAATCAGACGCGCGCCTCAGAAATTCTCGGCCTCAACCGCGGCACCCTGCGCAAAAAGCTCAAGCAATACGGATTGCTCTGAGCCAAGCCGGCAAAACCCCGCTCTCGGTTTCTGGTTTACACCCCGAAGCTGTACACAACCCATTATCTGATCTGGAATGAAGATGACCGACCAAACTTCTCGCCTGCCGATACGTCGTGCGTTAATCAGCGTTTCCGACAAGACCGGCATCGTCGAATTTGCCCGTGAACTCAGCACCCAAGGTGTAGAGATCCTCTCCACGGGTGGCACCTTCAAGTTATTACGCGAGCAAGGCATTGCCGCCGTGGAAGTGGCCGACTACACCGGCTTCCCGGAAATGATGGATGGCCGGGTAAAGACCCTGCACCCGAAGATTCATGGCGGCATACTGGGCCGGCGGGATATCGACGGTCCGGTAATGCAGGAGCATGGCATTCAGCCGATCGACATGGTGGTGGTCAACCTGTATCCGTTCGCGGCTACCGTTGCCAAGCCAGGCTGCAGCCTGCCGGATGCAATCGAAAACATTGATATCGGCGGCCCCACCATGGTTCGCTCGGCAGCGAAGAACCACAAGGACGTCGCGATCGTGGTTAACGCCAGCGACTATACCGCTATTGCCGACGCCCTCAAGCACGGCGGGCTAACCTATGCGCAACGCTTTGACCTAGCGCTCAAGGCGTTCGAGCATACCGCTGCTTATGACGGCATGATTGCCAACTACCTAGGCACCATCGACCAGCAGCGCGACACCCTGAGCACCGCTGAACGCGCAAACTTCCCACGTACATTCAACACCCAGTTTACCAAAGTGCAGGACATGCGCTACGGCGAGAACCCGCACCAAGCGGCAGCCTTCTATCGCGAAGCCAGTCCGACTCAGGCGTGCATAGCAACCGCAGTGCAATTACAGGGCAAGGAGCTGTCTTACAATAATGTTGCCGACACCGACGCCGCACTTGAATGCGTAAAGAGCTTCACCAAGCCAGCCTGCGTGATCGTCAAGCACGCCAATCCCTGCGGTGTGGCTGTTGTGCCAGAGAATGAAGGCGGTATTCGTCAGGCCTATGAGCTAGCGTATGCGACCGACGCCGAATCTGCTTTTGGCGGCATCATCGCCTTTAACCGAGAACTCGATGCCGCTACCGCACAGGCCATCGTTGATCGCCAGTTCGTCGAAGTCATTATTGCCCCACGGATCAGCGCCGCTGCCCGCGAGATCGTCGCCGCCAAAGCCAATGTGCGCCTGCTGGAATGCGGTGAATGGTCTGCCACCAGCCATGCAGACCTGGATTTCAAGCGGGTGAATGGCGGATTGCTGGTGCAGAGCCGCGATACCGGCATGATTACCGCGGCAGATCTGAAGATCGTGACGCAGCGCGCCCCTACCGAGCAGGAAATCCACGACCTGATTTTCGCCTGGAAAGTGGCCAAATTCGTCAAATCCAACGCCATTGTCTACGCCAGCCAGCGCCAAACCGTGGGCATTGGTGCCGGACAAATGAGCCGCGTCAATTCCGCGCGTATCGCGGCTATCAAGGCCGAACATGCTGGCTTGCAGGTACAGGGCGCAGTCATGGCGTCCGACGCCTTTTTTCCGTTCCGCGACGGTATCGATAACGCTGCCGCCAATGGCATCAGCGCGGTAATCCAACCCGGCGGCTCGATGCGCGATGCTGAAGTCATCGCCGCCGCCGATGAAGCGGGCATAGCCATGGTATTTACCGGCATGCGGCATTTCAGACACTGATAGAGCTGCAAAGGAGATTGCATGAACGTTTTGATTATCGGTAGTGGCGGGCGCGAACACGCGCTGGCCTGGAAGGTCGCTCAGGACGCCAGAGTCGAGACTGTTTTCGTCGCCCCTGGCAACGCCGGCACAGCCACCGAAGCTAAGTGCGAAAACGTCGCCATAGACGTACTTGAACTGGATAAACTGGCTGACTTTGCCGCAGCCAACGTACAACTGACTATCGTCGGGCCGGAAGCGCCCTTGGTCGCTGGCGTAGTCGATCTGTTTCGCACGCGCGATCTGCCCTGTTTCGGCCCAACCGCTGGCGCCGCGCAGCTGGAGGGCTCAAAGGCCTTCACCAAGGACTTTCTTGCCCGGCACCAGATTCCTACCGCCGACTACCAGAACTTTACTGAAGTCGAACCGGCGCTGGCCTATCTGCATGAAAAAGGCGCACCCATTGTCATCAAGGCTGACGGTTTGGCCGCTGGCAAGGGTGTCATTGTCGCGATGACGCTACAGGAAGCCGAGAATGCCGTGCGTGACATGCTCGCAGGCAATGCCTTTGGCGCGGCCGGCTCCAGGGTCGTAATCGAGGAGTTTCTCGACGGTGAAGAAGCCAGCTTTATCGTCATGGTCGATGGCGAGCACGTACTGGCCATGGCGACCAGTCAGGACCACAAACGAGTCGGCGATGGCGACAGCGGCCCGAACACTGGCGGTATGGGCGCCTATTCCCCGGCGCCAGTGGTGACTGATAGCGTGCATCAGCGCGTCATGGATGAAGTGATCTGGCCGACCGTTCGCGGGATGGCAGCCGAGGGCAACATCTATACCGGCTTCCTGTATGCCGGACTGATGATTGATACCCTGGGTAACCCCAAGGTGATCGAGTTCAATTGTCGTTTCGGCGATCCGGAAACTCAACCGATCATGCTGAGATTGCAATCCAGCCTAGTAGAGCTTATCGAATCAGCCTTGGCCGGCCAGTTGGACCAGGCAGAAGCGAACTGGGACGCCCGGCCTAGTCTGGGTGTGGTGATTGCCGCAGGCGGCTATCCTGCGGACTATGCCAAAGGCGATACCATCGAAGGCCTGGAACAAGCCGTGAGTGCCCAGGGCAAGATTTTCCATGCGGGTACTGCGCTAAATAAGGATGGAGCCGTCGTCAGCAGTGGCGGCAGAGTGCTCTGCGCTACCGCACTGGGCGACAGCATCCTTGAAGCCCAGCAAAATGCCTACGCGTTGGCGAACAAGGTGAACTGGAAGGGCAGCTTTTGCCGCTCGGATATTGGTTATCGCGCCATCGCCAGGGACCAGCATTGAGCCATCGCGCATCAAGCATTTTGATACTGCCTCAGCGTGGATGCACTGGCCAGTCATAACCCGTATTCAGACTGGCCCGTGCAGGTTGGCAGCCTTGTGCATTAAGCTATACTTCTTATCGATTCGATACCCGACGCTGGTCGTCAATTGCCCATGGACAGGACACACGTCATAGTGAAGCAAGCAAGCTGGTTGATCCTCACCCTGCTGGCAGGGATCATTATGCTGGCGACCAACTGGGTGGCTGCAACCGAATCACCCGCGCCAACCCATTACAGCCTTGTCGATACAACAGGCGTCCTGGGTCTGGCCGATATTACCTCCAATCGCTACGCCAACCGCTTTATTCCCAGCCCGCCCGGAGCACTGAAAATATCGGGCGCTGGCACTGCGTTATGGGTAAAAATCCCGATGACTCGCAGCGGCGCCCAACAGATACGGCTTGATAACCCGGCAATTGAGCGAATCAGCTTGTACCTCCTGCGCGGCGATGCCGTGGCGGCCGACTACCAAAGTGGTTCCGAGGCCCCGGCGGACCCGCGTCTATTGCAGCAGCCTGGCTTTGCCTTTGCGGTGGATATTACTCCCGGTGCAGAGTACACCCTGTATTTGCGCCTGCAGAATGATTATCCAACCAGCACTTTTTTGACGGTAATGGACGCCCATGAAGCGGCGGCCATTCATGGCGCCCATCAAGCGCTGCAGGGCATTCTGGTTGGTTTGCTGTTGGCATTGGCCCTGCACGGGCTACTGCACGGCAGTATCAATCGCGACCCATTTCACCTGCTCTTGGCTGGCGCGGCGCTGATCCTCTGCTTAGCTAATCTCAGCGCAATCAGTTGGGTCTCTAGCCAGGCGCCTTTACTGCATGGCAACAGCGCCGAACTGCTGCAGCTCGCCGCTTATCCGTTATTGGCGCTACTATTGCTGAGCCTGCTGCCCGGCCCGGATCTGCGCGTTCACCAGCGGCTGACTCTGATCATCAGCTTGATGAGTGCGGCACTGGCGATATTGGTGGTGGTGGCGGCATTGCGCTCATCTCTGTTTGCCGGCATTGCCGTGGTCATCCAGCTCTGTCTTGCGCTGATGATTATCATCCTGCTGGCATTTCTGCGGCTGCGTCGGCAACCCATCAACAAGCCCTTCCTGGCGGGCGCTGCACTGCTGTTGTGCGCGGTCGCCCTGAGTTGGATCGACGACCAACGTCTAATCGCCGACCATCTGTTTGACACCTTGGTCTGGCTGGCTATGGTGTGCTTCGCCTGGAGCCTGCACAACCGCGCCCAGAGACTGCTCGCCCAGCGCGTCAGCCAGCGCCAGACCCAGGCCACCCGGCAAGCCGAACGACGGGCTAAAGCGGAGTTTCTTGGCCGCATCAGCCATGAAATTCGCACGCCAATGAACGGTGTACTGGGGATGTCCGAGCTGCTTCTGGATACCGCGCTCTCCGCTAAACAGCGCGACTACGTGCAAACCATCCACGGCTCAGGCAATGACCTGCTAAATCTGATCAACGAGATCCTCGACATGTCGCGCCTGGAGTCGGGCCAGATGACCCTGGAAACCGTGCAGTTCGATCTGCATGCACTGGTCAACGATTGTCTGGATATCTTCCGCAACCGGGCTGACAATCAGGCCATTGAGCTGATCAGCTTCGTCCATGCTGATGTGCCGCGCACCATTAGCGGCGATCCCACCCGGCTGCGTCAGGTACTGATGAACCTGCTAGGCAACGCACTGCGATTCACCAAGCAAGGCGAAATCCTACTGACTGTAGGCGTTGAGCCGCAGGGGACCAGCCAGCAATTGCGTTTCGCGGTACAGGATTCCGGCACCCCAATGCCGGAAGAGGCGCGCGACTGCCTGATCAAGGTACTACCAAAGTCCTCCAGACTGCTTGATCAAGCGGATAGCAATGGACATCTCGGCCTGCTCATCGCCAGCCAACTCATTCATATGATGTCGGGGCAGGTGGGCATCAAATACGCATCGGATCAGGGCAATTCAATCTGGTTCGCTCTGCCCCTGGATGAAACCCACGCATTTATCGAACCCGATGCCGAAGGGCGCTGTCTACTCGATCGACGGGTCCTGATCGTGGATGACAACGCCACTTGTCGCAAGGTACTGCAGCAACAGTGTAATGCCTGGGGCATGCAAGCCCAGTGCGTTGCCGGCGGGAAAGAAGCCCTGGCGTTGCTGCGAACGCAAACGAACCTGGGCACCCCGTTTGATATCCTGCTCGTTGACCACAACATGCCAGGCATGAGCGGGCTTGAGCTGGCCAGTCGGATCAAGGAAGATGCCGCCCTGCGAGACCAACTGCTGATTATCATGCTCACGGGGATCAACCAGGCGCCCAGCCGGATCATAGCGCGCAACGCCGGGATCCGCCGAATACTCAGCAAGCCTGTGGCTGGTTACACCTTGCGTACCACACTGATTGACGAATGGCTGCAACACAGTCAACACAGTGAAACGCCAGCAGACGAAGCGCTATCCGAGCTTCGCCAGGAACCGCTTCATGAAGGTTTCAGGGTGTTGGTTGCAGAAGATAACACCATATCGACCAAGGTCATTCGCGGAATGCTGGGCAAACTCAACATCCAGGTGCATTCGGTTCAAAACGGTCAACAGGCCGTGCTGCAGGCGCAGACCGGTAACTATGATCTGATTCTGATGGACTGTGAAATGCCGGAGATGGACGGCTTTACCGCTGCCGAGCTGATCCGTCAATGGGAGCGCGCCTGCGCTCGGGAGCCGATCCCCATTATCGCGCTTACCGCACACATCCTTCCAGAACACCGCGAACGTTCAAGGCTGGCAGGTATGAACGGGCACATTTCCAAGCCGGTTGAGCTAGCGCAACTACGCGATCAACTGAACTTCTGGATTGAGCAAAAAAGCTAGGGGCCAGGGCAAGACTCGCCGGCCTGATAATCGACGAATTCGCCTGGCAGCCCGCCAGCGACTGCCGCATATGTCGCGGCATAGATTGCACAATAGGACCCCAGTATTTTGCTCGCCGCGATTAACCCCTTCACCTTCGCCACGCTCTCCGACATTGCCCGTCTCCTGTTGTTGGTACAGGTAACTTAAACGGAAATGCTCAAGCGCACGATTAGGTAAATATTATCGTGTCGATAGCCGAGTGCTGGGTCGACCGGCTTTCTTCCGGGTAGTTTTCTTTCCTGCTACCGGACGGCCTGCACCGGGCTTGCCAATAGATGGATGACTAATCCCGCCACTGGCGGCCACAGGTCGGCCTGTTCCAGGATGGCCTGCCCCAGCTCCGGCTGCCCCACCCTTGCCCTTGCCGGTATCGCGCGGAGGCAAACCTGTATGCTGCGTTAACAGAGCGCCCTGACGCGGTCCTTTCGCCGGTGTCGACTGCTTTTTCCTGGCACTGGTGTAGCCTTCGACGGCAGGTTGGTACGTAGGAATCAGATGCTGCTTGCTATTCCCGATCAGATCACCCCGTCCCATCTCCTGCAATGCTTCGCGCAATAGCGGCCAGTTCTTTGCGTCGTGATAACGCAGGAAAGCCTTGTGTAGCCGCCGCTGCCGCTCGCCTTTAACGCTGTTGACGGTATCGCTCTTGTAAGTAACCCGGCGTAGCGGGTTCTTGCCCGAATGATACATGGCCGTCGCGGTCGCCATCGGTGAGGGATAGAAGGCCTGTACCTGGTCAGCGCGAAAATCATTGGTTTTCAGCCACAACGCCAGGTTCATCATGTCCTCGTCAGAGGTGCCTGGGTGCGCAGCGATGAAATAGGGAATCAGGTACTGCTTCTTGCCCGCTTCCTTGGTGTACTTCTCGAACAGGCGCTTGAAGGTATCGTAACTGCCGATACCCGGCTTCATCATCTTGGTCAGCGGACCCTGCTCGGTATGTTCGGGGGCGATCTTCAGATAACCGCCGACATGGTGCGTGACCAGTTCCTTGACGTACTCGGGGGACTCAACAGCCAGGTCATAACGCAGCCCGGAAGCGATCAGAATCTTTTTCACACCCGGCAGTTCGCGCGCCTTGCGGTACAAACCTATCAGCGACGAATGGTCGGTATTGAGGTTTTCACAAATACCGGGGTATACGCAGGAGGGCTTGCGGCAAGCTGCTTCAATTGTGGGACTCTTGCAGGCGATGCGATACATGTTCGCCGTCGGCCCACCCAGATCGGAAATCACGCCAGTAAAGCCTGGCACCTTGTCGCGTATCTCTTCAATCTCGCGAATGATCGATTCATGCGAGCGGTTCTGGATAATCCGCCCCTCATGTTCGGTAATCGAACAGAAGGTACAACCGCCAAAACAGCCGCGCATGATATTCACTGAAAAGCGAATCATCTCGTAGGCCGGAATCTTGGCATCGCCATAGGCGGGGTGCGGTATCCGCGCGTAAGGCAGCCCGAACACGTAATCCATTTCCTCGGTGGTTAGCGGAATCGGCGGAGGATTGAACCACACATCCTTCTCAGCGTGCCGCTGCACCAGTGCGCGCGCATTGCCCGGGTTGGTTTCCAGGTGCAGTACGCGGTTGGCATGCGCATAAAGCACCGGATCACTTTTGACCTTCTCGTAAGATGGCAGGCGGATGACCGTCTTGTCCCGCTCCAGACGCGGGTGCGGCAGCAGTTGCACTACCTGAACGCCCTCCTCCAGACCGTCCTCGGCCGGCCCTTTCTCCTGCTCAACCGCGCAGGCACTGGTATCCTGGGTATTCACATAGGGGTTGATGATTTTGTCCACCTTGCCCGGCCGATCAATACGCGTCGAATCCAGCTCGAACCAACCCTGCGGCGTGTCGCGGCGCATGAAAGCGGTGCCACGAATATCGGTGATGGACTGAATATCTTCCCCGCGGCTCAGGCGCTGGGCAATCTCGACTACAGCCCGTTCGGCGTTGCCGTACAGCAGAATATCGGCCTTGGCATCTAGCAGCAGCGAGTGGCGCACTTTGTCCTGCCAGTAGTCATAATGCGCGATGCGGCGTAGCGAGGCTTCGATGCCGCCGAGCACCACAGGCACATCATTAAAGGCCTCACGGCAGCGCTGACTGTAGACCAGGCTGGCGCGGTCCGGCCGACTGCCGGCCTTGCCGCCGGGCGTGTAGGCGTCATCCGAACGGATCTTGCGATCCGCCGTATAGCGATTGATCATCGAGTCCATATTGCCGGCAGCCACACCGAAGAACAGGTTCGGCTTGCCCAGCTGCATAAATGCTTCTTTGCTCTGCCAGTCCGGCTGGCTGATGATCCCGACCCGGAACCCCTGGGCCTCCAGCAAACGGCCAATGATCGCCATGCCGAAGGACGGGTGATCAACATAGGCGTCGCCAGTGACGATGATGATGTCGCAGCTGTCCCAACCAAGCAGGTCCATCTCGTCCCGGCTCATGGGCAAAAAAGGTGCCGGGCCGAAACACTCGGCCCAGTACTTAGGATAATCAAACAGCGGCTTCGCAGCCGGCATGCTGATGGACATGCTTACTCCATATCGCCGTACCCGGAATAGGAACCGGGTGCGAGATTTTCAAAACGGGTGAATTTGCCGAGAAAGGCCAATCGAATGCTGCCGATAGGTCCGTTCCGCTGCTTGCCAATAATAATTTCGGCGATACCCTGATCCTGGCTATCCGGATGATAAACCTCATCCCGATAAACGAACATGATCACATCCGCGTCCTGCTCGATCGCACCGGACTCACGCAAGTCGGAGTTGATCGGGCGCTTGTTTGGGCGCTGCTCCAGTGAGCGGTTCAGCTGCGACAAGGCAACCACGGGCGCGTTGAATTCTTTTGCCAGCGCTTTAAGCGAGCGCGAAATCTCCGAGATCTCGTTGGTCCGGTTCTCCGAGGTACCGCCGATCTGCATCAACTGCAGATAGTCGATCATGATCATGCCGATCTCGCCGTGCTCACGTACTACGCGGCGAGCGCGGGCGCGCATCTCCATAGGTGACAGCCCGGCGGTATCGTCGATAAAGAGTTTGCGGTCGTTAAGCAGGTTGACCGCCGAGGTCAGCCTTGGCCAGTCATCATCTTCAAGCCGCCCTGCCCTGACCTTGCTCTGATCAATCCGGCCCAGGGACGACAACATACGCATGACCAGTGAATCACCTGGCATCTCCAGGGAGAACACCAGCACGGCCTTGTCGTAACGCATAACCACGTTCTCGACCAGGTTCATCGCAAAGGTGGTTTTGCCCATCGACGGACGGCCAGCAATAATCACCAGGTCAGAGGGCTGCAAACCCGAGGTCATTTCATCCAGATCGGCAAAGCCGGTGGACAGGCCGGTAATCGCCCCATCACTGTTAAACAGGGTATCGATACGGTCAATCGCCTTGGTCAGCAAGGTATTCACCGATTCCGGTCCACCGGTTTTCGGGCGGCTCTCGGCAATCGCAAAAATTTGCCGTTCGGCGTCATCGAGAATCTGGTTGGCTTGTTTGCCCTTGGTGTTGAAGGCGCTATCGGCGATATCCGAACTGGTGCTGATCAGTTTACGCAGCGTCGAGCGCTCGCGAATGATGTGCGTATAAGCGCTGATGTTGGCGACCGACGGCGTGTTTTTCGCCAACTGCCCCAGGTAGGCCAGACCGCCGACCTGATCGATCAGCCCGTCACGATCCAGCTCTTCTGCCAGGGTGACCACGTCAAAGGGTTGATTACGCGAGGCCAGGCTGGCTAAGGCGCGGAAGATCAGACGGTGATCGTGGCGATAAAAATCCGGCTCACTGAGCAGCTCAACCACTCGCTCCCAAGTCGTGTTCTCCAGCATGACACCGCCGAGCACGGCCTGCTCAGCTTCGATCGAGTGCGGCGGAATCTTCAGTGCAGAGGTTTGCAGGTCAAGTTCCGCAGTGTTGGTGTAGTTCGACTCGTTCATCGGTACAGGCTCAGGACAAAAACCGGGGAGACAAAATAACAACACGGCGCCTGTCCAGGACAGGCACCGTGTTGACTAGTCTAACTGGAAAGCCCGACGAACTCATCTACCGACGACCTTGGGTTATCGGCAACCAGCCTGTCGGGCCTGTGCAGCGGTATTAACCGGCTACAACGACCAGCTTGACGGTAGCTTCTACATCTGTGTGCAGGTGCAGAGCAACGTCGAACTCACCAACGTTGCGCAGCGGACCTTCAGGCAGACGTACTTCGCTTTTCTCGATGTTGACGCCAGCAGCGGTCACAGCATCGGCGATGTCGCGAGTACCGATGGAACCGAACAGCTTGCCTTCTTCGCCAGCGTTGGCGGAGAGGGTCACAGTCAGACCTTCCAGCTTGGCCGCACGGGCTTCAGCTTCGGCTTTCTTCTCATCAGCGATACGCTCTAGTTCAGCGCGGCGAGCTTCGAAGGCTTCCAGGTTGGAAGCAGTGGCCGGAGTGGCTTTGCCAAAAGGCAGGAGAAAATTACGTGCGTAACCGGCGCTGACAGCAACCTTGTCGCCAAGGTTACCCAGATTCGCGATCTTTTCGAGCAGGATAACTTCCATTGCGATGACCTCTAAAATTCAAACTTGGCCATTCGAGTCGTCATCGTCGCGCGGCCCTTGGGCCGGTGCAATACGAGCACGAAAATCGAACAGACTATCTATAAATGCCAAAAACATAATCAGGGGATACATAATCTGAGCGGCAAAAACAAACACCGCATAGAGTATCACCAGCCATACCAAAGCCAGCTTCTTAATGCCGACCAAGCCGTGCAGCAACGCCAACCCGGCAATCAGCAACGGTAGGCTGGCAACGGGTGCCAACAGCGCCATCTGCCCGAACTGCGGACTGAACAGCGTCAACACCAACAGGGCACCGGCTACCAAAGGCGACAAGCGCAGCCGATGAAACTCGGCGCGAAACCCGCCTGGGTTATACAGGCCCGCTTGCCAGGAGCGACCAATCATCAGACTGACCAACGCCATCAGCGCGTGCACCGCACCCATCAAACCCGCCAGAACCGGCACCAGCAGCGCCTCGAGCCGAGCCATGCTGGCCTCGTCAACGGAGCCACCCATGTCAGCCATCAGTTGTGGCAAGCGCTCTTGAATCTGCACTGCCAGCGCCTGTAGCGGCTCTCCCAGTACACTCATGAGCAGCAACGCATAGGCTACGCCCAGCGGCACCACAACCAGCAAGACATTGGACCACTCTTGCTTCTCACGCAGCAGCGCCGCCATACCGGCAGCACCAAGAATCACCAGCAAGGGCGTCAGATCACCCATCAACGCCCAGGCCAAGGCCGGTAAAGCACCCCAGATGATAACCGGGAGCGCTTCATTCAAGCCGCGGCGCAAGATGACCAACGCCAGTGCCGCAGCACTGACCCAGAACAACAGGGGTATAGCCGCTGCAATAGCCACTACCAGAGTGGCTTGCTTGCGACCGCGCATGATGTATTCCGCTAACCCACGCATGCTGGTTCGGTTTCCCTGATTACGTCATTACCTGCTTATCAGCGACTATGACTGTCGGTGAAAGGCAGCAGCGCCAGGTAACGGGCGCGCTTGATAGCAACACCCAGCTGACGCTGGTATCTGGCTTTAGTACCGGTAATACGGCTAGGAACAATCTTGCCGGTTTCGGTGATGTAAGCCTTGAGGGTGTTCAGATCTTTGTAATCGATCTCTTTAACGCCTTCAGCGGTGAAACGGCAGAACTTTCTGCGGCGGAAAAAACGTGCCATGGCAGCGTCTCCTTAGATACTGGAAAGTGGGAGCGGGATGACTTACTCGTCGTCGCCGTCGTTGTCGTTGTCGTCAGCGTTGTCGCTGTCGTTTTCCGAATCGTTGTCGTCGCCTTCGGTGCGCTCACGACGCTCACGACGCTCGCCACGACCGGTATCTTCCGGCTTGAGCATGTCGGACTGCTCGGTGATGGCTTCGTCACGACGGATGACCATGTTACGGATAACGGCATCGTTGTAACGGAAGTTCTCAGTCAACTCTTCCAGTGCCTTAGCGCTGCACTCGACGTTGATCATGATGTAGTGGGCTTTGTGGATCTTGTCGATTGGGTAAGCCAGTTGACGACGGCCCCAATCTTCCAGGCGGTGAATCTTGCCGCCATCTTCTTCAATAAGCTTGGTGTAGCGCTCAATCATGCCGCCGACCTGCTCACTCTGATCCGGGTGAACCAAAAATACGATTTCGTAATGACGCATAAGTGCTCCTTACGGGTTGTAGCCAGCCACCCAACATGGTCTGGCAAGGAGTAGAACTCTAGTTTGGGGCGCATATTCTAGGGGAGAGAGGGGGAAGAGGCAAGCTTTAAGCTGGAAGCGGCAAGCTACAAACCGGAGGAATAACGCGATTCTGAAGAACGTCGGTCCCCTGCTCGATAAATATCAGGCCAAAATGGATTCCCGCTTTCGCGGGAACGGCGCCAAGACTGGAGATCGGCTTGGGTTTTGGTTTTGGCTTTAGCCCTGCCTTGCCGCTTATCGCTTAGCCCTGCGTCCGTTGCCGAACCGCTTCAAACAGACAGATGCCACTGGCCACCGATACGTTAAGACTACTCACACTGCCCGCCATTGGTAGCTTAGCCAAATAATCGCAATGCTCGCGCGTCAAGCGGCGCATACCACTACCCTCAGCGCCCATCACAATAATACTGGGGACTTTGAGGTCTACCTGGTAAATCAACTGCTCAGCCTCTCCTGCCGTGCCGACAATCCATAGCCCACGCTGCTGCAGTTGCTTCAATGTGCGCGCAAGATTGGTCACGGCAACCAGCGGAACGGTCTCAGCAGCCCCACAAGCGACCTTGCGCACCGTTGGCGACAAACTGGCGGAACGGTCCCGCGGGATAATCACGGCGTGCGCACCCGCCGCATCGGCGCTGCGCAGACAGGCGCCGAGGTTATGCGGGTCGGTCACACCATCCAGCACCAATAGCAAGGCCGGACCCTCGAGCTTATCGAGCAGATTGTCGAGCATATCCTCCGACCACATCTGACTCGGCGTCACCGACGCGACGACCCCCTGATGCACTCCTTCGGCGACCTTATCCAGATCGTCTGGTGACACCCGCTGCACGCCAACCCCTGCAGCTTCCGCGAGATCTAGCAGAGCCTGCACGCGGCTATCCAACCTGCCACGCACCAACATAAGCTGCTTGACCCGCTTGGGCGAGCGCTGCAGCATCGCTTGTACGGCGTGCACACCGTAGACGTATTCGTTATCACTCATATATCAAACTCACGCTCTCGGCTTGCGCGGAGCGCGGGGTGCACGCGGAGCCCGCGGCGCACGTGGTAGCCCTGCAGGGCCAGCCGCTTTGTCAGCCGGTTTTTTGCCACCAGCAGACTTGGGCTTGCCTGAAGACGCTTTTGAGCGGGGCGCACGCCCCTTGCTCGCCGCACCACCGGCCTTTTTCGCATCATCCATCAACTTCTGGCGCACCGCGCGACTGGCATCGACATTGGCATTCGCCGCTTGCGGCTGCGTCTTATCCATCTCGAAGTCGATCTTGCGCTCATCCAGGTCCACCCGTGCCACCATGACCCTGACGGTATCGCCCAGACGGAAACTCTTGCCTGCGCGCTCACCAGTCAAACGATGATGCACCGCATCGAAATGATAGTAGTCAGCCGGCAATGCAGTGATATGCACCAGACCTTCTACATAAATATCCGTCAGCTCGACAAACAGACCAAAGCCCGTGACGGCCGTGACCAGACCGTCGAAGCTCTCACCCACCCGGTCTTTCATAAACTCGCATTTGAGCCAGCTCACCACGTCACGCGTGGCTTCATCGGCCCGCCGCTCGTTTTGCGAACACTGCTGGCCCAGATTTTCCAGCGCCGCCAGATCATAGGGATAGATAGACGCCTTGGGCAGCACCCCGGCACCAGCGCGCTGCACCCGATCGGTTTTTTTCCGCGAGCGGATGACACTGCGAATGGCCCGGTGGGTCAGCAGGTCGGGATAGCGGCGAATCGGCGAGGTGAAATGCGTATAAGCCTCATAATTCAAACCGAAGTGGCCAGCATTATGCGGACTGTAGACAGCCTGACTCAGCGAACGCAGCATGACCGTCTGAATTAACTGAGCATCCGGACGCCCCTGCACCTTCTGCAACACCGCACTGTAATCTTCGGGTGTTGGCGTGCCTTTCTTGCGCGTCAGGGTCATACCCATCGCACCGAGGAACTGACGGAGGCGTTCGACCTTTTCATCCTTGGGGGCATCGTGCACACGATACAGCCCAGGCAATTCCAGATCCTGAAGGAAGCGCGCAGTGGCGACGTTGGCGCAAAGCATGCATTCTTCAACAATCTTGTGCGCATCGTTACGGGTAGTGGGGCGAATTTCCGAGATCTTGCGGTTCTCGCCAAAAATAATGCGCGTTTCCGTGGTCTCGAAGTCGATCGCTCCGCGGCCCTGCCGCGCTTTTGCCAAAGCCTTGTATAGCTCGTACAGGTTTTTCAGTGCCGGCTGCAAATCGGCGTGCTCTTCAATCAACGCCTGCCCTTCGCGGCTGCGTGGATGCTCAAGCATGCTCGAAACCATGTTATAGGTCAGCCGCGCATGGGAGTGAATAACCCCTTCATAGAATTCATAATCCGTCAGCTCACCGCTCTTCGACACGGTCATCTCGCAGACCAACGCCAAGCGGTCAACCTTGGGCATCAAGGAGCACAATCCGTTGGAAATCGCTTCTGGCAACATCGGCACGACTTCGCTAGGGAAGTAAACCGAAGTGCCACGCAACTCAGCCTCCCGATCCAGCGCCGAGCCTACTGGAACGTAATGCGATACATCAGCAATCGCTACATACAACTTCCAGCCGCCGGCAAACAAACGCCACCCGCTGGCTTTCTGTGGCTCGCAATAAAGCGCATCGTCAAAATCACGCGCATCTTCGCCATCGATGGTCACCAACGGCAGGTGACGCAGATCGACGCGCTTGAGCTTGTCCTTGTCTTCCACGTGGCCCTTCAGGCGTGCCGCTTCATCAAGCACCTCCTGAGGCCATACGCTGGGGATATCGTAACTGCGCAGCGCCACTTCGATCTCAACGCCAGCAGCCATGTAATCGCCTACCACCTCGATCACTTCGCCCTGCGACTGACGATGAATACTTGGCCACTGGGTAATCTTTACTTCCACATACTGGCCGTTCTGTGCGCCGCCCTCGGCGCCCGGCTGAATCAAGACCTCATGGTTGATCTTGGCGTTATCTGCGACCACGTAGGCAATACCGTTCTCGGTATAGTAACGGCCGACCAGCACCTCATGGGCGCGCTCAAGAATCTCGACAATGGTGCCTTCACTGCGGCCGCGGCGATCGACGCCGGTAATACGACCGAGGACACGGTCACCATCGAACACCAGGCGCATCTGCGCCGGACTGAGGAACAGATCATCGCCGCCGCCGTCAGGCACCAGGAAACCAAAGCCATCACGGTGGCCCTGGACACGGCCCTTGATCAGATCCAGCTTATCGACCGGCGCATAGGCACCGCGGCGGGTATAGATGAGCTGCCCATCACGCTCCATGGCGCGCAAGCGTCGGCGAAGCGCCTCAATGCCATCTTCGTCGCTGATCGCAAACTCGTCTTGCAGCTGAGCGCGCGTAGCAGGCGCACCGCGCTCTTCAAGCAGCTTGAGGATCAACTCACGACTGGGGATAGGGTTATCGTAATTCTGAGCTTCGCGATGAGCCTCTGGGTCTATTGCTGCCCAGTTGGCCGGTGATGCGGAAGTACGTTTGGAGTTGCTCGACGCAGGCGCCGAGTCTTGGGATATTAGTTTTTTCGTCATAGCTCTCTATTGAACCGCGAATTGCGTCCAGATGCACCTATTTCTCGTGTTTCTGCACTTTTTTTCACAAGGGGGTTTACAAGCTCTGGGGCGCTACGTATTATTCGCGCCGTCAACACAACAACGGTTGCAACGCGAAACCTAGACGGTCAGCTTAGCACCAACGTTGCGAAAAGACGCCCAGGTGGTGAAATTGGTAGACACGCCAGCTTCAGGTGCTGGTGGCCGCAAGGCCGTGGAAGTTCGAGTCTTCTCCTGGGCACCATTTTTTTTCTGACGCAACCGCGCCAGATCCGCATCAAACCCCCATTATTTCTGTAAAGCGCGCGCTCATTAGATTAGGCTTGCGCGACTGCCCTGCGGGCCAAATCCGGCACCTACTCGCATAAAATACAGCACCTAACCAAGCAACTGAATCAAGCCAGTGCATGGACATTAAAAAGGCGCCTTGCGGCGCCTTTTTAATCAGAATATCTTTCGCAAGATAATCGTCTCGTTTCTATCCGGACCTGTAGAAATGATATCCACCGGCGCACCTACCAACTCTTCGATACGCTTGATATAAGAGCGGGCATTGGCCGGTAGCTGCTCCAGCGTCTGCGCTCCCAGGGTCGACTCACTCCAACCCGGAACATCCTCATAGACCGGTTCCAGCCCCAAGTAGCTGTCAGCATCAGTAGGCGCTTCAATCACTGCGCCATCCTCATTGCGGTAACCAATGCAGATACGGATTACGTCCAGACCATCCAGCACATCCAGCTTGGTCAGACACAGGCCGCTGATGCTGTTGATTTCCATAGCCCGACGCAGAATCACCGCATCGAACCAGCCACAGCGACGCGCACGACCGGTGGTCGAACCAAACTCATGACCACGCTCGGCAAGGCGCGCACCGACGTCGTCAAACAACTCAGTAGGGAAAGGGCCGGAGCCGACGCGAGTAGTGTAAGCCTTGGTAATACCCAGCACGTAATCCAGGTATAACGGACCAAAACCAGAGCCAGTTGCAGTGCCCCCAGCCGTGGTGTTGGAGCTGGTGACAAAGGGATAGGTACCGTGATCAATATCCAGCAGCGAGCCTTGAGCCCCCTCGAACATGATATTGGCACTCTCGCGGCGCAGCTCATGCAGACGCGCTGTGACGTCAGTCATCAGCGGGCGCAACCACTCGGCGTAGCCCATGGCCTCGTCCAGGGTCTTCTGGAAATCGACCGGATCGACCTTGTAATAGTGCTGCAGGGCAAAGTTGTGGTAATCCAACACCTCACCCAGCTTGGCGGCAAAGCGTTCGCGGTGGAACAGATCTGCCACGCGCAGGCCACGACGAGACACTTTGTCTTCATAGGCTGGTCCGATACCACGACCAGTAGTACCAATCTTGGCTTCGCCCCGCGCTTTTTCGCGTGCTTGGTCTAGAGCCACGTGATAAGGCAGAATCAATGGACACGCCGGACTGATGCGCAAGCGCTCACGCACAGGCACACCCTTGGCTTCCAGCTCTTTGAGCTCTTTCATCAGCGCTTCCGGCGATAGCACTACGCCGTTGCCGATGAAACACTGCACATTTTCCCGAAGAATGCCCGAGGGTATCAGGTGCAATACGGTTTTCTCGCCATCGATGACAAGCGTGTGGCCGGCATTGTGACCGCCCTGGTAACGCACCACGGCGGCTACCTGATCGGTGAGCAGATCAACGATCTTGCCCTTGCCTTCATCGCCCCATTGGGTACCCAGGATGACTACGTTCTTACCCATTTCAGCTCTTGCCTCATTCAAATTTGAACGGCCTGCACAGCCATCGAATCAATTGTTCAGTTCAGCAACCTGCCAAGCGTTATCACGCCAACGCAGAATGCGGTCACACCCATACTCAAGCGCCTCGGAATCCATCTGGCCGGGCAACGCGACGACCACCCTCTCCCCGCGCCGACGCAGAGCCATGACCTCCAGCTGCAGACCAGGCTCATTAGCGTAGGTAGCCCATATGCCGCGAATACGCTCACCACCGGTGATCACCCCCCGCTCTACCAGCAAACGCAGATCAGTAGAAAACCCGGTAGCCGGGCGTGCTCGGCCAAAGTACTGACCGATATCATCGTACCGGCCGCCCTGAGCTATGCTCTGACCAACACCCGCCACATACGCCGAGAACACCACGCCCGTGTGATAGTGATAGCCGCGCAGCTCACCGAGGTCAAAATACAACGGAATATTCGGATACTGACGACCCAGAGTCTGGGCTATTTCAACCAGATCATCCAGCGCAGCCATGACCGACTCAGGCGCACCGTCAAGCAACACGTGAGCCCGATCCAGCACCTCTATCCCACCGGATAACTCAGCAAGACTACACAGCATTGCCGCCAGCGAAGACTGACTCAGCGGCTCGGTTAACTGCCGTACTTCATCAACCGCCTTGCGCTGGAGTGCGTCGAATAATGCCCGTTCGGTGCTCTCTTCCAGGTCGGCTGCCTGGGTTAAGCCGCGAAAGATGCCCACATGCCCTATATCAAGATGCACGCCTTTGACCTGGCAACTGTTCAGGCTCTCAAGCATCAGGCTGATGATTTCGATATCGCTTGCGCTTGACGCATCACCATACAGCTCCGCACCCAACTGGATCACGCTGCGCGCGGTAGACAGCGCACGGGGCCGGGTATGCATGACACTGCCACAATAACAAAGCCGACTAGGCCCCTCGGCACCGAGGGTATGCGCATCAATGCGCGCCACCTGCGGCGTGATATCTGCGCGCAGACCGAGCATGCGCCCGGAGAGCTGATCAATCATCTTGAACGTTTGCAGTTCAAGATCATGACCGGCGCCAGTCAACAGGGATTCAACGTATTCGATATGGGGCGTAATGACCAGGTCATACCCCCAGGAGACAAACAGATCCAGCAGCCGCCTACGGGCAGCTTCGATACGCGCCGCCTCTTCAGGCAACACCTCTTCTATACCATCAGGCAACAGCCAGCTATCAACAGTCGGCATTATCACAACCTTTCCTAAGCGTGGAATGCGGGCAAAACCGGCACTCTGCTAGCGAATCAGATAGAGAAACAGGGTACCCGTAAGCATGCAGGACAGCCCGATCAGCCGCAGAGGTGTATCACCTTATCTGCGCCACCTCAGCCAACATGCGCTTCCAGCGTGCTGGTGCCAGAAAAGGCATCAAACCCTCGATCACCAGCACTAAACAGAGCGCAGTCGCCAGACTTTGCCACATGCACTGTTTCCCCTCGATCAGACCAGAACTATAGCCAGAACAGCCAAGCACTGGTCACAAAAAAGCCGGGATTTCCCCGGCTGCGCGATTGTATCACGTTTTTGCCTGGCCACACCTGCAAAGGCAGCAGCTGTGGCCAGTTGACCGCCTACCTCACGCTATTACCTTGAAGGTAGCGGAAAAACTCACTATCAGGATCAAGCACCAAAATATCGGACTTGCTTGAGAAGCTTTCACGGTAAGCCTGGAGGCTACGGTAGAACGAGTAGAATTCAGGATCCTTGTTGTAAGCTTCCGAATAAATCGCAGCGGACTGCGCATCCCCATCACCGCGAATCTGCTCGGCTTCCCGGAACGCTTCGGCCAGGATCACGCGCTGCTGACGATCAGCGTCTGCACGAATACCTTCACCCAGCTCCCGACCCTTGGCTCGATGCTCACGCGCCTCACGCTCACGCTCGGTGCTCATACGCTCAAAGACGCTGCGATTCACCTCGCGCGGCAGATCGATCGCCTTGACCCGCACATCCAGCACCTCAATACCCAGCTCGCGACGCGCACTGGTATCCAGGGTGCTGGTGATATCGGCCATCAACTGATCGCGCTCACCGGACACCACTTCATTGAGGGTACGGCGCGCCACTTCGTTGCGCAGACCCGACTCCAGCTGGCGCGACAAGCGCTCTTCAGCAATGGACCGCATACCCGAAGTTGCCGTGTAGAAGCGCTCAACATTGGCGATACGCCATTTGGCATAGGAGTCGACCATCAGCGCCTTCTTCTCCAGCGTCAGATAGCGCTGGGTAGCGGTATCAAGCGTTAGAAGCCGGCCATCAAACAGGCGATGCTCTTGCACAAACGGCAGCTTGAAGTGCAGACCTGGCTGAACATCATCTTTAACAACCTTACCGAACTGCAACACGATGCCGCGTTCGATCTGACTGACAACGAAGAAGCTGTTCCAGCCAACCACCACTACTATCAGCGCCAGAATCAGGCCGAAAACCGTTTTATTGCTCATCAGCGGGACTCCCTTGCACGCAGATCACGCTGCTGGATTTCAAGCGGTATACGCGCCTGACTATCGCTAGCACCGGCTGCTGCATTTGAAGAAGATGAGGAGGAGGACGAGCCACCACCTTGTTGCATCAGCTTGTCCAACGGCAGATACAACAGGTTGTTGTTACCGTCACCACCTGACACCAGGATCTTGCTGGTATTGGTCATCACTTCCTGCAAGGTTTCGATGTACATGCGCTCACGCATTACCTGCGGAGAGGCTTGGTACTGAACATACAGCTGATTAAAGCGCTGCGCTTCACCGTCGGCGCGAGCGACAACTTCATCACGGTAACCGTTGGCTTCTTCGAGAAGGCGCTGAGCACGACCACGGGCCTCAGGGATAACCCCATTAGCATAGGATTCAGCCTGATTGCGCTCGCGAACTTCGTCCTCGCGCGCTCGAATCACGTCATCAAACGCATCCTGCACTTCGGCCGGTGCCTGAGCGCTTTCGATGTTCACCTGAACCACGGTAATACCCGTGTTGTAGGTATCCAGATAACGCTGCAAGCGCTCGGTAGTCTCAACCCCCATCTGCTCACGACCTTCGGTCAGCACCTGGTGCATTGACGTAGAACCGACCACGTGGCGCAAGGCGCTTTCAGTAGCATGCCTCAAGCTGGTTTCAGGATCTTCGACCTTGAGTACAAAGTTCTCAAGATTGGAAATGCGGTACTGAATGGCGACCGGCACCTCAACAATATTCTCGTCTTCGGTCAACATCTGGCCTTGCTGACGATAGGAACGCACCTGGGTCACGTTACGCTGAAACTTCCGCTCGATCGGCGGAAAATACAAATGCAAGCCGGATTCCACTGTGCGGTGATATTCACCAAAACGCAGAATAATGGCCTGCTCTTGCTCATCAACGGTATACACCGCACTGAACAACCAGAACGCGATAACAACCAGACCGGCAATGGCCCACACGGCCTTCGGAATACCTGCCCCGCCACCGCTGTTGCGACCACTGCCACCGCTATTGTTACCACTGCCTTTTTTACCACCAAACAGACCGTTAAGACTGTCTTGGAGTTTTTTCAGCGCCTCATCAAGGTCCGGTGGACCCTGCTTGCCACCGCGATTGCCGTTATTGCCGCTGTTGTTGCCGCCACTACCCCAAGGGTCTTGGTTGTTATTTTTACCACCACCAGGCTCATTCCAGGCCATAGCGTTCTCCGTTATTCGTAAACCTGCCAGACCAGGATGACTCTCAAGCCACCCCAGATACTTGTTCAATCCTACAGCAATTGGCTCGCCCTAAGCGAACCGTAGGGCAACCCATTATTGCAAAGTATGTTGCTGCAAAAACACATCGGGCAACCAACCTTCGCGCTTAAGCAGCCGATGAAAATCAGCGCGCTGCAGGCGCAGGTCCAACTGCTGCCGGCCATCGTCCGCAATGCGTTCTTCTACCACCGCCCCCACTGCATAAAACTGTGCGCGCAATCGGGCCTCCGCATGCTCCAGCAGTATCGACTCCTGAATCACATCCTGACCGAGCCTTTCCGCCATGGCCTGCTGAACCAGTTCCAACCCTAACCCTTGCTGAGCAGAGACCCAGACGCGCACGGGCAGCCCGGATTCATCTCGCTGAATATGCGGCTCAACGCCCTCAAGAAGATCAATCTTGTTGTACACCTCAAGAATGGGCAGCTCTATGGCATCGATTTCAGTCAATACCTTGACCACCTGCTCAATGTGCGAAGTGCGATCTGGATCAGCCGCATCAATCACATGCAGCAGCAGATCAGCCTGACTGGATTCCTCCAATGTGGCGCGGAAAGCTTCGACCAACTTGTGCGGCAGGTGGCGGATGAAACCGACTGTATCAGCCAGAATCGCCGGACCTATATCGTCCAGTTCAATGCGCCGGAGTGTTGGATCCAGGGTAGCAAACAACTGATCTGCGGCGTACACCGTTGAACTGGTCAACACATTGAACAACGTCGACTTGCCCGCATTGGTATAGCCTACCAAGGACACAACCGGGATTTCAGCACGCCGGCGTGAACGGCGGGCCTGTTCGCGTTGACTGCGAACCTTTGCCAAACGCCGGGTGATCTGCTTGATGCGCTCGCGTAACAGGCGCCGGTCCGTTTCAAGCTGGGTTTCACCCGGCCCGCGCAGACCTATACCGCCCTTCTGGCGCTCAAGGTGGGTCCAACCGCGCACTAGCCGCGTGCTCAGATGGTCAAGCTGCGCCAGTTCGACTTGCAGCTTGCCCTCATGGGTACGGGCTCGTTGGGCGAAGATATCGAGGATCAAACCGGTCCGGTCTATCACCCGGCATTTGAGCTCACCTTCAAGGTTTCGCTCCTGACTGGGTGTCAGCACGTGATTGAAGATGACCAGATCAGCTTCATGCTCGGCAACGCTAGCCTGCAATTCCTCCACTTTCCCAGCGCCAATCAAAAAGCGCGGGCTGGGTTGGTGGCGATTGACGGTGAGGAAGGCTGCTATATCGGCGCCGGCCGAATTGGCCAGCTCGACAAACTCCTGAGGATCTTCTCGGGTGCGCTCATCCTGACTTTCAAGGTGAACGAGAATCGCACGTTCACCCCCTTCATGGCGCTCAAAAAACAATCAGACCTCCCCAAAAATCAAGGTGTTTCCATCTCTGCTTCATCGCCGCTGCCCTGGACAGGCAAGCGCACCGGACGACCCGGCACGACAGTAGAAATAGCGTGCTTATAAACCATCTGACTGACGGTATTCTTCAACAGGATGACAAACTGATCGAAAGACTCGATCTGACCCTGCAGTTTAATGCCGTTGACCAGGTAAATAGATACCGGAACCCGTTCCTTGCGCAGAACGTTCAGGTAAGGGTCTTGTAGTGAATGCCCTTTTGACATTGCCTCACTCCTTATGGCTTATGGAAAGCCTATTTGTAAGCATTGAATAATGCGTTTTAACCGAACTGTCCATAATCCTTCAGGAGAGTCGGTGCCAATTTTCTAACCACCATCTGAAATCAAGACTAGCAGAACACTGGAAACTTATATTGTGGCCGGTTCAAGCGCTTTCAAGGCCTGGTCAAATCTTTTCGGATCAAGGCTATCGAACCACTCAATCTCCGCCTTCCAACCCCGCAACCAAGTAAGCTGTCGCTTGGCTAGCTGCCGCGTAGCGATAACTCCCTTTTCGACCGCCTCATCGCGTGAGAGTTTCCCCTCCAGGTAATCCCATATTTGCCGGTAACCCACTGCCCGAATCGACGGCAGCCCAGCATGCAAATCGGACCTGGAGTACAAAGCTTGGACCTCTTCTACCAGACCCTGCTGCATCATCAATTCAAAGCGCTGAGCAATCCGTTGATGCAGAATCTGGCGCTCGACAGGAGCTATAGATAGATAACGCATAGTATAAGGCAAAAAAGACGAGCCGGGCGTCTGGCCCAAGGCTTTTTCTGACGCTTGCCGCAGGTGCCAGTCAGTCAGGCTGATCCCCGATAGCAGATAGACCTCATAGGCTCGCTGGATTCTCTGCGGATCATTCGGATGAATGCGTTCAGCCGCCTGCGGGTCAACTTCAGCCAGCCTGCCGTGGACAGCCTGCCAACCTTCGGTCACGGCTATCGCCTCAATACCCGCGCGGATCGCAGGGTCTGCTGGAGGCATGCTGGCAAGCCCATCCGAGAGCGCTTTGAAGTACATCATGGTGCCACCCACCAGCAACGGAATACGGCCACGGGCGTGGATATCGCTGATTAGCGACTGGGCGTCTGAACAAAACCGCGCGGCAGAATAAGCTTCGGCAGGGTCAAGAATATCAATCAGGTGATGAGGGAATCGGGCCAGCGTGTCGGCATCTGGTTTAGCTGTGCCAATGTCCATACCGCGATAGACCAGCGCAGAATCAACACTGACCAGCTCACACGGCAAGTGCTCGGCCAGGTACAACGCAAGATCAGTTTTGCCCGATGCAGTAGGCCCCATCAGACAGATGACCGGAGGTTTGACAACGGTATTCACGCAACACTCCGATACACTTTATAGACCAGATGACGCTTGGAAAAAGAACGCCAGGGCTCAGCGACCACGTAGAAATAACTTATCCAGTTCGACCATACCCATCTGTGTCCAGGTGGGTCGTCCATGATTGCACTGTCCGCTGCGCTCGGTCTGCTCCATATCACGCAGCAATGCATTCATTTCCGTCAAGGTCAGCCGGCGGTTGGCCCTGACCGAGCCGTGACAGGCCATGGTCGATAGTAATTCATTGCGGTGGGCCTCGATACGGTCACTGGTGCCGTACTCCAGCAGATCACTGAGTACATCCCGGACCAGTTGCACCGCATCGGCCTGACGCAGCAGCGCAGGTATCTCACGAATACCCAACATTTCCGGCCCCAGACGCTGCAGCTCAAAGCCCAGGCGAGCGAACCAATCGGCATGTTCCTCGGCGCAGTCGGCCTCGCGCTGACTCACCGCAAGTGATTCAGGCACCAACAAAGGCTGACCGCGCAGGCCCTCCTGATCCATAGCCAACTTGAGGCGCTCGTAGGTGATACGCTCATGCGCGGCATGCATATCGACGACCACCAAACCCTGCGCGCTCTCAGCCAGAATATAGACCCCGTGCAACTGCGCTATGGCATAACCCAACGGCGGCACATCTTGCTGGTCACCCTGCTCTGCTGGCACTACACCCGCAGGTTGCGCGTTATAGAGCGCCGAATAACCGGACAAACTGCCGCTCACCTCGGCAATCGAGGGCCGCTCCGGCTGGTAAGCCGATGGCGAGGACCAACTGGCTGGCGGCTCCTGCAGCGACATCCGCCCCTGCCCTGAGAACACGCCTGCAGCAACTCCAGTGCTTGCCGTTGCCGGGGGCACAGATTCGCCCGCCAACCCATCAGCACCAGGCGGATCACCCGGACGCTGCGCAGCCAAAGCCCGATGCAAGGTACTGAACAGGAAATCATGGACCATGCGTCCGTCGCGAAAACGGACCTCATGCTTGGTCGGATGCACATTAACATCCACCACCGCAGGATCCACTTCGAGAAACAATACGAAGGTCGGGTGGCGGCCATTAAAGAGCACATCTCGATAGGCCTGCCGAACAGCATGCACCACCAGCTTGTCTTTGATCATGCGGCCGTTGACAAAGAAGTACTGCAAATCCGCCTGGCTGCGCGAAAAGGTCGGCAGCCCGACCCAACCCCATAGCCGCAGCCCACTGCGCTCACTATCAATGGATAGCGACTGCTCAACGAACGCTGGACCACACACGCTGGCCACCCGCCGCCGGGCCTCCTGCTCGCCATGCGCCGGACGCAGGCTGAACACAGTGCGCCCGTTATGCCTGAGATTGAACGCCACATCAAAGCGCGACAAAGCGAGGCGCTTGACGACCTCTTCAAGGTGGCTGAATTCGGTCTTTTCCGTACGCAGGAATTTGCGTCTGGCCGGGGTATTGAAAAACAGGTCACGCACTTCAACGGTGGTACCCCGAGGATGCGCTGCAGGTTGCAGCTGGGGCTGCATATCCCGCCCCTCGGTTTCTACCTGCCAAGCCTGGTCGGCCTCGGCGGTACAGGAGGTGAGCGTCAACCTGGAGACCGAGCTGACCGACGCCAGCGCCTCGCCGCGAAAGCCCAGGGTGGCGACGCGCTCAAGGTCATCCAGATCGCGGATCTTGCTGGTGGCATGGCGTGACAGCGCCAGCGGCAAATCGTCCTGCACGATGCCACTGCCATCGTCGCGCACGCGCAATAGCTTGACGCCCCCTTGCTCAACGTCAATATCGATGCGCTCAGCACCCGCATCCAGACTGTTCTCCAACAGCTCCTTGATAACCGAGGCGGGCCGCTCTACCACTTCACCAGCAGCAATCTGGTTAGCCAGGCGGGGGCTCAATAATTCGATGCGCGCCATATCAGGGCTGATTCTGCACGAGCATGCTGCCGGCGGGCACTTTCAGCGTCTGACCAATGCGGATCTGGTCACTGCCCAGCTTGTTGGCTTCACGCAGACTGGCTACGCTGATGCCATAACGGTTGGCGATGACCGACAGCGTATCACCGCGAGAAACCGTGTGTTCTGACGGCCGCGAAGCCTGCAACTTGCCTCCTGCCTTCAGCGCCGCGAGCTTGGTGCCCGGCGGCGGATAACGATGAAAATAGTCACGAATGCCGGTATGCATGGCCCGGGCCAAGGCTTGCTGGTGACTTTTCGTCACTAGCTTCCGGGCTTCTCCAGGGTTGGAGATAAAGCCGGTCTCTACCAGAATGGAGGGTATGTCAGGCGACTTCAGCACCATGAACCCGGCCTGCTCGACCCGCCGCTTGTGTAGCGGCGTGATCTTGCCCACTGCAGCCAACACTTGCTGACCGACATCCAAACTGGCCGATAGCGTGGCCGTCATCGACAGATCCAGGAGCACACTGGCGAGCACCTGATCCTTATTATCCAGACTGACTCCGCCCACGCCACCGATCAGATCCGAGCGGTTTTCGCGGTCGGCTAACAGGCGTGCTGTTTCAGAGGTGGCACCACGATCGGAAAGCGCGAACACCGAAGCACCAAACGCACTGGCCCGGGTAAAGGCGTCCGCGTGCACAGACACGAACAGATCGGCATTGTGCTTGCGGGCGATTTCCGTACGTCTGCGCAGCGGTATGAAATAGTCCCCCGTACGCACCAGTTCGCCCTTGAATCCCGGCTCGGCATCGATCAAGCGCTTGAGTTCGCGGGAGATCGCCAGCACCACCTCTTTCTCACGCACGCCGCCAGGGCCAATTGCGCCCGGATCTTCACCGCCATGCCCAGCATCCAGCGCGATGATAATCAATCGCTCACCGACTTCTGTTACCGCCCTCGGGGCAGTGCTTGGCGGCAGTGGCGCGGCTACATCGGGCGCGGGCAGAGAAATGCGTTCGCGCGGTTGATCGTTGTCGAACAAATCGATCACCAGACGGTGACCGTATTGCTGATTCGGCGGTAATGCAAAGCTCTTCGCGGTCACCTGCTGGGACAAATCAAGCACCACGCGCAGACTGGACGCATCACGCGGGGCAGAGCGAACCGCAGTTAACGGCGTACCTTCCAGCGGTAGTCCGCTGGTCGTGGCAGAGAAGCTGGCACCGGTTACATCGATGACGATGCGCTCGGGACTGGAAAGCGTAAACAGAGTGTGATCAGCCGGCCCGGTCAGATCGAAGACCAACCGAGTATTGTCCGGCGCGCGCCATATGCGCACGTTCTGGATATCTGCAGCCTGCAGCAGACCCGACATCAACAGACACAGACTGATGATCATCCCTTTGAGCATTGCTCGACTCCCGGCATTTCTGATCACGTGTGTGCATCTTCCCGTTTGTTGTGTAGGCGCTGGCATGCCGCCAGACCATGGGAACCATGCCCCAATATGTGCAGCTGACGTCCAACGCCCTTGGGGCTTATGGTAATGGTCAGATCAGCACTTGGCAAAACTCCCTTGCCTTTATCTGGCCACTCCACCAGACACAGGCTCTCGGGATTGAAGTAATCGCGCACGCCGAGAAATTCCAGTTCCTCGGGATCAAGCAACCGATACAGATCGAAATGGTAAATACAGCCCGAGTCCAGCTCGTAGGGTTCAACCAGCGTAAAAGTCGGACTCTTGACTGCGCCCTGATGACCTCGACCCCTGATCAGCCCCCGGCTCAGGGTAGTTTTGCCCGCCCCCAGATCGCCTTGCAGGTAGATCACCCCGCGCCCCTCCATGACGTTGCCAATAGCGGCACCCAAGGCCTCCATAGCCTGATCTCCCTCTGCGTAAAACTGCTCGATCATCTTGTTTCCTATGCGTTGAGCCAATGCCTGAGGGGCATCATCAGATCCCCTGCAAGCAACCCTCTATGATCCCCATGAGCCGCCGTATCGCCTGCCAATGCGTGCACCAGCACGGCATAGCGCGCGGCCTGCCCGGCCGGCAGACCTTGCGCCAACAAGGCTCCCGCGACCCCGGACAGCACATCACCCATACCCGCAGTGGCCATCCCTGGATTACCAAAGGTGCAAATCCCGGGCGGCTGCCCCTGATCACCAGCCGCCGCGACTAAACTACCCACACCTTTGAGGACCACGGCGCACCCGAAGCGTTCCACAAGGGACCTTAACGCCTGCACCCGGTCAGCCTGCACTTGCACAGTCTTTAAGCCAAGCAAGCGCGCGGCCTCTGCGGGGTGCGGGGTAATGATATCCCTGTCGCACAGCCACAAATGACCATCGACGCTTTCAGCCAAGATATTTAATGCATCGGCATCAAGCACCTTGGGCGCATCCGCAGCCATGGCCAGCTCACACAATTGCTGAGACCATTCCGAGCGCCCCAGACCCGGCCCAATCACCAGCGTATCAGCGCGCGCGAGCAGTATCCCGGCCTCCTCAGCCTCTTCAATTGCCAGCGCCATGATTTCTGGGCAACGGCTCAGCAACGGCGCCACATGCTCTGGGCGGGTCGCCACCGATACCCGACCAGCGCCACTGCGTAACGCGGCTTCTGCTGCGAGCATGATTGCACCACCCATCCCGCGATCCCCGCCAACCAGAACAACATGGCCGAATAGACCTTTGTGGGCGGCTCGCGGCCTGCTTGGCAAGGCGCTTGCCCAGTCTGCAAGCAACAAGCGCTCCAGCGCTGGCTTGGGCATGCCTGGAGGCAACGCGGCTAAACCGGCAAAAACCAATTCACCGGTCTGATCAGGCCCGGCGGCCGTTAACAACCCGGGCTTTAGCGTTATAAAGGTCACCGTCAGGGCAGCTTTGACCGCCGCACCCAGCACTTGTCCGGTATCTGCGTCCAAACCACTGGGGATATCCACCGAGACCACTGGCACCCCGCTGGCATTCAGCGCACTGATCGCAACGGAAAACGGTTCTCGCACCTGACCTTGCAACCCGGTGCCAAGCATCGCGTCCAGCACCACCCCGTCAAGTTCGGCACCAGGCTGCCAGGTGTCGATGGAAACCCCCGCCTCGGCTGCGGCGCGCAACGCCTGAAGCGCATCACCACCAAACTCCGCACGGTCAAAAAGACTCAGCACGCGTACCTTCCAACCTGCCAGCAATGCCAGCCGCGCAACCAGAAAGCCGTCACCGCCGTTATTACCCTTGCCGCAGAGCACCGTCAACTGACCAACATGCGGCCAACGGGCCTGTAACTCGGCCCATACAGCCTCTGCAGCACGCTGCATTAACTGCGGCCCAGACACGCCTTGCGCAATAATAGCCGCATCAATCGCTCGCGTTTGCGCCGCACTGTGAACCGCCTTGGGCCAAGTTGTGGTCATTACATGCTACCTATCGCATTGTCTGGCACAATTATAGAGACCTGCTGCCTTTTACCCTAATGACTTTGATCAATCATGCCCTCCAACCACAGCACCTCAGAACTGTTGCACCTGGCCGACCAGATCCGCCAGTTAGGCCTGGCTCTGGGCTTTCAGCAGCTCGGCATCAGCGCCGCCGACACCGGCCAACATGAAGCCCGCCTTGAGCACTGGCTTGACGCGGGCTACCAAGGAGAAATGCAATGGATGGCCAGTCACGGCAGCAAACGCACCCGGCCTGCGGAGCTAGTCCCAGGCACGCAACGGGTTATTTCCGTACGTATGGATTATTTACCCGCTGACAGCGCAATGGCCAAGCGCCTAGGCCAACCGGATATCGCGTACATCTCACGCTACGCCCTGGGCCGCGACTACCACAAGTTGATGCGCCGCCGCCTGCAACAACTGGCCGAACAGATTCAAGCGTTGATCGGGCCCTTCGGCTACCGCGCCTTTGTCGACAGCGCGCCGGTGATGGAGCGCGGATTGGCTAATCAGGCAGGGCTTGGTTGGATCGGCAAGAACACCATGCTGCTTAACCGCCACGCAGGGAGCTATTTCTTTCTTGGCGAACTGTTCACCGATTTGCCGTTACCTATCGATCAGGCCTACCAGGAAGAACACTGCGGGCGCTGTACGGCGTGCCTGGACAAGTGCCCGACCCAGGCTTTCGTCAGCCCTCAGGTGCTCGACGCTCGACGCTGCATTTCCTATTTGACCATTGAACTGAAGGGCTCTATCCCTGAAGACCTGCGGCCGATGATGGGCAACCGGGTGTTTGGTTGCGACGACTGCCAACTGGTATGCCCATGGAACCGCTTCGCCAAACCGACCAACGAGCCCGACTTCAGTCCGCGTCACGATCTCGACCAAGCCTCGCTGGTTAGCCTGTTCCGCTGGGATGAGCAGACTTTTCTGAGCAACACCGAGGGTTCACCTATAAGACGCATCGGCCACGAACGCTGGCTGCGAAACCTGGCCGTTGGGTTAGGCAATGCGAGCAGCAGCATTGTGGTGCTTGAGGCACTGAAAGGCCGCCTGTCTCACCCTTCAGAGCTGGTCCGCGAACATGTCATCTGGGCCCTCGCTCGCCACGGGGTTGTGCTTGAAGCTTGAAGCTCAAAATTTGATGAAATGCTCACGGTAGTACTGCAACTCAGCAATCGAATCGTAAATGTCATCCAGCGCCAGATGGCTGCCTCGCTTGGTAAAACCGCTCTTCAGCTCCGGGGCCCAGCGTGTCACCAGCTCCTTTAGGGTAGATACATCCAGGTTCCGGTAGTGGAAATAGACCTCCAACTCCGGCATCCCGCGGTACAGAAAACGCCGGTCCTGGCAGATACTGTTGCCGCACATGGGTGATTTGCCTGCAGGTACCCATTGCTGCAGAAACGCCAGAGTCTGCCGCTGTGCCTCCTCGACACTGATCTGGCTGTCGCGTACCCGCTGGGTCAGGCCTGACTGGCCGTGCTGACGGGTATTCCACTCATCCATGCCCTCTAGTAGCGAATCTGCCTGCTTGATCGCCATGACCGGACCCTCTGCCAATATATTGAGCTGTGAGTCGGTCACCACGGTGGCGATTTCGATAATGACGTCGTTATCCGGATCCAGACCGGTCATTTCAAGATCGATCCAGATCAGATTCTCGGGATTGGGCATGCGAACTCCTGCACTTGTGCGGTTGGTTTGACGAGCAGTATACGCGGCGCGTGATACACTCGCGCAACTTCCAGGAACAGCAACCCATGGCAAAACGACACCTCACTCGACGTCAGAACTGGCGTATTCAGAAAATTCAGGACGAACGCGCGGTGCGCGCTGGCAAACGTGCCGATATGGCTGAAGAAAGCCTGATCGGTGGCGATCTGGGACCCGAACAACAGGGTCTGGTGATTGCTCACTTCGGTGTGCAGGTGGATGTCGAAACCAGCGAAGGTCCCGAGGCCGGACTGGTACGCCGCTGCCATTTGCGTGCCAATCTGCCGGCCATGGTCACCGGGGACCGGGTGATCTGGCGAGCCGACAACCAGAACGGCGGCGTGATTGTGGCCCAGTTGCCGCGCCAATCCGAACTCAACCGTCCTGACCACCGCGGCCAGCTCAAACCGGTAGCGGCTAACGTCGAACGCCTGGTGATTGTATTCGCGCCGCTGCCCACGCCCTATACCACCCTGATTGACCGCTATCTGGTGGCGGCCGAGCAGTCCGGGCTTGAGCCCCTGCTGATCCTGAACAAGGCCGATCTACTGGCTCAGGGTGATTACGCCGAGATTCGCACCTGGCTGGACGTATATGCCCGCCTGGGTTATGAGGTACTGGAGTTATCCGCCAGTTCGGGCAACGGCCTGGACGAGCTACGTGCAGCACTGCGCGACCATATCAGCGTCTTTGTCGGTCAGTCAGGGGTGGGTAAGTCATCACTGATCAATGCCTTGCTGCCAGGCATCGATTTGCGCGTGGGGCCTCTGTCGGAATCCAGCGGCCAGGGCACACACACCACGACCACAGCAAAACTATTTCATTTTCCCGACGGCGGCGACCTGATCGACTCGCCCGGCATTCGTGAGTTCGGGCTGACGCACATTAGCCATGACGACTTGCTCGAAGGCTTTGTGGAGTTTCGGCCGTATCTGGGCCACTGCCGCTTCCGTGATTGCCAGCACTTGCACGAGCCGGGCTGTGCGCTACTCGGCGCGGTGGCACGCGGCGACATTTCAGCCAGCCGCATCAGCAGTTACCGGCAAATCCTGTCAAGCATAGGGCCGGCCAGCTACTGAACCTGCCTATTGATTACGCAACGGCTCCAGCGCGTTGACGTCATCAAATAGATTCGCCGGGCGCTGACCGTTATCGGTCGGCGGCGCTGGCGGGCTGCCCAACGGTGCCCCACCATCATCGCCCGACGGCACATTCGAGTCCGTGGTCACGGGCTCTAGCGGAGCATCATCCAGCACGCCCGCATCATCAGTCATACCGTCACCGGTGTTTTTGATAATGTTCTCTTCAGCGCGTTTGTTAAGCACGATGATGTCTATTCGGCGATTGATCGGGTTAGTCGGCTCATTGCGATCAAACAATGCTGAGTCGGCATAACCTACTACGCGCGCCAACTGCCGCTCAGGATAGCCTGCTACCAGCAGCGTGCGTCTGGCGGCATTGGCGCGCTCGGTGGAGAGCTCCCAGTTACCGTAATTTCTCCGCCCGACAAAGGGCTGAGCGTCAGTATGCCCGCCAATACTGATCTTTTTCGGCACCACCGCAATGGTATCGCTCAGCGCTAACAGAATTTCTTCGAAATACGGCTGAAGTTGCGCGCTGCCACTGGCAAACATCGGCCGATTCTCCGCGTCGACTATCTGAATCCGCAGCCCATCCTGGGTAATTTCCAGCAAGATCTGATCTTTAAAGCGTTGAAGAACCGGTTCGATATCGATCTTGTTCTGCAACTCCTGCAGCAACATATCCAGTTCCAGCTGCTCGACCTGCTCAGCCAGCGTTTGTATGCTTTCTGCATCCAGAGGCAAGGGCTCAGTGTCCTCCGCGTCACTTTCGTTCAAGGTTCGATCGGGAGACACAGTGGGCGTGCCGCCCAGATCAATCGCAAAGGGGCTGCCACCTGCAGAGAAGCCTATCGGATCATTGAAGTAACCCGAGATCATTTTGAGTTGCTCTGGTGTGGCAGTGGACATCAGCCACATGACCAGAAAGAACGCCATCATGGCAACGGCAAAATCGGCGAAGGCAATTTTCCAGGCCCCGCCATGGTGCCCGTCACCCTTGCGGCTGATACGTTTGACGATAATCGGTTGATTATTATCCACCGGTTAGCGCCCCTTGACCGACTCTTCCAGCTCCAGAAAGCTGGGTCGATGCTCGGGCAACAAGGCCTTGCGCCCAAACTCCACCGCCAATGCAGGAGGCAATCCCTGCGCGCTGGCGACCAGGCACATCTTGATCGCCTCGTAGGTGTTGGCTTCTTCATGGGCTTCATGGCCCATAGCCGCAGCAAAGGGCCCAACAAAGCCATAGGCAGCCAAAATACCCAACAGCGTTCCGACCAGTGCGGTAGCGACCTTCTGGCCAATCTCGGAATTATCTGCATCACCGAGAATACCCATAGTGATCACAATACCCAGGACCGCAGCAACGATACCAAAAGCGGGCAAACCGTCCGCTACTCGGGTGACAGCGTGGGAGGGCTCATGCAGCTCCTCGGTGAGACTGGAAATCTCCACGTCAAACAAGGCCTCAAGCTCATGCGGCGCCATATTGCCGGTCGACATGATGCGCAGGTAGTCGCAGATAAACTCGCTCATATGCTTATCTTTGAGAATCGCCGGATATTTGCTGAAAATCGGACTTTCCGCAGGCTCTTCAATATCCGCCTCGATCGACATCATGCCTTCACGGCGGCTCTTGTTAAGCACTTCATAGAGCACCCCCAGCACGTCCAGATAAAATGGCTTGCCGAAACGATGGCCAAATATGATCTTCGGCGCACTACCTGCTGCCTTTTTTACCGTAGTCATGGGGTTGGCGACCAGGAAAGCGCCTATCGCCGCACCACCTATAATCAAGATCTCGAATGGGTGCCAAAGTGCTGCCAACTGCCCCCCCGACAGCATGAAACCGCCCAAAACACTGCAGGTAACAACCAAAAAACCAGCAATTTTCAGCATAAACCCGTTAAATCCCCTGAGAGTTGAAGTCGCCGCCAAGCGAATCGGCCATTGGGCAGCAAAATAATCTTGATCACGTTATAGTCATATCAGCCATGGGCTGTCGATATACTCATTATAAGCCGCATACCTTATGAGCACAGAAGAAGAACGTAAATTGATAGTACAAGCTGATATCGGCAGCCTTCGGCAAAGCCTGAACAGCTTTGTGTTGCCGATTGAAAAAAACCAGTGCCTAAGGCTGACCAGCCTACTCGACAATGAACTCATGGGCATCAATGACTTGAGCCGTGAATTGCTACGGGTACCGGCTGCGGCATTGCAAATATGCCGGGCGGCTGGGGGTATGGCGCGGGCCAAGGATCTCGACATCCTCACGCTCGAGCAGGCCTGCAACATGCTCGGCACCCTGCGGCTGGCCAAACTCCTGCGCAGCTTGCCCATCGTCGAAAGAGAGCAAATGCCGCTGGCTTATCGACAACTGCTGAGCATCAGTGAACATGCCCTGACCCAGGCCCAGGGTTTGTTTGCCAACAGAATGGCCCGGCTATGGCATGAAGTCTCGCTGGCTAGCCTGCTATTTCTCGCGCCCTGCTGGGTGCTGATCTACCACCGGCCAGAACTGTTCAAGGTCTGGGACGCAAGGGCTCTAGAGCGAGAAACCGCCGAAGCCGATATCAAGCCCTGGTTGCTGGACAGCGACCACATCATGAGCCTGACCCAGCAACTGGCCGAAGACTGGTGGTTACCACCCTGGATTCTCCAGGGCTACCGATCACTCAATAGCAGCCGGCGGTTGATGGTCAAAGCCATTCACATTGCTCGCGATTCAAGCCACCCCCAACAACAGCAGGCGCTGCTCGATGCCGACCGATCACTGTCACGCTGGCTAACCATGCCCGCCAATAGCCTGCTGATGGCCAACGGCATCGCTCTGGGCGCCCACCATGACTGGGACGCACGCCATACCGGTCGCTGGCAACAACTGACAGCCCTCTACCTTGGCTGCAGCCTGGCGGAGGCGCAAAGCGCCAGTCACATTAATGCCGTGGACAGTGCCCGTAGTCAGTATCAGCATTCTGACCCTGACCTCTGGCTACCCGCACAAGCACTGCTATGGCAAACGCGCAGCCGTAAACGCATTCGCCCGGCTACCCCAGTGGCCGATACCCACCAGCTCGAAGCAGGCGACAGCCCTAAAACGACATCCGGCCGACCGGACCCTGTCCAGTGGCGGCAGCAATGCCTGAAACTGCTTGCGCAGCCCAGCGCGTTCGCTAGCCTACCGCAGCTACTGCACTGCGCGCTGGATGCCATGGATCACGGCCTGGGGCTCAAGCAATCCTGGATTGCCTTGTATAATGCTAAGCAAAAGCAGCTAATCATCCGCGCGAGCCGAGGATTTGACCCCACTCAAGAAGCCACCGACCTCGCGCTGGGTGACTGCCGTAACACCCCATGGGGCCAGTGGCTCAAAACCGACACCCTGCATAATCTGGACGCAGCGCGTTTACAGCGCGAGGGTAAAACGATCCCAGACACACTGACGACATTACTCGCAGACCAGCGCGCGCAGTTACTGCCACTGCAGCACCGGGGAAGCATTATTGGCCTGCTTGGCGCCCAGGGGCTCGAGCTGCAAAAACTGGCTGATGAAAAACAGCGCAAAGCCTTGCTGAAGACGGCAGAATGTATCTACCGGGCATTGATCAACTTCCAAACTAAAGCCTGACAACCTATCGACAAGGCTACCGGAGACCTTTTTATGCCTTCAATTACTTTACCCTTGCTGATCGAGCCGCAGACCTTGTCAGCCCTGCTCGACTCCGGGAAGCCGTTGAAAAATCTGCGCCTGGTGGACCTATCCAGCCAGGAGCAGTACCTGCAGGCCCACGTGCCGGGGGCAGTTCACCTTGCACCGTCGCGCACCAGCTCACCTGCACCGCGTCCCGGCCTGCTACCCGAGTTGTCTCAGCTGGAACAGTTATTCGGCGAACTTGGTCATCATCCAGATCTTCATTATGTAGTTTATGACGATGAAGGGGGTGGCTGGGCAGGCCGCTTTATCTGGATACTAGACAGCATAGGGCATTGTCATTACAGCTATCTGAATGGCGGTATCAAGGCTTGGCAGCAGGATGGCTTGAAGATTGAAACCCAGGTGAATCAAGCCACTCCCAGCCTTGTGCGGCTGACCCTGAACCCTGGCGCGAGTATTGATGCGGATGAATTGAAAAAGAGTCTGGCGCAACCGGATTTTGTTGTCTGGGATGCCCGCTCCCCCGCCGAATATCGCGGTGAAAAGGTTCTCGCCGAACGCGGCGGGCATATACCCGGTGCAGTCAATTTTGAATGGACTGCGGGCATGGACACGCAACGCGGTTTACGCCTGCGCAACGATCTGCGCGAACAGCTTCAGCAGTTAGGGCTCACTCCTGACAAGAACATCGTCACCCACTGCCAGACCCATCATCGCTCAGGCTTTACTTACCTGGCGGCAAAAATACTCGGCTATCCCCGAATCAGAGCCTACGCCGGCTCCTGGTCCGAATGGGGTAACCTTCCTGACTCTCCGATTGAACATTAAGGACCCTGCATGCGCGAGCGCCTGTTTGTCATCTCTCAATACCTATTACCCCAACACCTGCTTTCCCGTCTGGCAGGCTGCCTGGCCAATTGCACCTGGGCGTGGGTAAAAAATCCCTTTATCGGCTGGTTTATCAAACGCTACGGCGTAGATATGCAAGAAGCTGAGCAGACCGACCCATTGGCCTTTGCCTGCTTCAACGACTTCTTCACGCGCGCCCTCAAACCGGGCGCGCGACCTCTGGCACCGGAGTTGGACAGCATTCTTTGCCCGGCCGACGGTACCATCAGCCAGCTCGGCAAAATCGAGCATGGCAGACTATTCCAGGCTAAAGGTCAAAGCTTCAGCGTGCTGGAGCTGCTGGGCGGCAATCCAGAGCATGCGGCCTTGTTCCAAGGCGGCGAGTTTGCGACGGTATACCTGTCGCCCAAGGATTACCACAGGGTCCACATGCCCTGCGGCGGCACGCTTACCGATATGGTCTATATTCCGGGAAAACTGTTTTCAGTTAATCAGATCACCGCCGAGAACGTGCCCGAACTCTTCGCTCGCAACGAACGGGTGGCCTGCCTGTTCGATACCAACCACGGCCCCATGGCGGTCGTGCTGGTAGGTGCAATGATCGTTGCGTCAGTGGAAACCGTATGGGCTGGCCTGGTCGCGCCGCCGACCAGGCAGCTCAAGGCTGAACGCTATGGCCAGGCCGCACCCACGCTGGAGCGCGGCGCCGAAATGGGCCGGTTCAAGCTCGGTTCAACCGCAATAGTGTTATTTGGGCCGGGCCATGCAGCCTGGGATCCGGCGATGCGCGCAGGTGCTGCCGTGAGCATGGGCCAGGCGCTGGGCAAACTGACTGACTGACAGGCTTGCGTCAGCGCTTGCGCGCGGACTTTGCGATCGCGCGGAAGCTCTGGTTTATGCGCGATCGAACCCGAACGCAATAACCTGGTCAATGCGCTGCGCACCAACGGCCAACATCACCAGCCGGTCAAGCCCTAACGCGACGCCAGCGCAGGCTGGTAAACCGGCCTGCAGCGCAGCAACCAGGCGTTCATCTACCGGTAATGCCGGAACCCCCATCGCCAATCGTTGGCACTGATCCGCTTGAAAGCGGCGCGCCTGCTCCTGCGCATCCGTCAGCTCGAAATAGCCGTTAGCCAGCTCCATGCCTTTGACAAATAGCTCAAAGCGGGCGGCGCTTGGCACACAATCATCACCCTCGACTACCTGTGCCAACGCCGCCTGGGAGGCTGGGAAGGCATAAACCAGTGTTGGTTCCTCTAGCGCTGGCTCAATGCAGTGCGAGAACAACAGGTTAAGCCAGCCATCGCGCGGCAGCTCGCCGACAAATCCACAACGCTGATGACCCTGCTGCGCGAGATCCGCGTCACTGCATTGGTGAACATCCAGCGCCAAATGCTCGGCAAACAAACGGGAGTAGGTGACCCGCCGGGCATTCGTACACCCCAATACACCGGAGACCAGGGCATCCACCTCATCCATGAGTTGATGATGGTCGAAGTTCAGCCGATACCATTCCAGCATACTGAATTCGGGGTTATGCCGCCCGCCCACCTCACCGTTGCGATAGACCTTGCATAGCTGCCAGATGCAACCACTGCCAGCCGCCAGCAAGCGTTTCATCGGATACTCTGGCGAGGTGTGCAAGTACACCTGGCGGGCGCCCTGCCCGCCATCGGGAGCATAGGTGCAAGCAAAGGGTTGCAACTGGGGATCACTGACTGCGGCGCTGGACAGACTAGGCGTATCCACTTCAAGCACACCACGCGCAGCAAAAAAACGGCGTACCTGATCTATGATCCTGGCGCGCGCGCGTAATGCGTCTATCGACGCTGAGGGCTGCCAATCGTGCATTACCTGCTCTCCGATCAGAAAAGAAAACCGGGGCAAGGCCCCGGTTTTTCGTCACACGTTCGCTTAGCGCCAGTTGATCACGCGCGACCCACATACTCGGCACTGCGAGTGTCAACCTTCAACACGTCACCGACGTTGATGAACAGTGGCACCTTGACCACCGTACCGGTTGCCAGCTTGGCCGGCTTAGTGCCGCCGCCGGACGTGTCGCCACGCACACCGGGATCCGTTTCCACCACTTCCAGTTCGACGAAATTGGGCGCGCCCACTGCAATCGGCGCGCCATTAAATAGCGTGACCTGATAAATCACCTGCTCCTTCAGCCAGCTCTTGGCTTCGGTGATCGCTTTCTCGTCGGCAGCGACTTGCTCGAAGGAGCCGTCCGTGGCCATAAAATGCCAGAACTCACCGTCGGCGTAGAGATACTCCATCTCGCGATCCATCACATCCGCGCCTTCCAGGCTATCCCCCGACTTGAAGGTACGCTCGTTAACCCGGCCGGTCCGCAGGTTGCGAACCTTGACCCGATTGAACGCCTGGCCCTTACCCGGCTTGACGTACTCGTTTTCCAGAATGGAGCAAGGATCGCCATCGAGCATCACCTTGAGACCGGGCTTGAATTCGTTGGTAGAATAATTGGCCATACACTTCCCACTGACAGTTTGAACGGAAACATCCGATAACGCGCCGAACAGAGGAGTCAGACCGGGAATATCCCCCGGCGACAGCCAGACGTCAGCGATAACGTCCGACGGATGCCCTGCCACCCAAGCGCGGAAAACGCCAATGATACATGGATCTTTAGCCCCTGTTGAGTCCGACAGCTGGCAAAGTCTGCTGGCCTCCAGCATAACTGACCCACGCACCTTGCTGGAGCGGTTGAACCTGGACCCAGCCCTGCTCGATCCGGCACTGGCCGCCAGTGCTGAATTCGCCCTGCGCGTGCCCGAGCCCTATCTCGCTCGTATGCAGCCGGGCAACCCCCACGACCCGTTGTTGCGTCAGGTACTGCCCGTGGGCGAAGAGTTACTGGCCCAGCCGGGCTATCAACTTGACCCCCTGGGAGAACAGCACAGTAACGCCCGCCCTGGCATCATTCACAAATATCATGGACGCTTGCTATTGGTTGTCAGCGGCGGTTGCGCAATCAACTGCCGCTACTGTTTTCGCCGTCACTTCCCCTATGCAGACAATAATCTGAGTACCGAGCAATGGCATCAGGCCCTGGACTACATCCGCCAGGACCCCAGCCTGAGCGAGGTTATCTACAGTGGCGGCGATCCGCTGGCCGCCAACGACCGACGGCTGGCCTGGCTGACCCGGGAAATAGCCGCCATTCCGCACATCAGACGGCTGCGCGTACATACGCGCCTACCTGTTGTGATTCCGCAGCGGGTCACCCCCGAGTTAATAGAAGCCCTGTGCGGCACGCGATTACCGGTAACCATGGTATTGCACTGCAATCATGCCAATGAAGTCGACCGGCACCTCGGTTCAGCGGTGCAGCGTCTGCGCGCTGCCGGGATCACGCTATTGAATCAGGCAGTACTGCTTAGAGGGGTTAATGATCGACTTGACCAGCAATTGGAGCTCAGCGAAACACTAGGCGATCATGGCATTTTGCCCTATTATCTGCATGTACTGGACCATGTGAAAGGAGCTCAGCACTTTCATATAGACGACCGGCAGGCGCAAACCTTGGTCGGTCAAATGCTCGGCCGACTGCCAGGCTTTCTGGTTCCTCGGCTGGTACGTGAAGTCGCTGGAAGAGCAGGCAAGCTGCCCTTACCGGTAGAGCTGATTGAAATAGAGTGATCTATTCCACACCGGCTGAGGCTGACCTTTTTGCTATTGAGGGGCCCACCCCTTTTTAGCGCGTGACTGACTTTGCTGCTAAAGTGTTGGTTGTCGCACTCGCGTCCTGAAGAACCCGCTCTCAACGCATCGGGACTTGACCTGAACCGCTTGTTTTGGATAAGACTGTTATGGATAGCACAACGCAAAAATTGAACTTGCGGATACCTCAACAGACGCTCAAGTCGCTGAGCTTTGCCGAGGGCAGTGAGAAAGGAATCATCCAATGGCTGGCCAATCTGCCCAAGGCCAACATCGGCGAAACCGCGCGGCAGCTGTATCAAGGTCTTATCGAAATCAATCAGCTGGAAATACCAGCAGATAAACGTCTTATTATTCTCGAACGCATTCGTCCTGAAGTTCATTACGTTTGCAGCGCGCTAGCCAAATACTATCTTGGGCAGTCTATTGTCCTGGAAGACAAACCGCGCAAGGTCGCCAATCTTTCCCAGTCGCTGCAGAATCATTTGGCGAACGGATACAAGATCGTCGTCGCTCAAGAACGCAACATCAAATCGCGCGACCATGCCGCATTGGTTAGCCTGGCCATCCAGCGCGCCATGCGCAGTTTGTGCGGGCCCCTGCTACGCGCTTTCCAGCTGTACTGCCCGGTCGCCGATGGCGTCTGGCTGGAGCTGCACCAGCTATATCAGCTGGCGCGCAAGCGTAACCTGCACAAGCAGCCAGTCAACGATAAGGAAAGTCAGGGAGGTCAGCCTCTAAGCATCGAGCAGTGCTATCTCATTGCCCTGTTAATGGGGTCAGCACGCCCTAACCAGATGCGCCAGAGCGCAATGGGCCGGCTGTTTGCGACGCTCGAAGACTGGTCGCGCATGGCCGTATTGGTTGAGCCGACCGATCCCCGCGCCCTGTTCATTATCAACCCCCATATGGACTGCCCACCTCGCTATCGCTCGCTGATTCGCGAGGAAGACCTGTCTGACAGTATGGGCCTGAGCACCCAGAGCCTGGTAGACGGGATCAAAGAATATATGCTGAACGGCAGCGAAATCCGCGGCAGCCTGAAAGTCCCCGACGGCTTCGGCATTGAATTACTGCAACACGTTAGCCAATCCTGGGGGGATTTGGCCGAGCGCACCTTCAACCGGGTGCCTGGCCGGGGTATCCTCAGACTCAGTATCGGCATGAGCGCCACACATTTCCGTATTGCCCAGATACCTTTCGCTCGCTTTATCGATGCCGACGAAAAAGATATCAATCCGTTCTCCGACGCGGCCCAACGCGAACGTCACAAAGACGGCTGGAATGGCGCCTTCGACGGTGAGCAGAAGTCTCTGGACTGGAGCCCTGGCAACGTTGAGCAAATTGATTACCACACTTTGCCTGGCGTACCCAATCCGGAAGAAGATGACACCCATTTTCCGACTTACAGCCTGCCCATCGTCAATCACAGCCCCGGCGGCTTCTGTCTGACCTGGCCGAAGGATGTACCCAAGCAACTGCAGGCGGGAGAACTGCTCGGTATTCAGGAAGAAGATGACCATGACTGGAGCCTGGCAGTGGTGCGGTGGATACGCCAGGTGCGCGGCGGCGGCACACAGATGGGTGTTGAACTGGTAGCACCCCACTGTACCCCCTGCGCGGTCAAACTGATGCGCAAAACCGAACAACCCAGCACCTATCTTCGCGGGCTGATTTTACCCGAAGTATCAGCCATTGACCGGCCCGCGACGCTGATCACACCACGCATGCCCTTTCAAGTGAATAGCAAGGTATTGATCCTTCAGGGTCACCGTGAGGTTCGTGCACATCTGACCGATAGAGTTGCCGCCACCGGCAGTTTTAGCCAGTTCGAATACAAAGTGCTCGAACCCGTGAGCGATCAGCAAGCCAAATCCGAGACGGGTAGCACATCTTTGACCAGCAGCAGTGACGATGACTTTGACTCGCTCTGGAAGTCGCTGTAAATTCAGGTCTTTAGGGTTGATCCGAGCAAAACTCAGGATGGCGCAAAGGTGCTGGCGCCATGCGGCTACTGGGATTATCTTTTTCAAGGCAGATCGCGCTTGCAGGTCTGCCGCATAGACCTGGACGACCATGGGCACAGACTCAAACGCGATCCGCCTACTGATTCTTGACGACTCGCAGAATGATGCCGAGCACCTCGTCAGTCTTCTGCGCAATGCCGGACATGCTACCCGCGCGCATCGCATTACCTCCGTTGAGGATCTTCAAGAATGCCTGCAACAGACTTGGGATCTGTGCCTGGCCGTACCACAAACCAGCTTTATGAGTGCTACCGACGCCTGTGAGTTGATCACCCGACAATCCCGCGACATCCCCTTCCTGTTGATTAGCCCCGAAGCCGGGGAGCAGGCCCGCACCGAGGGCATGCGCAGCGGCATGCGCGATGTGATTCCGGAGGGTGCCGAAGCCGTGCTGACCATGGTCGTCAAGCGCGAGCTGGCCAGCCTGGAGGCGCGCCGCCAACTGCGCATTGCCGAGCAAAGTCTGCGTGAAGCGGAAAAGCGCTGCCAGTTACTGCTTGATAGCTCGGTTGATGCTATCGCTTATGTGCACGACGGCATGCACATTTATGCTAACCGCTCGTATATACGGCTTTTTGGCTATGAAGATCCTGATGACCTGGCGGCTGAACCCATGGTAGGTCTGATCGCTAGCAAGGATCAGGCCACGTTCAAAACCTTCCTGCGCAGTTACAGCGCGCAGGGTGACAAGAATGAGATGCGCTGTAGCGGGATCGATGTTGATGGCAAGGAATTCCCTATCATGCTGACCTTTACCCCGGCCAGCTACGATGGAGAGCCCTGCACCCAGGTGGTCATCCGAGCTGAAACGGCCAGTGCCGAATTCGAGGAAAAGCTCAAAGTAATGGCCAGCCAGGACCTGGTTACCGGCCTGTACAATCGTTCCTATTTTCAGGAGCAACTTGGCAAGGTCAGCGAGCAGGCAGTGCATACCGGCCAGGCTAGCAGCCTGATTTATCTGAGCATTGACAATTTCAATGGCGTACAAAGCGACATCGGTATCGGCGGTTCAGATCTGATTCTGAGTGATCTGGCGCAAATGCTCAGGCAAGCCTTTACAGAAGATACGCTAATTGCTCGTTTCAGCGACGACGCTTGCAGCATTTTGCTGGCGGGCAAAGAACCCGAAGCTATCAACGGGATGCTTGAAGAGCTACGCCGAAAAATCGAAGCGACGCTGTTTGAGGCGAACGGCCGCACTGTCCAGATCACCGTCAGCATGGGTATCTCCTCCATCAGCGAAACCAGCCCAAAGCCGGAAGAAGCGATCGACCGCGCCCACCGGCTCGCCGACCAGATCAGCCAAGCCGGCGGCAATGCCATCAGAATATTCAATCCGCTGGAGGAACTGGCTCACCAGGCCAATCGCGGCAACCTGATCGCTTTGGTGAAGCACGCGCTGGAGACCAACAGCTTCAAACTCCTATTCCAACCGGTCATCAGTCTCAGAGGTGACAGCTCCGAGCACTATGAAACCTATCTGCGCCTAATAAACAGCCAAGGCGAAGAAGTTCCGGCGGCCGACTTTCTGCCCGCCGCGCAGGAATCGGGACTGGCGCTGCAGATTGATCGGTGGGTTATCACCCGGGCCATCAAGGTGCTTTCCAACCATCGCGCCAAAGGTGCCGACACTCGCCTGCTGCTCAACCTGAGCAGCGCCAGCCTGCAAGATGCAGAGCTTGTGCGCTGGGTTGCCGGCCAGCTCAAGGCAAGCCGCTTACCGCCCGACAGCCTGATCTTCCAGTTCAATGATGCCGACGCCAACACCTATATGAAGCAGGCAAAATCCTTGATCGAATCACTGCACAGCCTGCACTGCAAAGCGTCGCTCAGCCATTTTGGTTGTGCTCTGAATCCCTACGCGGCATTGAAGCATCTGCAAGTTGACTTCATAAAGATAGACGGCTCGTTCAGCCGCGACTTAACTGACCCGGACATTGTCAATGCACTCAAGGAAATGGTGACCACACTGCATGCGCAGGGCAAATTGACCATAGTGCCCTATGTAGACAGCGCGACCATGATGCCAACGCTGTGGCAGGCGGGGGTCAACTATATACAAGGGCATTACCTGCAATCACCTAGTGAGAGCATGAACTACGACTTTTCAGCGGAATAACTTACCAGTAAAGCAGGGGCCTGCAGGCCCCTTGAACCCTTCTGCATTAAAACCCTTCGCGATCCCGGAATCCCAACAAGTACAAAATCCCATCCAGGCCGAGAGTCGAGATCGCCTGCTTAGCTGACTGCTTGACCAAGGGCTTGGCCCTGAAAGCCACACCCAGACCGGCAATCGACAACATTGGCAGATCATTAGCGCCGTCCCCAACCGCAATCGTCTGCTCCAGGCTGATGCCCTCTCGCTCGGCCAACTCACGCAGCAAATCTGCCTTGCGCTGACCGTCGACGATAGGTTCCAGCACCTCACCAGTGACCAGACCGTCCTTTACCGGCAGCGCATTGGCATACACATAATCGATTCCCAGTCGCTGCTGCAACTGATCAGCAAAATAGCTGAAACCACCCGACAGGATGGCTGTTTTGTAACCCAGGCGGCGCAACTGGCTGATCAAGGTTTCGGCGCCTTCAGTCAACTTCAAGGACGCGCCAATCTCCTCCAGCACCGCGACCGGCAGCCCCTTGAGCAACGCCATGCGCTCGCGAAAACTGGCCTGAAAATCCAGCTCGCCACGCATCGCGCGCTCGGTAATGGCTGACACCTGCTCGCCCACACCCGCGGCCTTGGCCAGCTCGTCAATCACCTCGGCATCAATCAGGGTGGAGTCCATGTCGAACACCACCAGCCGACGGTTGCGCCGGAAAATACTGTCTTGCTGGAAAGCGATATCCACATTCAGCTGCTGGGCAATGGTTAGAAACTCGGCACGCAATTTTGCTGGATCCGCTGGCTCGCCACGCACGGAAAACTCAATACAACCCTTGCCTTGATCGGCCGGTAAACCTTCAGGGATACGCCCGGACAAGCGGTCAATATGATCAATATTCAAACCGTAACGTGCGGTGATTTCACTGACCTGCGCAATATGCTCGGCAGTCACTCTGCGCGCCAGCAAGGTAACTATGTGTCGCGGCTTGCCCTGGCCAGTCACCCAACGGCTGTACTCGTCAGCACTCACCGGCGTGAAACGCACCTGCTGATCCAGCTCGTAGCCACGGAACAACACATCCTTGAGCACGTCGGCCATGCCCTCCTGTCCCACCATCTCGACCAGAATGCCAAACGACAAGGTATCGTGAATAACCGCCTGGCCGATATCCAGGATATTAACTTCGGCGCGGGCTAGAATGCCCGTAATGGCCGCAGTCAAACCGGGCCGGTCCGGGCCGGTAATATTGATCAGGACGATTTCATTCAAAGGGGCCGCTCCAGTCTAGGGGTGTCTTAGCGCATGGCCGTCTATTCTACCTGCAATTGGCCACTCGCTCACAGATGCAGCCTTTTGCCCTCAGGTGGGAATGGCTATACTGCACGCAGCCTTCGCGCCCAGGCCTGATCACCACTCTTTTCCACTGACCGAGTCTCCCCTTGAACCCGACACCGCCCCCTTCCGACAACCTGTTTTTGCGCAGCTATGCCACGTGGCGTCAGCACAGCGTGAAACTGACCGGCAAATTGCTGATGCTCGGCATATTGCCGCTGGTACTACTGATGCTGTGGATGGGCGTACTTGCCTTCACCGAGTTAAAACAGACTACTGGCCGCCAGGCTGACGCTGTGGGCAATGCGCTGGTAAAACAGATAGCCGCCTCGGTCGCTGAACCGCTGGCTGCGAATGACCAGTTAAGCCTGAACATACTGCTCGCACAATGGCGGCAGAGCCCTCTGGTCGCACACACTCGGGTATTTACCCTTGAGAACCGCATGATTGCCGAGGCCGGGGATCGCGTCAGCGCATCACGCATGGCGCCAGGGCAGGGGCAGTTTAATGCTGCGGTGCATATTCAGGATACGCTGGCAGGTGAGGTTCAACTCAGCCTGGCGGCAGAGCCGTTTATGGCCCCGGTCAACAGTCTCCTGCGGCAATTCACCTGGGCGGCCCTATTGCTCATCCTGATTGCTGGTTTTTTTGCCTGGCGCATGGCCGGCAACATGCGTAAAGCCTTGCGGCAGCTCGGCGAATGGCAAGCAGACTCGCCTGCGCCCGGGCAGGATCGACGCGATGAGCTGGGTGATCTGGCACGGCAGATGGGGCGTCAATATCATGATCCTGCCGCGCAGGTGATCGAGCCACCAATAGCTGATCAGCAGAAAACCGACGACGGCGTTGATCGCCTGACAGAAGAAAGTGATGCCCTAAGTCCACCGGCCCAGCACACAGCGTCTGAACTTGACGCTGATACGCCGCTTTCAGACCTGCACCTGCCAGACACCCTGGACACCCATCTGCTGACACCTTCAAGTACGGACGCAAGTGCGGATGCAAGTGCAGACCGCAGTGATCCCAGCGCCGCGGAGCCAGAAAGGGCTACAGACCCGGAGAGCATCGGGAATAGCCTAGCCGATGCCCCGCCAGCGCTGACTACCGCCACGCAGAAAGCGGTCGATGCGGCGCAAACCGAGGCCGCAGCAGCCAGTCCAGAGGATGGCGAGCCGGTTGCCCCGCCGCCTGCGCCGCTGGAGACCACCGTTCTGGCGATTCGCCTGGGCAACCAGGAGGCATTGCGCCGTTTGCCACGCCCAAGACTGATGGCTTTACTGGGACGTTACCGTGAGCAACTGGACCGCGCCTGCGAGCTCTACAATGGGCACATCCAGACCTTGCACGACGGCACCAGCCTGGTGCTATTCAACGCCCGCGAGTGCCGTCAGGACGAGCTGACGCACGCCCTATGCTGTGGCGAACTGCTGCGAGTACTCGGCCATGACCTGCAAGTAGAAATTGCCGACACCGGCATCACCTTGCACTTGCACTTGGCCCTATGCCACGCACCCTGCCTGCGCGACGTACCCCCGCAGGAACTGAGTGAGCAGCCCGCCTGCCAGACGCTGATAGAGCAAGTTCAGTACAGCCGCAATTTATTGCTATTGGATTCCAGTCTGGCCAATTGCGCAGCCATGCGCCAGCGCGCCGTGGTACGGCGCCTGGCGAGTCAGCCGGGAATCTACTGCATTGAGCGGCTACAGGACCCCTACCAGGCGATGTTGGAACAGCAACTCAGTCATTTTTACCAACAGCGTCAGAGTTGAGCGCTGCAGCACGACCCGCTTCGACACTGATCAGATCGACCTTCTGGAAACCGCGTGGCAGCTTGTTGCCACGCCGGCCACGCTCGCCACGATAATGCTCCAGATCAGCCGGCTTGAGCGTCAAGGTGCGCTTGCCCGCCGTCAGCACCAAATTGGCATCGACTGAGAGCAACGCCAGTCCCAGCAAAAACTCCTCGCGGGTTTTCACCCGAGCAGAAGGCAGTGACAGTATCTTGTTGCCTTTGCCCTTGGCCAGCTGCGGCAGATCAGCCAGCGGAAATACCAGCAAGCGCCCTTCATTTGAAATCGCCACCACCAGGTCACTGCGCTGATCGCTGACCAGCAGCGGCGAGATAACTTTACCGCCCTCGGGCAAACTTAACAGCGCCTTGCCGTTCTTGTTTTTGGCCAGCAAATCGCTGCCCTGCACGACAAAACCGTAGCCTGCATCCGAAGCCAGCAGGTATAGCGCCTGCTCATCAGGCATCAGGATGCTTTCAAACCCGGCACCCGGCGGCGGGCTCAGGCGCCCGGTCAACGGCTCACCCTGGCCGCGAGCCGAAGGCAAAGTATGCGCCAGCAGCGAATAACTGCGTCCAGTGGAGTCGATGACCACCGCCTGCTGATTGGAGCGGCCGCTGGCCTGCCCCTGGAAGGCATCACCTGCCCTGTAAGCCAGGGTACGACCATCCACCTCATGGCCCTTGGCACAGCGTATCCAGCCCTTCTCGGACAGCACCACAGTGACAGGCTCTGAGGGAAGTAATTCTGTTTCCGAAAGGGCGCGCGCTTCGCTGCGCTCGACCAGCGGCGAACGCCGATCATCACCGTAGGTTTCTGCATCGGCAATCAGTTCATCGCGCACCAGATTGCGCAGCAGCTTTTCACTACCCAAGACCGCCTGAAGCTTGTCGCGCTCCTCTTCCAGCAGATCCTGCTCGGCGCGAATCTTCATCTCTTCGATGCGTGCTAACTGCCGCAGGCGTGTGTCGAGGATATAATCCGCCTGCAGCTCACTGAGGCCAAAACGCGACATCAATTCAGCCCGCGGATGCTCCTCGGTACGGATGATATGAATCACTTCATCGAGATTCAGCCAGGCGATCTGCAGACCTTCCAACAGGTGCAGGCGTGCCAACACCTTGTCCAGACGGTACTGCAAACGCCGTCTGACGGTCGAGACCCGAAAGCCCAACCATTCGCTGATCAGCCCACGCAGATCCTTGACTGAAGGCCGGCCATCGGTGCCGATCACATTCATGTTGACCCGGTAGCTGTGCTCCAGCTCAGTGGTCGCAAACAGATGCTGCATCAGCTCCTCAGGATCAACCCGGTTGGAGCGGGGCACTATCACAATCCGCGTCGGATTTTCATGGTCCGACTCATCCCGCAGGTCAGCTACCATCGGCAATTTCTTCGCCTGCATCTGCGCCGCGATCTGTTCCAGCACCTTGGAGCCAGAGACCTGATGCGGCAGCGCGGTAACGACGATATCACCCTCCTCGCGCACCCAGACAGCACGGCTGCGCACCGATCCTTTACCGGTGGCATACAGCTTGAGCAGCTCGCTACGCGGGGTGATGATTTCTGCTTCGGTAGGGTAATCCGGTCCCTGGATATGCTCCATCAGCTCATCGAGCCCTGCACCCGGGTCGTCCAGCAGGCGTACACAAGCCGCAGCTACTTCACGCAGGTTATGCGGCGGTATATCGGTTGCCATCCCCACCGCAATACCGGTGGTGCCGTTGAGCAGCAGGTTGGGCAAACGCGCCGGCAGCACCATGGGTTCATCCATGGTGCCATCGAAATTGGGCTGCCAGTCGACTGTGCCCTGGCCCACTTCGGTCAGCAGCACCTCACTGTAACGGGCTAGGCGCGCTTCGGTATAGCGCATGGCGGCGAAGGACTTGGGGTCGTCTGGCGCGCCCCAGTTGCCCTGACCATCGACCAACGGATAGCGATAGGAAAACGGCTGGGCCATGAGCACCATGGCTTCATAGCAGGCGGAGTCACCGTGCGGATGATACTTACCCAGCACGTCGCCGATGGTTCTGGCCGACTTCTTATGCTTGGACGTGGCGGACAGCCCCAGCTCACTCATCGCATAGATGATGCGCCGCTGCACCGGCTTCAAGCCGTCGCCAATATGCGGCAGAGCCCGGTCCATGATCACGTACATGGAGTAGTTGAGATAGGCCTCCTCGGTAAAGGAGGACAGCGCGCGGCGCTCCACCCCATCCATACTCAGATCCAGACTGTCGCTCATACTTATCCTCTATTTCGTGTTCGGTCGGGAATTTCGGTCAAGGATACTGCCGCAAGATCAGCTCACCGCCCTGCTGACTGAATTCCAATTGCTGCAGGGCACTCATGCCCAGCAAAATATCATTACCACCCATGCCCGGCACAATGCCCGCGTCCACATCCCGAAGGTGTATATCACCCAATTGCAGGCGGTCTATCCTCGTGGCATAACTGTCCGCCGTGCCGTTGGCGGTATTGACCTGAAAGCGCCGCCCCTGTGTCAGTTGCAAACGCTGCGCCACTGATGCCGGAATGGCGACGAAGGTAGCACCGGTATCGAGCAAAAAAGTCACATCCCGGCCATTGATCTGGCCGTTCAGCAGATAATGCCCCTGGCGGTTGGCCAGCAGCCGTACTTCAACTGCGTCACCGGCCATTATCGATGCCGGCGTTTGATTGGGGTTGCGCTTGCGCTCCTCAATACCGGAAAACCACTGCACGGCAAGGAACAAACCAGCCACCCAGGCCAGGATCATCATCACTTTGCCAATGCGCTGGGTCGGTGCTGCCTCGCTCATGCGAATTCCTCGTGAAATCGGAGCAGATCCGTTATCAGAGCAGTACCTCGGCCAGATCGCCCTTACTCTCTAACCAGGCCTTGCGATCAGGTGCGCGCTTCTTCGCCAACAGCATGTCCATCAAGGCTTCGGTACCCGGCATATCATCAATGGTTAGCTGCACCAAACGCCGCGTGTCCGGCGCCATGGTGGTTTCCCGTAGCTGCAGCGGATTCATCTCACCCAAGCCTTTGAAGCGGGTAACCTGAATCTTGCCGCGCTTGCCCTCGGCTTCGATGCGGTCGAGGATGCCCTGCTTCTCGGCATCGTCCAGCGCGTAGAACAGCTCCTTGCCCACGTCGATGCGGTACAACGGCGGCATCGCAACAAACACATGGCCGGCTGCGACCAGCGGTTGGAAATGCTTCACAAACAGCGCGCAGAGCAGTGTCGCAATATGCAGACCGTCAGAATCGGCGTCCGCCAGAATGCAGATCTTGCCATAGCGCAACTGCTGCAGATCCGGTGATCCCGGGTCCACACCAATGGCCACGGCGATATCGTGCACTTCCTGTGAGCCCAGCACTTCGCCGGAATCGACTTCCCAGGTATTGAGAATCTTGCCGCGCAGTGGCATTACCGCCTGAAATTCCTTGTCGCGTGCCTGCTTGGCGCTGCCGCCGGCCGAGTCACCTTCGACCAGAAACAGCTCAGAGCGGCGGCTGTCCTGCCCGGCGCAATCAGCCAACTTGCCCGGTAGGGCCGGGCCTTGAGTAATGCGCTTGCGTTCGATTTTCTTGCCGGCTTTCAGGCGCCGGCCAGCATGGTTGATCGCCAGTTCGGCAATCTGCATGCCGATTTCAGCATGCTGGTTCAGCCAGAGGCTGAAGGCATCTTTCACTACCCCGGAGACAAAGGCGGCAGATTCGCGAGACGAGAGCCGCTCCTTGGTTTGGCCAGAAAACTGTGCCTCGGCCATCTTCAGCGAGAGCACATAGCTGACGCGCTCCCAAACGTCCTCCGGCGCCAGCTTGACGCCGCGTGGTAACAGATTGCGAAATTCGCAGAACTCGCGAATCGCCTCCAGCAGCCCGGCGCGCAACCCATTGACGTGAGTGCCGCCCTGCGCCGTGGGGATCAGGTTAACGTAACTTTCCTGAATCAGGTCGCCGCCCTCAGGCAGCCACAGCACCGCCCAGTCCACGGTTTCCTGGCGCGCCTTGAGCGCACCGGTAAAGGGCTCTTCCGGCAGCTTGGGCCATTCGGCGCAGGCGTCCATCAGATAATCGCGCAGGCCTTCTTCATATAACCAAGTGTGCTGCTCGCCAGATTGGCGATCGTCGAACTCCACTTTCAGGCCTGGGCAGAGTACCGCCTTGGCCTTGAGCAGGTGTTTGAGCCGGCTGATACTGAACTTGGGCGAATCGAAGTAACTGGAATCCGGCCAGAAGGTCACGGTGGTGCCGGTATTGCGTTTGCCAACCGTACCAACCACTTCCAGCTCGCTGACTTTTTCACCATGCTCGAAGGCCATGGCGTATTCCTGGCCGTCACGTCGCACGCGTACATTGACCCGCAGGGACAATGCATTAACCACGGAAATGCCGACGCCGTGCAGACCACCGGAAAACATATAGTTCTTGCTGGAAAATTTACCGCCCGCGTGCAACCGGGTGAAGATCAACTCCACACCAGAGACACCCTCCTCGGCATGCATGTCGACCGGCATGCCGCGGCCGTCATCCGATACCTCCAGCGCGTTGTCCTGATGCAGGACGACCGAGATGCAGCGCGCATGACCGGCCAAGGCTTCGTCAACACTGTTGTCGATGACCTCCTGCGCCAAGTGGTTGGGGCGGGTGGTGTCGGTATACATGCCCGGGCGACGACGTACCGGATCCAAACCACTGAGGACTTCCAGTGCATCGGCGTTATAAGTCGATTGGGACATAAGCTGTCTGGTTTTCCTTGATTCCGTGGGAGCAGGGGTATGTCGGTCCTAGCTTACAGCAGCGGTCAACTCGGAGACTGTTCAATGTTCGGCCGGCAGCACTGACCGGCAGTGCTGCCGGCCGTATTGAATAGTATCTGCCTTGACCCGGCCGTGCCAATGCCATCGCACCCCCGGTCAGTAGCCGGTTGCGCCAGGGTCCGGCAGAAAACGACCCTCGGCAAGCCGGGAGACTGCGGTTTCAACATGTCCGTCGTCGAACAAACGTAACCAGCGGTAACCCGGTGCCCGCTCATCGGTGGCGAAGTTCTCACTGTGGGCAGCGAACTGTACACAGGTCGAGGGCGAGGCTAACAGCCTTAAACCAGCGCGCTGCTGATCAAAATGCTGATGAATATGCCCCCAGAGCACCAACCTGACCCGCTGATCAGCCTCGAGCCGGCCGAGCAAATCAGGCGCGTTCAGCAAGCCCAGCGGATCCATCCAACCGCAACCTATCGGTACCGGATGGTGGTGCAGGCATACCATCACAAATCGCTCACCCGCCCCCTCCAGCGCCCGGTCAAGGACCGCCAGCTCGGTAGCGCCAAGATGGCCGGCCACAGCGCCGGGGATATTGGAGTTCAGCAGTACGATACGCCAGCGTCCGAGATCAACCCATTCGCGACTCAAGCCCGATTCCGCGCCCAACTGCTGCATTAACTCGGCGTTGTCATGATTACCGGCAATCCAGTGGCACGGAGCAGGCAAGCGCTGCATGGCGTTCATAAAGCGCTGGTAAGCCGCCTCGCTGCCATCCTGGGCAATATCACCCGTGGCCAGCACCAAGTCCATCGTTGGCTGCTCATCCAGCACCAGATCAATGACCGCTTGCAGGCTCTCATGCGTGTCCAGGCCCAGTAGATCGGCGCCCGGATCAGCATAGAGGTGGCTGTCGGTCAGTTGCAATACACAGACATGATCTGCTCGCGTTGTTACCGGTGATAGCATCGATCACCTGCTCCTGGTCACTTTTTTTGAGTTCTATAATGGCAACTGGATAGCAGAGAATCCAGCGACTGCATCACAACGCCCGCACGCAAAGGGTGTGCACGATAATATCAGCGCTGGATAATAACAGGATGAGCACTCTGACCATACCGCTGGCAGTAACCCAGCCATTCGCCAAGGAACTGATTGAGCTGAAATTTCTCGTCCGGTTGGAGCATCTGTTCGTTGGGGTAGGGGTAAACGCCACGAAAACGCCGGCGATTGTAGGCCGCCACCACCTCGGCCATGCCAGCGTCGTGATACAGGCGCACTTCCATGCTGGGCGGTGACAGCCATTGGTGTTCGCGCTGATAGATCAACTGCAGGGTTGACGTGTAGCGACAGCGCTCCAACACCTTCATTTGCAACACCTGCTGCTGACCGTCCTGCGCCTCGACATGTACCTGGTGTTCACTGTGGTCGTGCATGCCTGGCATCAACTTGAGTAGCCGCCAATAATTGGTCTCGCACACCGCCTGCAGGCTGACCAGGTCGACCCGGTAGCGCGGCTTGCGTTTAACCATCATGGCTGCGCTCCAGCCTCGGCCTGCAGGCGCTCGGCGTTCATCGCCAACCACTGCAGCGCAATAATGCTGGCAGCATTATTTATGACTCCCTGCTGCATGGCGTCGATGGCCTCCAGCCTAGACCAGCAACTGACGCGAATATCCTCGCCCTCCTCCTGCAGCCCATGAATACCGCCTGCGCTACGACTGTCTACCAGTGCGCAATACAGATGTACTTGCTCGTCACTACCACCGGGAGAGGGGAAATACCGGGTGATCGGCAGCAGCTCCCGAAGCGTCAGGTCAGCTTCTTCCTGCGCCTCGCGATGGGCCACTTCTTCGGGCGACTCATCCTTGTCGATCAGTCCGGCGACCAGCTCCAGCAGCCAGGGTCGCTCGCTTTTCTCCAGCGCGCCGATACGCACCTGCTCAATCAAAACCACCTGATCTTGCCAGGGGTCATAGGGCAGAACACACACGGCATCAGGACGCACAAACAACTCGCGGCGCAACTCTGGCCCCCAGCCACCATTGAACAGCCGATGACGCAACGTCAGCACATCCACCCGGTAAAAGCCCTTGAATCCGGGCTCCCGGTGGATAATCTCAACGTCGTTGCGGGAAAAAATGGTCAAATTACGCTGCCCCTGAAGATGTCCGAGTCGGCTTAGAATATTGAACCCAGCCCTTAAACTCGCACACCTACCTGGAACTCGGCAAGAGCCCCGACAAGACTTCAGACCTTTTGATACAACTGCGAGCCGGTCGAACGGAACTCCCTGGACTTGGCCTGCATGCCCTCCTCGACCGCCACATCAACGGCGTCAATCCGCTGCGCAGCCGCGTAATCACGCACTTCCTGAGTAATCTTCATCGAGCAGAACTTGGGGCCGCACATCGAGCAGAAATGCGCGACCTTGGCGGAATCCTTGGGCAAGGTTTCATCATGGAAGGACCGCGCCGTATCCGGGTCCAGCCCAAGATTGAACTGGTCCTCCCAGCGAAATTCGAAGCGCGCCTTGCTCAGGGCGTTATCGCGAATCTGCGCGCCGGGATGCCCCTTGGCCAGATCGGCGGCATGGGCAGCAATCTTGTAGGTGATGATGCCGGTTTTTACGTCATCGCGGTTAGGCAGGCCCAGATGCTCCTTGGGCGTGACATAACAGAGCATCGCACAGCCGAACCAGCCAATCATCGCCGCACCAATGCCTGAGGTGATGTGATCGTAACCCGGCGCAATATCCGTGGTCAGCGGCCCCAGAGTGTAAAAAGGCGCCTCATCACAACATTCCAGCTGCTTGTCCATGTTCTCCTTGATCAGTTGCATCGGCACATGCCCGGGGCCTTCGATCATGCATTGCACGTCGTGCTTCCAGGCCAGCTTGGTCAGCTCACCCAGGGTCTCCAGTTCGCCGAACTGCGCTTCGTCATTGGCATCGGCAATAGAACCGGGGCGTAGACCGTCGCCCAGCGAAAAGGACACGTCATACGCCTTCATGATCTCGCAGATATCTTCAAAATGCGTGTAGAGGAAGTTTTCCTGGTGATGCGCCAGACACCACTTGGCCATAATCGAGCCGCCCCGCGAAACGATGCCGGTCACGCGCTTGGCGGTCATGGGCACATAGCGCAGCAAGACCCCAGCATGAATGGTGAAATAATCCACGCCCTGCTCGGCCTGTTCAATCAACGTGTCGCGGAAGATCTCCCAGGTCAGGTTTTCAGCTACGCCATCGACTTTTTCCAGCGCCTGATAAATAGGCACCGTGCCGATCGGCACTGGCGAGTTGCGGATGATCCACTCCCGGGTTTCATGAATATTCTTGCCGGTGGATAGGTCCATCACCGTGTCCGAGCCCCAGCGAATACCCCAAGTCATTTTCTCCACCTCCTCCTCGATGGAAGAGCCCAATGCCGAGTTGCCGATATTGCCGTTGATCTTCACCAGGAAATTGCGCCCGATGATCATCGGCTCCAGCTCTGGATGATTGATATTGGCTGGAATGATCGCCCGACCACGCGCGACTTCATCACGCACAAATTCAGCGGTAATATCCTTGGGAATGCTCGCACCGAAGCTGTGCCCGGCATGCTGATTCCGGGTTAATCCAGCATCACGAGCGGCCTGCAGCTGCATATTCTCGCGAATCGCGATGAATTCCATCTCCGGAGTGATGATGCCCCGACGAGCGTAATGCATCTGGCTGACGTTGCGCCCGGCCAGCGCGCGGCGCGGATTGCGCACATGCGCGAAGCGCATGGAGTCCAGCGCCGGATTGGCCAGGCGGGCACTGCCGAACTCGGAGCTCAGACCCGGAAGTTTTTCAGTATCGCCGCGCTCGTCAATCCAGGCTCCGCGCACATCCGCCAGGCCGGCGCGCAGATCAATCCGCGCCTCGGGATCAGAATAAGGGCCGGAGGTATCGTAAACCAGGACGGGGGCATTCTGTTCGCCGCCCAATTCCGTCGGAGTATCCGCCAGACTGATCTCGCGCATGGGCACGCGAATGTCCGCGCGCGACCCGGTGACATGGATCTTTCGTGAACCAGGGAAAGGCTGGGTTGCAGCGCTATCAGCGCCAGAGGAGGCAATTGCATTATCGGGCAAACGGCTGTTCATTGATGTTGCTCCACTGCGGGCAAGTTCGCAGGGAACCGAAACGGCATACCACACTGACCACGAGCTGGACTTCAGCGAGTGCTTATCTCGATTCCTACGCCGGTACTAGCCGGTTCAGGTTCAACGGGTATTATCTCAGCCCACAGCACTAACGCTGCCGGCACCCCGTCAAGATGAGTTGCCAGCTTAATGCCCGCACAGGCCGGCTGCAAGCCTGCACTACAAGCGCGACAGCACAACGAAACACTTTGTTCCCATGCACGCCCCAAGCATTGCTTGACCGCCAGCGTGCTAGTCCTTAGCCTTGGCTGATTATTCCATTCATGCGAAGGATCACTGCATGCTGCGCCCCCTGTTTGTTGCCCTTATGCTGGCTGGTTTGTCCAGTCAGGCGCTGGCCAAGACCGACCTGCTTACCGTCTATCAGGAATCGCTGGCCAACAGTGCTGACCTGGCTGCGGCCCAATCCGATGCCCTGGCTCGCCAAGAGGTGCTGCCGCAGACCCGTGCCCTGTTGCTGCCCAACATAGCGCTTGGCGCCGGCGTGGCACGTGAGGAGGTCGATGTGGACGGCGCAGGCAGCGACTCCTACACCACAGACTATTACCAAGCCAGCCTTACCCAGCCGCTGTTTCGCGCTGATCGCTGGTTTAACTATCAAGCGGCCAAGTCCTTGAGTGCCCAGGCGCAGATTGAATTTTCCGCTACGCAGCAGGCGCTCATCCTTGAAGTCGCCGAAGCCTATTTCAACGTACTGCGGGCATCGGACAATCTAGCCACCGCCCGCGCTGAAGAGGACGCGTTCGAGCGTCAATTGGATCAGGCGCGTGAACGTTTTGATGTCGGGCTATCCGCTCGTACTGACGTGCTGGAAGCCCTTGCCGGCTTTGACAGCTCCCGCGCCGCGCGCCTGACAGCGCAGACCAACCTGACGGTCAGCTACCAGGCATTGACCCGGCTAACTAATCGCGACTACGACGAGCTGATGGGCATGAGTCATGACCTGCCAATCCTGCCGCCGACGCCCAACGACCTGCAACAATGGGTGAATACCGCGGCAGCTCAGAATTTGAACTTGCAGGCCACGCGGCTCGCAATTACCAGCGCATCCGACACCCTGCGCAGCAGCCGCTCCGCCTACGCGCCATCGGTCGATGCCTTTGTGCGCTACAACAACAGTGGCGGCGGAGCTAACCTTGGTAGCACGGGCGGTGTAGGGACTGGTCAACAGGGTAACGGCGACACTGAGCTGACCAGCTTCGGCGTCGAGCTGACCATGCCGCTGTATACCGGCGGGGCGACCAGTTCCGGCATTCGTGAATCCGGCCACCGGCTCACCCAGGCTGAGCACAATAGTGAAGCGCAACTGCGGCGGGTAGTCGAGAGCACCCGGAATCTGTATCGCACGGTGACGTCCAGCGTCGAAGAAGTAGAAGCCCGGCGGCAGGCTATCATCTCCGGCAAAGCGGCACTGGATGCCACTCAGACCGGATATGAAGTAGGTACACGTAACGTCGTCGATGTACTGGAAGCCCAGCGCAACCTGTTCCGCGCCGTCCGCGATTACAACACCGTGCGCTATAACTACATTATCGACAACCTGAGTCTCAAGCAGTCTGCAGGCACGCTGAGCCCAGAAGATCTGGTCGATCTGTCGCGCTGGCTGAACCCTGATTACGACCCTGATCGCGACTTCATACCGCCCTTCACCGAAGAAGAAGCCCAGCGCATGTCACTGGGTCGCCAGGCGCCAGCAACCGAAGAAGGCAGCAGAATGCGCAGCTCCTTCTAAGCTGCGGCGTACACAAGTAAAAAAACACCGGGTGACGCCCGGTGTTTTTTTGTCTTCTATTTGAGCCGCTGGGCAATACCCTTCAGCAATCGCTCAAGCGCACCTTGATTATCCTGCACCACCCCCTGCCCGGCCGCACCGGCCCGACGCGCCGCTTCAGGCTGCTCCAGCCACTCGCTCACTGCGGCAGCCAGGGTTTTGGCATCGCGCACTTGACGCAGCGCGCCTGCACCTTCCAGTAGCTCGCTGATTTCAGCAAAATTATAGCGATGCGGGCCAGAGATGATCGGCAAGCCCAGCGCGGCAGGTTCAAGGTAATTGTGGCCGCCGTGGGCCGCCAGCGTGCCACCAATAAAGGCGACGTCGGCGCAGCCATACAGCATCATCAATTCGCCCATGCTGTCGCCGAGAAAGACCTGATCGGTCGCAGCCGGAGTAGCTTCGGAGCTGCGTCTTACCATCGGCATGCCCGCCGTTTCGATCAGCTCAGCGACATCGTCAAAACGCTCGGGATGGCGCGGCACCAGAATCAGCAATGCCTCGGGATGGGCCGCCAGCACCTCGCGGTGGGCCGCCAGGACCTGTTCATCCTCACCCGCGTGGGTACTGGCAGCAATCCACACCGGCCGCTGCCCCCAAGTGGCCCGCAACGCGGCTGCCTGCTGCACAATTTCAGGCTCAGGCTGCAAATCAAATTTGATACTGCCGGTCACCTGCATGGCGTCCGGGCTGACACCCAAGCGCTCGAAGCGCATGGCTTCGGCCTGGGTTTGCACCGCCACCCAGTCCAGCGCGGCAAACATCGGCTCGACCAGCCAACTGATACGCCGATAGCCCCGCGCGGAGCGCTCGGACAACCGGGCATTGGCGAGCACCAGGGGTATCCCTTGGTCCTTGGCCTCGCGCACCATGTTCGGCCACAGCTCGGTTTCCATAATGATGCCGATATGCGGCCGCAGACGCTTGATAAAGCGCCGCTGTAACCAGGGCAGGTCATAGGGCAGGTAGGCGTGCCCCACCTGATCGCCAAACAGTTTGCGGATCTGCTCTGAGCCGGTGGGCGTCATGCAGGTTATGGTCAACGGCAAGTGTGGGTAGCTGCGCAGCAGCTGGCGGACCAATGGCGCTGCGGCAATGCTTTCGCCAACAGACACGGCATGCACCCAGATCCCGCCTGGACGCACATCGCCACCCAGGGCAAAACGTTCATGCCAACGCTTTCTGTAGGCCGGCGCTTTGCGCGCACGGTAGAGCAGACGCAACAAGATCAGCGGCATACACAGGGTAAAGATGAGACTGTAGAGCGTGCGCGACATGAGTGCTCCTCGGAAGGCTGACAAGACAGGGTTTACAAGGCAACGGCACCCTGGCGGGGTGCGACTCATAGTAGCAGATGTGACCCGAAGCACCGGCAGTGTCTATACTAGGACTCTTTTCAGCAAAAGCACCGGAGCTTATGAGTACAACCCTGGAAACCGATATCTGTATCCTCGGCGGCGGCATCGCCGGCCTATGGCTGAATGCACGCCTGCGGGGCATGGGTTACAGCACCCTGCTGATTGAGCGTGGCGCCTTGGGCGGAGGCCAGAGCGGCAAGTCGCAGGGTATTATTCACGGCGGCACCAAATACGCACTGCACGGCAAATTGACCCAGGCGGCCGAAGCCATTTCAGCCATGCCCGAGCGCTGGCGTGCTTGCCTGCAAGGCGATGGTGAACTGGATTTGCGCGGCGCACGGGTTCTTTCCGAACACCATTACTTGTGGTCCCCCGGCAGCCTGATCAGCAATCTCGCCGGTTTTTTTGCCAGCAAGGCGCTGCGCGGCCGAGTGGATGCGGTCAAGGGCAGTGAGTTGCCTGCGGTCTTCGCCAACCCAGCCTTCAAGGGCAAGGTCTATCGGTTGGCCGAGTTGGTCATGGATGTGCCTGATGTCGTGCGGCGCTTGAGCGAGCTGGCAGGCGATAGCCTGGTGGCTGACAGCGCGCCGCATGTCGAGCGCCGCGAGGACGGCAGCGTCGACAGTATTCGCATCAATGGCCGCAGAATCAAAGCACAGCGCTACATACTGACCGCCGGCGAAGGCAATGAGGGTCTATTACAGGATTGGGGCGTAACTCAGCCCGCCATGCAGCGCAGGCCGCTGCAAATGGTGCTGGTCAAGGGCGAAGCATTACCGCCGCTGTACGCCCACTGCCTGGGCAACAGCCCCAAACCGCGCATGACGGTGACCACCCACCCCTGCGCCGATGGCCAGTGGTGCTGGTACCTGGGTGGCGAGCTGGCCGAACAGGGTGTCAACCTGGCACCGGATGCACTGGTGCGTCGCGCCCAACAGGAACTGTCCGAGCTTCTACCTTGGATAGACCTGCAGCAGTGTCACTGGACCACGCTGCCGGTCAATCGGGCCGAGCCGGCGCAAAGCGGCGCAGCCAGACCGGACACGGCTTATTTGCAGGCAGTACAAAATGTGCTGGTCAGTTGGCCAACCAAGCTGGCGTTAGCACCTGACCTCAGCGATCAGGCAATTGCTGCGCTGCAGCAGCAGGGCATCAAGCCTGGTTTATCAGATGACTACAGCGCATTGCCGAGGCCGCCCGTGGCCTTGCCGGTATGGGATATCTGTTTCCAATGAACACCCTGCACAGCCACTACCGGCCCCTCGGTGACAGCGGACTGATGGTTTCACCGCTGGGCCTGGGGACCGTCAAGCTAGGACGTAATCAAGGGGTAAAATATCCGCAGCAATTCGATCTGCCGGATGATCAGCACGCGCTTGAGTTGCTCGCGCTGGCGCAAGACCTGGGGATCAATCTGATCGATACCGCGCCCGCCTACGGCACCAGCGAGGAGCGCCTGGGCACCCTACTGGCCGGGCAACGACAGAAATGGGTTATCTGCAGCAAGGTAGGCGAAGAATTCGAGCACGGCCAGTCACGTTTTGATTTCAGCGCCAGCCATACCCGCTATTCTGTAGAGCGGTCGCTAACGCGGCTCGCCACAGACTACTTGGATCTGGTGCTGGTGCACTCTGACGGCCATGATCTGGACGTATTAAGCAGCGAGGTCTACCCCACGCTTGCGCAACTCAAGCAGGACGGGTTGATTCGCGCCTTTGGCTTTTCCGGCAAGACCGTCGAAGGCGGCATTGCGGCATTGCAGACCGGCGACTGCGCGATGGTCACCTACAACCTGCAAGACCAGCGTGAGCGCCCGGTGCTGGACTTCGCCCTGTCACACAACAAGGGCATTCTGATTAAAAAAGCTCTTGCCAGCGGACACCTTTGCCTTCAGGGTAACGACCCGGCGCAAAAGAGCCTGGAACTGGTCTTCGCCCACCCCGCGGTGGCCTCCGCCATTATCGGCACCATAAACCCCCGGCATCTGCAGCAGAATGTCGCCAGCGCCCTCAAGGTGCTGGACAGTTTATAAAACCAGAGGGAAGTGCATGTCGCGCATTATTGCCCGAAAGAACCCGGTCACTTTCAAGACCCAGGCGATTCACGTTAAAGCCAGCCCTGAAGTCCTGTGCTACACCCCTATAGGCAACCCCTTGGGCTTCGCCGAAATGCAGGACTTGCGTCAACCCGTATCGGTGTCCGACCCCGCGTCGTTCGAGCTGACTGTCGCCAATATGGGTGTATCTGTCGACTTGAGCCTGAGCTGGCAGGGTCGAGATTTCCGTGTATTGATCCGTCAGGATCGCACCGAGCAGGAAGATAATGTACTCAAGCTGATTTCCGGCTATGTGCCTGCGCATGAACTGCGCGTCCCCTTGCTGACGGTAATGACCGAAATTGCCGAAGAGCTACTGCTGGAAAGCAATAGAGGATGGCTGCAAGGCCGCTACATGGAGACCTGGCTGCCCACCCCCTATTCCGCCAACCTGCCACTAAGTAAGCGGCATGCCTATCAGCTCACATCACACCGCGGTGCTGCGCACCCGGTATTGTGCCGGGAGTTGCACCTGATAGAACGCCCGCGCGCCTACGTCCACCTGCCGACCAATTCCCTGCAGCTGGTGTACTCCATGCAATTACAATTGCCGGAGAACTGCCCTGGGCTGACCATGCTGCATGCTGATGAGCATATGGATACAGAAAAGAATCAGTTGTTGGTCGAAATGAATTACCAGCGCCCGGAGATTTTCCTGGCGGAAATGAGTGAAGGCGTCGCCACCGGCAAACTGTTCAGCCTGGAGCAAGGCGAGTTGGTACCGCGCAGACCAAAGAATATTTGGCTTAGCGAAGCCTTGGCCAAGCAAACCGGCTGGGTAATCGAAGAGCCGCGCAGTCAATGGCCGGAAGGTCTAGCCCGCCTGTAACAGCCCAGCATCGGGCTTGCATCGCATCTGTTCAGCTCTGGTTCAGCGAGCGTACAGGCTTGGTTCAGCCAGGTTCAGGCAAGATGTTCTCCGTGTTCACAAGACATCCCTACGGAGAAATACATGAAAAACACCCTGAAAATACTTGCTGCCGGCACAACCCTTGCGTTCGCCAGCGTATCAGCTCACGCCGCTGACAACTTTGTAGGGCTGACGTGGGGCGAAACCAGCAACAACGTACAGCGCTCCGGAAGCCTGAAACAAAATCTGCCCAACCAGAACTTCGACCGCGTGATTGACGACAGCAGCACTTGGGGGATCCGTGCAGGCCAGATGACTGATGCAGGTCGCTACTACGCTACCTACGAAAACCAGTCCGGCACATCAGGCCCGTTCAAGCTGCGCCAGCAGAATCTGCTCGGCAGCTATGACGCCTTCGTTCCGATCGCCGAAAGAACCAATCTGTTTGTCGGCGGCACTTTGGGCCTGATCAAGCTTGAGCAAGAGTCTACCGGCTTCAGCCGCGACAGCGACATCGGCTACGCTGCCGGCGTACAAGCTGGCCTGCTGCATCAAGTGGCGAATACCAATGCTTCCGTTGAAGGCGGCTACCGCTATCTGCGCAGCAATGCCAGCACAGATCTGAACCCGCGCGGCGGCAGCAATCTGGGCTCGCTTGATCTGAAGAGCAGCGAACAGTTCTATATTGGCGTGAACTACAACTTCTAACCCGTATAATGAAACCTGCCTGAATCATCAGGCAGGTTTTCATGCGTTGGCCGCAGGCCAAACTTCACGGGGGACCATATGAAGCTGTTGTTGGTCGAAGATGAATCCTTGTTACGCCAACATCTGGCCACCCGCTTCAGCGAGCGTGGACATATCGTGGACGCCACCGAAAACGCCGAAAACGCGCTTTATCAGGTCAAGGAGTTCAATCATGACCTGGCCGTCATTGACCTGGGCCTCCCGGGCATGAGCGGTCTGGATCTGATCCGCGAAATTCGTAGCCAGGGCAAAAGCCTGCCCATTCTTATTCTCACGGCCCGAGGTAACTGGCAGGACAAAGTTGAAGGCCTCTCTGCTGGCGCCGACGACTACGTAGTCAAACCCTTCCAATTTGAAGAGCTCGAAGCACGGCTGAATGCCCTGTTAAGACGCTCCTACGGTTTTGTTCAAGCCTCTATAGAAGCAGGCCCACTGCGCCTTGATATCAACCGCAAACAAGCCAGCGTCGACGAGCAAGTGCTGCCTCTCACCGCCTTCGAGTACCGCATTCTTGAATACCTGATGCGCCATCATCAGCAGGTGGTGGCTAAAGAGCGATTGATCGAGCAGTTGTACCCCGACGATGAAGAGCGTGACCCCAATGTCATCGAAGTCTTGGTCGGGCGCCTACGGCGCAAGCTGGAAGCCGCTTGCCCACTGCTCAAACCGATCGAAACCATAAGGGGCCTAGGCTATCTGTTCAATGAGCGCTGTACGTGATGCGCTCGTTACGCTCGCGATTGATGCTCGGCGCCTCAGCACTAGCGATTCTCTTTATGCTGGCCTTGCTGCCAGTACTGCAAAACGCCTTCGATCAGACCATGGAGCAGATCATTCAGCAGCGCCTGGCCGCGGACACCAACACCATGATCAGCACTGCACAGCTGCACAACGGCATATTGCAAATGCCGGAGAAGATGCCGGACGAGGAATTTAATTTGCCTGAAGCGACTCTGCTGGGCTTTGTCTATGACCAGTCCGGCACGTTGCTCTGGAGTTCTCGATCTGCGCAGGGTCAGGCCGTGCAATACGCGCCTTTCTATAGTGGCGGCACCACCGATTTCTTGCAGATTTATAACGAAAATGGCAACGGCTATTACGTCTACGACGTCGAGGTATTCCTTGATGACTCTAGCAACCCCCCGTTTAGCTTTATCACCATGCTACCCAAAAGCGAGTTTTTGCCGCTGACCCAAAAATTTGACCGTCAGCTATACACCTGGTTGGGCGGTGGCTTGCTGATTCTATTAGTGCTCTTGTGGCTGGGCCTGACCTGGGGCTTTCGCGCATTGAAATCCTTGAGCCGCGAGCTCGATCAGATAGAAGGCGGACACCGCGACCAGCTTGGTGAGCAGCACCCCCGCGAACTCCTGCGCCTGACGCGCTCGCTAAATCGGTTGTTGGACAGCGAACGACGACAACGACAACGCTATCAGGACTCACTCGCCGATCTGGCCCACAGCCTGAAGACCCCTCTTGCGGTTCTACAGAGCGTGGCTGAACGCGTGGCCCAGGAACCCAGCCGCGAACAGGCGGACATATTACAAACCCAGATCAACCGCATGAGTCAGCAAATCGATTTTCAGTTACGCCGGGCCAGCCTGCGCAGAAGTGGCCTAGTGCAGCACCGTGTGCAGCTCGATCCGCTGCTGGTGTCAGTCACCAGCACGCTTGCTAAAGTCTATGATGATAAGCAGGTGCACCTGCAACTGGATTTGGCTGACAATTTCTGGGTACCCATGGAGCGCGGCGCGCTGATGGAGATGCTCGGCAACCTGCTGGAAAATGCTTATCGGCTATGCCTAAAGCAGGTACACGTAAGCGCGCGGCACACTGCCGGCCATTGCGAAATCATAGTCGAAGATGATGGTGCGGGCGTACCCGAGCATCAACGTGAGGTCATTCTGCGCCGCGGGGAACGTCTGGACGCACAGCACGCCGGCCAGGGTATCGGCTTATCCGTCGTCAAGGACATCATCGAGAGCTATGAAGGTGAACTGGTCATTGATCAGTCTGGGCTAGGCGGCGCGCGGTTTAAAATCATCCTCAATACCGAAGGCATGGTCTTCTCCAGCGCAGCCGCTGCACGCAGATCACGCCGGCAGAAAAACGCGCAGACCTGACCGGGCGCCAGTCCTATTCTCGCTGACGGATTTTCTCGACGATAGCCGTGGTGGAACAGCTTTCCACGAAGTTGAGCACTTTCACTTCGCCACCGCTAGCCTGAACAATGGCTGCACCAACCACCTGGTCGACGCTGTAATCGCCACCCTTGACCAGCACGTCTGGCTTGATCTGTGCCAGGAGCGCCTCCGGCGTATCCTCGGCGAAGCTGATCACCCAATCAACTGCACCCAGACCTGCCAGCACCGCCATACGACGCTCAACGCTATTGATCGGTCGCCCAGGCCCTTTCAAACGGGTCACCGAGGCGTCGTCATTGATCGCCACAATCAACCTGTCACCCAAGCTACGGGCCTCTTCAAGATAGCCAACATGGCCGGCATGAATAATGTCGAAACAGCCATTGGTGAAGACAATACGCTCGCCGTGAGCCCGCGCATCCTCCACCGCTTGCAGAAGCTGTTCGAGACCCAATACTCCCCGCTCGCTACCCTGTTCACGCTGGACCGCGCGGCGTAACTCTGGCGCACTGACAGCGGCAGTGCCCAGCTTGCCGATTACAATACCCGCCGCCAGATTAGACAAGCCAACAGCATGCGGCAGACTCTCCCCCGCTGCAAGCGCAGTGCCCAAGGTGGAAATCACCGTATCGCCAGCACCAGTGACATCGAACACCTCCCGCGCGCGCGCAGGGAGGTGCATTGCCGGCTCGTCCCGCCGCAACAGGGTCATGCCGTGCTCACTGCGGGTAACCAGCATGGCCTCAAGGTCCAACTCGGCAATCAACGCCATGCCCTTGTCGACCAACATCTGCTCGCTTGAACAATGGCCCACCACCGCTTCAAACTCCGACAGGTTCGGTGTGATCAAGGTCGCACCGCGGTAGATACTGAAATCCTTACCCTTGGGGTCGGCCAGCACCGGTACGCCGCGTTCGCGCGCCAGCGCTATCAGCGCCTGATGGTTGACCAGTGCGCCTTTGCCATAATCCGACAGAATCATGACCTTAACTTTATCCAGCAAGCCCCGCACCGAATCAAGCAAGGCATCGCCATCGGTCTTGAACGGTTCTTCAAAGTCCAGCCGGATCAGTTGCTGGTGGCGGCTCATGACCCGCAGTTTGGTAATGGTGGTCTTGCCCGAATGCGCCTGAAATGCACAATAAACCCCAGCGGCGTTCAGGCGCTGTTGCAAGCTCAGCCCCGCCTCGTCATCCCCAGTGACACCCACCAGCCAGGCTGGCGCACCCAACGCGGCAATATTCAAAGCCACGTTACCTGCGCCGCCAGGGCGATCTTCGATCTGCTCGACCTTGACCACTGGCACCGGCGCTTCCGGGGAAATCCGATGCGTTGGGCCATGCCAATAACGGTCGAGCATTACATCACCAACCACCAGAACCGGGGCGGAGTCAAAACGGGGCATGGTCAGTTTCATATGTCGTGTACACCTGTCTTCTGTCGGCCAATACGGGCCAGTAATCTCAGGATTCGGACTTGGCTTCATCCTGGAACTGCATGCTATGCAAGCGGGCGTAATAACCATTCTGCTCGATCAACTCGGCGTGGCTTCCACGCTCCACAATGCGGCCCTGGTCCATCACCATGATGATATCGGCCTTCTCGATGGTCGACAGCCGGTGTGCGATCACCAGCGTCGTGCGGCCTTCCATAACCCGGTCCAGAGCGGCCTGGATATGCCGTTCGGACTCAGTATCCAATGCCGAGGTAGCCTCGTCGAGAATCAGCAGGGGCGCGTCCTTGAGCAACGCCCTGGCAATCGCCAGACGCTGACGCTGCCCGCCGGAGAGCAGCACGCCATTCTCTCCGACCATGGTATCTAGGCCCTGGGGCAGCTTGTCGATGAACTCCTTGGCATAGGCCTTCTCAGTCGCTTCTTCAATCGCATCTCGCGGTGCACCAGCGAGGTCGCCGTAGGCAATATTATTGGCGACCGTATCGTTGAACAAGGTCACATGTTGCGTGACCAGGGCGATATGCCGACGCAGGTTGCGCAACTTATAGTCCGCCACCTCCACATTATCGATCAGGATTTCGCCTTCGGTATGCTGATAGAAGCGCGGAATCAGGCTGGCCAGGGTTGACTTGCCACTGCCGGAGCGCCCTACCAGTGCGACCATCTGGCCGGGCTCGATAGTAAAGTTGATATCGTCCAGTACCAGCTTGTCGGTATTGGGGTAGCTGAACTTCAGTCCCTTGACTTCAATCCTGCCGCTGACGCGCTCAAGCTCCACCGTTCCAGTATCTGTTTCAGGCTCTTCGTCCAACTGCTCAAAAATACTTTCCGCCGCAGCTATACCTTTCTGAATGTTGGCACTGACTTCAGATAACTGGCGTACCGGCTTAGGCAACAAACCCGCAGCAGTAATATAAGACACCAGATCTCCCGCCGTCGCATCACCACGCAGATACAGCACCAGGAACATGACGAAAGCCATTGCGCCGTAAGTCACCAACTGCAAGGTTGGCGTAAACACCGCGCCGGTGCGCGTCATCTTGAGCCCGCGCTGGCGGTTGGCCTCGCTGGCTTTATCAAAGCGCTCGGTCTCGTACTGCTCGCCACCAAAGCTTCTCACTACACGGTAGCCCGTGATCGTCTCTGAAGTGACATGGGTCACATCGCCCATCGCCGTTTGAATCTTCTTGCTCTGCTTGCGGAATTTCTTGCTGGTGCTGTTCACCATCAAGCCGATCACCGGCAAGATCGCCATCAGCACCAGCGTGAGCTTCCAATTCATCCATAGCAGATAGGCGAACAGGAAGATCACCGTCATGCCCTCACGAAACACCACTTTGATCGCATCTGTGGCAGCGCCGGTGACCATGGTGGTATTGAACGTGACCCGCGAGACCAAGTGGCCGGAGTTGTGATTGTCGAAATACTGATTGGGCAACGTCAGGAAATTATTGAACAGCGATGTGCGCAGGTCATGGACCACGCCCAGCGAAACCTTGGCCAGGTAATAGTTACCTAAAAAAGAGCCTATCCCTTGATAAAGGGCTACAAGAATAATGAACAGGGGGAAGCCCCACAGCAAAGGCACACCAAGAAACTGACCGTTATTGCCATCAGTAAGACCGTCGACAAAATACTTCAACATCCAAGCCATCGCCGGCTGGCTGGAGGCAAAGATCACAAAACCTACGATACTGATAGCGAAGGGCAGCCAATAAGGTTTGACGTAACCCAGCAACCGTAAATATATCCGCACACTGGATTGGAGAAAGGATTCTTGCTGTACGTCGGCCATATGCACTTCACGATAAGGAACCAGGCGCTGAGTTTAACACAGGCTGCCAGGATCAAAGCCTTGCTGTTGCAAGTGCGGTAAACTACGGTTTTGGTTCGGGAAATCGACGTGAACAAACTAAGCCGCGAAGAGTTTGAAGCTCGGTCACAGGGCGCGAAGGTTCTGGAAAAGGACCGCTACGGCGAGAAGGTGCTGCAACTGCGCGACGGGACATTTCTAAAACTGTTTCGGCGCAAGAGCTGGTTTTCCAAGACCGCATTCTATCCTCCTGCAAAACGTTTCGCGGCCAATGCGACCGAGCTTCATCGGCTCGGCATCCGCTGTCCTGTCGTGCTGGGTCTCTATCAAATGAGCGATCCCTATCGCTCGATAGTCCACTATCAGCCATTGGAAGGCACGACATTACGCCAGTTACTCAATGAGCAACCTACTCTCGAACAGATAGAGCTGTTTGCAGACCTCGCCAGCTTTATCTCTACACTGCATGATCTGGGTGTGTATTTCCGGTCATTGCACCTGGGCAATATCGTCAGAACACCTGACGGCGCCCTTGGACTAATTGACATATCGGACATGCGCTGCCTGGGCAAACCGCTATCAAAAGGGTTGCGCGCAAGAAACTATCAGCATCTCTTGCGCTATGAGGAGGACTGGGCGCTAGTCCATCCTCGGGTCAGGGCGTTTTTTCACTCCTGAATCGACCCGACGTCTGTGGTTGAGAAGCGGGGGGAGGTCGGCCAGTGAGCAGAAACAGCCCCAAGCCAACGGGTAACCAGGTAAAGAACCAATCGGCGCGGGGCGAATCCCACAGCTGGCCACCGTCAAAAAGCTGCGCGGCAGTGCAAAACAGCATCACTGCCAACAATCCCCGGCCAAACGCCTGCTCTCGACATTGCCATGCCGCATGCAAAACACAGCCCCAAACAGCAAGCCACAGTGCAAGACCTATTAATCCCAGCTCTATGGCTACGTGCGTGAACAAATTATGGCTATGTGGCATTAGCGTTTCCGTGCTGGCCAGCTTGAGTTCGTAGCTGCCGCCCAGTCCAAGACCCAGCCAGGGGCGCTGTAGAATCATCTCCAAACTGGCTTGGAATATCTCCGGGCGATAAGACATCCCGCGCGCCAAAATAATTTCCTGGAATTGCACGAAACCGACGGTCGCTACCACTAACAGCAGCCCGGCTACCGCCCAAATAGCGCGTCCTCCACGCAGCACGGCCATGGCAATCAGCGCAGACAACAGTGCGACCCAGAGACCACGGCTTTGAGTCATTACTATCAAAGCTAACATGGCTATCAAACTTGCGACCCAGAGGCCCCGATACTTAGGATGAGGTAAAAATGCCAGCATCAATGCCGCTACCGCGATTGCATAGCCGCCCAGAATCGGATGCTCAAGCTGGCCAAGACCACCAGCGCGATGGGTGAAGTCCCCCCCCGCATACTGGATCACGAGTGCTATCAGACAGCTCAATGCGAGCAAGTGGCAAGCCAGGCGCAACAAGCCATTGGTGCTTTCCGGACGCAACAGGCCAAAGAATGCAAAACCAAAGAGAAACAACACAACAAACAACAAACGCTTGAGCTGCCGCACTACGTCATCATCTGGGCTCCACAACAGGCTCAGCGCTGCCCAGGCAATCAGCACCCCTAAGGCAGTAATAAGCGGCCAAGCGCGCTGCCATAGCTCTCGGACCATAGGCCAACGACTAGCAAGCAGTATGACCACCGGTAGCCAATAGAGAAATATCAGGCCCTGACGGTAAGGCTTATGGCTCGAAAACAGCACCATTCCCACCAGGAACCACAATATTCCCAGCCCCAACCAACGAGTCAACCAGAGCTGAAAGTGCCTATTTCGCCTTTGCCGCTTAATGACCAATGACCTCCTCCGATACAATAATGATGGCCTGTCGGGCAGCTAACGCTGCCGGACCTGAGCCTTTTTGAATAGCAGATGTCGCAAGCGCCTGAGCAACTGAGCATCCCAATATTTTAGAGGTACCTGGCGGACCAGCGACCAGGCTAATGCCTTGTCGTCTGTTACGGCGCTACGCAGAGCCTTGATTACCAACTTGGCGCGCCCGGATGCATAAGCCGGGTGATCTGAATAAGCTTCGATAACCTGCAGGCCGCTTTCATATTCCAGACGATAATTGCTGGACAGACTGGCAGGATGTTTACGATAAAGAGTGACTATCTGAGGTAAAATATCGATAACGTAGCCTGCATGAGCCACCTTGAGCGTCATCTGAAAATCCTGGATCTTGATCTCGGGATCATAGCCTCCAGCCAGATCAATTGCTTCGCGCCGAAAGATTGCAATATTGCCGCCCACAACCAGAGCATCTGCAAGCGCCTGGGCAAAATCATAACGTCGTACCGCGCGTTTTTTATCCTTTTTGGGCAGCCTTTGACCGGTCTCATCAATACGGACTGCACCGCCGCCAAGACAGCCTACTTCAGGATGCTCTAGAAGGTACTCGGCCTGCACTTTGAGCCTGCCAGCAGGCATCACGTCGTCGGCGTCAAATGTTGCTATGAACTGGCCTTGAGCCTTTGCAAGCCCGGAATTCAGCGCGGCGCTGACACCCGCATTGCGCTGACAGACTAGCTCTACCCGCCTCACTAAACTGGTAGGCTGCCACTGAGCAATGGCGCTCTTGATGACCTCGACACTGTCATCGGACGACCCATCATCAACCACAATCAACTCAAAGCTTTCATGATCTTGAGCCAATACGCTACGTACTGCTTCTCCCACATACTCCGCGTAGTTGTAGCAAGGCACTATCACCGAGATCAACGGAGGCGCTTGCGAATGCGGCGAACTCATAAATCAGACTTCCGCCAGCCCGCCTCACTTACTTCCCAGCTAGATGAAAAGGCCAACTCTTTTGGCCCCAGCAGGCCGTCCGGCAGGTGTGCTGTCCACCGTTCATTCTTCCAAACGAGAAAGTGTAGGTAGGGCAACTCGGTATCGCCCATATCACTATTGGTCAAACGACCTTCTTGCAGAAACCAACGCTTGGCAACCACCCGACGTCCATCAGCCAGGAGAGTGAACGTGCTGTGGGATTCAACGAACTCACTGCGTCGGCTCCAGACATTGAATCTGGCAAGGAACAGCCTGAGGCTCTCCGGCCAGTTTTTATGGCGAATAAATACACGGCTGAAGGCCCCCTCGTCCAGTGCCTGATGCATCGGATTGGCGTAACGTTGCTGCCAATGCGGAATGCGCATGAACGCTTCGCGCATGCGTGCGGTGTTACGCAGCAGACATAGATGGCCCGAGATGCGCCTATGGTGAGTGGCGAACAGATCCTTTTTCGCCAGGCGCTCGGCGGTGAAGTAACGGCGCAGATCACCATAAATCACATCAATATCGCCAAAGGCCCAGAAGTCCACACCTTCCAGTTCGTCAGCATGGATATACCCAAGTGCAGGCTTGATATCACAGAGCTTGTAGGCTTGCTCAGGATGGAAATTGATACCCAGCCGCGCGGACACCCATTGACAATAGGCCGCGAAGCTCAACTCAATGAAACGGACGTTCTCCGGCGCATTTTCGGGTATTCCGCAGTCAGTAAATAGCAACCAGTCGATGTCTGGATTGCGTCGGCAACCCTCAAGAAAGAACCGCATCCAGAATGGCCAGCGGCCGAAATAGGGAATGACAAAACGGATGCTCGGTGGGTTCATTGTTGTAGGACTCATAAACCAAATTCTATTTGACAGGGAGTGCCATGGACAGAGGCCAGAAGCGCTTCCTGGCTGCAGCATCGGAAAATTGTTGATGCAATATCTCCGCTGCGATTTGTCGTTGCCGGGCAACGACCGCAGGCTCGGCAACCGAGGCGGTGACCAGGCATTGGGCGAGCGCCTCTGCGTCACCCAATGTGAACAATTGGCCATGCCCCGATACCACCTCGGGTCCTCCGCCACAATCACTGCAGACGACCGGCACGCCCGCCGCCATGGCCTCAAGCAGTACCATACCGAAGGGCTCATGGTCTGAAGTCAGGGCAAAGAGATCAAACGCTTTGAAGAAATCTCGTGCGCTGGGCACCTGCCCCAGAAAGAGTACCTTATCGGCGATTTGCAGAGTGTTCGCAAGACGCTTGAGCGACTCGGCAAGCCGTCCGTCGCCGATAATCACCAGCAGGCTATGCTCTGGCAGATCAGGCAACGCAAGGGCGAACCCTTTAAGCAAAGTAGTCTGATCCTTATCCGGATGCAGCCGCCCGACGTTGCCTACGATCCAGGCATCCGCCGGCAAGTGCAATGCTAGCCGCGCTTCTGTTCGAGTCACTTGGGCGCTGCGTACCGTCTCGATATCGATACGGTTGTACAACGTCTGAATTCGTTCTTCCGGCCAGTCTGGCAGACAGCGGCGGATGTCATCTCTTACCGCATTAGATACCGCCAGCAGATGCAGGCGCTGGCGAAAGAGTCGGGCAAACAACTTGCGGCCGAAACGCTCAAAATCGCCAAAAGCATGATGAATACCAATAACCGGGAGGCCAGTAGCCAGACAAGCAATGTAGGTCGGCTTAGAGCGATGGGCTATGCACAGGCTGAAATCCCGTTCACTGGCGATCCGGCGCAGGTCGCGAATAGCCTTAAGCTTCAGACCGCGGATGGCGGCAGAGCGGTACTCCATAAAAATGACTTCAGCAGAATGGCACTTTTCTGCCACATCCTGATCTTTCTTGCCCGTCAGAAACACCGTAGTAACCTGATAGCCGGTTCCATCAAAGAGCGCGGCGTACTGCCGCGCACAATCCAGAAACGGGCCATCATAACCATGACAGAACTGCAGGACCCGTCCTGCAGCCGAGCCCTTCAGCATCTCAATCAAGCCTTCACCACCAACACGTCCTCCATGATCAGATACTCCAGATCCGATCCAAAGAACATATCCAGCGCGTCTTTTGGTGAACACACCATAGGTTCGCCACGGCGATTGAGCGAGGTATTGAGCACCACACCGTTGCCGGTCAAGCGCTCCAAGTGGGTCATCAGATCATAGTAGCGCGGATTATATTCGCGCTTGAGCACCTGGGCACGGGCGGTGCCGTCCTCGTGGACGACTTCGTGCACGCGGCGTCTCCATTCGTCGTTCACTTCAAAGGTGAAGGTCATAAAGGGCGACGGGTGATCGATCCCCAACATCTGCGGTGCGACGGTATCGAGCATCGACGGGCAGAATGGGCGCCAGCGTTCGCGGAACTTGATCTGCGCGTTGATACGATCGGCCACACCCGCCACGCTGGGGCAACCAATAATCGAGCGGCCACCCAGAGCACGCGGCCCGAACTCCATGCGCCCCTGGAACCAGGCCACTGGGTTACCTTCAGCCAGAATATCAGCGATATATTCGGGAGCGTCTTCGATCAGCTTCCATTGCGGCTTGTTCGGGTGACGGGCGCAGGCGGCGATGACATCTTCGTTGCTGTAGCTGGGGCCGAGATAGACGTGCTCCATCTTCTCAACCGGCACGCCGTTCTGCTCGGAAATATATGCCGCCGCGCCAACAGCGGTGCCGGCGTCGCCGGAGGCAGGCTGCACGAACAACTCCTTGACTTCCGGGCGGGCAATAATGCGTTGATTCAGCTTGACGTTCAGTGCGCAGCCACCGGCAAACGCGAGCTTGCCAGTTTCGCGCAAAATATCGCCGAGGTAATAATCCATCATTTCCAGCGACAGCTTTTCAAACAACGCCTGCATGCTGGCGGCATAGTGGATGTAGGGGTCGTCGGCGATATCCCCTTCACGCTTGGGGCCCAGCCATTCGATCAGCTTGGGTGAGAAGTAAAAGCCCTTGCCTTTCTCCTTGTAACGCCGGAAGCCAATCACGTTGGCGTAATCGGTATTGATGATCAGCTCGCCATTCTCGAATTTGGCCAGCCGGGAAAAATCGTATTTGGCGGCATCGCCATAGGGCGCCATGCCCATGACCTTGAATTCGCCGTCGAGCATTTCAAAGCCGAGGTATTCGGTCAGCGCGCCATACAAGCCACCGAGAGAATCCGGATCGTAGAACTCCTTGATCTTGTGAATCTTGCCGTTCTCGCCATAGCCGAAGAAAGTGGTGGCGTATTCACCCTTGCCGTCGATGCCCATGATCGCGGTCTTTTCCTTAAAACCGGAGCAGTGATAAGCACTGGAGGCGTGAGCCAGATGGTGTTCGACCGGCTCAAGACGGACTTTTTTCACATCAAAGCCCAACTGCTCAAGGCACCAGAGGATCTTCTTGCGATAGCGATTGAACCGCCGATTGCCCATCAGGATCGCATCTAGCGAGCGATCAGGCGCGTACCAATAGCGCTTGGCGTAATGCCAGCGGGCCTTGCCGAAAATGCTAATGGGCGCGAATGGAATGGTGACGATATCCACATCAGCAGGCGTAATGCCGGCTTGTTCCAGACAGAACTTAGCCGACTCGTAAGGCATGCGATTCTTGGCGTGTTTGTCACGCACAAAGCGCTCTTCTTCTACAGCAGCTATCAGCTTGCCGTCGATATACAGCGCGGCTGAAGGGTCATGGCTGAGTGCGCCGGAGAGTCCGAGAATTGTCAGTGCCACTGATTTGCCTCTTATTGGTTGTAAGCGGGCCGCATAGCCCGATGGCGAAGGTGCAAAACCAAGGCCTGGGCGACACCGGCCAGTATTTAGTATTAACGCAAGGTCACTAGTATAGCCTTAGCAGGTCTCATCTCGGAACAGCAGTATCAGTGCGAATCAGCGCCCCGCGCCAGAACGGAGACGTCATTAGTTGACTCTCCCACCCACGCATGCAACTCCGCAAGCGATAGACGCGGCACGATTGAAGCCGGAAGGCGACTATTATTTGAGAGATTGAATACTTCAAAACGCCCTGGAGCGACTATCCTTTCTGACATAAAGCGAAAACTGGGAAGAATGTAGTCCTCATAATCCCTGTCCAAGGTACTAGGCAAGGCGCTATCGCCTTGTTCATAAAACCTGCCAGCGGAGGGATTGAGATCAACACCAAGCAGAAAAACACGATTGAACCCTAGGTGGCAGGCCAATTGTAGCCCCGCGAAAGGGATAGTCCTGGAGCCGAAATAGCCTTTTGCCATGTTGGTGCTGAACCCTACTCGGTTTGGCTTGGCATGCAAGAGAGAGAAATGACTATGCAAATGCGGGTCTTTTCGTATAGACCAGGCAAATCGTTTATCCGACATAATGGCCCGGCGATTGCGGCGATTTAATCGTGACATGAGGTAGAGATGTCTTGCTTCAAGGCACTCCGGCACCAGCGAGGCCAACTGTTCATAGCAATCAGCCGTCATAGCCGTGCACGCAGCTTGATCGACCCCCTTGGCCGCCAACATGGGTCGTGCCTCAACGAAACTCGGATCATCGCACAGGTAGAAAGTAGGCCGCACGGCACCCGCCTCACATTTGAGAATCGAACCATTCATCGCGATGACCGGGATGGAGGGGAACTGTTCTAACGGAAAGTTGGCGGCCGACGGGCCGGAAGCGAGAATAAATACGGGACCACTCGCACTCTGAAAGTTGCGCTCAAACAAGTCAAAATTCAAACGGGATGCCTCTACATCAGCTTTAATCAGTCGCTGTTTTTAATCAAAGGGGGCTTACTTCAAGCAATACTGCTCACGCTAACAACAACCTTGCACGCTGTAAACATGCATTGAGGATCCGTCTAAGCTCACCAATGCCTGCCAACCCTGGAACGCGATCTATCTTTGCATGTCATAGATCTAAACCACCTTTCCATTCCCGGAATGAAACATGATTGGCAACCAAATCCCGCTAACTATCAATACTCTTTTTGATCAAGGGCAAATCAAACTGCAGGCCGACTGTTTTGAAATAGACTTGGAAGTGCAGGGACGCGATGATTTTTCCGGCATCAGCAATACCTTCGCGCTATGGATCTGCTTGCCTATAGCCATGAGCTTGAACCGGGATCTGCACATTCTTGGGCAGGTAAGCCCTACTGCTCTGTCGAACGCCAAAAAGCTCATTGAAATCTGGTTTGCTTGGCGGCCCGATTTATTTCATATCATCAAGGTAAGTGCAGAGCATCCAACAGAAACTGCCTATGCACACCAGCAAGGCGAAATCATGCTCTATTCCGGAGGAGCAGACTCGACCTACGCGCTGTTAACTCATTATCTTCACAAAGGCACTCAGGTGGCGGCGCTGACCATTCAGGGCATGGACTACGATGCTGACGACACGGTTCGCTTCAACGCACTGCTTGCCAAAACACGCCCCCTTCGGGACCTGGCGATCAATGAGCATTACATCGTCAGATCAAATGCGGCGGAGATCATGGCTCGTTATGGTACGCACGGCGATTGCGGACACGGATTTCAGCTGTTCGGCTCGCTATTTCTTTTGGAAGACCGCTATCGCAGCGGCAGTATTGCGGCCGATTGCACGAGGCAGATCGAAATGCTGATCTGTCCATGGGGCACCAGCTCGCTGACCAACCCCTTGTTCGCCAGCAGCCAGTTTCATATCAACACATTGGACATAGATCTGGGACGCCCGGAAAAACTGGCAGCACTAAGCACAAACGAGATGGCGTTGCAGTGTGTGAGCTTCTGTAAAAAACGTAAAATCCGTCCAGACAACTGCGGGGTATGCTCCAAATGCAGCCGCAGTAAAGCCATGTTCCTTGCAGAAACCGGGAGGATTCCCGATATGTTTCTTGATAACAGCTTCAGCGAAGACATGCTCCTGGACATTGACTTGAGCAATAGAGGCGAAAGGGGGTCAGCCATGGACCTGATTAGCTCCGCCGCGCGCAATGGCCGCCTCTCACTCTTTCCTCAGCTTACGGCTCGGCTCTGCGCCAAACCTGCACGCCAATCCTGGCTGGAGCGTCAAAAAGCCATATGGGTAAAGCGAATCAGGCAACTTAATGCGGGCAAGCCAGGCTGACCAGATGTCACTTGTTCTGCGCATCGCTGGCTAATCTGGCAATACCGGCAAACATCCGCTTCGCCGCTGCCAGCGAGTGCTCAAGAAATCGCTCCAGACCAGCCCTTTCGGCTTCGCTATAGGGCTGCGCGGGCAATCTGGACAGGCCCTCGGTATAGCTTTCGCACAGACGGCCCGATAACCCCGCCTGCTTCAACAAGCCTTCAATTTTATGGGTATTCGAGCTGAGGGCCATGAACGGCGTTCCCGTTATCATGCACAGTGTCGCCATATGAAAGCGTCCGGTCACCACACCTTCCGCAGCACTGATGGTACGCAGAAAATCTGCCGTCGACTGTACCGAGTACCGCCAGCGCAAACGACCTAGCCCCCTGGAAGACGAGGCATCAGGATGGCGGCCTAACCGGCTGCCCAGCCTATGGCGTAGCATTTTGGCATTGGCCTTTAAACTTTTGAAAAAGAAGCGACCTTCGCTCCCGTGGCGCAGTGGGGGGATAGTACGGATACTCAGGTAGCGCACGTCCATATCAGAAGGAAGCTGACTCAACGTCTCCCACAGTTGCTGTTGAACCGACTTCAACACACTGCCGTTGATTATCAGCCCGTGGCGGACCAGGCCGCCCACCGCAGGACGAAATGACAGTGTCAGATCGGGTACCACTTCAGAGGCAACGCCCGCTAACTCAAGCGCCTCCCGGCTCAAGTCATCCCGAACAAAGATTTGCGAGAAATCGCCAGCGAACTCGGTCAACTGTTGGTTGTTCTGCCACACCGAGTTAATCAATACGCAGGGAATACCCAGCTTACGGCAATGACGTGCCAGACGCCCAAGCATCATGGCTGCCGGCGCATCGTCATGCATCGTACCTTCACCATTGACGATACACACGTCAGCCTCGGCTACACGCTCAAGTAAAAACCGGTCTTTGGTCCAGTCATGGCGCACTGGCGAGGCATGAGCAATATGGATACCGGCCTCCGTCGCCAGAGCCCGAATTTGCCTGATAACCAATTGGCAGCCGTGGTGGTCATCATAAGAAGTATCGTTGAACAATATTGCCTGCAACAAGAATCAGCTCCCTGAAGGATAATAGGGCATGACGACAGGCATCATAGCTCAGCCAGGATTGCGTGGGATCAACCGAACGAGCCCGCCTTCCATATCGGCGCAACATTGCGCCCATGCTGTGAGCACGCTCGCGCAATGGTCTGTCTGTGCGTCAGACTCACCGTGCTCTGTCGTATACGTGTTTACCAACGCGTCCAACCGATTAACGCTAGATGCCTTTAACAGCACTACCTCGCCCTCGAGAATATCCGCTTCCAGCTCCTCCCTGAGCATTTCCAAGGAATCAAGGACGATGACACGCGAAGGACCGTAGGTCTCGATCAACCGGGTTATTTCATGCGGCGGTCTGAAAACCAGAACACGATCAGCATAGGCAAGCGCAATCTTGACAGCCTTGCGCAATTTGGGACTGAAAGCTCCTGCGTAATCAGACATATTACCCAACACAATCGTTTTGCGCGGCGCCGTTTGAAACGCGTTCAACACACCAAATGCCAGCTCCAGAGTTGGATAAGGCGCTTTCACGGTATCGCAGATAAGCTGACGCTGATGGGTGATCGGATGCACCGAGCAACGGCCCTGAAGGCCGTGAAACAGCCGAGCACGCTCGGCCAATTCGGATAGGGAAATGCCCGCCTGATGCGCGCAGGCGATTGCCGCCAAAGCAGCAGAAACGAAATGTAACGCAGGCAGGCCGATATCGAACTCGACGCGCTGATCAGCATGCGCACAGGTAAAGTTCAACCGTCCCTGGGGGTCGACCAACGGGTTCAGCGCCCGATAGTCGGCCTTTTCTGCAAGGCCAAAAGTCATCACCTGTGCCTGAGTCGCCCCCGCCATACTCGCTACCAACGGATCATCCAGATTGAGAAAGACCATACCAGATGCACTGACCGCACTGGCAAGCACGCTCTTTTCCTGCGCAGTAGCTTCGAGACTGCGAAAGTTGGCAAAGTGATCACTGGATACCGAGGTGATGATAGCCATACACGGTTGGACCAGAGCGCAACCGCTGGCCAAGGCGCCCGGCTCATGCCCGCTCATTTCAACCACTAGGTACTGGTCTTCAGAGGTGACTTCGATCAGCCTCTGGGCAATATCCTTGAGCGCATTGTGCAAAATGGAACCCGCAGTCCGATAGCGAGAACCCAACAAGAAAAACAGCAAGGCGCTGGTTGAACTTTTACCTGCACTACCGGTGACGCCGATAATGTGCGTGGCTATCAGCTTCTTACGATTGTCCGCTGCGAGAACGAGATCGATTTCTGTACGTGCAGGCCGACGTCCGTGCTTGAGCATGAACAGCCATTTCGTCAGTACCCGTTTGATTTTCATTCAAATCTCGTCCAGAGATAGGTTGTTAGACGATACCCCTATGCAGCAAAACTGTCGCCAACCCTGATTATGTGTCATCCCTTAATTTCACAACCGTTACTTTCGTCGGCGTCGCGCTCAAGGAAGATGTGCGTCCAGCCAACGCGCCAGCGGACTGCTCGCAGGCCAGTTTCGTAACAGACGCGCACGGTCAATACGCCAAGCTTGATGCCAGGCGGCCTCGCTGCTGTGCGCCAGCATGCCATCGAGATCGATCAACCACACTTTTTCATCGTGCCACAGCAGATTGGTAGCCTTGAAGTCACCATGACTGATACGCGCCTCGGCCAGTTGCCGCAGCAGCAGCAGCAGTGCCTCGCCTTGTGGCACAGAGGGCTCGATTTGGCCGTCAACCCCGAAAAGCTCGAGCAAATTCTGACCCGGACAATATTCGCAGATCAGCCAGGCGCGGCGACGTAAAGGGCCGAAACGGCTTTCAATCATCGCCAGTGGCGCGGGCGTGGGAATGTGCAAAAACTGCAGACGTTGCGCCGCCAGCCATGAATGCCAGGCGCGGCTGGGGCGCCAGAAACGGCTCAGCCAATGGCCAAGCCCTTTGATGTTGTAGCGCTTGATCACGACGCTACCGCTGTCTAACTGGGTCAGCGTAACGCTACTGCTGCCGCCGTCTTTTAGCTGGGGGGTTTGCTCGAACGGCGAGTCCGGCGCATCCAACAGTGGGTGCAGGTCTGCGGCACGGGCTCGCACCGCCGCAGAAAATCGCCACCAGTTGCGCTTCACCTGAAAAAAACTGCAATCACGCACGGCCTTGCGTAGCCAATCAGCCAGCCGCTGCGCTCTAACCCGCCGCACTTGTTCAGCAATGCGGTCTGGGTTGAGTGCGCGCTCAGCATTGATCTGAAGGTAATGGATCAGCAGCAGTTCGACATACTCGTCCCACGAGCGATCCAGCTGAGCAAAAAAAATGGCTAGATTATCTTCTGCCTGCCGCGACGCCAGGGGCTGACCAGGGCTGACCAGCTCGATTGCGTCGCCGTCGATCACGTAAAGCTGTTCGCCCTGCAGCAGAAAGTTGCCCAAATGCAGATCAGTCTGCGCCAGGCCGGCACGGTGCATGGCGGCAATACTGCCCAGCGCCTGACCCAGGAAATCGAGCGCTGAAGCACTGCCAGCCGGTCGATCATCCATCTCGTCCCAGATTTGCTGCAAGTTGTTTGAACCCTGCAGATAATCAGTGCAAATAAACCGGCTACCAAGCTCCAGCTCGCCACTGGCCACGATATCGGGTGTTGCAATACCAGCCTCCTTTAACGCCAGCAGGCCATCCAGCTCCCGCTGCGCATGCCGACTGGCGCTACGGGATATAAACAGCTTAACCACTACCGCCCGCCCGTTAAGCTCACCGGCAGCCACCAGGCGCTTGCCGGGCAACACCCGTAACCAATGCTGCAGCGATATTTCCCCTGCGGGGGTAGCCAGCAATGCCGGCAACACCGGAGCGCGTCCACCAGCGGCCAGCGCAGCAAGGGTGGTTGGCATCATCTGCGCTCTTTCGCCTCTATGCGCTTCTGGATACGGATGATAAAAGCCTTCGCTTCGTTATCCAGATGGCTCTTTTGCAAGTATGCCAATATAAACCTCAGCCTCTCAGTCCGACTTGGCGCCCCGCTCCGGCGGCTGAACGAGCCAAGATCGGCCACGTAATCTGCCTGGCCAAACCAGGCGCGACGGGTTTTTTCCAGATCAATCAAGCGGGCATCAGCGCCCTGATCATCGACCTTCAAGAACACATGCTTGGGGTACAAGCACTGGTGGACCTTGCCCGCCTGATGAAGCGACCTGATCAACTTGGCAGCAGCTAGAATCAACCTTTGTTTTCCGCGCCAGCCCAGGCCTTGCCAAGATTGAAACCAGGTACTCAGCGGTTCGTATCCATCCAGCGCTTCAGTCAACAACAGCGCTTGCCGGTGACCATTGAGGCGCCGCTGGGCAAAATACACCGCCTTTAAAGCGGGGATACCTTGACCGGCATAGCTCTTGATGGCACGGAATTCGCGGGCAAACGTAGGTTCCCCAAGGGGGTGCCTCAAGCTGCGAGTCAAATGATTGTCCTGGCGCTTAAGATAAAATCCGCGGGCGACGCCCTCGGCATCCGTTAACTCCAGCCGATATACGCTGCTCCAGCCACCACGGCTGGTATTGGGTGCATCTACCGCATCCAGCTGCAAGGCCCAAAGCGCAGCAAAATTATCCAGCCCATGCTGAGCAAGCAGCTCCCTTGCGCCCTGAGGGGCAAAATACTCCTGGATCATTCTCGGTCCCTATCATGATCAAACTAAAAAGTGAGGCCCGAAATCGGGTGTGACTGAACACATGGGTTACCGGCGGCGTGTGCGACCCGCAATGATGCGGTGCAACAGTTGCCTCGACGGCTCATCCAGCCGCTGGCGGCCCAGATACGCTAAAAAGAAGCGTAGTTTCTGCCCGGGCGTGGCGACGCCACTCTCGCGCAGCAGGCTCTTTAAATCACGAATTTTATCGCGCTGACCAAACCAGGCAGGGCGAGTCTCTACCAGGTCAATCAAACGCGCCCCTGCACCGTCGTCATCAAGCTTGAGAAAAATATGCTTGGGGTACAAATTATTGTGCATCCTTTCCGCGTTGTGCAGCGCACGAACCAGCGCTGCGGCGGCCAGAATCAGGTCCTGCCGGTCGCCCCAGGCAAGTTGCTCCCAACGCTCGTACCAGAAGGTCAGAGGCTTGTAGATATCTAGCGCACGGGTAAGCAGAATCGCCTGGCGGTGGCCCTTAACGCCTCGCTGGTCAAAAAACGCTGCCTCCAGCGCAGGAATACCCAGGTGCGCGAAGCGCTGAATTGCACGAAACTCGCGGGCGAAACTGGCTTCCCCCAAAGGGCGCAGCGCATGGCGCACCAATTGGTCATCCTGGCGCTTGAGATAAAAGCTCTGAGCATCGCCGTTGGCGTCTTTGAGCTCTAGCCGCACGACCTTTTTCCAACCGGTGCCCCGCGTGAGTAGGGTCTGGTCGCTGGAGCACTGGTAAGCCCAAAGCGTCTCAAAGCTGTCCAGACCGTTTCGCGCCAGAACGTCCCTCGCATTGACCGCAATAAAAGCAGACCGATTCATTCGCGCCCCCGGAAATAGTTCACTACTGCGCGGATGCGTTTTTTATCTGCCGGCGACAGGCGTGCACATTCAGCGTAATCCTTGTAAAAATGTAGCCGCTGGGTCGCAGACAGTGCCTGCTTGCCCAGTTTATCCAGGCACGCCAAGTCCTTGATGATGCGGTACTCAAGCACCGGCCCCCACCAGAAACTGCCACTGGGGCAATCGATCATAAATACATCCGGGAAAGGCTTCTGATTAACCAGAATATTTCGCCATTTCAGATCATTGTGAGCGAATTTCTGATCGTGCATCATTCGCGTGGCGTGAGCTACCTGGCGCGATACATGGTTAACCCAAAGGCGATTGGCGAACCGTGGATCGCCACCGCGAGCGATCTGCGCCAGATCAGCTGTGTTGGACAGATCCTCGGTAATCAGTGCGCCGCGTAAAAACGCACCGTTAAGGCGCTCAAGGCCAAAGCCGACCACGGTCGCCGAGGGAATCCCCCAGGCATGAAAATTGAGCAGGTTTTCCCATTCCGCCTGAATACGCGGCCGGCCGATATAACGCCTGAGATTCTTGCCGGCGCCGGTATAACGCTTCACATAATAAAACCGGCCACCGACCCAGACCTTGTGCACAGTGCTGATGGGGTCGCTGGTGATTTTTTCGCCTTCCAGGGCAAACACAGTATCCAGGTCGGCAAAGACCTCGCCACTGACCCCAGTGGCGTATTCAGGGTTAAGCGTCCAACCCGTCATGCAGCATCACCTTGGGCGTACTTGCGCTCGAAGCGCGCCTGCAACTTTGCCGCCTTTTGCTCCAGCATAGTCAGCAGCCTTGCTTCACTGGCCAATACCTCGCGCAACGGACGGGCGAAATAGGTTCGCAGGAAGCGCAGTTTATCGCGCCGGGTCAGGCCGATAGCCAGTGCAGAGAAATACAACCCGGCTAAATCCTTATCGCGCCAGCGGCGCGGTACCGCGGGCCTGATCTGGGCCCGGTGCAGATCGATCAGCGATAACCTGAACTGTTCCGCGCTCGGCTGCTGATCGGTATGCAGTAAAAAATGGCAGATATAGCAGTCGCGGTGATTGACCCCGGCTTGGTGCATACGCCGGGTCATATTCGCCACCTCGTTAATCAGCGCCCTTTTTAGCGCGGGGGGCGGCGGCATGATCGGCCAATCGCGACTGTAATCTTCAAGGCTAATGGTCGGCGCGAGCTCTTCGGTGATGATAAAGGAGTGCCTGGTCGCGGGATTGGCGCCACGCTCACCGTAAGCTACCGCCGTCATGGTTGGCACGCCAGCCGCCGTCAGCGCCTCAATTGCCTTCCACTCTTGATCCGCGCCCAACACGGGGCGTTTCAGGGTCAGCCAGTTCTTGGCAATCTCGCCCCAGCCTACCCCGCGATGAATCTTCACAAAGTAGCCTTTGCCGCGCACTTCAGTGCGCAAGGTACGGCGCGCTTCCAGCTCGCGAAACACCTCACCCTGTAACTGTTCCACTGCCACAAAGGGATCATGGTTTGCCCACAGGCTGGCGAACGGCTCTGATAGTCTAAGGGTCAAACGCTCTCTCCAAGAATCACGGCTGCAGCCTTCTCTGGCAGGCTATACAGATCGGCGCGATCAGCAAAATCCAGGGCGTTCTCATGCCAGCGCCGCCGGACCTGATCGTCCTGTAAAATCTGCTTCAGCATCTCATTCAGCTGCTGTTGCTGAAAGGGGCTGGGCACCACACGGCCAGAGTCGGCCTCCTCAATATAATGGGCGTAGCCACATACATCAGTGACCAGCACTGGCAGTCCGGCGACCAGCGCCTCAAGCAGCACAGTGCCAGTATTTTCGTTATAAGCCGGATGGATCAACAGATCAGCACCCAGCAAAAACCGCGGTACGTCGTCACGGCCCTTTAGAAACAGCACCTGATCGCTCACGCCGGCGGCGCGCGCCTGCAGTTGAAATGGCTTGGCATCGTCCTGACCGATCACCATCAGGCGCGTACGTTGGCGCAGTTGCTCAGGCAAGCTGGCCAACGCCGCAATAGAGCGATCCAGGCCTTTGGTCTTGAAACCTGAACCTACCTGCAAGAGTAAAAGATCCGTGTCTTTCAGGGCAAACTCGGCGCGAAAGGCCTTCCTCTGCACTGCTGCATCGGGCGGCGCCCGCCGGTCTGCAGCAATACCTGGCGGTAACAGGTGAAAGCGCTCTTCCGGTGTACGGTAGTGCTTCATGAATAGCGGTTTCTGCACCTCGGAGATCATTAATATCTCTGTGCGCACCGCTGGCGAAAACACCGCCCGTTCGTATTCGGCAAAGTGTTTGTAACGCCCCCAGTATCGATACAGCGGGTTACGCAGGTTTTGCGCCTTGTCTTCAAAACAGGGGTCTGCTGCGTAATATACGTCCAGACCGGGCATCTTGTTGAAACCGACCAGACGATCAACCGGCCTGCGCGCCAGGTCCTTGTTCACCCAGGCGCTGAACTTTTCATTACGCCGGTGATTGGAGAAGGCCTTGACTGGCGCGACCAGCACCTCGAAGCCTGGCGGAATATCACCCTCCCAGATCAGCGTATACACGCGTATTTGATGGCCGCGCTGCTGGCAGATTCTGGCAATGCGCATGAAGTCGCGTTGCAAGCCGCCGTAGGGAAAATATTTATACAGCACAAAAGCCAGCTGCATCAGATCAACCTCTCTTCAAGCAGCAGGGACTGCAATTGCAGGTAGACGTGCCGCGGATTCAGCCGAGTAAAACACAGCGGCTGCTCGCGGCGCAGATCGAACTTGCGCGCGTCTTCGGGGGTAGGCTGGTAATGACAGGACTTCTGCAAGCAGGGCGCGCAGGGAAAATCGCTGGACAAATGCACTTGTGAAGCGCCATAGGCGCCGGTCAATATCGGATTGGTCGGTCCAAATAGCGACAACGTAGGCACATCCAACGCCGCAGCGAGATGCCCTAACCCGGTGTCCACTGCAACACAAGCCGAGGCGCCCGCAACCATTCGCGCCATACCGGCCAGCGACAGTTTCGGTAGCACCTGCACGCGCTCAAGCCCCTCGGAAATTCGGTCGGCGCGGGCCTTTTCCGCAGGGTTACCCCAGGGCAGACGCACATAAAGCCCGTCAGCGACTGCCTGTTCGGCCAGCTCCCGCCAGTATAACTCCGGCCAGTGCTTGGTCGTCCAAGTCGTACCGTGGAAAAACAACAGGTAAGGCTGATCGGTAATTTCGCCCGCCAGATAGGCCCGGTTGAGGCCGTAATCGCCCACGGAGTCGGCGCCATTCTTACTCAGCCGATACCCCAGCGCTTGGGCGAACAGCTGCCGTACGCGCTCTACCGCGTGCTGCCCCCAGGGCACGTCGCAGCTCTGGTCATAAAAGCGGCTGGCTAGCGGCTCGCGGGCAGAGGTCTTGTCCAGACCGACTACAATGCCCTGGGCGTAGCGGGTCAGCCAGGCGCTCTTCAACAAACCTTGGGCGTCTATGATCAGGTCGTAGCGAGTGGTGGAAAGTCGCTCCTTGAAGCGCGCCCACTCACCACTGCGCCAGGTCTGCAACGGATGCTTGCGCCAGCGGCGGATGGCCACGGGTATGACCTCGGCCACCGCCGGGTGCCAGGCAGGAATCTCGGCAAAGCCCTCCTCCACCACCCAGTCAAACTGAATATCGGGGATGGCACGGCGCGCGTCAGTCAGCGCCGGCAAGGTATGGATAACGTCCCCCATGGACGACGTTTTGATCAGCAGTACGCGCATGCTCAAAGGGCCTGCGGGTCGGCCAGGGGTTCACTCACCAGGCGATCCAGCGCATCAATGACAAGCTGCGGACGCAGATCACGCAGGCAATTGTAATGACCGAAACGGCAGGTACGATCAAAACACGGGCTGCAGTCCAGCCCCAAGCGCACCGTTTCTACCTGGCTTGCCAATGGCGGCGTAAAGTCCGGCGAGGTAGAACCGTAAACCGCCACCAGTGGCCGATCCAGCGCTGCGGCTACATGCATCAGCCCTGAGTCATTGCTGACAACCGCATTGGCGCAGGAGAGCAAATCGATAGCCTCAGCCAGCGTGGTTTCACCTGACAGGTTCACCGATTCTTCACGCAAGCCGGGAATCAACTGCTGACGGATGTCTTCACCGCCGGGGTGATCGCTTTTAGAGCCGAACAACCACACCTGCCAACCCTGGCGAATTTTCTGATCCGCCACCTTGGCATAATGCTCTGCAGGCCAACGTTTCGCCTCGCCAAACTCGGCACCAGGGCAAAGCGCCAATACCGGCCGATCCAGCTCCAGGCCAAAGCGCTCGAGAGCGGCGTCTCGGGTAACAGAATCAATCTGCAGACCGGGGCGCGGATAAGGCTTTTGCAGCTCATGATCAGGCTCATAGGCCAGCGCCATAAAACGCTCAATCATCAGCGGTAGGCGTTGTTTATCCAGCACGCGCATGTCATTGAGTAGCCCATAACGCATCTCGCCGCGCCAGCCGGTTCGCTGGGGAATGTCAGCAAAAAAGGGCACCAGGGCAGATTTTAAGGAGTTGGGCAGCAATATGGCCTGATCATAGCGGCCTGCCAGGCTTTTACCGATCCGCCGGCGCACAGCAATATCCAGCACGCCATGCCCAAGCGGAAAACTCAGCGCCTGGCGCACCTCGGGCATGCGCTCAAGAATCGGCCGGCTCCAGTCCGGCGCCAGCACATCGATCTGACAGTCAGGGCCATGGCGCAACTTGAGGCAGACAAACAGCGTCTGCGCCATGACCATATCGCCAACCCAGCTGGGACCTACAATAAGAATATTCATAAGGGCAGCTTCAAGCCACAAGCTTCAAGCTGCAAGCCTAAAAGCAATTTATCAGTGCTTGCCGCTTGCAGCTTGTCGCTTGCCACTTATTTAACCAGCGTGCGCCATTCGGCATGCGCACCACTCTGACCGGTTACCAGGTCAAAATAGGCTTTCTGCAATTTCTCGGTGACCGGACCACGACGGCCTTCACCGATCTGGCGGTTATCCAGCTCGCGGATCGGCGTCACTTCGGCTGCAGTGCCAGTGAAGAAGGCTTCATCTGCAATATAGACCTCATCACGTGTCAGACGCTTCTCAACGATCGGAATATTGAACTCCGCCGCCAATGCCAACACCGTACTACGAGTAATGCCATTCAGGCAGGCGGTGACTTCAGGGGTGTAGATCACGCCTTTTTTGACAATAAACACGTTCTCACCAGAACCCTCGGCAACATAGCCTTCGGGGTCCAGCAGCAATGCCTCATCGGCACCAGCGGAAATCGCTTCCTGCAATGCCAGCATGGAGTTCATGTAGGCGCCGCTGGCCTTGGCCCGGGTCATGGTGATGTTGACGTGGTGACGAGTGAAAGAGCTGGTGCGTATCTTGATGCCACGCTCCAACGCTTCTTCACCCATATACGCACCCCAGTGCCAAGCAGCGATGGCCACATGCACTTTGAGGTTGTCGGCACGGATACCCATACCCTCGGAGCCGTAGAAAACCAGCGGGCGAATATAAGCCGTCTCGAGATTGTTCTCGCGCACTACGGCGCGCTGGGCCTCATTCAACTGTTCCTTGGTAAAAGGAATTTTCATGCCCATGATATGCGCCGAATCGAACAACCGGTCGGTATGCGCATCAAGGCGGAAAATCGCCGTACCATCGGGAGTGCTATAAGCCCGTACACCTTCAAATACGGCCATGCCGTAATGCAAGGAGTGGGTCAGAACATGCACATTGGCCTCACGCCACGGCAGCATTTCACCATCAAACCAGATAACACCATCACGATCGGCCATCGACATAGCAGCCCGCTCCATCTAATTGGTTGTTCTTAACTTGATTATGTCCGGCCCGGACTTGCCCTGTCGCCGTACCCGGGAAACGCCCGGGTATCGCGTGTCATTCCGGCAGCCATTGCTGCCACAGATTGATGACGCCACGTCGGAAATCATGGAACTGGTCGCCACTGACTTTGCCCGGCTGCTTCTGCAATGCCAGGCGATGGGCTGCGGCGCGGTAGGCTTTGTAAGCCTCCTGCAAGCGCTGCACGTCTTCACCGGAGGTCAGTCCGGCATCACGCAACCCGTCTAGAATTCTGATGTTATCGGTATAACGCAGTAACTCGGGGTACCGGCACGACCAGGCCAGAACGGCATATTGCACCATAAATTCGATATCAACGATACCTCCAGCATCCTGCTTCAGATCAAACAACGCTTCTGCGGTGAATGCAGACGGATCAAAACCGGCCCGCGTTGCCTTGGTACCCAGGTTGTCGCGCATTTTCTGGCGCATGCCACCCACCTCTTGGCGCAATTTGGCCTCATCACGCGGGCGGCTCAGGACTTCCGTGCGCAAATCGTGAAAGCGGTGGCTCAATCGCTTGCAGCCGGCCAACACCCTGGCCCGTACCAACGCCTGATGCTCCCAGGTCCAGGCTTCTTCACGCTGATAACGGGCGAAAGACTGCAAGGAGCTGACCAGCAACCCGGATTCACCAGAGGGGCGCAAGCGCATATCTACTTCATACAGCGCACCAGAGGTGGTCTGGGTGTTGAGCATATGAATGATGCGCTGCCCCAAACGAGTAAAGAACCGGCTGCCTTCGATCGGCTTCACGCCGTCGGTTTCCGCATCCGCATCGCCATCGTGAATGAACACCAGATCCAGATCAGAGCCATGCCCAAGCTCGATGCCGCCGACCTTGCCATAGCCGAGAATGACAAAATCCATCTCGCACAGGCTGCCATCCGCGCGTTTGGGAAAGCCATGGCGCTGGGTCATTTCTCGCCACGCCAACAGCAAAACCTGCTGAAGAATGGCCTCGGCGATCCAAGTCAGGTAATCGCTAACCTTCATCAACGGCAAAGTGCCGGCGATCTCGGACGCGGCCACGCGCAACACATGAGCGCGGCGAAAATAGCGCAGCACTTCCATCTGCTGTTCCAGATCATCCTCGGGGATGCGCATGAGCTGCTGACGCAACTCGTCAACCAGCTCTTCGGTTTCTGGCGGACGATAAAGACGCCCGGCATTGAGCAACTCATCGAGTACCACCGGGTAGCGGGTTATCTGTTCGGCTATCCACGGACTGGCCGAGCACAGCACCAGCAGCTCACGTAGCGCACTGGGGTTCTCAGTCAGCAGCAGCAGATAGGCAGAGCGCCGTGCCACAGCCTCCACCAGGGGCATGACCCGCTCCAGCGCCAGGTCGGCATTGTCCTGTTCAGTGGCCATGCCCAGCAAACGCGGCATAAATACATCCAGACGCTCCCGGCCTAGACGTTGCATGGAGCGAACCCGACCGGACTCCTGCAGGCCTTGCAGTAACCGCAATGCCTCTTCAGGCTTATTGAAACCGCCCTCGCGCAACTGCTCGATGCGCTGCTGTGCATCCAGCGAGCCTTCCCAGACCGGCATCCATTCCGAATGCAGGGGTAGCTCTTCGTCATGCTCCTCGTCCGGGTCGGCAATCACCGCAGCGAAATGTCGCGCTACCCGCTCACGCTGGCAATGCAGTGCCTCCCTGAACGCATCCCAGTCAGCAAAGCCCATGACGTAGGCAATGCGTTGCTGGCTCTGCGCGTCGGTCGGCAGCATCTGGGTCTGCCGATCATCCAAGGCCTGCAGTGCGTGCTCAGCGTCGCGCAGGAAAAGATAGGCGCCTTTGAGCTCGTCCACCGCGTCATCCGGCAAATAGCTGTTGGTTGCCAACATATCCAATACTGACAATATTGGTCTCTGCTGCAAACCTCGGTCACGGCCGCCATGAATCAGCTGAAACGCCTGACCGATAAATTCGACCTCGCGAATGCCGCCCGACCCCAGCTTGACGTTATCTTGCAGCCCCTTGCGCTGCACCTCACGCTGGATCATCAGTTTAAGGCTACGCAGCGCCTCGATGGCGGCAAAATCCAGGTAACGGCGATAAACGAACGGCTTGAGCATCGCCAGCAGCTCGGTGCCAGCGGCTTGATCGCCCGCGACTACCCGCGCCTTGATCATGGCGTAGCGCTCCCAGTCGCGCCCCTGATTCTGGTAGTACTGCTCCAACGCATCAAAGCTGAATACCAGCGCGCCGCTGTCACCATAGGGGCGCAAACGCATATCCACACGAAACACGAACCCATCGACCGTGATCACATCCAGCGCCTTGATAAGCCGTTGGCCGAGGCGGATAAAAAACTCCTGGTTGGATAGGCTGCGGCGGCCACCTTGGGTTTCGCCCGCTTCCGGATAGGCAAAAATCAGATCAATATCAGATGACAGATTCAGCTCCTGAGCGCCCAGCTTACCCATTCCCAGGACCACCATATGCTGCGCCTTGCCTTGCGCGTCCGAAGGTGTCCCCAGCGCCACACAGGACTGGGTGTATAGCCATTGGTAGGACTGCTCAATACAGGCATCGGCCATGTCGGACAGATCCCGAGTGGTTTCTGCGGTCGCCGCCATGCGCGTCAAGTCGCGCCAGATAATGCGTACCTGCTGTTGCTGACGAAAACGGCGCAGCGTCTGGGCAAGCTGGTCTTCGGAGTCAACCGCTGCCAGGGCCAAGGCCAACATACGACTCATGTCGTCTTTTCCAAGCGAACGCCAGAGCAGATCATCTTCAACCAGACGCCAGGCCATCAATGGGTCGCGCCGCAGTTGCTCAGCGACAAAATCACTGCCCGCCAGCACCACACCAAGACCCTGGACAAATTGCTCACCTAATTCCGGCAACCTATCTTTCAGCCCGGCGCGAGTGATTGCAGCATGCCACTGATCCTGGTGGTGCTGGATCAGAGGTTGCAGTGATTCGGGTAATGGCAGAGGCGAGGAAAATGGCATGGTCTATCCTGTAGAAAACGCAATGCCGCAGCTTGCCACGGCAACGGGCCGCGGAAAAGCACAGTCAGCGAGAACTACGCGGTCATTTTGTAGCATTACTACATATAAGTTTACAAAGGGATGGATAAACACACTTTTTTGTAGTTAAACTACATAACAATTTATTACGCTGTACTTATAATTATCACACCCCGCTCGTTGTCACAGACTATCAAGTCCCGCACAGCGAATTAGGCCCACAAGGTCTGGAGAACTGACGCATGAAGCAAAACGATATCGATCCCCTCGAAACGCAGGAATGGCTGGACTCGCTAGAATCCGTACTGGACAACGAAGGTGAAGACCGCGCGCACTACTTGATGACGCGCCTGGGCGAACTGGCCAGCCGCAGTGGTACGCCGCTGCCTTACGCCATTACCACGCCCTACCGCAACACTATCCCGGTTGGTCACGAGTCACGCATGCCCGGCGACCTGTTCATGGAGCGACGCATTCGCTCGATGGTACGCTGGAACGCGCTGGCCATGGTCATGCGCACCAACCAGCAAGATCCGGACCTGGGCGGGCACATATCCACCTTCGCCTCCAGCGCAACCCTGTACGATATCGGCTTCAACTACTTCTTCAAGGCGCCCACCGAAGAACACGGCGGCGATCTGGTATTTTTCCAGGGTCACGCCTCGCCGGGCATTTACGCCCGCGCCTTCCTGGAAGGTCGCATCAGCGAAGACCAGCTTGATAATTTCCGTCAGGAAACCGGTGGCGAAGGCCTGTCGTCCTATCCTCACCCCTGGCTGATGCCGGACTTCTGGCAGTTCCCCACCGTATCCATGGGTCTGGGCCCAATCCAGGCGATCTACCAGGCGCGCTTCATGAAATACCTGGAGCACCGCGGTTTTATCGAGCCAGGCAAGCAGAAGGTCTGGTGTTTTGTCGGTGATGGCGAGACCGACGAACCAGAATCTCTAGGAGCCATTTCCCTGGCCGGACGCGAGAAGCTCGACAACCTGATCTTCGTCATCAACTGCAACCTGCAGCGTCTGGATGGCCCAGTGCGCGGCAACGGCAAGATCATTCAGGAACTGGAAGGCAGCTTCCGCGGCGCAGACTGGAACGTGATCAAGGTTATCTGGGGGCGCATGTGGGATCCGCTGTTCGCCCAAGACCATGACGGCCTGTTACAAAAGCGCATGGAAGACGCCGTGGATGGCGACTACCAGAATTACAAAGCCAACGATGGGGCCTACGTGCGCGAGCACTTCTTCGGCACCCGCCCGGAACTCAAGGAGATGGTCAAGGATCTCTCCGACGAAGAGATCTGGAAGCTTAACCGCGGCGGTCACGATCCCTACAAGGTGTATGCCGCCTACCATCAGGCAGTCAATCACAAGGACCAGCCTACGGTTATTCTGGCCAAGACCATCAAAGGTTACGGTACGGGTGCAGGCCAGGGTCAGAACACCGCGCACAATACCAAGAAAGTCGATATCGACAGTCTGAAGAAATTCCGCGATCGCTTCGACATTCCGGTCAACGACAAAGACCTGGAAAAGCTCCCCTTCTTCAAGCCCGAAGAAGGCAGTGCCGAATACAAATACCTGCATTCGCGCCGCGAAAAGCTTGGCGGCTATATGCCCCAGCGCCGCACCGAAAGCTTCAAGGTGCCAGTTCCCCCGCTCAGCACACTCAAGGCGATCCTCGATGGCAGCGGCGACCGCGAAATCTCCACCACCATGGCCTTCGTACGGATCATTTCGCAGCTGGTCAAGGACAAGGAGCTCGGCTCGCGCATCGTACCTATCGTGCCCGATGAGGCGCGTACATTTGGTATGGAAGGCATGTTCCGCCAGCTCGGCATCTACTCCTCCGTCGGGCAATTGTACGAGCCCGTCGACAAGGACCAGGTGATGTTCTACCGCGAGGACAAGAAAGGTCAGATTCTCGAGGAAGGCATTAACGAAGCCGGTGCCATGTCCAGCTGGATCGCTGCGGCGACCGCGTACAGCACCTACAACCAACCGATGCTGCCGTTCTACATCTTCTATTCGATGTTCGGCTTCCAGCGGATCGGCGATCTGGCCTGGGCCGCTGGCGACAGCCGCGCCAAAGGCTTCCTGATCGGCGGTACCGCCGGGCGCACGACCTTGAACGGCGAAGGCCTGCAGCATGAGGATGGTCACAGCCACATCCTCGCCTCCACCATTCCCAACTGCCGCAGCTATGACCCGACCTATGGCTACGAGCTGGCGGTGATTATCCGCGAGGGTGCGCGGCGGATGATGGAAGACCAGGAGAACGTCTACTACTACCTGACGGTGATGAACGAAGCTTACGTGCAACCGCCCATGCCCAAGGGCAAGGACGTGGAAGAAGGCATCATGCGCGGCATGTACCTGCTGGAAGGTGCCAGCAAGCCGGCCAACCTGCATGTGCAGTTGATGGGTAGCGGCACGATTCTGCGCGAAGTGCGCGAGGCGGCGACCATCCTCAAGGATGACTTTGGCGTCACCGCCGACATCTGGAGCGTCACCAGCTTCAACGAGCTGCGCCGCGATGGCCTGGATGTGGAGCGCTGGAATCGTCTGCACCCGACCAAGAAACCGCGCCAGAGTTTTGTTGAGCAGAGCCTGGCCAACCGCAGCGGCCCGGTCATCGCCTCGACCGACTATATGAAGCTGTTTGCTGAACAGATTCGCCAATGGGTTCCCGGCACCTTTAAAGTTCTGGGCACCGATGGCTTCGGCCGCAGTGATAGCCGCCGCAAGCTGCGTCACTTCTTTGAAGTGGATCGCTACTGGGTAGCCTACTCCGCGCTGTCCGCGCTGGTGGAATCCGGTGATCTGAAACCCAAGGTATTGACCGACGCGCTCAAGACCTTTGGTATCGACCCCGAAAAAACCAACCCGCTGGATTGCTGAGGAAAACGGTATGAGTGAATTGATTAAAGTACCCGGCATCGGCGATGGTGCGGGCGAAGTTATCGAGATATTGGTCAAGGTCGGCGACAAGGTCGAGGCGGAACAGAGCCTGGTGACCCTGGAATCCGACAAGGCCAGCATGGAAATCCCCTGCCCCAAGGCCGGCACGATCAAATCGATCAAGGTCAAGATGGGTGACAACCTGAAGGAAGGCGACGACCTGATCGAGTTGGAATCCGAGGGCGCCGACGGCGGCGGCAAGAAAGAAGAGAAAGCAGACGACGCGGATAAATCCGAAGCCTCTGTTGGCGAGCAGAACGAGAAAGCCAAAGCTGATAAGCCTGCCGAAAAAGCCCCCGCGAGCAAATCAGCCGCCAGTGACAAAAAACCGGCCAGTAGCGCTGTGCAAGCAGTGAAAGTCCCCGACCTTGGCTCGGACAGCAAGGCCAAGGTTATCGAGATTCTGGTCAAGAAAGGCGACACGGTGGAAGTCGATCAGTCGCTGATCGTACTGGAGTCGGACAAGGCCAGCATGGAGATTCCGTCGCCTGTCGCCGGCATTGTTGAATCGGTTGAGATCAAGCTGGAGCAAGACGCGGGTACCGGCGATCTGATTCTGCATATGAAGGTCGAGGGTGAAGCGCAGGAAGAATCGGCCAAACCTGAAAGCACTGACACATCAAACGAAGAAGCTGAAACCAAAACGGCCAGCAAGCCCGCCGAAAAATCGGACGCTGCAGAGCAGAAAGCTGCGCCTGCGCCCGTCGGCGGCCCGAGCCGCGATGGCACCAAAGTCCATGCTGGCCCGGCCGTGCGCCTGCTTGCCCGTGAAATGGGTGTCGACCTGGCAGAAGTCAAAGCCAGCGGTCCGCGGGACCGTATTCTCAAGGAAGACGTGCAGAGCCACGTTAAATCCGTGATGAAACAGGGCAAGAGCGCGCCCGCAACCGCCGGTGGTTCGGGCATACCGGCAGTGCCGGAAATCGATTTCAGCCGGTTTGGCGAGATCGAAGTCAAGGACATGACCCGGCTACAGCAGATCGGCGCTGCCAACATCCATCGCAGCTGGTTGAATGTGCCGCATGTAACACAGTTCGATCTGGCTGACATCAGCGAACTGGAAACCTTCCGCAAGGACCAGAAAACCGTGGCGGAAAAGGCTGGCGTTAAACTGACCATCCTGCCCTTCCTGCTCAAGGCCTGCGCTCACCTGCTGCGCGAACAGGCTAACTTCAACGTCGCTCTGGCGCCTAACGGCAAGCAGCTGATCCACAAGAACTACGTGCATATCGGCTTTGCTGTGGACACGCCCGACGGGCTAATGGTCCCGGTGATCCGTGACGTGGACAAGAAGAGCCTGCTGCAACTGGCTGGCGAAGCAGCTGAGCTGGCAGACAAGGCGCGCAACAAGAAACTGGGTGCCGACGGCATGCAAGGCGCCTGTTTTACCATCTCCAGCCTGGGCCACATTGGCGGCACCTACTTCACGCCCATCGTCAACGCGCCGGAAGTGGCCATCCTGGGTGTATCCAAGGCAACCATTCAACCGGTATGGGACGGCAGCACCTTCCAGCCGAAGCTGATGCTGCCGCTATCGCTGTCCTATGACCACCGCGCCATCAATGGCGCTGCGGCCGCGCTGTTCACCAAGCGACTCGGCGAGCTACTGGGCGATATCCGCTCAATGCTGCTGTAATCCCCACGGGAGTGTCGAGTTCCATCTCGACACAACGCCGTCAGCCGCAGCACCGCTGGCCGAGAGGGAACTCGGCCTTCCCAGGGAGTCACTACGCCGGCTCGCAATTAGCCGATAGCGCTCACCACTAAGCCCCCTTGTAAGCACTGGACCAGCGCCAATCCTCGGCACGCTTACAGAGCCCGGCCTTTACTGGATTTTGATGTACGTAAAGCACAGCGGCTTGATAATGCCGAACGTCCCGAATGTATCTGTCCCAATATCCCCGCATCCAAAACTGACCATAGGGCAACGTGAGCCCACTCTTTGAGCCATGCATTAAAGCCCAGCGAGCGCTGTAAGATTTCCAACCCTGGACTATGCGCGGCAAAGAATAGGTCGGCTCGATCACCACATGTACGTGATTCGGCATGATGCACCAGGCTACTAGCTCATAGCGCCTGCCGTGATGGAATACCAGCGACTCACGAAGCACCTCAGCCATTTCGGAACATCGTAGTACACAGCAACCCAACCCTTGGTCGAGCCAATACTCAATGTTTTCTCGCTGACTCCTCGCCCGTTGATCGGCAGGCAGTCGGCAGGTCTTTTTGCGCAATTCGCGTAACACTGACTGAGGCAAAGCGTCACCCAGACGAAAGGTAATAAACTGCAGTGTATGGGGAACATCAAAGTGCGGAAGTTTTCGTGCTGTATACCAGCCCTTGTGACTAACGATAGCCATAAAGAACAGTCCTTGTTCATTGGTACATACAACCATGCTAACAACTGAGGTTACGCCCCGACTGTGAAACGAGTCGCAGACCAGACAATTTATTGCAGAACCTCGCTCTGGGAGTGTCGAGTTCCATCTCGACACAACGCCGTCAGCCGCAACACCGCTGGCCGAGATGGAACTCGGCCTTCCCGGAGCGGAGCGAACCCACAATAGTTTGTAGCTATACGGTCAGTTGCTAGGCCCCTGGGAGTGTCGATTTCCATCTCGACACAACGACATCAGCCGCAACACCGCTGGCCGAGATGGAACTCGGCCTTCCCGGAGCGGAGCGCCTCAGCTGGCGAAAACGAACTCGTCGTTTTCGACCTTGGCCTTGATGGTTACGCCCGGGGCGAAATCACCTGACAGGATGCGTTGCGCCAAGGGGTTCTCGATCCAGCGCTGAATCGCGCGCTTGAGCGGGCGAGCACCGTATACCGGGTCGTAACCTACGGCGATGAGCTTCTCCAGCGCCTCATCGGTCAGCTCCAGTTTCAGTTCATGCTCGGCCAAGCGCGCACCCAGACGCTGCATCTGAATACCTGCAATGCCAGCGATCTGCTCCTTGCCCAGCGGCTCGAACACCACTACTTCGTCAATCCGGTTGATAAACTCTGGACGGAAATGCTGGCCTACTGCGTCCATCACCGCCGCATGCTGGCCCTCTGGATCACCGACCAGTTCCTGGATCTGCGCCGAGCCGAGGTTCGAGGTCATCACGATCACCGTATTGCGAAAGTCCACGGTGCGGCCTTGGCTGTCGGTTAGGCGGCCGTCTTCAAGCACCTGCAGCAACACGTTGAACACATCCGGGTGAGCCTTTTCTACCTCGTCCAACAGGATCACCGAATAGGGCTTGCGCCGCACCGCTTCGGTCAAATAGCCGCCCTCTTCGTAACCGACATAACCCGGAGGAGCGCCAATCAAGCGTGCCACCGAATGCTTTTCCATAAACTCGGACATGTCGATACGCACCATCGCGTCTTCCGTATCGAACAGAAACTCGGCCAGTGCCTTGCACAGCTCGGTCTTGCCCACCCCGGTCGGCCCGAGGAACATAAAGGAGCCACTCGGCCGATTCGGATCGCTCAAGCCTGCACGCGAACGCCGCACCGCGTTGGAGACTGCGACCACTGCTTCATGCTGGCCGATAACCCGCTTGTGCAGGCTCTCTTCCATACGCAGCAGCTTGTCGCGCTCGCCTTCGAGCATTTTGGACACCGGAATACCGGTCCACTTGGATACGACTTCGGCGATTTCTTCCTCGGTAACTTTGCTACGCAGCAGTTGGTTTTCGGTCGGGCCGTGCTGGTCCGCCATCTGTTGGCTACGCTCCAGATCTGGAATTACTCCGTACTGCAGCTCGGCCATGCGGTTCAGATCGCCTTTGCGCCGCGCCGCCTCCAACTCTTGCCGAGCCTGCTCGATCTTTTCCTGAATCTGCGCAGACCCCTGCACTTCCGCTTTCTCGGATTTCCAGATTTCTTCCAGGTCGGCGTACTCACGCTCGAGCCGGACGATATCCTCCTTGAGCTTTTCCAGACGCTTGAGCGCGGCGTCGTCCTCTTCCTTCTTCAACGCCTCGCGCTCGACCTTGAGCTGGATCAGGCGGCGTTCGAGGCGGTCCAGCACCTCCGGCTTGGAGTCGATCTCCATACGGATACGGCTGGCGGCCTCGTCGATCAGGTCGATCGCCTTGTCCGGCAACTGACGGTCGGTGATATAGCGATGGCTCAATTTGGCTGCAGCAATGATCGCGCTGTCAGTGATCGCGACTTTGTGATGCACCTCGTAGCGCTCTTTCAAGCCGCGCAGAATGGCGATGGTGTCCTCTTCAGAGGGCTCGTCAACCAGCACCTTCTGGAAGCGGCGCTCAAGCGCGGCATCCTTTTCGATGTACTTGCGATATTCGTCCAAAGTGGTGGCGCCAACACAATGCAGCTCACCGCGCGCCAGCGCTGGCTTGAGCATATTGCCCGCATCCATCGAGCCCTCGGCCTTGCCGGCACCGACCATGGTGTGCAGTTCGTCGATAAACAGAATGACCCGGCCTTCCTGCTTACCCAGCTCACTGAGCACCGCCTTCAGGCGCTCCTCGAACTCACCGCGGAACTTGGCGCCGGCAATCAGCGAGCCCATATCCAGCGACAGCAGCCGCTTGTCACGCAGCCCGTCGGGGACTTCGCCATTGATGATGCGTTGCGCAAGACCTTCAACGATGGCGGTCTTGCCCACGCCGGGCTCACCGATTAATACCGGGTTGTTCTTGGTACGGCGTTGCAGCACCTGGATGGTCCGGCGGATTTCGTCATCGCGCCCGATCACCGGATCAAGCTTGCCCTCTTCAGCCTTTTTGGTCAGATCCACGGTGTACTTGTCCAACGCCTGGCGCGACTCCTCGACATTCTGGTCATTCACCGACTCGCCGCCGCGCAGGTTGCTGATGGCATTTTCCAACGCCTTTTTCGACACGCCCTGGCCCAGCAGTATCTTACTCAGCGCCGTGTGGCCTTCCATCGCCGCCAGTAGCACCAGCTCGCTGGAGATGAACTGGTCGTTATGCTGCTGCGCCAGTCGGTCAGCCTGATTGAACAAGCGCGCCAGATCCTGGGACAGATTGATATCCCCAGTCGGATTGCTGATAGTCGGTAACTGATCGAGAGCGTCGACCAATGCAGCGCGCAACACGTTGGTATCGAAGCCGACCTGACGCAGCAGCGGCTTGACCGAGCCTTGTTGCTGATCCAATAGCGCGAGCATAAGGTGCAAGGGGTCTATCTGATTATGATCACGGCCTACCGCCAATGACTGCGCATCGGACAGCGCCATCTGAAGTTTGCTGGTAAAGCGATCAATACGCATGGTATTCCCATCCTTTCTAGATGATCGCCCGCTAACTGGCTGGCGACAACGTTCATTGAGTATGGACTATAGATAGGGGCAATTATTGGTCTTTCAAGGCAGGAAACATTGACTAGAGTCAAAATATTGTCGGAAGGGGCGGTGGTTTGACCCGGCACCGCTGGCCGAGGTGGAACTCGGCCTTCCCGGGCGCTGATCTCTTCGCAAGCCTAACTATTCCGCAGCCCACCCCCTCTGGGAGTGTCGAGTTCCATCTCGACACAACGGCGTCAGCCGCAACACCGCTGGCCGAGGTGGAACTCGGCCTTACCGGGCGCTGATCTCTTGGCAAGCCCAACTATTCCGCAGCCCACCCGGAGGGTCAGTGCGAACTTAGCCAGATTAGAGACGCCATACGGCCAGTCTGACCGTCGCGGCGGTAGGAGTAATAGCGCAGTGGGTCGCTGACCGTGCATTGGCCGCCACCACTGATCGCCGGGATACCCGCTGCGAGCAGACGCTGGCGGGCTAATTGATAGATATCGGCAAGATAATGCCCGGCCCGGTCAGAGGGCGCAAAGGCCGACGCGGCCTGGGGGTTAACCTGAATAAAGGCGTCACGCACCTCAGCACCGACTTCAAAGGCTTGCGGGCCAATAGCTGGCCCGAACCAGACCAGCACCTCGGAGGGCTCAACGGCCAGCGCCTTCAGTGTGTTTTCCAATACACCATCCAGCAACCCACGCCATCCTGCATGGGCCGCAGCCACCCGAGTTCCAGCATGATCACAGAAGAACACCGGCAAACAGTCCGCTGTCATGACGGTACAGGCGACGCCTGGTTGATCGGTCCAAGCAGCGTCCGCCTCTGCTAGCACGGCAGGATCCGCGCGAACTACGTCGGTGCTGTGAGTCTGCACCAGCCAGGCCGGTCGGCAGGCCAATTCCCGTTCCAGCTCCGCGCGATTGGCGGCCACGTGCACAGGATCGTCCCCAACGTGATCGCCTAAATTAAAACCCTTCCACGGTCCCTGACTGCTGCCCAGTTGCCGCGTGGTCACGCAGGTTTTCACCCACGCAGGGGCAGGCCAGTCAGCGGTCAGCCACTGCGGTTTCATTCAGCCAGCTCACCGTCTTCACGTAACATGGCCAGCAGGTGCTGCATATCTTCGGGCAACCCCACTTCCCAGGACATATGCCTACCGTCGACCGGGTGTTCCAGCTCCAACCGCCTGGCGTGCAGCGCCTGGCGCGGGAATTCGCGCAGCAGGGCAATCAGCTCCTTGCTCGCACCCGCCGGTACGCGCATACGGCCACCGTAGGTCTGATCCCCGACCAATGGAAAGTAGATGTGGCTCATATGCACCCTAATCTGGTGGGTGCGACCGGTTTCCAGCTTGACCTTCACATGTGTGTGCGCGCGGAAGCGGCTGATCACCCGGTAGTGACTGACCGCCTGCTTGCCGCCGACCATCACCGCCATCTTCTGCCGGTTGGTGCCATGCCGGGCAATCGGCTGATCGACTTTGCCGCCGGCGGTCATCACGCCGACCACCACGCATTCGTATTCACGGGTAACCGTGCGCTCCTGCAGCTGATTAACCAGGTCGGTCTGCGCCTCCAGGGTTTTGGCCACGACCATTAACCCGGTGGTGTCCTTGTCCAGCCGATGCACGATGCCTGCACGCGGCACCTTGGCCAGCTCGGGTGCGTGATGCAGCAAGGCATTGAGCAGGGTGCCGTCGGCATGCCCTGCCGCCGGATGCACGACCAGCCCGGCCGGTTTGTTAATCACCAGCAAGGCAGCATCTTCATAGATCACATCCAGCGCAATCGCCTCGGGCTGCCAATCACCCTGCACTTCCCGTTCGGCGTCCAGCTCCAGCTTTTCACCGCCGTAGACGGTATCGCGCGGGCGCACGCTACGGCCGTCCAGCGTCAAGCTGCCATCCTTGATCCAGCCCTGCAGGCGGGAGCGTGAGTGCTCGGGGAACAATTGGGCCGCCACCTGGTCTAGGCGTTGACCGCCACTCTCAGGGGTGACCAGTGCAGACAAGCGGATACGATCAGACATTCAGGACTCACTGGCAGGCGCCGGGGCGCAATGGCAAAGCGCAATCCTTTTTGGAATCGGCTCTGCGCTGTGGTTAAATACGGCTTCTTTAAAGGCAATCCCCGATAACAGGGTTGCCTGTAAACAGGACCCAACTATAACAGGACGGCTGTTCCGGCAACAGCGTGTGGTCGTCCATCCGGATATCAACTATGTCGATGAAACACCTGCTGCTGGTTGCTGTGCTCGCTCTGACCGCTGCCTGCTCCTCGAATCCGAAGGTAATTGACGAGTCGCTAAGCGAGTCGGAGCTATACCTGATGGCCCAGGAAAATCTGGATGCCAACAACTATGGCCCGGCAATTGAAAGCCTGCGCGCGCTGGAATCACGTTATCCGTTCGGTCGCTTTGCCCAGCAGGCGCAGTTGGAACTGATTTACGCCTATTATCAGAATGCTGAGCCAGAAGCCGCCAAGTCGTCGGCTGATCGCTTTATTCGCCTGCATCCACAGCATCCCAACGTCGACTATGCCTACTACATGCGTGGCATGACCTCCTTTACCCGTGATGCCGGCATCTTCGAGCGCTTTCTGCCGCTAGACATGACCCGCCGCGATCCGGGCGCTGCACGCGATTCGTTCAACGAGTTCGCCCAGTTGGTCAGCCGTTATCCGGAAAGCCGTTATGCCCCGGATGCGCGCCTGCGCATGGTCTACCTGCGTAACCTGCTGGCCGCTTACGATGTGCATGTTGGCCATTACTACTTGAAGCGTGATGCCCACCTGGCCGCTGCCAACCGCGGACGCTATGTGGTCGAGAATTTCCAGCAGACGCCATCCGTCGGTGATGGTCTGGCCCTGATGGTCGAGGCTTACCAACGGCTGGCCATGGACGACCTGGCCAACAGCGCTCTGGTTACCCTACAGGAAAATTACCCGCAGCACCCCAGCTTGCAGGATGGCCAATTCCGCCATCATGTTGAGCCTGCAGAGCAGCAAGCAGGTCGCCTGCGCGGCATGACGCTGGGCTTTATGGATCGAGTGCTGACACCACCGTCTCGCCAGGCTGGCACCCAGATGGAAAGGGAAATGCAGAGCCAGTATCAGCAAGCCGTTGCCGCGATCCCACGGGAGATACGCACACCGCAGCAGGATCGCCAGACCCGTTCGATCTGGAGCAGAATTACCTTTGGGCTATTTGACTAGAGGTTGAGACTGCGCGGACAAAAAGCTGGCCGGATATCCGAGCCAGCTTTTTTATTGCCTGCTCTGCCAGCGCGAGCAGAACAGTATCAGTCCTCGACCGACCATCCTGAGGTGATCGGGTAACGTCGGTCCCGACCGAAGCCCCGCTGAGTAATGCGAGCGCCCACCGCTGCCTGACGGCGCTTGTATTCATTGCGATCCACCAGCCGTACCACGCGAGTCACCACCTCTGCAGCGAAGCCCTTGGCGACGATATCGCTCGCGGACAGATCATGCTCTATATACAAACGCAGGATTTCATCCAGCTCCGGATAGGCCGGTAACGAATCCTCATCCTTTTGATCCGGCGCCAGTTCTGCCGAGGGTGGACGGTCTATAACCCGCTGCGGAATCACCGGCCCCAGGCTGTTGCGGTACTCCGCCAGACGGAACACCAGCGTCTTGGGTACATCCTTGAGCACGTCAAAACCGCCCGCCATGTCGCCATACAATGTAGCGTAACCCACTGCCATCTCACTTTTGTTGCCGGTGGTCAGTACCAGGGCGCCGGTCTTGTTCGAGAGTGCCATCAGCAGCGTGCCACGGCAGCGCGCCTGCAGATTTTCTTCGGTGGTATCTTTGGCCAAGCCTGCGAAAACCGGCTCCAATGTCTGCATGAAAGCCTCCACCATGGGCGCGATGGACAGCACCCGATAGGTTACATGCTGGGTGCGCGCCTGGGCTTCGGCGTCCTCCAGGCTCATACTTGAGGTGTAGTGGTAAGGCATCATGATCGCCTCGACATGCTCTGCTCCCAGCGCATCCACTGCCACTGCCAGCGTCAATGCCGAATCGATCCCCCCTGAAAGCCCCAGCAACACACCCTTGAAACCGCTCTTGCCAACATAGTCGCGCACCCCGAGCACCAGCGCCTGATAAACGCTTTCTTCCAGAGCAGGCAAGGCGGCCAGGCTGCCCTGACGCAGCTTGACCTGCTGAGCGTCATAGTCGACGTCCACTGGATGCAGCCCCTCAGCGTAGGCTGGCGCACGCAGGGCGATATCTCCCTGGCTACCCATTGCTATCGAGCCACCGTCAAACACCAGCTCATCCTGGCCGCCAACCTGGTTGACGTAAATCACCGGCATGCTGCCTTCGGCGCAGCGTTCCCTGAGCACAGCCTCGCGCTCGGCTTGCTTACCCATATGAAAAGGCGATGCATTCAGATTGAGCATCAAACGCGCGCCCACCTCTTTCGCCTGGGCCATCGGTTGCTGCTGCCAAATATCCTCGCAGATGGTTATGGCAACAGGCAGGCCATCAATCTGAACAACACAGGCTTGGTCACCTTCGGCAAAATAGCGTTTTTCGTCAAACACCTTGTAGTTAGGTAGATGCTGTTTGCTGTAGTGCGCCAACAGCTTGCCATCGGCAATCACTGCCGCACGATTGAAACACTTACCCTGCTCCTGCCACGGGTACCCAACCACCACATAGATGCCTTTGCAGGCATCGGTCAAGTGTTGCAAAGCCGCTGCAATACGCGCCTGCATACTGGAGCGCAGCAGAAGATCCTCTGGTGGGTAGCCGCACAAGGCCAATTCCGGAAATACAATTACCCTGGCTTGCAGCTCGTCACGCGCATAACAGGCAGACTCGATGATCCTCTGCAAATTACCCTGGATATCCCCGACCCGTAGATTCAACTGCGCCATCACAACGCGGAGGGTGGCTGTCATTGTCGATCTCCTGATTCATAATGCTGCCATTGTCAGGCATGCTGCACACAGCCGCAATAATACGCCGCGAGATGCTTTACCGAGCGCTTGAGCTTCACGCGCTATACTTGAATGTGAATTTTACAGGACGGACAGATGGGTCTGATCAAACTGATAATACTGGTGGCCGTGATCATTGGCGTGGTAATGCTCTGGCGGCGATTTAAGGCATGGCAGATCTCTAGCCAGCAAACGAGCTCCACTCCCAACCAGCCGCCGCTGATGGTGCGCTGCGCCGAGTGTCAGCTGCACTTGCCCAAGGACCAGGCCATACAAGCCGGGAACCAATGGTACTGCTGTGACGCTCACCGCGCTGCCCGGCATCATGACTGAGGTCATCGATTACCAACGGCCACGCATCCTGCGTATCTATAACATCTATCGCGTTATTCTCGGGTTTTTCCTGACCATCCTCACCAGCGGCGCACTGCGCGATGGGCTGCTGGATTTGAACAACCCCCAGCTGTATGAAATGGTCAGCTGGTTTTACCTGTTTATCAACTTACTGATTGCGCTAATGCTCCATCGGGGTAAGCGCGACGTACACTTGTTCGTGCTCTCGGTGCTGGACATCTTTCTGCTAGGCAGCATTTTTTATGCTGCAGGTGGCGCCGGCAGCGGCTTTGGCAACCTGCTGTTGATACCGGTTGCCGCCGGCAATATCCTGCTCCACGGTCGCATTGGCTTGCTGCTGGCCGCGCTGGCCAGCCTGGTGACCATCTACCTGACCTTCTACCTCAGTTTGGCCAGCCCCGGTGAAGCGCAGAGTTATCTGCAGGCAGGCGTGCTGGGCGGCATTTATTTCGCCGTTGCACTCTTCGTGCAGCGTGTGAGCAAACGCCTGCGCCAGTCAGAAAGCCTCGCCAGCCAGCAAGCGGCCAGCCTCGCCAGCCTGGAAAAACTCAACCAATTGATTATCCAACGCATGCGCACAGGCATTATGGTGATCGCGCGGCGGCAGAATGTGTTGCTAGCCAATGAAGCCGCCGCACAAATGCTCGGCAAACCGATTATCCGTGGCATGCCGCTGGACGATCTGGCTATCGGCCTGGCTCAACGCTTGCGTCAATGGCAAGACAACCCTTCAGTACGCACCTTACCTTTTAATAACCACAGCGGCGGCGCAGAAATCACCGCCAACTTCAAAACCCTAACCAGTGACGAAGGCGAAACAGTCCTGATTTTTCTGGAAGACAACACGCAGGTAGCACAGCAGGCCCAACAACTTAAACTGGCTTCTCTTGGCCGTTTAACCGCAAGCATCGCCCACGAGATTCGCAACCCCTTGGGAGCAATCAGCCACGCGGCGCAGCTCCTCAGCGAATCGGAACACCTTCCCGCCCAGGACAAACGACTAAGCGACATTATTCAGCAGCAATCCAAGCGGATGAACCGGGTCATAGAAACGGTGCTCGAACTGTCCAGACGGCGACCCAGCGAGCCGCAATTGGTCGATCTGACCTTGTGGCTGGAACAGTTCGCCGACACCTTCGGCGCCAGCCAGCCCGCATCCGACCATCTTGAGCTTGAAATTAGCCAGCCAGGCATCATGACACGCATGGACCCCAACCAGCTCAACCAGGTAATAGATAACCTGTGCGCCAATGCCCTGCGCTACAGCGGCCCCGAGGGCCAGCCTCGCACTATATGGCTGAAGCTCTATATCCACGCTGACTCGGATCTGCCCATCCTGGAGGTACTCGACCATGGACCTGGGATTACAGAAGAGCATATCGGTCACATTTTCGAGCCCTTCTACACTACTGAGACCACCGGCACCGGCTTGGGCCTGTATATTTCCCGCGAACTCTGTGAAAGTAACCAGGCACGGCTGGAATACGAAGCCCTGGTACCCAGAGGCAGTTGCATGCGTATCACCTTTGCCCATCCCCGACGCCTTGTATAATGTTGCAGGGCCAGACGCTGGCCCTAGCCGTGCCGCTGCGAGACCAAACGTGCCGCCAAGAGACCCAAAAAAGGAGCCTGAGAGCGCCCAATGAATACCCCGACGGTACTGATCATTGACGACGAGCCCGACATTGTCGAATTGCTCGAAATGACTCTGCAACGCATGCAGGTAAAAACCTGCAGTGCCATCACCATGACCCAGGCGATTGACAAGCTAGGCAGACAGCCGTTTGATCTGTGCCTGACCGATATGCGCCTGCCCGATGGCGATGGCCTGGCCATCGTGCGACATATCCAGCAGCATCATCCACAAACACCGGTGGCGATGATTACCGCCTACGGCAGTCTGGATACGGCGATCAATGCGCTCAAGGCCGGTGCCTTCGACTTCCTCACCAAACCCGTGGACCTGAAGCGGCTACGCGAGCTGGTTAACACCGCCCTGCGCTTGAACCAAGGTGAACGATCTACTACCCCGGAAGACCAGGCCGACCCCATTCTGGGGGTTTCACCTCCGATCATTCAACTGCGCTCACAGATCGCCAAATTGGCACGTAGCCAAGCGCCACTGTACATTAGCGGTGAGTCAGGCAGCGGCAAAGAACTGGTCGCCAGGCGGATTCACGCCCTGGGAGCGCGGGCCGAACAGCCGTTTGTGCCAGTCAACTGCGGAGCTATACCCTCGGAACTGATGGAAAGTGAGTTTTTCGGCCACCGGCGCGGTAGCTTTACCGGCGCCATTGCAGACAAGCTCGGCCTGTTCCAGGCGGCCTCTGGTGGTACCCTGTTTCTCGATGAGGTGGCCGATCTGCCGATGGCCATGCAAGTGAAGCTGCTGCGCGCCATTCAGGAAAAAGCCGTACGCCCGCTGGGCACGCAGCAGGAAGAGGCGGTGGATATCCGGCTCCTGTGTGCAACCCACAAGGATTTAGCGGCTGAAGTGGCGGCCGGGCGTTTTCGCCAGGATCTGTTTTATCGTATCAATGTCATCGAGCTGCGCGTACCGCCACTACGCGAACGCCGTGAAGATATACCGCTGCTAACCCGGCACATCCTCGCCCGGCTTGCCCTGCGCAACGACATGCCGCCATCTGAGGTCAGCCCGGAAACCCTCGAGCGGCTGAGCAACTATCGCTTCCCAGGCAATGTGCGCGAGCTGGAGAACATTCTTGAGCGCGCCTTTACCTTGTGCGAAGGTCAGTTGATCAATACCCATGACATTCACATCGCTCCCTGTAGCAGTTCCCAGCATGGACAGCCCGCGCTTACCCAAATTGATTCACTGGAAGACTATCTAGACAACATCGAGCGCACCGCCATCAACCAGGCACTGGAGGAAACCCGCTGGAACAAGACCGCCGCCGCCAAACGACTCGGGCTGACCTTCCGCTCCTTGCGCTATCGGTTGAAAAAGCTCGGCATGGAAGATTAACCAACGGGTATCAAACGGCCAGCGGGAGCATAGGGCCGTGGATCAATGATCGGCGCGGCATCCGTCATGAGGTCGGCCAACAGCCGACAGGATGCAGGCGCCAGCACCAAGCCATTGCGATAGTGACCGGTGTTCAGCCACAACCCAGCGTAGCCCGGTACAGGGCCGATGTAGGGAATACCGTCTGGCGAACCTGGGCGCAAGCCCGCCCAATGGGCCACCGGTTGCACATCCGCCAGCGCGGGGAGCATCGCCGCTGCTGACGCCCGCAATGCATCGAGCGCCTCCTGGGTGGTGCGCTTGTCAAAGCCAGCATGCTCCAGGGTACTACCGAACAGCACGTGGCCGTCGCGCCGGGGGATGGCATAGCGCCCCTCGAACAGCACCATGCTCGGCAACCAGCCGGGCGCGGTCTTGTAGAGAATCATCTGCCCCTTGACCGGCTCTACCGCAAGCTCCAGGCCGAGTTCGGCCAGCCACGCCCCACTCCAGGCGCCAGCTGCCAGTACCACCGCATCGGCTGCATATTGTGTGGTACCAGCCCAGACGCCGCGAACCTTGCCCTGCTCCAGCCACAGGTGCGTCACTGGCGTATTTTCCAGCAGCCGAAAACCTTCATGCTGTTGCAAACGTGTTCGCAATGCCGCCATCAAGCGCGGATTGCGCACATTGGCGACGTCTGGCTGCCATAGCGCTTGCTGGAATCCTTCGGCCAGATGCGGTACCTGTTGATAGATAAAATCTGCATCGACCGACCGCAGCGGCTTTTGCTGCGCAGCCGCCCAGCGCAGGGCTTCGGCCTGCTCGGCGTGATCAAGCCAAAGCAGGCCACAGGGGTTGACCTCAGGATCAGTGCCCGTCGCCCGCGCGAGCGCGTCGGCCCATGGCGGATAGAACCCCTGGGACCAGTTAGCCAGCGCACTGATAGGCTGGCTATAACGCCAGGGATATAGCGGCGACACTATCCCGCCGCCCGCCCATGACGCTTCCTGCCCGGTCAGCCGCCGTTCAATCAAGCAGACGGCAAAGCCCTGCTCGAGCAAATTCAAAGCACTGAGGCAGCCCACTACTCCCCCACCTATCACAATCACCTGCTGCAATGGATGCCCCCTGTTCAGATGCCGGCACGGCAAAATACTCACCCAGCTTAAACCATATGGCCGGCGCCGGTCATGTGCCAAAGCGCTATCCAGACGTGTTAGCGATGCATTACCGATGTGTTACAAGGCATGCTAAAACCCGAATGTTAGACCTTCTGACTAGCCCTGGCATATGTCACTTGCGCTGATAAACCGGTATTATTGGCGTCGATTTTCATGCAAAAGGCGACATGTTAATGACAGCAAAGAACATAGACGTATTGCTTGTCGGTGGGGGCGTCATGAGCGCCACCCTTGGAATGTTGCTCAAACAGTTGGACCCGGCTATGACCATTACCCTGGTCGAACGCCTGGACCACGTTGCCCACGAAAGCACGGACGGCTGGAATAACGCGGGGACAGGCCATGCTGGCTACTGTGAGCTGAACTACACTCCTGAAGGCACCGACGGCACCATCACTATCGATCGAGCATTGGCCATCAATGCCTCATTCGAGGTGACCCTGCAGTTCTGGTCGTACCTGGTGGAACAAAAAATCCTCCCGGAACCCCCGTCCTTTATCAACCCGACACCGCACCAGAGCTTTGTTTGGGGCGACAAAGACACTGATTTCCTCCGGCGCCGGCATGCCATGCTCAGTGCGCACCACCTGTTTGCCGACATGCAGTTCAGCGACTCTGCCGCACAGATCAACGAGTGGATGCCGTTGGTCATGAAGCAACGCAGTGCCGATCAGACAGTAGCTGCTACCCGAGTGGACTTTGGTTCAGACGTGGATTTTGGCTCACTGACCCGCAGCATGATCAAACACCTGGAGAGCAAAGAGAACTTCAACCTGTGGCTCAACCACTCGGTCAACTCCTTGAAGAAAAGCAAACGCGGTCATTGGCGCGTTGCGGTCCAGGATGAGAAGACCGGCGAAGAAAAAATGCTCAACGCCAAGTTCGTTTTCCTTGGTGCCGGCGGCGGCTCGTTGCCCTTGCTGCAAAAATCGCAGATTGATGAGAGTGAGGGTTACGGCGGCTTTCCGGTCAGCGGCCAGTGGTTGGTCTGCAAAAACCCGGAAATTGTCAGCCAACATAACTCCAAGGTGTATGGCAAAGCCCCCACGGGCGCGCCGCCGATGTCGGTGCCGCACCTGGATACGCGCATCATCAATGGTGAGCCAGCGCTGCTGTTCGGTCCGTTCGCTGGCTTCACTACCAAGTTCTTGAAAAAGGGCTCGGTATTTGACCTTTTTTCTTCAGTTAAAACCTATAACGTTGCGCCAATGATGGCGGTGGGCCGGGACAATATGGACCTGACTCGCTACCTCATTGCGGAATCTTTCCAGTCGCACAAGGACCGTGTCGCTTCATTGCGTAACTTTTTCCCCGAAGCGGATGAAAAGAATTGGAAGCTGCAGGACGCAGGCATGCGCGTACAAATCATCAAGAAAGATGCCAAGGGGCATGGCAAGCTGGAGTTTGGCACTGAGATCGTTGCCGCCAAGGATGGCTCCCTGGCGGCGCTGCTGGGGGCCTCGCCCGGAGCCTCGACTGCGGTGCAGGCGATGATTGACGTACTTGAGCGTTGCTTCCAGGACCGTATCAATACGCCCGAGTGGCAAGCACGAATGAAGGATCTGGTACCGTCCTACGGCCAATCGCTGATCAAGGATGCAGAACTATTGAAACAGGTTCGCAGCCGCACCCTCAGCACGCTTCAGTTACGCCGATAGGCAAGCTGGTAGGGGCCGGAACGACCGTCCCCTACCTGCTCTCCTTCTCCTTCTGCTGCAGTTGCAAGCGCTTTGCCACGTCCAGCTCTACCCCTTCCGCCGCGAGCTCATCAAAGGCGCGATCAAGATCCACTTTCAACTGGTCAGCAAAACCCGACTGGCGTGACAATACGAAGCGCATGGGATGCTCGGCGATTTTGATATAAGGGAGCGGCTCAAGACCCATACTGGCCACTATCGGATCCACTTGCGCACGGTAGTTGAGCAAAAAGTCGGCCCGCCCTCGCAGTAGCATCTCCACCGCCCCAGCATGCGAAATACTTGACGCAAAACTGATTCCCAGCGCCGGGTCCTGCAAACGATCGAGGAGCGATTTGATATAGGTGTAGTTGGTAATGACGATCAGCCGCTTACCCTGCAAATCCCCAGGCCAAACCGGTCGCGGACGACCCGGAAGGTAATACAGGTTGATCCACACCTGGGCCAGATCCCGTTCCGTTAACAGGGTAAAATCATCCAGACCCGGTTTGTTGACGATGCCAGGCCACAGATGTACATCGCCGTCCTCCAGGCCTCGCCATATTCGTGCGCTGGGCAAAATCCGCAGATTGGCCTGGTAACCGGCACGATCAAGCAGCAACCGGGTGAGATCGACCATCGCGCCTGCAGGCGCTCCCTGCTTATCCAGGTAAGAGTAATCCGGAAAGGCCATGATCCCGACCTCTACCAGCTGCGGGGCATCGGATTGTTCCAATTCCGCGCCCGCAGCAGACCAGGACAACATGCCGAGCATCAGTGTGGCGCAGCAGAGGGCCGATAAGCGCGCCCGCGCTTGGTGCTGTCGTTTTATTCCTTGCAACCCTTGCCTCACTGATATCAGACGTACACACCGCACAAAAACCGTGCGCAATGGTAACAAAATCCGTCAAATTTTAAACGCCATAAAAATAGCCCTTAATGGATGACCAGCATCAGACGAATAAAAAAACCCCCGTTAGCATGCGCTAACGGGGGTTCGTTGGGCCCGCTCGACTCAGTCAGTGTAGACCGGTAGCCGCGAACAGATGCTCTGCACCTGACCGCGCACACGCTCAATCACTGACTCGTCGCCCATATTATCCAGTACGTCACAGATCCAACCGGCCAGATCACGGCAGTCAGCTTCATTGAAGCCGCGGGTAGTCACTGCGGGCGTACCAATGCGCAGACCGGAGGTCACAAACGGCGAACGCGGATCATTCGGGACCGCATTCTTGTTGACCGTGATATGCGCGCGCCCCAGTGCCGCGTCGGCATCCTTACCGGTAATGTCCTGCTTGATCAGCGACAACAGAAACAAATGATTCTGGGTGCCACCTGAAACTACGTCAAAGCCCCGCCCAATAAAGACACCCGCCATCGCCTGGGCGTTTTTCACTACCAGCTGCTGGTAGGTTTTGAACTCAGGACTCATGGCTTCCTTGAAGCAGATCGCCTTGGCAGCGATGACGTGCATCAGCGGACCGCCCTGGCCTCCTGGGAACACCGCAGAATTAAGCTTTTTCTCCAGCGCCTCGTTAGCTCGGGCCAGAATCAGACCGCCGCGCGGGCCGCGCAGGGTCTTGTGTGTCGTGGTAGTGACCACATCGGCAAAGGGTACCGGATTGGGGTAAACACCCGCGGCGACCAGACCAGCAACGTGGGCCATATCAACAAACAGATAGGCGCCAACCTTGTCGGCAATCTCGCGGAAGCGAGCAAAGTCCAATACCTGCGAATAGGCAGAAAAACCGGCAATGATCATCTTCGGTTGGTGCTCAACCGCCAAGGCTTCGACCTCGTCATAGTCGATCAGGCCGGTGTCGGTATTAATACCGTACTGCACCGCATTGTAATGCTTGCCAGAAAAGTTCACCGAGGCGCCATGGGTCAGGTGCCCCCCATGAGCCAGGCTCATGCCCAGGATAGTATCGCCGGGGGTCAGCAGCGCTTGAAAGACGGCACTGTTAGCCTGCGAGCCCGCATGTGGCTGGACGTTGGCGTAATCAGCACCAAACAGCGCCTTGGCGCGATCAATAGCCAATTGCTCGGCAATATCGACAAACTCGCAACCACCGTAATAACGCTTGCCGGGGTAACCTTCAGCGTACTTGTTGGTCAGCACCGAACCCTGAGCCTGCATGACCGCAGGACTGGTGTAGTTCTCTGAGGCGATAAGTTCGATGTGGTCTTCCTGACGCACAGACTCCTGCTGCATGGCAGCCCACAGCTCGGCATCAAAGGTAGCTATATCGTTAGAACGGCTAAACATGTCGCGGCCCCCTGCAAGGACGTTCAAATTAAGCCGGGGATTTTAACGCAAGCGGCCGCGTCTAGCACATGAAAAGCACTCAAGCGTTGCACAAAATCGTTTCACACCGATTAAGAGTGCGGCAGCAGATGGTCTGACAACAGCTTGGCGGCAGGCACCGGATGACCCAGCAGGAAGCCTTGCACCTCGTCACAACCGAAGCCAACCAGTAATCCCAACTGTTCGAGTGTTTCTACCCCTTCGGCGATAACACGCAGTTGCAGGCTGCGTCCCAATGCCACGATAGCCTTGGCTAGGCGCGTATCCCGATTGCCGGCGTGCATAGCTTGAATAAAACTGCGGTCGATTTTCAGCGTGTCGATCGGGAAGTCTTTCAGGTAGTTCAAAGAAGAATAGCCAGTACCGAAATCGTCCACGGCGATTTCCACACCCAACGCCTTCAAGGCCGCGAGGGTTTGCATGGTCTCTTCCACATCTTGCAACAGCACGCTTTCGGTCAGCTCGAGCTCGATAGTGCTCGGATCAATCGCATAACGTGCCATGATCGTACCCACCTGCTCTGCCAGTCGCCCCTCAGTGAACTGCCGGGCCGACAAATTGATCGCCAGACGCGGCAGATGATGACCGGCATCGCGCCACTCGGCCATCTGCCTACAGGCACGGTCCAAGACCCATTCGCCCAATACACCCAACATACCAATTTCCTCGGCCATCGGCACAAACACCGCCGGAGAGATCGCGCCCTGGATCGGGTGTTGCCAACGCAACAGCGCTTCGGCACCCGTCAGGCGCCGGCTGGCACAGTCAAATTGCGGCTGGTAATGCAGTGTCAGTGCATCGTCTTGCAGGGCGCGGCGCAGGTCACCTTCCAGGCTCAATCGCTCCAACGCCCGGGCATTCATATCAGCCTGGTAGAACTGGAAGGTGTCCTTGCCTGCCGCCTTGGCATGATACATCGCGGTGTCGGCGTTCTTCAGTAGCGAACTGACCTCAACGCCGTCTTGCGGATAGAGCGCCAAACCAATACTGGCGCTGATGAAAAACTCCCGCTCCTGAAGGCAAAAGGCCGGCACCAGGGCGGCCAGTATTTTTTCCGCCACATGAATACCCGAACCCATTGCCGCTTCCCGGTCAGCGAGGCCCGGCAACAACATGGTGAATTCGTCCCCGCCCATGCGTGCCACGGTATCGCTCTCGCGCACGCAGTCGCGCAGGCGCCGCGCCACCTCCTTGAGCATCGCATCCCCTGCGGCGTGGCCCAGCGTATCGTTGATCGGCTTGAAGCGATCCAGATCCAGGAACAGCACCGCGACCCATTCATCGCGCCGCTCCGCCTGCTGCAATGCGCTACGCAGTCGGTCCTGGAACAAGGTGCGATTGGCTAGTCCGGTGAGTGCATCGTAATACGCCAGACTCTCGATTCGCGCTTCGCTGGCCTTGCGCTCACTGATGTCAACGAAGAAGCACACATAGCTGACCAAATCGCCCTCATTATCACGCACGGCGGTGATCCCGGCCCAGGCCGGAAATTGCTCGCCGCATTTGCGCCGCAGCCATATTTCACCTTCCCAACGGCTCTGCTCACGCAGCGTACGCAGGATGCCTGGGTAAAAGCGCTCGTCATGCACGCTTGACTCTAACAGCCTCGGAGTCTGGTCGATGATCTCAGCAGCGCTGTAGCCGGTGATCTGCGAGAAGTTCTCGTTAACCTGCACCACATAGCCCGCCGGGTCGGTGACCAGGATAGCGCCAGTGGTATTCTCGAACACAGTCGCCGCCATGCGCAGACGATTTTCGGTACGCCGTTGCTCGGTGATGTCGCGGGCGATTCCGAGCAGACCCAAAAACTCACCTTGTGGGCCCCACATCAGCGACAAGCGCAGCTCCATCGGGCACTTGCGGCCCTCGGCGGTAATGCAATCAAAGGTGATTTCTCGATAGAAACCCTCTTGCTGCAAACGCCGCGCCTCTTGTGGCGCACCCACCAGCGGCGCCAGGTCTTTGAGCACCTGGCCCATAAACCGATGGTACTCATCCCCGGCAACTATGTCGGCAAAGCCGCGCCGAATAAGCTCTTCAGGCTCGTAACCAAGCAATGGTTTAACCGAGGGGCTGATGTAGTTCAGGCTGAAAGCAGCATCTGTCGACCAGATCACGTCGCTGATGTTTTCCGCCAGCAATCGGTAGCGCTGCTCACTGGTCTTCAACCGCTCGGTCGACTCACTCTGCGCGGTGACATCGCGAACCACGCCTATCAGCTGCCTGACGCGCCCGTCCGGCAAGCGCGACAGCACCTTGACCCGAAGGCTAAACCAATGCCAGCTGCCATCGCGGTGGCGCCAGCGCACTCGGCTTTCCTGCACCTTGTCATCCTGCAGAACCTGCTGCAAGTTGCGATTGATCAACATGGATTCGACATCATCGGGGTGCAGCAGCCGATCACGATAGTCCGCTGCCTGTACCTCAGGATCATCATCTGCATAGCCGAGCATCTGCGACAGCGAGCGATTACTGTAAACAAACTTCTGGCGCAACATGTCCTTAATGAACACCACGTCGGGCACCGCCTTGACCACCCCGGCCCAGAAACGCTCACGCTCGACCATGGACAACTCAACCCGCCGCCGGGTAGTGATATCAGAGATGCTCATTGTCACGGCATGGTAATCTTCCACCCGTTCGGGTAAACGCATGATCACCCACACATAGCGCGCAGCGCCAGTGGACGAGCGCAGTGGCGTTTCCATTTCCAGCCGGGGCTGACGCTCAATCACCGCGCGTATCAGCCGATAACGCGCCGTCTCCGGGCGGATCCGATCCGAGCGATGCAACAGCCGCTCAAGCCCATTCAGCGAGTCGAGCGCCAATAGGTCAAGCGTGATCTGGTTAGCGTCTACCACGCTCACGCATTCGAGCAGTTCACTGTGTGAATCCGGGTGCTGCTCCAGCCAGGTGTCCAGCAATGGCTGACTGGTAATGCCCTCCTGTAGCAATCGATCACGCAAGCTCGCCAGATTCAACTGGCACAACGCAATACCAACACCTTGAAACACGTCCTGATAGCGGCGCTCGGTATCTTCAATGGTACGAAAGGATTCGTAGGTGCGGGCCAACAGGTGACGATTGGCGCGGCGTAACCGGGTCAGAATCCATGCCACCGACACCAACACCAGGATAAAGCCGATCACCAGCAGCGCCTTGAAGCGAACAACCTGACCGAGGCGCTGCATATAGTAGTCTGGCTCTACTAACCCACGGACCTGCCACAGGCTACCAATAACGGGGGCGCTGACCACGACTTGATCGCGCTCTTGGCTGGTCATCGGCATGTTATCCAGGTAAACCAACCGTTCGCCTTGCTGCCGAGCCAGCACACGGGCATGCCCGGCATCCTCGAGCAACCAGGTATAGCCTTGAGCGGGCTGCGCAGACACCAGGCCGGAAATATCTCGATCATCCACCTCTAAAACCCAGGCGTGCTCAGCCCGGCGACTATCAACAATCCACAAAAGCGAGCCGCTACGCGGGTCCGAATCCAGTACATAAGGTTGCCCACTGACTGCCAGACCCCGCACCGAAGGCATCCAGGTGGGTGATGCCGGCCCAGAATAAGGTGTGTTCGGGCCGACCAGGGTCAGGTTGCGCAGCCCGGGCAGCAAGGTCTCGACAGCGAGCAAGGCTGAAGCTGGCGATTCGCTGTAGAGGCTATCGAGTAATTGCCCAAGAGCGGCGGACTTTACTTCAAGGTTAAGCGCCATCTGGCTGGCCGTCAGCCAGACCGACTCCTCAACCTGGATTTGATGTTGCAGGCGCAGCAAACGGTAATCCTGCGCGGCTTGCCACACCATCAGGCAGGTCAATAGCAGCCCGGCGATGGCGACCAGCAAAAAGCCAGTCCCCGCCGGACGCCAATCCTCTGGGGCAGCAGCGCTGTCAACGCATTGATCGGTGTCTAGGTTCTTATTGTTATTCAAGCGACTCACTTGCGAAAATGCGATTTAATTGCCAAGCATGCCATCACCTGGGCAGCGGAACAAATACCAAGGCAGATTTGCCCTGCACGCCCAGTTGGGCTAGCCTTGCGGGCAATCCTAGACCCAGCGTGAAACGCCACGATCAAGGCGCGCTCCACTTCCCCATATTAGGTTTCTGCACATGGCTCAATTTGTTTACAGTATGCATCGCGTCGGTAAAGTTGTACCGCCGAAAAACAAGATCCTCAAGGATATCTCCCTGTCCTTCTTCCCGGGCGCCAAAATCGGCGTACTGGGCCTGAACGGGTCGGGCAAATCCACGCTGCTGCGCATTATGGCCGGCGTAGATACCGAGATCGAAGGCGAAGCGCGGCCCATGCCCGGCATCAAGATCGGCTACCTGCCACAGGAGCCGGAACTCGATCCGAGCAAGACCGTGCGCGATATCGTTGAAGAGGCCGTAGGCGAGATCAAGCAGGCCCAGGCACGACTCGACGAGGTCTATGCCGCTTATGCCGAACCCGATGCCGACTTTGATGCTCTCGCCGCCGAACAGGCCAAACTGGAGGCTATCCTCCAGGCTGGTGACGGGCATAATCTCGAACGCCAACTGGAAGTCGCCGCCGATGCACTGCGGCTGCCAGCCTGGGACGCCAAGATTGAACACCTGTCCGGTGGTGAAAAGCGCCGGGTTGCCTTGTGCCGCCTGCTGCTCTCAGCCCCGGATATGCTGTTGCTCGACGAGCCAACCAACCACCTGGACGCCGACTCCGTCGCCTGGCTTGAGCATTTCCTGCATGATTTCCCCGGCACCGTGGTCGCCATCACCCACGATCGCTACTTTCTCGATAACGTTGCCGGCTGGATTCTCGAACTCGACCGTGGTCACGGCATCCCCTTTGAAGGCAACTACTCCCAGTGGCTGGAATCCAAGACTGCGCGTCTGGCCCAGGAAGCCAAACAGGAGTCCTCCCACTCCAAGGCCATGAAGGCCGAACTGGAATGGGTACGCCAGGGCGCCAAGGGTCGTCAGTCCAAATCCAAAGCCCGTTTGCAACGCTTTGAAGAACTGCAATCGCAGGAATTCCAAAAGCGCAGTGAAACCAATGAGATCTACATCCCCGCCGGCCCACGTCTGGGCGACAAGGTCATCGAGCTTAACAATGTCTGCAAGGCCTACGGCGACCGCGTATTGATCGATGATCTGAGCTTTGCAGTGCCCAAGGGCGCGATCATTGGCGTTATTGGCGGCAACGGTGCGGGTAAATCCACGCTGTTCCGCATGATTACCGGCAAGGAGCAGCCCGATAGCGGCAACATCGTGATCGGCGACACAGTCAAAATAGCCAGTGTCGACCAGAGCCGCGACCAGTTGGACGGCAACAAGACCGTGTGGGAACAGGTCTCTGATGGCTTCGACATGATCAAGGTTGGCAACTATGAAGTTCCGTCCAGAGGTTATGTTGGCCGCTTCAACTTCAAGGGCGCCGACCAGCAGAAGTTCGTCAAGGACCTCTCCGGTGGTGAGCGCGGGCGCCTGCACATGGCCCTGACACTGAAACAGGGTGCCAACGTGCTGCTGCTCGACGAACCTTCAAACGATCTGGACGTGGAAACCCTGCGCGCGCTGGAAGAAGCACTGCTGGATTTCCCCGGCTCCGCCATCGTGATCTCGCACGATCGCTGGTTCCTTGACCGTATCGCCACACATATCCTCTCCTACGAGGATGACGGCAAGGTCAACTTCTTCGAAGGCAACTACACCGAGTTTGAAGCCGACCGCAAGAAACGCCTTGGCGAAGCTGCCGCCCAGCCACACCGGGTGCGTTACAAGAAACTCGCTTGAATTTGGCATAACTGAACAAACGGCGGGCGGGTAACCCCGTCCGCCGTTTTTTTTGCGCAGCGGCTGCACCCCAAGCAGCAAAGCAACCTGTTACCGCTAGCCCGGTTGGGCTATGCCGCGCCCGGTCAATTCTGATAGGGTTTGCGCTCCTTTAAAGCACGAGTCCATCCATGACCGACACCCTGCAGGCCTGCCTGGCCCATTTGCGTTTGCGTGACCCCGACCAGCCCGAGTTTCATCAAGCCGCAGAAGAAGTACTGAGCACCCTCTGGCCGTTCCTGCAAAAGCACCCCAAGTACCTCAACAACGGCATCATCGAACGGCTGATGGAGCCGGAACGCGTCATCATGTTTCGCGTACCTTGGGTCGATGATCGCGGCCAGGTGCACGTCAACCGTGGCTATCGTGTGCAAATGAACAGCGCTATCGGGCCCTACAAAGGTGGCCTGCGCTTTCACCCGACGGTCAATTTGGGGGTGCTCAAGTTCCTCGCCTTCGAGCAAGTGTTCAAAAATGCGCTGACGACGTTGTCAATGGGCGGTGGCAAAGGCGGCTCGGACTTCGACCCCAAGGCCAAGAGCGACGGTGAAGTCATGCGCTTTTGCCAGTCGTTTATGACCGAACTGGCACGCCACATAGGCGACAGCGTAGATGTGCCTGCGGGCGATATCGGCGTCGGCGCGCGCGAAATCGGCTATCTATATGGCCAATACCGGCGCATGCGCAATGAGTTCACCTCGGTACTGACCGGCAAGGGCCTGTCCTATGGCGGCAGCCTGATCCGTCCAGAAGCCACCGGTTACGGCTGCGTATACTTCGCCGAGCAAATGCTCAAACAGCGGCAACTGAGCATAGCCGGCAAACGTGTAGCGGTATCGGGCTCAGGCAACGTTGCGCAATTTGCCGCGCGCAAACTGATCGAGCTGGACGCCAAAGTGATCTCCTTGTCTGACTCCGGTGGCACCCTGCACTGTGCGGACGGCTTCAGTCTCGATCAATGGAACACGATTTACGCACTGAAAAATGACCGGCGCGGGCGCTTGCGAGAACTCGCTAACGAACCCGGGATGGCTTTTCTTGCCGACACCACACCCTGGCATCTACAGTGCGATATGGCTATGCCCTGCGCCACCCAGAACGAACTCAATACCAACGCCGCAAAGCAATTGCTCGACAATGGCTGCCTATGCGTCGCCGAGGGCGCCAATATGCCCTGCACGCTGGAAGCCATCGAGCAGTTCCAGCAGGCACGTATTCTTTTTGCGCCCGGCAAAGCCGCCAACGCCGGCGGCGTGGCAGTCAGCGGGCTGGAAATGTCACAGAACGCCACACGCTTGCATTGGAGCGCTGATAAAGTCGATTTACGCCTGCGCGAGATCATGCAATCGATCCATGAGGCCTGCGAACAATATGGCCGTCAGGAAGATGATTACATCGATTACGTGACGGGCGCCAATATCGCTGGGTTCGTTCGGGTAGCCGATGCGATGCTTGCACAGGGGGTCATTTGACCGTGCAAAAAGCAGCTATAGTTAGCGTATTGGCACAATGCCGGGGGGCTGATCGATGAATGATGACAGACGCCGCTTTACCCGCATTCCCTTTGATGCGCAGACCCGCCTGCATCAGGATGAGTGGAGTATCAGTGTGCAATTGGTTGATGTGTCGCTGCGCGGGCTATTGGTATTGCAACCCGCTGACTGGTCAAGCGCTAACCTGAAGGCGCCCTTCAACGCGGTCATTCAGCTCGCCGAAGGCAGCCAGATCTGCATGGATGTACACCTGGCCCATGCCGAAGAAGGGCTGCTTGGATTCGAGTGCGAGCATATCGACCTCGATTCCATCAGCCATCTGAAGCGCCTCGTGGCGTTGAATATGGGCGATGAAGCCTTGCTGGAAAGGGAGCTGCGCAGCCTGCTGTAAGTTCTGGGCCAGGTCTGGGAGTGTCGAGTTCCATCTCGACACAACCGCACCAGCCATACCACCGCTGGCCGAGGTGGAACTCGGCCTTCCGGGACAGCTATTCGAAGATGGCTGCCAACGCCTGATCCAGGCGGGTCACGGCAATGACCTGCATACCCTTGGGCGATTCTTTGGGGGCATTGGCCTTGGGCACGATGGCGCGGGTAAAGCCGTGCTTGGCCGCCTCCTTCAGACGCTCCTGGCCGCTGGGCACCGGCCGTATCTCGCCAGACAAACCCAACTCGCCGAACACCATCAGATCCATCGGCAACGGCCGGTTACGCAAACTGGACATCACTGCGGCCAGCAGAGCGAGATCCACCGCAGTTTCCAGCACCTTGACCCCGCCCACCACGTTAACGAACACATCCTGATCGTAAGTCGGTACACCGCCGTGCCGATGCAACACTGCCAGCAGCATCGCCAAGCGGTTCTGATCCAGGCCCAGTGTCACCCGTCGCGGATTACCCAGATGACTGGTATCAACCAGTGCTTGCACTTCTACCAGCATCGGCCTGGAGCCTTCCCAGGTAGACATCACCACACTCCCAGGAATCGGTGTATCGTAACGCGAGAGGAAAATGGCTGACGGATTGGAGACTTCCTTAAGCCCCTTATCGGTCATCGAGAACACGCCGAGCTCGTTAATAGCGCCAAAGCGATTTTTCACCGCGCGCAACATGCGCAGCCGACCATCGGACTCGCCCTCGAAATACAACACGGTATCGACCATATGCTCGAGCACCCGCGGCCCAGCCAAGGAGCCTTCCTTGGTGACATGCCCAACCAGAAAAATCGCCGTGCCGCTCTGCTTGGCATAACGCACTAGCAGCGCGGCGCTCTCTCTGACCTGCGCCACACCGCCGGGAGCCGACTGCAACTGCTCGGTAAAGATCGTCTGAATCGAATCCACCACCATGACTTTGGGCTGTTCATGGCGAGCTGTAGCAATGATGCTTTCGATACAGGTTTCAGTCATAACCTTGAGCTTGTCTTCCGGCAGCCCCAGACGCCGGGCGCGCATCGCCACCTGCTGCTGGGATTCTTCACCGGTGACATACAAAGCGGGCATGGTCTGCGCCAGTTGACACAGGGTTTGCAGCAGTATGGTTGACTTGCCGATACCCGGATCACCGCCCATCAGTACGACCGAGCCCGCCACCAGTCCGCCGCCCAGCACGCGATCAAGCTCCGACGAGCCACTGGATTGGCGTGGCACCTCCTCGGTAGAGACTTCCGCCAGGGTTCTCACCTGGGCAGCCTGCCCGGCCCAGTGACCACTGCGGCTAGTTGAAACGCCGCTTCCACCGGTTGGTGTGGTATCGACCACCGTTTCCACAAGCGTATTCCAAGCCTGACATTCAGCGCACTGGCCGGCCCATTTGGAGAAGGTCGCGCCACACTCGGTGCAGCCGTAGATTCGCTTGTTTTTTGCCATTAATTCCCCCCAGAAGAATGCTTAGATGCTATTTTGGTTTATAGCCACTGGCCACAGGTCAGATCATCAACATGCACATTACTTTACGGCCCTGGTGAAACGGATACCTGTATGACCATAAGCATCGACATCCCCAAACCCTGCCGATCCTGTCAGGACAATACACCACTGTGTTTCGATTTCAGCATGGCTTTTCAACCTATTGTGGACACCCGCGACAACAGCGTATTTGCCTACGAAGCGCTGATTCGCGGCCTTGCCGGCGAAGGTGCACCACAGATGCTCGCCAAGGTGAATGAAGAAAACCGTTATATCTTCGACCAATCATGCCGGGTAAAAGCAGTGGAACTTGCCGCCAGGCTACAGATCCCTTGCTTCATCAGTATCAATTTTTTACCCAACGCGGTTTATCAGGCCGCGACGTGCATCCGTGCAACGCTGGAAGCAGCAAAGCGCTTCAACTTCCCGACCAATCGCCTGATCTTTGAAATCACCGAAAATGAAGAACTGGTAGATAAAGCCCATTTGAAAAGCATTATTACAGAGTACAAGCGTCAGGGCTTCAAAACGGCTATCGACGACTTCGGTGCAGGTTACTCTGGTCTCAATCTGCTCGCCGAATTTCAACCGGACATCATCAAGCTGGACATGGCGTTGGTCCGCGACATTGACACCGCTCCGGTGCGCCAGGCTATCGTTCAGGGCATCCTAGGCGTATGCAAGGCACTGAATATCGACGTCATTGCCGAAGGCATCGAAAGCCTCGCCGAATTACGCTTTCTTCAGGGCCTGGGAGTGAATCTGTTCCAGGGTTACCTGTTCGCCAAGCCGGCATTTGAACAGCTACCAAAGGTCAACTGGCCCGATGCCTGATTTCAGCCTCAGCAAAAAAGACTTCAAACAGCAGAGCGCCGAGCTGACAGAAGGGCTACTCGAAGCGCAGTTTGAACTGCGCAAGGCCGGTAAAGGCCCGGTATTGTTGCTGATCAGCGGCAATGATCTGGCTGGCAAGGCCGAGGTCATTCATACCTTTTACGCCTGGCTGGACAACCGCTTTCTCAACACCCGTGCCTTCGTTCTACCGCAAGGCATCGAGAAGCGCATGCCGCGTATGTGGCGCTATTGGCGCTCCCTGCCGCCCGCAGGTCAACTGGGATTTTACCTCGGCTCCTGGTACCACCAACCGCTCATGAGCTTCAGCCGGGGAAATCTCTCGGCTAATGCTTTCAAGCAGCAGATGGAAGACATATTGCGCTTTGAAAAGCTGCTGAGTGATGAAGGTGCAGTGGTCCTCAAGGTCTGGCTGCATATCAGTCCAGACGGCAAAGCTGTGGCGAACTCAGCAGATCAGCGGCACTATCAGGACACCATCGCCATGCGCGAGTGGGGCGATTTCAGCCGTGCCGATTACGACAAAGTCCGTGTCGCCGCTCAGCAAATGATTGATTTAACCTCCACCGATCAAGCCCCCTGGGTGCGGATACCCAGTCACGATCCGCGCTACCGCGATATTCAGATCGCTAAGCTGCTGCTTCAAGCCATGCGACAACATCTCGACTCTGCCCCCTCCTCAGCGCATGCCGCGACCCATCATCAGAGCTTCCTGCCAGGTAGCGTGGACCGGCTGCACAACGTGGATTACAGCGCAAAGCTGGAAAAGGACGACTACCAGGACCAACTGGAACATTATCAGAACCAGTTGCAGGAATTGGTACACCACCCACGCTTTGCCCGGCGCAGCTTGCTGCTGGTCTTTGAAGGAACCGATGCGGCGGGCAAAGGCGGCACCATTCGCCGTATTACCCAGTGCCTGGACCCGCGCTACCTGCGGGTCCACGGCACCCGAGCACCGACCGAAGAGGAGCGCACGCAGCCTTATCTGATGCGCTTCTGGAAACGCATTCCGGCGCCGGGCACCGTGGTAGTTTTTGACCGCAGTTATTACGGCCGCGTGCTGGTCGAACGGGTAGAAGGCTTTTGCAGTGCGGCTGATTGGCAGCGTGCTTACGGCGAGATCAATGATTTCGAACAGCAACTGAAACAGAGCAACACACTGGTGATCAAGTTCTGGCTGGCGATTACTGAAGGGGAACAGCTTGCACGCTTTCAGGCCCGTGAAGCATCACCGCTGAAGCGTCACAAGCTCACCGAAGAAGACTGGCGTAATCGCCAACAATGGTCCACCTACCAGAAAGCCATTAACGATATGTTGGAGTTCACCGACACCAAGCACGCGCCATGGCATGTCATCGCTGCCGAAGACAAACGCCACGCGCGCATTCAGGCCCTGAAGATTGTGTGTGACAGCTTGCGCTCGGCATTGAAATAAAACCGCACAAACTCAGAATAAAACCTGACAAATCTCGATTTCCGGATATTATTTTGAATTACCAATATGTATACGCTAGCGTCAGGGTGGCGCACGCAAGGAGATGACAATGAGTATTGCTCAGGAATTCAAAGCGTTCGCCATGCGCGGCAACGTAATCGATATGGCCGTGGGGATCATTATCGGCGCGGCCTTTGGCAAAGTAGTGTCCTCCTTTGTGGCCAACGTGGTTATGCCGCCACTGGGGCTGATGATTGGCGGTGTGGACTTCGCTGATCTGGCGATCGTGCTCAAGGAAGCAGAAGGCGAAATCGCTGCAGTGACCCTGGGCTACGGGCTGTTTATCCAGAGTATTGTCGACTTTCTGATTATTGCCGTCGCTATTTTCGTTGCCATCAAGGTGATGAACAGCCTCAAACGCAAGGAAGAGGCCAAGCCCACCCCACCCGAGCCGGAAACGCAGAGCAAACAGGAAATACTGCTCACCGAGATTCGCGATTTACTGCAGCAAAAACCCAACCCCTGAACGCGCCTTAACCCACATAGCTTAACTGCCGGCCGCCGCGCAAGCGGTGCTCCGGCAGCATTGCCGCAAAGCCTGAGCGCAACTGCGCTATACTGCCGACCCGCACCTCTAATCGGCAGCCATCATGCAATCATGTGACACCTCGTACGGCACTCTGAACCTTGAGCGCTACCCCCCAACCCAGAATCCCACGCTGCAAGCCTTCGATACGGCCGACCTGTATCTGCTGCAAAGCGTCGCTGAGTTGCCCGCTTCAGACCTGCCGATACTGGTGATCAACGACAACTTTGGCACGCTGGCCTGCGCGCTGGCTAAAGCCGAACCAGCCCGCAGCGTGCACAGCTGGAGTGACTCAAAATTGGCGCAGTTGGCATTACAAAGCAATCTGCAAGCCAATGACCTGGCAGCCAACACAGTGGAGTTTATCGAAAGCCAGCAAACGCCCAGCGGCCCTTACCAGTGCGTGCTGATGCGCGTGCCCAAGAGCCTGACGCTGATGCAGGATCAGCTGTTCCGGCTGCGCCCGGCCCTGGGTGCGCAGGCACTGGTTATCGCCGGCGCCATGGTCAAGCATTTGCCGCATGCTGCTGGCGACCTGTTGGCACAATATATTGGCCCTTACCAGGCATCTCTCGCCTGGAAAAAAGCCCGCCTGTTGACCAGCACATTGGACCCAGCACTAACACCTGGCACACCTGAACTGGAGACGCGGTATGACTTACCTGCGTCAGAATTCCAGTTGCTGAACAAGCCCGGCGTGTTCTCTCGGGACAAGCTCGACAACGGCACTCGCGCGCTGCTATCAAGCCTGCCAACCGGCCAGGAAGACGGCTGCATAGTTGACCTGGGTTGTGGCAATGGCGCGCTAGGCATGATGGCAGCGCAACTCAACCCCGACGCGCGGCTGGTGTTTATCGACGAGTCCTATGCTGCGGTAGCCAGCGCCCGGCACAACTTCAGCGAAGCCTTCCCAACACGCCCTGCCGAGTTTATCGTCAGCGACGGCCTGACTGAGATGGCCGATGGCAGCGCTGACCTGATTCTGTGCAACCCACCCTTTCATCAGCAACAAGCGGTGGGCGATGAAATGGCCAAGCGCCTGTTCGAGCAGAGCCAGCGCGTACTGACGCCTACGGGCAGCCTGATGGTGGTAGGCAACCGGCACCTTGGCTATCACGTCAAGCTGCGGGCCTGGTTTGAAAAGGTCGAGCAGTTATCAGGCAACCCCAAATTCGTGGTACTCAAAGCCAGCAACTAAGCACAGGTTCTGCGGCGGCAAAACTCGCTCTCTATGGTCTTTACCGTCGCCGGCAGCGCTCTGAGCAGTATTGCACCTCTTCCCAGCAGCGGGCCCATTTCTTGCGCCAACGGAAGGGTAGCCCACAGGTCGCACAGTCTTTCACCGGCAGATCATACTTACTCTTCATAAGGGCTTGCCGGTCAAAGGGACTGACCGGCGTCCAACCGCGCCAACAGCTTCTCACCCCAGCCCCACAGTGCCTGCTGCTTGGCATCCGACATGCGGTCCAAGTTGCGGTAGACCATAGCCAGCCGGTGATTACCTCCCAACTGATCACGGTGGCGCATCAGAAAATGCCAATACAGTGAATTGAACGGGCAAGCTTTTTCACCGGTTTGTTCGGTGACCTTATAAGCGCAACCCTTGCAGTGATTGGACATGCGCTTAATGTACTGGCCACTGGCACAATAGGGTTTGGAGCCGAGATAGCCGCCATCGGCATGCATAACCATGCCCAGCGTATTAGGTAGCTCGACCCAATCAAAGGCATCCATGTACACCGCCAGATACCAGTCGCATATCTGCTTGGGCTGAATACCGGCGAGCAGCGCAAAATTACCAGTGACCATCAACCGCTGGATATGATGCGCGTAAGCATGTTCCAGGGTCTGGCCGATAGCCTGGCTCATGCAGTTCATGCGGGTGTCGCCGGTCCAGTAGAATGCGGGAAGATCACGCTGGTTACCCAAGGCATTCCGCTGGGCATAATCGGGCATCATCAGCCAGTAAATCCCCCGCACATATTCGCGCCAGCCAAGTATCTGGCGGATAAAACCCTCTGCCGCATTCAGCGGAATATCCCCGGCCTGCCATGCGGCCTGCACATCCAGGCACACGCGCTGCGGGTCAAGCAATCCGATATTCATCGCCGCGGCAATACGCGCATGAAACAGGTAGGGCTGATTATCCGCCATGGCATCCTGATAGTCGCCAAATGACGGCATACCCAGCGCCAGAAAATGCTCCCAAAGCGACTCTGCTGCGGCCTGGGTTACTGGGTAATCAAAGCCGTCCAGTACGCCATAGTGGTCCGCGAACTGCTCGGCAACCAGCGCTTGCACCTCAAGGGTGATAGCGTCAGATGAGAAATGCGGCTGAGGTGGAATCGCTACCGAAGCGGGCAAGGCTTTGCGGTTATCCGCATCGTAGTTCCAGGCGCCCCCGGCAGGCCCGCCATCAGGGTCCATCAACAGCTGGGTATGCTTGCGCATCTCCCGGTAAAACAGTTCCATACGCAGCTGTTTGCGGCCTGTGGCCCAGGCTGCGAAGCGCGCCTGGGAGCAGAAGAAGCGTTCGTCATCGCGCAGCTGCAGCTCCGGCCACACCTCCTGCGCTTGCTGAAAAATATTCAGCAGCCGCCACTCGCTTGGCTTACACAGCAGGATACGCTCAGGCTGGTGTTGAGCTCGGGCGCGCGCCACCTCGCCATGCAATGATCCACTGTTGGCCGCATCATCCAGTTTTATGTAATCAACCGTGAAGCCATCAGCGCGCAGCTGCTCGGCAAAATGGCGCATGGCGGAAAGAATGAACAGAATCTTCTGTGGGTGATGGGGCACATAGCGTCCCTCATCGGACACCTCAGCCATCAATATCCTATCCAGCCGGGGATCCGCATCACGTAGCGAGACGATCTCACGGCTGAGCTGATCGCCCATAATCAGGATGAGCTGGCGCACCAACATACAATAGTCTCCCGCTCTATACTTTGCAGCGGGAACTGTACCTCAGGCCATGATCTGGCACGTTTGGGTTGTGTAACCAGACCTTGCGAACGGTTAGAGCTTATCCAGCTTCGACGCCCCTTCTACTTTGGCCAGCTTGTCGAGAATACCCATGCCAAACGCGGAGATGACGAAGGTCATATGAATGATCACGTACCACATCATCTTGTCGTTGGGGATGTTCTGCGCGTTCATAAACACTTTGAGCAGATGAATTGATGAAATCGCGACGATGGACGCCGCCACTTTCATCTTCAACGAACCAGAATCCATCTTGCCCAGCCAACTGAGCTTTTCCTTGCCCTCGTCAATATCCAGCTGAGAGACAAAATTCTCGTAGCCGGAAATCATCACCATCACCAACAAACCGCCGACCAAGGCCATGTCCACCAGTGACAATACGACCAGAATCAGATCCGCTTCGGCTATCGCCAACAGGTTGGGAATTAGGTGAATCACTTCCTGGAAAAATTTGACCGCCAGAGCAAACAGCGCCAACGACAAGCCCAGATAAATAGGCGCCAAAATCCAGCGTGCCGAATACAGCAAATTCTCAAGAAACCGTTCCATACCGCCTCTACCTCTGCAAATTTAACCTTCGAAAATGACCTGAGTAGTTGTTCACAGTATCTGTGGATAACTCTGTGGGCAGTTGTCTGACAAGCCACCCCAGCCCATAAGGACCAAGGCTTGGCTGGTAACGTGCAAAAAACAACCAGCACCATCGGCTAAATTGCACAAACCCTGTACAACGCGGCGGTACATGGCGCCTGTAGCGCAACCTTATAGCAAAATAATGGCGAGCTAGTCGCCACTATTTTTTTACTTGAATCGGTTATTGACAATGTCAGAAAATCCGCAGCCCGTGGGAACTACCCACAAAATCTGTGGATAAGTCTGTAGATAGATTCGGGAGAGCCGCGCCCAGCGCCTATAGCTCTGGGCTCACGGCAGATTGATCAAGGGTTGATCAAAGCAGACTGTCCGGTTTCGAGTCGGCTTTCGCGGTTTCATCGGCTTCTTCGTCCTCGGCATCACGCTCGGCGATCTCGCGTAGCCGATCCACTACACGGGCGTTGATGGTGCCTTCAGGGAAGTGGCCATGCTCATCCGCAGCGCCAGGTTCGTCGCCCGCCAGCAATCCCAGCGCCTGATCCACATGACTCACCGCATAGATATTGAACTGGCCCGCACGTACAGCCTCTAGCACGGTTTCATCGAGCATCAGATTAGGTACGTTGGAGCGCGGAATGATCGCGCCCTGCTCACCGGTCAGGCCACGGGCCTGGCACAGACGGAAAAAGCCTTCGATTTTCTCGTTAACGCCACCGACGGCCTGCACTTCGCCAAACTGGTTGATCGAACCGGTAATCGCGAACCCCTGCTTCAATGGTATGCGCGACAAAGCCGAAATCAGTGCACAGACCTCCCCCAGCGAGGCGCTATCGCCATCGACATAGCCGTAGGACTGCTCCAGCGCGATGCTGGCAGAAATTTCCAGTGGAAAGTGCTGAGCATAACGGCTACCCATATAGCCGGTCAGAATCATAATGCCCTTGGAGTGAATCGGCTGACCCAGATTGACCTCACGCTCAATATCCACAATACCGCTACTGCCGGGGTACACCGTGGCGCTGATCCGTGCCGGCACGCCAAATACCGAGTCACCGACCTCGAGTACCGTCAGTCCGTTGCATTTGCCCACTTCAGCGCCCTGGGTATCAATCAGGATGACACCGGACAACATGTCCTCGCGAATACGTGCGCTGACTCGCCCGGTGCGCATTTCCTTGGCCTGCAGTGCCCGTTCGATATGCGCAGTATCAATCAGCGGGTCATTGGCCAGTTGCCGGGTAAAATCCGCCTCGCCGACCAACTGGAAAATATCGCTGATGCGCGCGGACAAACGTTGCTGGTGTTCTGCCAGGCGCGCGCTGTGGGTCAGCACGCGGGCGACCGCAGCCGCTGTGAGCGGTGCCAGCCCTTCCTCGAAAGTGCGAGTCTTGAGCAATTGCGCCATGCTCTCGATACTGTCCAGTGTACGCGGTAGATCCTCGTCAAAATCCACCAGCACCCGGAACATCTCCTGAAAGTCGGGATCCAGATCCTGGAGGGTGTAATACAAGTGACGTGAGCCAATAATCACGATCTTCACCGCCAACGGAATCACTTCCGGCGTCAGGGTAACCGTGGTCAGACGGCCCATATCCGCCCACGGCGACTCCATTTTCAACTGGCGCGAGTGCAACGCCCGTTTCAATGCATCCCACACAAAGGGCTCACCTAGCAGCTTCTCGGCTTCCAGCACCAGATAACCGCCATTGGCACGGTGCAAAGCACCGGGACGAATATGCCGGTAATTGGTGATCAGCGCGCCCTGCTCAGAACTGTACTCGATCCGCCCAAACAGGTTGTCATAGGACGGATGCGGCTCATGCACCACCGGCGCGCCGCCATTGTCCGGGTGACCCACCACCAGGCTCGGGCAATATTGCTCAGTCAGTAGCTGCTTTTTATACGCCTCCGGACGCGCTTCTGGTCCGCGTTCTTCGACCAATTGGTCGATCACCGTTTTCAGCAGGTTCTGACGCATTGCATGCAGGTAATCGCAGATCCCTGGGTTGCCTGCGTACTGTTCAATCAGCGGATCGAGAATGGGTTGAATCGCTTCGGTGATCGTAAGTTCATTCAATTCACGTAACTGGTTGCTACTTTCCCGCTTCCATTGCGGCAGGCTGGACAGCGCCTCGTTGAGCACTTCTTCCATTGCCGAAATATCCACATGGAAACGCTCGCGCGCCTCTTCAGGTAGCTGGGCAAACTCGGCCTCGTCCAGCGCCTTGCCGTCTTTCATCGGCGTAAAGGCAATATTCTGCGCATCACGGTATACCGCAATGTTCTTTTCCAGCGCCTTGCGCTCCACTGAGTCGATGGCACGGTCGTAACGCTGGTTAAAACCGCGATCTATTGCACTCTTTTTCTGCTGGAAAGCCGGATGCTCGAACACCGCTGGAAAGGTCGCCAGCAGGTTGTCGATCAACTTGTCCACATCCGTCAGCAAGGCGCCTGCAGTACCCGGCGACAAGCTGAGTACGTGGGGCTCACGTGGCTCATCAAAGTGGTTCACATAGACATAGTCCTGCGGCGTAATCTGGCGCTTGGCTTCGGCTTTCAGGTAACGCATCACATAGGAGAAGCGCCCGGTGCCCGGTTCGCCCATAACAAAAACGTTATACCCAGGACGATGCATGGCCACCCCGAACTGCATCGCCTCCACCGCCCGATCCTGCCCGAGAATGCCGCGAAACGGCTCTAGCTCATCGGTGGTGACAAAGCCGAGACTATCCAGATCAATAGGTACGGTCAGTTGTTCTGGTGTCAGGCGCATGGCGGCGGCTTTATTGCTCATTAAACATCCTTGAAAACGGGGGTGGCTGGCGTGGCGCCCATTGTTGCCCCCGGCGCAGCGAGTGACAAGCCCAATCCTGCGTGAACAGCAATGGTGCCGCGTTTCGCAATAGTTTAGAGTATTTACTCAACCACCAACAAAACACATAAAGGTTATGTCATGTCTTTGAGCCCACAAGAGTATATGGGTAGCGACGCCACCGAACTGGCCCGCCAGGTAGCCGAAGGCAACACCACTCCAGCGGAATTACTGGAGGTCGCCATTGCGCAGTACCACCGCCTCAACCCGCAGTTAAATGCCGTGTGCCAGCCAATGTTCGAGATTGCCCGTGAGCGAACCAGGCAATCACTCAGCGGCCCCCTGGCGGGTGTACCTATATTGATCAAGGATGCTATTCAGGATTACGCCGGACTACCCACCGGCAGCGGGAGCAAGGTGTTCAGCCGCATCCCGGTACGCCAGCATTCGCATATTGTGCAACGCCTGCTGAACGCCGGTGCTGTGATTATGGGCAAAAGCAACACACCCGAGCTGGCACTCAAGGGCGTCACCGATCCTGAAGCGTTCGGCCATAGCCGCAACCCCTGGAACGTCGCGCACACTACCGGCGGATCCAGCGGTGGCTCGGCGGCGGCTGTGGCGTCAGGCATGGTGCCAATGGCCGGCGCCAACGATGGTGGTGGCTCTATCCGAATACCCGCAGCCTGCTGCGGCCTGCTTGGCTTGCGCCCCTCGCGTGGCCGGGTTTCAGTAGGCCCAGCGCATGGCGAAGTCTGGGAAGGCGCCTCCAGTGACCTGGTGCTGTGCCGCACTGTGCGCGACGCCGCATTGGCTCTGGATGTGCTGGCCGGCCCCAATAGCGGCGACCCCTTTATCATAGCGCCTGAAGCTCAACCCTTTCGCGACCTGGCCTTGCGCGAGCCGGGCGTCTTGCGCATTGGTTACAGCACCCGCTCGCCGGTCGATACTCCGGTGCACCCGGAGGCCATCCGTGCGGTCGAAACCGCCGCCGAGCTACTGCGCTCCCTGGGTCATGAAGTGATAGAAGCCGAACCTGATTACGACGGCATGGCACTGGCGCGCTGTTATTTGAATATGTATTTCGGGCAGGTGGCTGCAACATTGGAGCAGGCCCGGGAAATGGGCGCGCATGATGAAGAGTTCGAACTGCTCACCCGCACGTTGGCGGCATTCGGCCGCAGCATGTCCAGCGCCCGCTATATCAACAGCCACCGGCAATGGAACCAGTTCAGCCAGGCGCTAGGCAGCTTCTATCAGCAGCACGATCTATTTATGACCCCGGCCCTGGCCCACCCACCTATCCGTCATGAAAAAGCCAACCTGCCGCGCAGGCAGACACGCTTGATCGAGGTTTTGCTTAACACTGGTTTGCTGCCGTTACTCGCCCGCTGGGGCGCGCTGGACAATATGGTCGCCGACATGGCCCGCAAGAATCTGACCTACGTACCCTTTACCCAATTGGCCAATCTGACCGGCACGCCCGCCATGAGCGTACCGCTGCACTGGACCACCGACGGTCTGCCTCTGGGTGTGCAATTTTGCGGCCCCTCTGGTAGCGAAGCATTGTTGCTGCAGCTGGCCAGTCAATTGGAAATCGCCCAACCCTGGGTAAACAAATGGCCGGCGATGAGTGATATGCCAGGCTGATTAGCGCCCTTGGCGATGGTAGCCGGGGCGATCACCGGGCGAGGTCTCCTCAGTCTATATCGCTGTCCTCAACCCCTGGCACACCCAAGGATTTGACCAGCTCACGCACCAATGGCTTCATAAAGAAGCTGCTTTCAGGCATCAGATCGACCTGAACGCCGCGCTCGCGCAGTTCTTCCGCCACGACCGGCCCCACTGCCGCAACCTTCAAGTGCGCCAATGCCGCAATCAAAGCCGGCTCACCGCACTGTCTGCGGCCGATCTGGAACAGCCGGCGCACCTGGGTGGCGCTGGTAAAGGCAATCGCATCCAGTTGCCCTGCCAGGATGGCCGCCACCAACGCTTCCACACGCACATCTTCCACATCATCGGCATACACATAGGGCGCGACGGTACTGACGTGCGCACCCGCATTGACAAGAAAATCCACCAGCGGCCGATTCGGCTCAGTGCCGTACAGCTGCACGGCAATGCGTCTGCCAGCAAGATCACCTGCTTGCAGCGTCTTGATAACACCTTCGGTGGTCGGCTCCACTGCGATCAAATCAGCCTTCAGTCCAATCTGCCGCAGTGCCGCTCCCGGCTTGGGGCCACGGGTGAGCTTGCGCACATGACCCAGCTGGGCGATGAAATCGTCGCGCAGACTTCCGCCCGCACGCTCGGCAGTACCCAGCAGGCGCCGCAGCCCCTCTCCGGTCAGTAGAATCAAATCATCATAGGGTTGCGCGATAAAATCAGCGATCCACGCCAGTACCGGCTGCTGGTCTGGAGCATCGTGAATGGATACCAGTGGGCAGCGCAGTACATCGGCACCGCGTTTAACCAGCATGGCTGCAAACAGGTCAAGCTCGCGGCTCTCGGGCAAGGCGATATAACGGCCCGTCAGGGGCAAGGTCGCGTCGGTCATGGGATAGCTCACAGGCAAATGAAGCACCATTGTGCGGCGCGGCAGGCATATTGAAAAGCCTTGCCGCTGCGTGCTACTTCTCCCAGCCACGCCCGTGCACGATGGCATCCAGCTTACGGCTGATGGCCGTACAGTTGCGGACCATCTCGACCTTCTCCCAGGTAGAGCGTTCACCCTCATGCAGCAACCGGTGCATAGCCTCCCGCGAGGGCGCAGCGAGCAAGCGCAACGGATGATCCCAACGGTTACGCAGAAAGATGTTGATATCCGCCGTGTATTCCTGCCGTAGTACACCATAGGTCAGGTGCTGCATCAGGCTGATCACTGGGGATTTAATCCGGATATTGTCGCGGCTAAAACGCATCGCCTCGGCGGTGGTGATCTTCAGAAAACGTACCTGGTAGCTCAGCAAGGTGCGCAGCGGATTACTCGGCGCGTCCGGGTCGGGAGTCATTGCCAGTACGGCGGGATTGGTCATGCTGGAAATAAAATGATTAACGCCGAACAAACGTGCCAGGCGCTTGGCCGGCAGATCGTCGGCAAAGGAGCCATCGATCCACTTCATATCCGGCAGGTAAGGCACCGTTTCGCCAACCGCGTTCCGGCACATCAGCGTGACCGGAGGGTAAATGCCGTAAATAGCGCAAGAGGCGGTGACGGCAGAACGGATCAGCACATTCGGCGAGGTGATGGCATTCAACAATCGCGGCGCCTGGCGCGGAGACAGTCCGGTCACGGTGATATTCAGTTTGCGTCCGGTCAGCTCGAAAGCCTCTTGAAAAGTCAGGTCGGGGATAATTTTCGCCAGATAGGCTTTGAGATTGTCCGCATCCATACGTGGCCGCGGGTTGCCGAACAAGGACAGCGCCGGACGAATCGCGGTGGTCTCGTCTACTTCGTGGTGCAAATTGTCCAGGCTAAGCCGCTGTTGGAGCTCATCGTCCACGTGGGTGCAGGCGGTAGCTGCAATGATCGACCCGGCACTGGAGCCGGAAATAATCTCCGGCAACAACCCGTGATCGAACAGCGCCTTGACCACGCCGGCATGGAAAAAGCCCAGTACCGCACCGCCACTGAGCATTAATGCCGAACGCCCGTAGCAATGACTGGCACGCAGAAAAAAATCCTGCTTTTCCTCTAAAGGAATAATGCTGTCATCGACCTCGTTCAGATCGTCGAGCGCACCGCATATCTCCTCCACATACCGGGTAATCAGGTTCTTGGTGCCCAGCTTGGCCTTGTTGTACAACGCCGGTTTACCCATCCCGCCCAAGTTGCCGTGCAAGCCCTCGTTCAACACAAAGAGCAGGTCGTGGTACTCGCGGCGAAAGCGCAGATCCCGTACTTTGTCCAGGCGCTGGCGAATCGAACGGTAGTCGTAACTTTCACAGGCATCGTTCTGCTTCCATTCATCCAGGCCATGCTCCTCATCCCAGGCAGCCGCCAGCACAGCCCAGCCTTCATAATGCTCAGCCTGCTCCATGTCCTTTAACAGTTGTTTGGTGCGCGGGCGCTCAAAGAGCTTCATTGGCTAGTCCTCAGATTCGTTTCATCGTGTATCAGCTTTGTTTGCTTTCAGCTGTCGCCAGCACCCCAACAGGTGCATCAGCAGCGCTGTTGGAGGCATCGGAAGCGGCGAGCGTAACTGCGGACGCTTTGCTCACAGGTGCTTTGGTTTTGACGCTGGCCCTACCTTTGCTGGCGGCTTTCGTCGGGGTCGGCTTGCGCTGCATTTTCGGGTTTTTCTTGGTTAGTGGCTTTGCGTTGGACTTGCCAGGTACGGCAACGTTTTCTTCGGCGGCGCTTTCCTGCGCGGTACTCGCCTGGGCAGACTCCAACACCGCCACACACTCAAGATACTCCTGGGTTGACGCCTCCATGCAGCCAATATAGAAATCCATGTCAGGCACCACCTTGCGGTCAGCCACGACGCCAAGGTTGAGGCGATCGTATATGCCGGTAATGCCATGACTAATGGCCATGCCATCGCACACCGGCACCAAGGGGAATACCTCGCGTATCGCGGCCCCGGCAAAATAGCGGGTTTGCATCCCCGGGATGCCGGGCACATTGGTAATTACGGTATTGATCAACGGCAGGGTTCCGGCCATATGCGTACGGTTCTGGAACCAGGCACCGAAGGCACGCATGACCGGCGGCACCATATCGCCTGCAGCGTTGGCCAGATCACAGAGCACCTCCCGGGCCAGGGGTATGCCTCGGGTGGTGCGCCCCTGAATCGCGGCCAAACGCTGAGCCGGATCTTCAATGTTGGTACCGATGGCAATGTACATCGCCGATATCAGATTGCCCGTGTCGGACCTCGCGTCCTCTGCGCGTATGGACACCGGACACATGGATACCAGGGACTGATCCATCGGCAACTGTTTGTGTTCGGCCAGATACCGCCGCATGCCGCCAGCGATGACCGCCAGAATCACATCATTGAGACTGGCACCCGGATGCAGCTGACGCATCCGTTTGAGATCGGGTATCTGCCAGACGTAACCGCCATAAGAACGATGCGGTGTGACCGAGACATTGAATATGGTCCGCGGCACCCGTCGCTGTTCCGGGAGCCCGTCTTGCCGCAAGCGGCGCGCCAGTTCCAGACTCTTGCGCCCGAACAACAGGCTAGCGCGCATACTGCGCACCGACTGCCCCAGCATGCGCGGCGCGGTACGAGCCCACATCTCCAACCGTGTGGGCGCACGCTCGGCGACCTCGACCCGATCACGCCGACCATATTCGTGGTCAGCGGTTTCTTCCATCATAGCGGTACTGAGTTCCAGACTGGACTTGCCATCAACATAAGCATGATGAAAACGAATCAGCACAGCGAAGCTGTTGGGCGGTACCCCTTCAACATTGTTCACGCCCTCAATAATATAGATCTCCCACGGAGCACGCTCCATATCTACGCTGCGAGACATCGTGCGCGCGGTAAAAATACATAACTGCCGCCAATCGCCCGGCTGCGGCAGGCCGACATGGCGCACGTGGTATTCCAGATCGAAATTTTCGTCTTCCAGCCAGTAGGGGTCATCCAGTTGGAAGGGCGCCTGCTCCAGCCGCCGGCGGAAATACGAGGTGGTGTTCAGACGGTCTGATACGTACTGCAAAATGTCCTTGTGCCGCACAATACCGTCGGGCGCCGTAGTCTGATCACACAACCACAGGCTGCCAATCATCATCGGCTGGTTGGGACCTTCGAAATAGAAGAAATGCGAATCCATGGGCGTCAATTGTTTCATTACCATCTTCCTCGGTGCCAGATCAGTTCAGGTGAGTGTATTGAACTCATGAACACTTCGGATAATTGACTCCTCTTCGGCATAGCGCATTGACCTCCATCAAGCATGCAGGTCAATATTATCGGCCACTACCGGATAATATCAGTCAGTACGACAACCCGATCATGAGACATTATTCAACAATGCAATTATATGACCATACAGTCACACGAAGAAAAAAAGAAGCCTCGCCGGGCTGCTTTAAGGACACCGAAAAGGCATTAAAACCTGATAGCGGCGCTCTGGAACAGGCTCTAGAAGAAGGGAAATAAATTGCAGGAAAAGTTAGGCTGACAAGAGCAACAGCTCAGAATAAGCGGCGAGCGCACCAAATTAAGGCAGAAAAAGGAGCAGCCGACCGAGCCACTGCCCCTTTTCCCGACAAAAGACCTTTTCAGTGACGCGACGCACCCTTGCAGAGAATGACCAGCAGCGTTACCGCCGTTAGCGGCATCAGATAAAACAACATCGCACTCTGCAATCCGGGAATACCGCTGGCGCCGCCATCGGTAGTGACTACATGGACGTTGTAGACGACGAAGTAGGCCATAAACAGCAGCCCCTCCCAGCGATTGATTCGCAGGCCGCTGATAAAAACAGGCAAACACGCCAAGGCCACGGCGAACATCACCAGCATATCAAAACGCAGTACCGCTTCAGATACCGCGATGCCGGCTGGCGCTAGAAACGACGCAACGCCGAGCACCGCCAACAGGTTGAACATATTGCTACCCACCACATTGCCCACGGCAATATCCCGCTGCCCGCGAATACTTGCAATCACCGAGGTAGCCACCTCAGGCAGGGAAGTGCCAGCCGCAACAATGGTCAAGGCCACCACCCGCTCAGAAACACCCATGCTGGTCGCCATTGCCACCGCACCGTTAACCAGCCAGCGGGCACCCAGCACCAGCATGACCAGGCCGCCAGCAACGAGCACTGCATTCATCAGTACAGAACCGCTGCGCTGCGCAGCCGGCACACCCAAATCAGCCGCATCGGTCGGTGTACTGGCACGTCGGCTGCTGATGATCAAAAACAGCGTATAGGCGACAATCAGCAAACATAACAAGACGCCATCAAAGCGACCGAGGCGGCCGTCCAGCGACAACAGGATGACCAGCAGACTAGCCCCGATCATCAACGGCACATCCAAACGGATCAGCTGACGCGATACCACCAGCGGCGCGATCAGCGCCGACAGGCCAAGAATGAACAGCACGTTAAATATATTGCTGCCCAACACGTTACCCAAGGCAATGTCGCCCTGACCACCCAGTGCCGCCCCGGTGCTGACCGCCAGTTCGGGCGCGCTGGTGCCAAAAGCAACCACGGTAAGACCAATCACCAGCGGTGAAATACGAAACCCAGCTGCCAACCGCGAAGCCCCCTTAACCAGCACCTCGGCACCTGCAACCAGCAAAAAAAGCCCCACAACAAACAGGACAATGACCATCAGACTCATGATTGAAACCCCTCCTGGCGGGGCGGTAGCGCCAGCAGATGCAGGCACATCAATCTAGCATATGGCGGGCTCGGTCTTTGCCCGACTACAAAATATTACGCAGGTCCAATAGACCCAAGCCAGCGCCCATCTCGCCCGACATTATTGGCCGGTATTTGGCAAATGGTTTAATACAGACCCCCTTGCCGTGCTCAGGCAAGCTAAGCTTAAACTCACACCCGCCGGAGCCAGTAAATCATGGATAACATCAACTCCACATTTGTGGTCGACCAGGACAACCTGGACCATTGCGCAACGCTGCCCCTGCCCGCCACCACCGCATCAGAGCTGGAAGAAGGCGAAGTGCTCCTGGCCGTGGATCACTTTGCCTTCACCGCGAATAACATTACCTACGCCGCGCTGGGCAAGCGCTTCAAGTACTGGGACTTTTTTCCGGCCAAGGCGCCCTGGGGGCAGATTCCAGTGTGGGGCTTTGCCGACGTGGCTGCGTCCCGCCACCCCGAAGTGCCCGTAGGCAAACGCTTGTACGGCTACCTGCCAATGGCCCGCCAGCTACGCGTCAAGCCCGGCAAGATCAGCAAAAGCACCTTCGTTGATAGCGCCGAGCACCGCCAACACCTGGCTCTGGCTTACAACCAGTATCAGTTTACCGATGCCGATCCGGCCTACCAGCCTCAGCATGAAGCCTTGCAGATGCTGCTACGACCGCTGCTGATTACCTCCTTCCTGCTGGATGACTTTCTCGCAATTGAAAACTTCTTTAATGCCGAGCAAATCATCCTCACCAGCGCCTCAAGCAAAACCGCCCTGGGCTTAGCCTTTATGCTGCAGCACCAACGCAGCCAACGCGGCAAGCCGCTGACCATCACCGCACTGACCTCCCCCGGCAACATCGCCTTTGTCGAGAGCCTGGGCTACTACGACAAGGTGGTCAGCTACGCGGATATCGACAAGCTCGACGCAAGCCAGAGCAGCGTATCGGTAGACTTCGCCGGCAACGGTGAAGTGCTGGCCAACCTGCACAAGCACTTCGCCGATAACATGCTGTTCAGTTCCCTGGTCGGCGCCGCCCACTGGGACTCGCGTGGCGGCGAAAAAAATCTGCCCGGCGCCAAACCCGAAGTCTTCTTCGCCCCCGGCTACTGGGAAAAACGCGGCAAGGAGGTTGGTAACGCGCAACTGATGCTGAGCTTCGCCAAGCTTTGGGCGCCGCTAGTCGCCTCAGTCCAGCAATGGATGAAAGTGACCAAAGTGGAAGGCGCAGATGCCGTGGAAAAGGCTTACAAAGACACCTTGCAAGGCAAGGTGCATCCTGATCAGGGCTTGATTCTGAAGATGTAGATCTGGTACCAGCCCGCCGTTAAGGCGGGCCGGAAGCTCATCAGCCAAATGGCCCCAACGCAGTCAGCTTGCTAACCAATTCATCGTGCAATTGTGGATCGCCACAGGCCAACACCAAGCCACCATGCTGAGCGTCACCGCCGAGCCAGGTGGTCATCTTGCCGCCAGCCCCCTCTACGATGGGAATCAGGGCCTGAACATCATAGGGCTGAAGACTGGCTTCCATGATCACATCAACCAGGCCCGCCGCCAGCATGCAATAGGCGTAACAATCACCGCCGAAACGCACCAGTTGAGCCTGGTGGGCCAGATGATCAAAGGCTCCGCGTTGCTGCCTGGTGGTGAATATTTCCAGGCTGGTAGCCATCATCGTGGCCTCAGCAAGGCTTGAGCATGCGCGCGTGCGCAGTGGCCGCCCATTTAGCCACGTCCCCTGCGCAGACCCGCTGAAACGTTCGCCCGTAAAAGGTTGATTCATGACACCCAAACAAGGACGCTGCCCGTCGTTCAAGGCTATCAAGGTACCCCAAAGGGGTAGCCCGGTAATAAAAGCGCGGGTACCGTCAATCGGATCCAGCACCCAGGTTAGCGGCGAAGTACCTGTAAAAGACTCCTCCTCTTCCCCCAAAATGCCATGATCCGGGTAAACCGCTTGTATCAGCTCGCGCATGCTACGCTCTGCCGCCCTATCAGCCACCGTGACGGGATCGTAAAGCTGCTCACCTTTATTGCTTACGTCCAGAGCCGCCCGAAAATGCGGCATGATCGCCCGTGCTGACGCATCGGCCAGTTGATCCGCAAAAACGTGGTATTGCTCAATTTCTTCTACGCTCAATGACATGTCGATGTTCCATTCAGTGCGTTCAGACCTGTTGCAGCCAGGTTTCCCATTGGGAGTGGTGCATCACGCGACGCGCACGCATGTGCTTCCAGAATCCATATTTGTAAAAATCGAAGTCGATTACCGATACCGCCTGCTGGACCATTGCCCAGGTGGACCATTTCAAATCCGCAAGCGCCTTGTGAACTTGGATACGCGCCAAAGTTTGCGCAGTGATAGACCCGAAATAGTCTTCTATCAACTCCAGCTCAACCTCCGGCTCGAAAAACATCTCACCGAACCAGAGCGCCAGCTCGTAGTGCCGATCGTTATTGGAGGCATATTCGAAGTCTACCAGGCGTATCTGATTGTCAGCATTCAGCATGAAGTTACCTGCAAGGGTGTCGTTCATGCAGGGTACCAAGTCCAGTCCGGCATGCTCAAGAGCACTGCGAGCACGACGGTACTGGAGCGCCAGCCAATGATGATCGACCGGGGTCTGGGCATTAAGTGAAGCGACCTGCCGATCATGCTCATCAATCATGTCGAACACTGTCTTGGTCTGCACCAGCGAGGGTTGTTCATTGAAAGCCTTGAGCGCGTGCAAGGCATTGTGCCGGATGTCTCGATTTAGAAAATCCGTATTGCTGGAAGCACGCCAACCCTCCATGAACTCGAAAACTTCCACTCCCATTTCATCTATAAAGGCCACCACTGGCGCGCCGTAACCAGTGTCGGCCGCTTTCAGGCTGGCATCGTGGGCGGTATGCCGATCAATAAACATATCGGTTCCAACCCCCGGGATCTTGATGAAGTAGTCAACCTTCTCCCCCTCGATCGATACCCGCCAGTTGGTATTTGAAATCCCCCCGGATACCGGCGCATAGCGGGCCGACCGCCCACGCCATGCGGGTACATGGGTGATAGCCTGCTCCAGAGCCTGTTCCTGAGGTGTTGCAGCCTGACCAAACAATTTCATAGCGATCTCCTTCTCAGACCTGACGAAGCCAGCTTTCAAATCGAGAGTCAGCTACCGCATCCCTGCAACGCAGCAGCGTCCACTGACCCACTTTGGAAAACTCGACATTCCTTGATGATGTCTCTCCAGCCCAGAACCCCCACAGCGTCCAGAGCCAGTCATCTAAAAAGGCATGTAAACGACAACGCGCATAGTCTTCTTCCCGACACTGTCCGGCCCATATCTCGATGCCTTGCCGCCATTCGCTTTCAAACTGGTACAGCTCATTCAGGGTGGTAGCAAGGTCATGCCAAGGGTCGAACAGACCTGCGCGGTCAAAATCGATCAACTGCATACTCTGATCGGGCCCAATCAGCACATTGCTGGCTACGCCATCCCCGTGAACGGTAACCCTGTCATAGCCCGCGGCATCAATGGCCTGCGCTGCCATCGCGGCGCAGGTCGACAGCCAGTCAGCATCTTTTGGCAACGGCACCGCATGCTCCCGGCACCGGTCCAGTAGCCAACGGATATCCTCGATGGGCGTCAGGAAAAAGCTGGCCTTACCGCCCTGATGAAGTGTTTTTTTCAGCTCCAGCAGTTGGCCCAGACGATCCACTGCAGCAATGTCCGACACCTTGGCCCAATGCCATTGTGGCGATAGACCGGAAAAGATCATTACGGCCTCATCCGCAGCGCTGCAACGAAGCATCGGCGTGACGCCCTGGGCGGCAGCAATATGGCTCACCTCAATTACTTTCCGCGGATCAATCCAATCGCGCATATCTTCATGCAATACCTTGGCATAATAAGCTTTGCCGCCAATGCTGAGTTGATAGCCAGCCCACTCGGTCGCCAATCTCAAGGGCGACGCAACAGCAGTGGTACCCGGCGCTGCAGGCGCATCAAGCACAAGCATATGCTGGCCCAAACCTCGTTCAAGGCGTTCTTGCAAAAGCTGATCGGTCATGAATGAAATGTCCTTAGGGTCGGTCGTCAGTATTTGCTTTGCCAGTCAAGCCGCGTCCGAGGCTGGCACAACGCAATAGGCTAGACAGCGTGTAAAGTCCGTTATGCAAGTCTTGATCCGTAGTGAACTCCGCCTCGTTATGGGCAATACCATCGCGGCTCGGGACGAATAGAAGCAGAGAGGGTGCAACCCTGGATATGTTAACGGCGTCATGTCCCGCCACCGTGGTGCTGTCGGCAGAGGGCAGTCCCAGCTCTTCACATACCTTGTGCGCGAGCTCGGCGAGCCGGTTGTCCATCACGATGCTGTTGCGCAGTTGGCGGCTGAGCACCTGGTAAGCAGTGTTCGTCTGTTGGGCGATCTGGGCAATTCGTGCATCGAATCGGTTCAGCACTTTAGTCAGTAAATCCTGCTCCTGAGAGCGAAACTCGACATAAGCAGTCACTCGGGAGGGAACCACATTGGGCGAATTTGGATACACCTCCATACGCCCTACGGAACTGTGCAAGCGCCGCGGAAATTCATCAGCCAATTCTCGGGCGAACGTGATCGCATGAGCTGCTGCCAATAGCGCGTCCTGCCGCTCGATCATGGGTGTAGGACCGGTATGCGCCTGATAACCCTCGAAACACAGAGTCAGCTTGAGTGCCGCCCACGTATTGCGAACGACACCTATCGCCTGATGATTCTCTGTCAGGTCAGTGCCCTGTTCGACATGAATTTCAACATAAGCCGCCAGGGGAAGAGTCACGGCGCTTTCACCCTGGTAGCCGATGGATTCCAAGGCGCTGCCTAATGCAATGCCATCCCCGTCCTCTATAGCTAGCGCGTCAACCGCTGCAAGCGAGCCGGTAAATACACTGCTGCCAATCAAACTGGGTTGATAGCGAGCACCTTCCTCATTCGTCCAATTGACCACACCCAGATTGAATTGTGGCGTAATACGCTGCTGACGGAATTCTTCTGCCAATGCTGCCACCGCCACAGCGCCCGCAATAACCCCGTAGGCACCGTCAAACCTGCCAGCTGTCGGCTGGCTATCAAGATGAGAACCGCAAAGGATGTATGGGGCGCCCGGGTTAAAGGTCGCCAGACCAAAAAGATTGCCTACCGAATCAATACGAACGTCGAGCTGCTGATCCTGCATCCATGCTTTGAGATGATCACGCGCCAATCCGTCTTCATAGGAGGCAGCCAATCGGTGCAAACCGCCAGCGGGCGTGGCGCCCAGCTCTGAACTAGCGCTGAAGAGCTGTTGAAACTGTTTAACTAGTAATGAATGGGCGATAAAGGGTTCATGGGATAATAACCTCGACATGCGCTTTCTCCAGACAGGTTTGGTAATCGCCTGATAGTGGTTTATTGCTGACCAGGGTGTTTATGCCGCTAAACGGCAGGGTTTTGACGAATGTCTTGCGATCGAATTTGCCCTCGTCGGCGAGAATCACGCTGCGCTGGCATTGTTTGACCAGGCACCTGCGCAGCAGAGCCTCAGGCTCTTCGTAATCCATAAAGCCGAGCTTGAGATCAATCGCGCCGATACCCATGAACACGATATCGAAATGGAACTGACTGACGAACTCGAGCGTATGCGGCCCTATCAATGCATTGTCGTTGCGGCGAACTTCACCGGGCACCAGCACTACTCTGCTCTCGCTTTGTTGCGTGAGTATCTGAGCGATATCCAGTGAGTTGGTAAATACGTTCAGCTGCTGAAACTGAGTCAGCCGGGTGGCCAGCGCCTGCGTCGTGGTGCCCGTATCCAGGAACAGTGACATTCCCTCACGGATGAGACCGAGCGCGGCCTGGGCGACCTGCGCTTTGGCTCTCGGCTTGATTTTGCTACGCACATACAACGGCTGCTCTACATTCAGGCGCGGAAGAATGGCCCCGCCATGGATGCGCCGTAACTTGCCAATTTCCTCAAGATGCTTGAGATCACGTCGAATCGTCTCGTCTGACACATGCAGTTCTGCCGCCAGATCTGTTACCAGCACACGCTGCAAGCCATTAAGGCGGCGCATGATTTCGTCCAGACGCGGTTGATTCAACATGATGCTTTGCTCCATATGAGGGAAAAGCATCCAGTCTGACTGATCACCCTGCCGAAGTCAGGTAGGGGCGTGTCTGTGACCCTGTCCAGACGCAGGCTCATGCCTCGCTCCTGGCGATCATTTCTACCCGCTCCTGAGCACACTCGCTGTTGTGGCAGGCGACGAAACCCGGCTGCCCGGCACGCTTCAGCAGTAGCGGTGATACCTGCGCACAGACTGGCAACGCGACCGGACAGCGTGAGCGAAATGCGCAGCCATCCGGAATATCGATGGGGCTTGGAGGCTCGCCCTCAAGCAGGTGCTCACGAGGATCAAACGGATTGGATTCCAGGGTCGCGACCGCACTCAACAGCGCACGGGTATAGGGATGAGCAGGGTTGTTGAACAACGTTTGGTTATCTGCGATCTCGACTATTTCCCCCAGGTACATAACGGCGATGCGGTCACAACTGCGGCGCACCATCGCCAGATCGTGGGAGATAAAAATGTAAGTCAGATCATGGGCCTGCTGCAGACGATCAAACAACTGCAGAAGTTTCTGTTGCTCGCCGGGATCCAGCGAACTCAGTGTCTCGTCCAGAATAATCAACTTGGGCTCGAGAATAAGCGCCCTGGCGATGGCAATCCTCTGGCGTTGTGCGCCATTGAGCCCAATGGCCAGTTGGTCATGCAGGTCACTGTCTAGCCCAACCTCCTGCATGGTCTCCAACACCCTGCGGCGTACCTCCTGTTTTGCCACACCCCCATGAATCAGCAGCGACTCAGCGATCATCCGGCCGACCGTCATGCGTGGTGGCAACGAGTTAAACGGGTCTTGCAGCAACAGCTGAAAATCCTTGCGCAAGGCCGTAATTTGCTTGCGGCTTTGCGACGACAGTGAAGTGCCGAATAATTCAATGTCTCCCCGTTCAGGCTTTTCCAGCCAGGAAAGCATCCGCGTCAATGTTGATTTTCCGCACCCGGACTCTCCGACTAGAGCAAAGTTTTCGCCGGGGAAAACGTCAAAGGTGGCTTGGCGAACCGCCTGCACCGCACGCTTGCGATGATAGTAAGTCTGCGCCACATCCAGCACTGCCATGGACGGTCGACGGACTTCGTGAACCTTGTCGCGACGGGGTGATGATGCGCTCCAGATACCCGGCTGCTGCGCAATCAGGCGTAGCGTAGCCTCATGCTGCGGTTGCTTGACCAGTACTGCGCTAGGCGCCTGCTCAACCAGCCGGGTATCAGCAAGCACAGCGATATCGTCGGCCACATCACGGGCGATGGCGGGGGAATTGGTCAGATACAGAATCGCGGTGTTGTGCTCAAGGGCCACACGACGCATCAATCGGAGTATTTGCGCACCAATGGTTACGTCCAGCGGCTGAGTAATATTGTCTGCAATCAGAAACGCCGGTTCCCCCAGCAGAGCGTCTACTATCATGACTCGCTGCAGCATGCCGCCGCTGAACTGGAAGGGATACTCCTCCATACGTGCTTCCGGCGAAGGAATGCGCACGTCATGCAACAGATCCAGTACCTGCTGCCGGGCGGTGTGCTTGCTCACGCCGCTTTTGACCGCCCTGAGCTTTTCGATCAATTGCTGCCCCACGGGTAATGTAGGATCCAGAGCATTGTTGGGGTCTCCCCCCACATAACCGATGCTTCGACCACGCAACTTGCTCATGTCCGGGAGGTTGGCGCCACTGAACTGTTCACCCCCGACAGAGATACTGCCACTGGCGATATCCAGCCCGGCGGGCAACCACCCGGCCAGACACCTGGCCAGTACCGTCTTGCCGGTGCCGCTTTCACCAATGATCGCCAGGATACGGCCTGGTTCTATACGCAGGGATATGTCCTGTATCAGCCTGCGCCCTTCGGGCTGCCTGGTCTGAATGCCGAGACCCTGAACTACTACCGGATTCAGCGTTTTCACAATTGGCCTCCATACACCCGATTACGCGCTCGTTCCAGAGCAGACCCCATCAGATTGATACTGGTCAGAATCAGCACTAGCAGCACACCTGGTGTGGTCGCGATCCACCATGCGTTGATAAGGTATTTGCGGCCGTCGGCAATCACATTGCCAAAGGTCGGTGTAGGGGGCTGAACACCCAGACCGAGAAAGCCGAGAATGGACTCGAAAATCACCATGCGCGCGATATCAAGAACGGCGACAAACAGCACTGGAGGAATAATATTGGGCACCACCAACAGGCCGATGATTCGCCAGTCCGAGGCTCCGAGGATGCGGGCGCTGAGTACGTAATCCCGGTTACGTTCAGCCAGCGCTGCGCTGCGCACGACGCGCGAATAAAGCGGCCAACCGGATAACGCCAGCACAACAATGATCGCCGGCACACTGGGTCGGGAGGAGCCCAGCACTGCGATGGCCAGAATGATCATGGGAATTGACAGCTGAACATCGGTCAGCCGCATGATGATGGTGTCAGTCCAGCCGCCCTTGAAACCCGCTACGGTGCCAAGTACGCAGCCAATCAGCAGCATCAGTACTACAGTGCAGATCCCGATCAACAGCGAATAGCGCAAGCCAATACACGCTCGCACCAGCATATCGCGCCCCAGCTGATCCGTACCCAGGGGGTGCGCCCAACTGCTACCTTCAAAACCCAGCGGCGGAAGAAAACGCGCTTGAATGTTCATCGCTACGGGATCGATCCCCGACAACGCGGGATAGACCAGACAACCGATGGTCATGAAAAGAAATATCAACAAGCCGATTCGCCCGCCCCAGGAGCTCAAGGCCAGACCTAGAATCTGCCTGGCCGGTGACAGGTAGACCTTAGGCGTAATTGGGGTTGCCGACGCGTTCGTAGCACTGGCGCTCAATTCGGAACTGTTCATATCAATGGTCCAGACGGGGGTCGATAAGTACGGCGATAAAGTCCACTACGATGTTGATGCACACAAAGATCACGGCCGTCATGATGGCTATGCCTTGAATCAGCGGAAAATCCCGTTGCAGAACAGCTTGGATAGTGAGCAAACCCAGCCCCGGATAATCAAAAATGAACTCGACGACGAGCACCCCGCCAATCAGCGTAGATAACTGAATACCCAGCAGATTGAGTACCGGAATGCTTGCATTGCGTAGAGCATGGCCATAGATGATCCGTTTGCGTCCTATACCGCGAGCAGAAGCCGCAGCAATAAAAGGTTTGGTCATGATCTCGGCGATCGAAACCGAAAGCGTCCGGGTGATAAAGGGAATAATCTCTACCGCAAGCACAATGGCTGGCAGCCATGTGTAGTGGAAATTGCGGTAACCAATGGCCGGCATGAGATTAAGCTGAATAGACAAGACCAGAATAAGAACAATGCCCAACCAGAAATTGGGTAGTGAGACAAAGGTCGATCCAGTAAAGAACGCCAGCTTGTCCTGCCATTTGCCAGGATTAAGCCCGGCCGGGATACCCAGCAACAACGACACCACCAGGGCCAGCAGCAAAGCCAGCCCGGCCAACTGCAGGGTAAAGGGCAAGGCGCTCGCGATCAGGCCTGCCACCTCGGCCCGCTCGCTGCGCGTCGGATCGTCGAATGCAGCTCCGCCCATGGTCGCCCCACTCTTCGGACGAATGAACGATTGCCCCATATCGCCCTGGAGCAGCCCTTTCAGATAGCGGCCATACTGGATCAGCATCGGATCTCGCAAGCCCAGCTGTTCGGCCACTTCTTCAACAACATGATCCGGAGCCATACCGCCGACAATCAACCGCACAGGGTCCCCTGACATCACTCGCAGCAGCGTGAAAATCAGGAAGGACACTACCAATATGATTATTACGCCCTGGCCCAATCTTTTGCTCAGGTAATACAAGTGCTGCACTGTGCTCACCTCTAACCGTTGATTGTGTAACCTCCCCGCCCTGGCAGGCGGGAAGGCTGTGTTGCTCAGACGAAAGCGGCTTGGCTCGCGTTCATCTGTCCGTTGGGATAGATGAACAAGCCCTGAAGATCAGCCCGCATGCCATGAAAAAACACTGAGGTGAAAAGTGCATATGAAGGCGCTTTGGCCGCAATCAAAGGCAAGGTTTCGGTCTGGATCACCTTTTCCCGCTCTTCGAGCGACTCTATGCCCTGCTCCTTGTCCAGCGCCGCATCAATTTCAGCATCCTCGATACCCGTGATGCGTTTGGAGCTCGAGTGGAAGTGCGTACGCAGGACCAGATCCGGCTCTGGAGAGCCTGAAGCCCAACCGCAATCAATCATGTGGCCCGGCCCACCACCAGGTCGGTCATAAAGCCGCTCGTTCCACGCCGCCACTTCCATCACATTGAGCGTGACAGGGAAGCCCTGGGCCTGAAGCATGGCGGTGATCATTTCGCCGTACTCCTGGGTTTTCGGGTAAAAACCCACGGACGTTATGTAGTCCAGAGGCGGCAAGCCCTGACCGTTCGGGAATCCCGCCTCGGCAAGCAACTCCTGACATCTCGCAGGATCAAATTCCGGGTAATCCGGCACATCGGCGTAGCCGAACTTGACCGGCGATATATGCGAGGCGCAGGGATGCCCTGCTTCGCCCATGATCTCATTGATCATATCTCGGTCAATCGCATGACAAACGGCCAAACGTAAACGTTGATCATTGAATGGTGGTTTGGAGCAGCGGAACCACAAGTACTTGTTTTCCACCGAAACTAGCTTGTGCAAGGCAAGATCCGCGCGACCCTGGATGGTGCTTATCTGCTCGGGCTCCAGGCGCTCGATCAGATCTGCCTCACCATTCAGCAGAGCCATGACCCGCGTGTTGGAGTCACCGACAAATACAAAATTCAGTTCGGGAATTTTTGGCTTGCCCAGATAGTAGCCCTCGAACGCTGCGAGCACAGAGTTGTTGCCACGCTGCTCCACGAACCGGAAAGGACCAGTACCATTAGGCTTGCTCGACAATCTGCCAGCTTCGATATCTTCCGCGCACATGATCGGCAGGAATGAAGACAGCAGCAGATATAGGCTCGCGGGATAATCAGCTTCACTGGTGTTTATCCGACAGGTGTAGTCGTCAATGATCTCAACCGTGCACACACCGGGGTAGTTCGCTGCGGGGCGATCCGGACGCGACGCATACTCGAAAGTAGCCTTGACGTCCCTGGCTGTGAAGGGCTGACCATCATGAAAACTGATACCCTGTTTGAGTTTGATCTCAAGCGTATGCCGATCAATGTTTTCCAGCGACTCCGCCAATTCCATCCGCAGCTCGGACGGGTTGTCCACGGTCATTGGCGCACGAGTCAACGTGCCGAAAATGAAGCTCTCCAGATTCATCTGAGCCAAGGTACTGTGCGAAGAAGGATCCCAATTACCCGTCAAATTTTCAGCGGAGTAAAAGGTAAGACTCCTGCCTTCTGCGGCATAGGCTGACGACATCAGAAAGTCGGGATTAACCCGCCATGCCATGGCCGCAGCGCCCGCCAGTGTTGCCCCTTTCAGAAACTTCCTACGACTTATGTTGGACATACAGGTTTCCTCTTACATGGATGTGTAAAAGGCAGTTTTCAAAGGACATAAACGGGCGGGTTTCTTATGACCTGCTCCGGTAAAACACGGAACTACTCAGGTGGTATTCTTTGCAACCAGGGATTGATGGACTCCAGCGCAGCGCAGAACTGCAGCACCCCAGCCTCATCAAAACGACGTCCTATCACCTGCAACCCGATTGGCAAACCTTCTCGACTCCAGCCGCAAGGCAAGCTCGCCGCAGGATTGCCTGACAAGTTGAACGGGTAAGTAAATGGCGTCCATGCAGCCCAAGGCACTGCACTTTCTGCCGGGTAGTCGATACCTTCCGGACCCTCAGCATCAGCCGGAAAAGGCAACACAGGCACGGTAGGTGTTATCAGCAAATCATACTGTTCAAATAGCATATGGACCTGGCTAGCAAAGGCCGCCCGCTTTTTCATAGCATCCAGGTAATCACTCAATTGATAGCGTGCAGATGCTGTGATCAGTCGAGCAAAGCCTGGGTCCAGCTCGTGCATTCGATCCTTCAACGCGTCGCCGTAGGCAATGCCGCGCCCCGTGACCCATAACGTCTCGAAAATGCTTACAGGGTCCTGCCAATCCAGAGACAGGCAATCCACCACACAACCCAGCTCACTGGCAGCCTTATCAACAGTGCTGGCAACCGCAGCAGCTACCTGAGGATCAACATCCACATTGAACAGCGTCGGGCAGAAGGCTATACGCAACACTGGCAACGGCTCGTCGCAAGCCTCAAGACAAGACCGCTGCACGGCTGGAAGTGACTGGTGATCAAGCGGATCAGGCCCCGAGAGAAGATCAAAGAGCAAGGCGCTATCACGAACACTTCTGGTAATAGGACCGGCGTGACTAAGCATCTCCGTGGCAGACCACGGCCAGGTTGGAATACGACCCAGGCTACCTTTCAGCGCAAAGGTGCCGCAAAATGCGCTGGGAATACGGACTGACCCGCCCCCATCGGACCCCAAGGCAGCCGGCACCATCCGCGCCGCCACCGCGATCGCAGACCCGGAACTGGAACCGCCACTACTGAGAGCGGGATTCCAGGGCGTGCGGCCATTACCAAAAACGCGGGACGTTCCCGAGCCACTCCAACCAAACTCAGTGGTTGCAGTCTTACCAAGAATAATCGCCCCGGCTGCCTTCAACCTACGGATGATCGGAGCGTCTTCGTCAGGCACAAATGCCTTGGCGGTAAGGGATCCTCTACTCGTAGGCAACCCCTTTGTATAGAACAAATCCTTGATCCCAAATGGAACTCCGTGCAAAGGCCCACGGAATTCACCGGACCTAGCCTCATCGGACAAGACGGCTGCTTGCCGCAAAGCCTCGCTTTCGTATACATCACCAAACGCATTAAGTGTTGAGTTTGTGGCTTTTATTGAACGAACGCAATTAACCACCAAATCACTAGGGGTAAGTGATCCAGACCGTATTTGATCAGCAGAATCGATTACCCCGGGAACTGATGCTGATGAATGCATTCCGACCGCCTGCTCTGAATGTTGAATATGTGACTATTGTGGTATTTGTTATTTATCAAGTCAACGCTTTTATTCAAACCTTCGGATCTGGCTTCAACCGCCGATCACCAGCAGCAGAAACCGGAGAAGAAAAAGAAATTGCGCGGCCAGACGCCGCGACTTGAGCTAACGCATTGGGAGGGGGTTGACGCAGACGTATTTCGCGCTTGAACTCAATGAAAGAGCCCGGAGCGCATGTTCTCAATGCCCTGATCAGTTGATCCGACTATGGTTGCAGGTCGGCTTTTTCCTGATCGGTGAATAGCTAGCCGTCACTACAGGTCCTGATAGCGGTTGAGATCCAGCAAGCCAGCCTCAACCGGATTGCGCTCTGCGTTACTGCGCTGGAAGTCAGCCATAATGTCCCAGAACCGCGGATGGGTACGGCGCACACCCCAACGATCAGCCAAGGCATGCAAACCCTCTTGCTCGCTGATTGCCGACAAGCTCGCAACAAAGTCGGGCAACTGCTCCAGGCTCACGTCAAAACTGAAATTGGGGTAACTGCCCAGGGTGCCCTCGACCAGCGTCAGCGTATCCTCGTCTGGCAGCAACCGCGACTCCTCCCTATACAAAAAGGCCACGCTGGCGTGCGCGCGATTGTGCAACAGAGTGTAAACCCAGCGCTGCGTGCCATCAGTCACCCGCAAAAAGGTCACTTCCGGTAATAACGGAATCACCGGCAGGCTAGCGCCGTCGGCCATCGCCAACGGCTGCAGCAATGACTCCAGCTGTTGCTGCGCGGCACTCACACCCGCGCGCAGGCAATTCCCGCTCAGACAACGATTCAGCCTGTCCGGTGCGCCGCTGACCTGCGCCGTACGCTCCATCAACAACGCACTGAAGCGCTCCATCACCGCCGCATTACCCTTGACACCCTGGTAGTCCATCGCGACCGGTGTGGCTAGATCCGGATCGACATAAGTCACCCTGTGCTTGATCTTCGCCCCACCCTGATACCACTGGGCGTACAACGCCTTACGCGCTGCGGGCGGCATATAGCGCAGCAGGTTCTGCTCTGCGCCATTGCGAATCAAATCAAAATACAGACGGGTCTGGCCCTGATGCGAGACGCTGCCAAACACATTGAAATTGGCTACCAGCTCATAATAGGTGCGCTCCAGCAACGGATAATCCATCACCCAGACCGTGCGCGGCACCCGGCCCAGCAAGCCACGCACCACCGAGGCACTATCGTGGTGGCGGACGATAGTCAGCAAAGCGTCGTGGTTCCAGTTGTCACCGTCCCACAACTCATCCAGCGTAGCGCCCTGTGGCTTGCGCCCGGCATAGTGCTCCCCGCGCAGCGCCAGATAGTCGTTGCGTTGCGCCTTGTATTCCAGCCATTCGGAGCCTAACGACAGTAAATCGCTCTTCTGCCCAGGCAGACCCAGCAACGGGCTGACCCTGGCACGATAGTCGGCGTCGTTGACGTAAGCCTCTTGCTCTGGATCTTCAAACACGACCCAGAACTGATCGCGGATTACATCAGTCGCAATTTGCCCGCGGCACACCGGGCCACGAATAAAATTGCGCACAAAATACTCTGCGTTATCGAGCAAAAACTGATAACGCGCGCGGGCAGGAATCGCCGCAAAGGTAACGAAAGGGTTGGCGCGATCTACATAGCGATAACCGGGCAGCTCATTTACCTGCCACTCTGGCGCGAAGAACAGCGTGTCATAACGCTGCATCCGCGCATCATCCAGCGCATAAACGATATGGTTTTTCTCGACGATGACCTGGCGAAGCGGCTGCAGGCGATAGTAGAACGCCTGCTCGGGATCATCATTGGGTCGTACGGTTCTCAACGGATTAACCGGCTCACCAGGCGCAGTAGTGGAGCGAACCAGTTCGTAGAACGGGCTCCCCGGCACATCCGGAAAATACACATGCGCCGCAAACAGGTGCTCGAACAGATAGCGCGCCACCAACTGCTCACGGTTGCCGGATTGATTGAAAAAGCGCTCCCAACGTTCGATCACCGCCCGCTCGGTTTCCCCCGGCAGGTAGGCAACCGGGTTGAGCACCGCACCCTCGGCAATCCACTGGGAGAGCCGCGCAAACTCGTCATCGGTCAGACCCGTCGCACCGTAAGGCATGCCGCCATGGGGGTGCTCGGCCGCGTAGTCATCAAACTCGCTCACTGCGGCGCAACTGTCGCTACGTTTAATACCCACCGTCAGCTCAGCCGGCAGACGGCTATTGGGCAACAGAGGGTTATTGCGTCCCAACTCGATCATCCGATAGAGCACTGACGCCTCAAGGCCGCTCAGTTCGCCGCCTCCGGAATCATGCAGCACCGAGAAAAAACCCTTCCCTCGCCACTCCGCCGTAGAGCCCGCATCCACACCCAGACGGGTGGGCGGCATATCTTTCAATCGTTTTCCGTCATACACCGGCAATAAAGAGGCGCCACGCTCCAGCCCTTCAGCGCTGGTCAATTTCAGCTGACAAGGCGCGTCATAACAGCCATGGCAGGCCATGCATTTATGTTCGAGGATGGGTGCGATATCGCGCTGATAATCATAGCTCTGTGTTGCCGCCACCACGGGTGGCTCGAACTGATACTCAGGTTCGCCAGTGCACGCCGCAGACAGCCAGGCTATCCACAGCACAAGCACCGCCCACTTCCACCTCACCACTGCTGATCCGCACGCCACGGGCCTGTCCTCTGACCAATCGGGTTTATATGCGGTATCGCCCAGGGCGCCGCGACCTCACTATTCGCCAATAACGCGACCAAACCATCACGCAGGCGGCAGGATCTTAGCATTGTCGGTTGGAATTGGCAGCTTGAGAGGGGTTGGCTTGCTGCCTAAGGCAGGCTGCGCTTCAGCCATACTGGTAGCCGGCGGAGGAAGATGGCTCCTGCCTTGCCAGGCGCTCTGCTTCTCTATTCAATTCTTCCTGACGCCATTCGGTCATCAGCTCGATCAGGTCTTCCCGTTCGGCCTGATCGCCAAAAACAGCGGCAGCTGTGATTGGAATGCTGGCTTGTGCTGTTAACCTTTGCTGGGCTCTTGTTAATTCGCGTCGTTGTATGATTTGCATACCCGATGCTGAATTTATGCCCTCGCTATACAGCGTGCGCAGTTCTGTTTCGGTCTTATTGTAAAAACGGAAGTCATGACGTAGGCGTATCTGGTGCCTGAACTCCTCGTACGAACCTGGAACCCAGTCGGCCAGCTCTCTCTCCAGCTTGGTCATTTGTGGTCTAAGCTGCTCGGTCTCTTCTTTTGTAAACAATTGACCTTCACGGCTCAAACTGGCGTTCCAGCGCAGTAGCGTGGTCAAGGCTGCACGTGCGTAACCAGAGTCGCTGAAGTGCTGCGGGGCTGACGCAATTTGCACAAAGAAGCTTCGCCGTTTAGCCATGTCGCCCTCAATTGAGAGATTGGCTATGAAACGTGCACAGTCGCCTTCTTCAAGCGCCCGACAGCCTGGCTGCCAAAGGATCGAGGCTTCGCTCCCGCCGCCATGCTTACGTGGCATGAAGTAGTGCTGTTCGCCATGATGCTCGTAGGGATCACCTTTCAGATTGATAAGACCGGCCAGCAGCAGGCTGGTTGCCTTGATCGGTGGCGCAAGCGAGGCCAGCAGCATGATGATTGAGGGTACGACTATTTTCCATTCCGAATCCATCCAGGTGGCGGGAACAGAGGGTACGAGATCGTTGTTATTGATAATACGGTGATGAACCAGATCCTTTGCGCTTTCCACAAAAATGCTGTCGCCGGCGCGGGGGGCACCGTAGGTGTAGAGAATGACTTTGGGTGCATAGGGGAGACGTTTTATCCCATCAGCCAAAAGCAAAGCGATTGAACCGCCAAGGCTATGACCGCAGACAATGATAGTTTGATCGTTAGTATGGAAACGATCCAGGTAACTATTTATGAACGCTTTTGCTGCAATGAAAGCATCATGAAATCCGCGATGTGCGTTACCAATACCCTCAACTATTGGAACCTGACGTGCATCAAAATCACGCAACCAATCGCGGGTACTGGCAGAACCGCGAATCGAGATAAGTATGACTTTGTCATTATGGGTTATGAATGCTTGGGTATCTGTGGCTTCATCGTGCAGAAAGTGCTCGTCTTCGGGTGTCTCTCCTTCAGCCTGAGCTGGATAGCGCTCCGGGTCGAAAGGCACTACTTCGAGGCGTTTTGAATAAGGCACTTCTTCGGACAATAAATGATAGTGAGCAGCGTTGAACAAGGTGGGCTTGATTTGACATGCTAGTTGCTCACGCAACACATTACCAATGCTTCCTGCCTCAAGGTAAGGTGGAGGCAACGCTGGTTCAGTGCCTTTGCGAACTGTGCTGAAAGGCGCATAGGAGAGCACACTCATCACCGCAAGGTGATAGGCGTTGAGTGCGGAAAAGTGGGGTGACGTTGAGAAGATTGGGCTATAGGCTCTGAGTGCCTTGACCTCCAGCACATGGTACTGGTTGGGCTCCAGGGCAATGCCGGGCTGATCTTTTTTTGCTCCGGCTGCCTGCTTCAGGCCTGCGCTGGGTCGCGGACCCCAGGCTTCATCTGGGTCCGGCAAATGTTTGATGGCCTCAACCAGATCGCTGACTTCAACTCGAAAAAAGCGCGCGCCTTCTTGCGCTGCGCGTTGCTCTGCCAGAAAGGTCAGGCTTTCTCCATTGCGGCGCGGGCCAATAGGGGATTGCTCCGCGGCGATCTGTAAATCGGTCAGGGGGAGGGGGTAGTCTTCTCTAATCGCAAGTTGTTCATACCAAGGTTCTGGAAACACAGAAGCAAGTGATGAAAAAGTGAGCAGCATCGGGCCAGAATATATTTCTTCGATTAGAACAAACCCGTCACTGTCGAGTACGCCCTCGTAAATTTGGTTTTGACTGTCACGCAGACTGTATTTCAATCCAGCATAGGCATGAGATTCAGCAAACTCATCGACTAACCGAAAACTGACCCATTGTTTCCTTAAGGGACACTCCAAGGTATTCGATTGCTCGCTGTTGGGTAATTCGTTCATCCGTGATTACTCAGTGCAGTTGGGGTAGACGGTGCATTCCTGGCCGTTCATTTCAAAGGTTTTGAATATGGGAGGATCCTGGCAGCTCATCCAGCCGCCCGGTTTAGGCTCACAGGGCTTCCAGCCCTCAGGGAGTTGAATCCAGGTGTTTCGATGCGAAGGACGTTCTTGCGGATCCTCTCGAATCTCCAGCTTTACGGTTTTGCCCGCAAGCTCGTCCCGGCCAAGGGTGACGCCTAAGCCTCTGCGTTTGGACAAATCATGATCCTGTGACCAATTTTCATCCGGCTGGGAGCAATGGAGAAGCTTGCTAAGCTGTAGGTAGACGCGGCTGACCTGAAACATCCACATGCACATTCCCCTCAGCTCCATGCTGCCATCGCTGTCGAACATTGGCGCATGCTCTGGGCGGGTATCCAATACGGCAATTCCTCCACCGTGCCTGTCTTGTTGCCAGCTCTCTTCGCCATAATGCCCAGTAACATACAACGCTACCCGGTACAGCTCGGAATCACACAAGCCAACATGGTGAGTCAGGGGGATTTTCAGGCTGAAGCTGTGCGGATGATCCTTTAGTGCTGTGTTTTGCTGAATGACCATGGTCCGGGTGCTGGTACCACTCACGCCAAAGTTGCGTACCTGGCATTTTTCCTCATCCAGCACTCCGTACTGTGCTGACGCCTGAAGTTTAAAGTTAGCCGGTAGCTTTCCAGCCAAGGTGAAATATTCGCGCCCGCTGCGCTCGGTGAGCGACAAGGCCCCTTCCTTGGCCATGTGCCCAGCAAAGCTGCAGGCAGTAAGAGTAAGAGTGCTCAGGCATAACAGTAAGGGCAGCTTCATCGATTGCTCCGGGACGCGGTATTGGCCAGCGTATTACAGCAGCGCTGGTAGTGGGCTGCAGGCGTTTCGTCGGGTTGGGCGGTCCAGAATGGCTGGTTGGCAAGCTGGGTATTCAACTGGTTTTGCAGAAGAAAATGCACTTGCTCAGTAGAGTCCCAGCCCCAGGTTTTGGCATTCTGCAATTGACGCTGCAGCCAGTTCTGCAGAGGCTCGCGCGCCACCAGTTGGGTGACGGCTGCAGGGTGTTGTTCCCACAGCCATTGCTGCAGGTTGTGTTGACGAATGGCGTTGCGGGTTTCGCTCGGTTCGGGGATATCCAGCCAGGGTGTGCTCACAGGTGGGTGATGCAGCGCGGGGGCTGGGTTATCCCATGTCGCCCAGCCGCCCTGGTGCCAGCAGAGCAGGCTGTGCAAGGGCCCCATCAATAGGGGCCGCTGTTGCGCTGTCAGATTGACAAGATGGTGAGCGATAACCCGGTTATCCTGGAAGCGGTACAGGGATTTTTTCTCAGGCGCTGTAATCAGCATACGCTCACGCCAGTGTGTGCACAGTGTTGCTAACTCAAGCTTATCAGCGCTTGCCAGCCAGCCCCAGTTTTGCTCCGGGGTATCGAGTAGAAAGCTGAATGCCTGCGAATTGTGACTGGGCATCTTGATCAGCCAGGGGCCTATGTGTTTTAGGTCGTCAAAACCTGTGCCGGTGTACAGATTGGTGTATTCCTGCATCAAATCCAGGTCAAAAAGAACGGAGATCAGGTCTGGTTCCGCCAGGCGGTCAATGGTCAGAAAGAGTTCGCGCCCACTGGCCTGTTGTTCAGACATCCATTTCTGTGGGTTGATTGGCGTGTGCTCAATCATACGGGGCACACCCCTTCGCGACAGGCTTCGCAGACCGGGGTGCGGCTAGCACCAAGAAGCCGCGCCTGGCGTGCCAGATTGATTTGCGCGTTGGCAAATACCGGGGTTGTTATGGCGCCAGCTTGATCGCTGTCTGCCGCGCCTGCTAGTAGTGGCAGCATAATACTGCTACCTGACCCACGCCCAGCACTACCCCCGGAGTTGATCTTGATCACCGGTCCGCTCAGGGTCACGCCACTGGGATCGATCTTGATAAAGCTGCCGTTGGCTTTTAGCGTCAGTTCGCTACCCGCTTCGATGACCATTTTCTGCCCGGCCTTGAGGTGAATTTCGCGGCCGGCCTTGGTCAGTTGGGCGGTGCCCAGCTTGATATGTTGGCTGGTGCCGACGGTTAGATGGTCGTCGGCCTTGATCTCGGTTTTGCGCACGCCGTGGGTGGTGTGGTGTTCTTCAGCCATGCATTCCGAGTAGCTGTTGGCTTCGACGCGGTCGTGGCGCTGGTTCCCG